>Ga0209480_10000849_pt1 | contig 23477 bp, 17 predicted proteins | sample JI61114C2DNA_FD_187501 | JGI IMG/M metagenome (GOLD analysis project Ga0209480, IMG submission 187501) | Wastewater effluent complex algal communities from Wisconsin, to seasonally profile nutrient transformation and Carbon sequestration -... | ecosystem: Engineered > WWTP > Effluent > Algae... | reverse complement strand
CCCGCGACTCGGACACGCTCGCCATCCGCTAGCCTCGTGCGCCGCGCGAGCCGCCGCGCGGGCCGCCACGCGACTGAAGTTGAAGGTGCCCGCGCAGGTGCTGGACGGCGGCGCGCAGCTGGGCGTCCTCGCCCGCGGCCTGCACGGCCTGGCTCTCGTCGCCCTGGGCGCTGGCGGGGTAGCCGAAGTTCTCCGGCCGCAGGTGCCGCGGGTGGGCGCGCTCGGGCTCGAGCTCGGGGAGGCTGTCCTTATAGACAGGGAGCTTGGTGCCGACGACGACGTCGGGCTGGATGCCGCTGGCCTGGATCAGCCGATCGTTGGGCGTGTAGTACAGCGAGATCGTCAGCTTGAGCACGGAGCCGTCGCCGAGCTCGAAGGGGGCCTGCACCGAGCCCTTGCCGTAGCTGCGCTCGCCGACGACGAGCGCGCGGCGATGGTCCTGCAGCGCGCCCGCGACCACCTCGGAGGCCGAGGCCGAGGCCTTGTTGATCAGCAGCGCGAGCGGGACCCGCGACCACGCGCCGCCGGGCAGCGCGCGCGACTCGTCGAGCAGGTTGCCCATGCGCCCGCGCGTGCGCACGATCGGGCCCTCGTCGACGAAGAGGTCGACGACCGCGACCGCCTGGTCGAGCAGGCCGCCGCCGTTGTCGCGGAGGTCGAGGACGACGCCCTGCAGCCCGTCCTTGCCCGCGGTCTTCTTCATGCCGGCGATCGCCTCCGAGAGCTCGTGCGCGGCCGTCTCCGAGAAGTCGCGCAGGCGCACGTGGCCGAGGCCCTCGCCGAGGTAGGTGGCGACCACGGCCGGGCTGTCGATGAACTCGCGCTTGACGGTGATCGTTCGCGGCGTCGGCGTGCCCTTCGCCGCCGGGGTCTCGAGCGTGAAGCTGACCTTCGTGCCAGGCGCGCCGCGCATGGTGGCGATCGCCCGGCGCAGGTCGAAGAAGTGGCCGATCGGCTTGCCCTCGATCGCCGAGATGAAGTCGCCGACCTTGACCCCGGCGTGCATGGCCGGACCCCCGGCGATCACCTCGCGGACCTCGAGCACGACGCGCGCCTGCGGCTGGGTCTGCTGCTGCAGGACGACGACCATGCCGACCCCGCCGAAGCTGCCCTCGATGTCCTCGCGCAGCAGCTTGGCCTCGCCCGGCGGCAGGAACTCGCTGTGCGGATCGAGCTCGGCCACCAGCCCGCCGATCGCCGCGTAGATCAGCCGCTCGCTGTCCACCGGCCGCACGTAGTGCTGCTCGATGATCGCCAGCCCGCGCCCGAACAGGTCGAGCTTGCGGTAGCGCGAGTAGTCGACCGGCGTCACCTTGACCGGCTCCGCCTCGGCCCCGCGCAGGACCATCAGCCCCGCGCCCAGCACCACGCCCGTCAACAGCAGGGCCCCGCCCCGCAGCCAGGACCCTGTCCGTCGCCGCGCGCTCATCGCCGGCCAGTGTACACTGGCCGGCGCGCTCGGGGCCGATGTTGCGTCAGGAACCTCGGGCTCAGGAGCAGCCGCTCGTCGCGCCGCAGCTGACGCACTTCAGGCACGAGCCGTTGCGGACCATGGTGAAGCTGCCGCAGCTGGTGCAGGCGTCGCCCTCGTAGCCCTGCATGCGGGCGACGCGGATCTGCTCGCTGACGGAGGGGCTGGCAGCGGTCGTGGCGGCCGCGGCGACGACCGTGCTCGCGGTGGCCGCCGCGCGGGCGGGCTTCACGGGGGCGGGAGGCGCGGTGCGGTCCTCGACCTCGATCGGCTGGCGCTTCGGCTTGGCGGCGTAGACCTGGGCGGCGCGGGGGACGTCGACGCTGAGCTTGAGCGGCCCGGGCGTGACGACGCGCTCGCTGACGATCTCCTCCTCGGAGAACTCGACGGCGTTGGGGTTCTGCTCGTCGCTGCCGAGGGAGTCGGGCTCGCAGTCCTCGGGGTTGACGTGGGCCAGCTCGTTGCGGCCGAGGTAGGTGACGGCGAGCTCGCGGAAGATGTAGTCGATGATCGAGGTCGACATCTTGATCCGCGGGTGGCCCTGGACCGCGCCGTTGGGCTCGAAGCGGGTGAAGACGTAGGCGTCGACGAACTCCTCGAGCGGCACGCCGTACTGCAGGCCGAGGCTGATGGCGATGGCGAAGCAGTTCATGACGCTGCGGAAGGCGGCGCCCTCCTTGTGCATGCCGATGAAGATCTCGCCGAGGCCGCCATCGCTGTACTCGCCGGTGTGGATGTAGACCTTGTGGCCGCCGATCGTCGCCTTCTGGGTGTAGCCGGCGCGGCGGTCGGGCATGCGGCGGCGCTTGGCGAGGTAGCGATGGACGATGCGCTCGGTGATCTTCTCGATCACCTGCGGCTGGCTGGTGTGCAGGGTCTGCTCGCTGCCGTCCTCGACCTCGACCACCATCGCGCTGCTGAGCGGCTGGCTGAGCTTGCTGCCGTCGCGGTACAGCGCGTTGGCCTTGATGCCGTACTTCCAGGACGCGAGGTAGACCTCGCCGACCTCGGCCACGGTCGCGTCGCCGGGCATGTTGATCGTCTTGGAGATCGCGCCGGACAGGAAGGGCTGGGCGGCGGCCATCATGCGCACGTGCGCCATCGGGGCGATGAAGCGCTGGCCGTAGCGGCCGCAGCGGCTCGCGCAGTCGAAGACCGGGAGGTGCTGGTTCTTGAGGTGCGGGGCGCCCTCGACGGTCATGGTGCCGCAGACGAAGTCGTTGGCGCGCGAGATGTCGTCGACGCTGAAGCCGAGGGCCTCGAGCATGTTGAACATCGGGTCGGCGAGCTGGGCGTCGCTGAGGCCGAGGGCGTCGCGGCAGAAGTCGTCGCCGAGGACGTAGCGGTTGAAGACGAAGCCGATCTCGAAGGCGCCGGCGAGCTCGCTCTCGATCCGCTGGAGGGCCTCATCGGTGAAGCCCTTGCGCTTGAGGTCCGCGTGGGAGATCCGCGGGCAGCCGACCAGGGTCCCGGCGCCCTTGCAGTAGCGGACGATGTCCGAGATCTGCGTGTCGGTGTAGCCGAGGGTCGCCAGCGCCGCGGGCACCGACTGGTTGATGATCTTGAAGTAGCCGCCGCCGGCGAGCTTCTTGAACTTCACCAGCGCGAAGTCGGGCTCGATGCCGGTGGTGTCGCAGTCCATCAGCAGGCCGATGGTGCCGGTCGGGGCGATGACCGTGACCTGGGCGTTGCGGTAGCCGTGCTGCTCGCCGGTGCGCAGCGCGCTGTCCCACTCGTCCTGGGCGGCCTTGAGCAGGTAGGCTGGGCAGGTCTTCTGGTCGATGCCGCGGGGCGGGGTCGAGAGGCCCTCGTACTCGCCGCGGGCGACGTCGTAGGCGGCGCGGCGATGGTTGCGGATCACGCGGAGCATGGTCTCGCGGTTGGCGGCGTAGCCGGGGAAGGGCCCGAGCTCGCGGGCCAGCTCGGCGCTGGCGTTGTAGCTGGCGGCGGTCATGATCGCCGTGATGCCGCCGCAGATCGCCACGGCCTCGTCGGAGTCGTAGGGGATCCCGCGCAGCATGAAGTAGGTCCCGAGGTTGGCGTAGCCGAGGCCGAGGGTCCTAAACTTGTAGCTGAGGCGGGCGATCTCCTCGCTCGGGAACTGGGCCATCAGCACCGAGATCTCGAGCACGATCGTCCACAGCCGGCAGGCGTGGCGCACCGCCGCGACGTCGAAGTCGCCGGTGTTCGGGCCGCTCTCGACCATGAACTTGCTCAGGTTCAACGAGGCCAGGTTGCAGGCCGTGTCGTCGAGGAACATGTACTCGGAGCACGGGTTGCTGGCGTTGATGCGGCCGTCGGCCGGGCAGGTGTGCCACTCGTTGATCGTGGTGTCGAACTGCAGGCCGGGGTCGGCGCAGGACCACGCGCTCATGGCGATCTTGTCCCACATCTCGCGCGCCCGCACGGTGCGGTGGACCTTGCCGTCGGTGCGACGGATCAGGTCCCAGGTGCGGTCCTCCTCGACCGCGCGCAGGAACTCGTCGGTGACGCGCACCGAGTTGTTGGAGTTCTGGCCCGCGACCGTCGCGTAGGCGTGCGAGTCCCAGTTGGTGTCGTACTCCGCGAACTCGATGCCGCGCGCCCCCTGACGCGCGAGGGCGACGGCCCGCTGCACGTAGCTCTCGGGGATCTCGGACTGGCGGGCGGCGCGGATCGCCGCGGCCAGCTCCTTGTTCTTGCGCGGGTCGAAGCGGTCCTCGCCCTCGGGCGGGCCCGAGTGGCAGGCGCCGATCACGAGGTTCAGGTGGCGGTTGCACAGCTTGCTGCCGGCGACCAGCGCCGCGACCTTCTGCTCCTCGATCACCTTCCAGTCGATGAAGCGCTCGACGTCCGGGTGGTCGACGTCGACGACGACCATCTTCGCGGCGCGACGGGTGGTCCCGCCGCTCTTGATCGCGCCGGCCGCCCGGTCGCCGATGCGCAGGAAGCTCATCAGACCGCTCGAGCGCCCGCCGCCCGACAGCGGCTCGCCCTCGCCACGCAGCTGCGAGAAGTTGGTGCCGGTGCCCGAGCCGTACTTGAACAGCCGGGCCTCGCGGACCCACAGGTCCATGATCCCGCCCTCGCCGACGAGGTCGTCGCTGACCGACTGGATGAAGCACGCATGCGGCTGCGGCCGCTCATAGGCGCTGTTCGAGCGCTTGAGCTCGCCGGTCTCCGCGTCGCAGTAGCTGTGCCCCTGCGCCGGCCCGGTGATCCCGTAGGCCCAGTGCAGCCCGGTGTTGAACCACTGCGGGCTGTTCGGCGCGACCGCCTGGCTCGCCAGCATCGTCGTCAGCTCGTCGTAGAACGTCCGCGCGCTGTCCTCGTCCGCGAAGTAATTGTGCTTCCAGCCCCAGTAGGTCCAGCAGCCCGCCAGGCGGCTGAACAGCTGCCGGCTGTCGGTCTCGCCGACGCTGCGCTGCTCCGGCGCCAGCTTCGCCAGCTCGCGCTCGTCCGGCTCGCTGCGCCACAACCACTCCGGCACCCCCTCCTCCGGCACCCGACGCAGCCGCGCCGGCACCCCCGCCTTGCGGAAGTACTTCTGCGCCATGATATCGACCGCCACCTGCGACCAGCCCTGGGGCACCTCGATGTCGGCGGCCTCGAACACCACGGTCCCGTTGGTGTTCGTGATGCGCGAAGTGCGGCGCTCGAAGGCGACGCCAGCGTAGGGGCGGGCTTGGTTCTGGGTAAACAGCCGAGACAGCTTCATGGGGGCGAACTCCGGGTGCAGGGGCGAGTACGACGAGGTGGATATGCGGCGACGAGGCGCCGAACCGCGCGGACCCGCCCGTGAAAGGAGGGGGTCCGCCGGGTGGCCCGTGGGGGGGGCGTCAGCGAGGGCCGTTGGTAGTGAGGCGGAGCGAAGACGCGCTTGACAGGGGAGCCAAGGACCGCACACGAGCAAGCTCGCGTGGGGTGTCGACCCCACATGTTGGCGTCGGGCTGCTTATAAACCACAAGATGTTGAGGTCACGCAAGCTGGCGAAGTGCGCGTTCGCGAACGGACTCGGCCACGCGGCCGGGCGCAAAACCGCGAGGACTCCTCGAGTTGCCCACATGTCTCTTGGTACCGGAGGCGCGCATGGAATGGTGTTTGGTCGCGCCTCCGAGATCGCCCAGGGGTGGGCGTCGGCGTGCCTGCGGAGACCCCGCCAGCACGCGCATGGAGCGCTGCACAGTGCCCCGAGCGCACGAGTGCGCAGGGCATTCTGGGTACACAGAGCGAAGCTGCCCAGAGCGCGAAACGCGGTGCACACAGGTCCGGGAGATCTCTCCGGCTGGCCGGATTCAACCGCTCGGTTCCGCATAACCCCGGGGGTTTTACCCGGTCGCCGGGTGTGTCATGGCGGGACCCGGCTTGCGCCGATCGCGTCGATCCGCCATATGGAGGGGGTATTTCGATGACAAGAGATGCCAATGCAATTTTCCGGGCCGAGAACGGCGCGCTCGAGCGGCTGAGCGCCCTCGAGACCCTCAAGGGCCTCAAGAACCGCGAGAGCGTCACCCTCGGCGACCTCGTCCGCTACCTCGAGTCGCGCGGCCTCTGGGCCCAGTTCGGCAAGATCACCCTCGATGACCTGCGCGACGGCTTCGCACCGCCCGAGGTCAGCGCCAACGACGAGGTCGTGCGCGCCAAGAAGAAGCCCAAGCAGCGCATCCTCGAGGACGAGCTCGCAGACATCGAGGTCTCACCCACCGCCAAAGAAGCCCCGCCCGACGACGGCGGCCTGTCCACCGACGAGGTCGCACGCCAGGTCCTCCCCTTCGTCGAGGGCAACGGCGACGTCACGGTGGAGGACATCGCCGAGTACACCCGCATCGACCGCAAGGTGCTGCGCCACCACCTGGCGCTGCTGGTCAAGGCCGGTCGCCTCGAGCGCATCGGCGTCGGCCGCCACGCGGTCTACTCGACGCTCTGAGCGGCCGCTTCACGCGCCGAGCTGCACAGCGCGGCGACGCAGCGCTGTCACGCCGCGCTGTCACGCCGCGCTGTCACGCCGCGCTGTCACGCCGAGCTCAGCGCTGGCGCCAGCGTCCGACGAGGGCGGCGACGCTCGGCAGGACGAGCAGCGCGGTGCAGGCCGCGATCGAGATGCCGAGCACCGCGAGCTTGCCGATGCCGCGCAGTCCGCCGTTGTCGGCGATCAGGAAGGCAGCGAAGCCCATGACGGTGGTCGCGGTCGCGGCGAGGATCGCCGCGCCCGTCCCGCCGAGGGCGTTGGCGAGGCCGCCGGGCTCGCCGTGCAGGCGCCGGATGCGGTCGGTCAGGTACACGCCGTTGTCGACGCCGATGCCGAGGATCGCCGGCAAGATCGGGATGTTGAACAGGGTGAAGCGAACATCGAGCAGACCCATGAGCCCGACCAGCCAGAGCATGCCGAGGGCCAGCGGCACCAGCGTCAGCAAGGTCTGGCCGAACGAGCGCAGCTGCAGCAACACCAGCAGCGCGATCAGGCTCGCCGAGGCCCCGAGCACGTAGGGCGCCTCGCTGAGCATCATCCGGTACATCATCGCGTACACGGTCGTCTCGCCGACGAAGACCCGCTCCGACGAGCCGGGTAGCTCCGCCAGCGGCGCGGTGTAGGCGACGGTCTCGGCCATGAACGCGACGCCCTTCGTGATGTCGGCGGCGTCGAAGTTCGGGTAGGCGTAGATCGCGAACTTGCCGTCGCGACTGCGGACCTTGTCGAGCACCGAGGGCGGGAGCTGCTCCAGGCCCGCCGGCTGGGCCTTGAGCATGCGCTGGAGCCGACGGGCGTCCTCGGCGCTGAGACCACCCGTGGCCGCGGGGTCCTTGCTCGCGGCGCGCTCCTCGAGGCGCGTCCAGGTGTTCTCGGGGATGTCCTCGGTGATGAGGGCGATCGCCTCGCGGCGCTTGGCGACATCGATCGCAGGGTCGGGCAGGAGGTCGGGGGCGCCGAACAGCTCGGCGACGGTGGTGGTGCCGTCGGCGACGCGCAGGGCATGGGCCGCGCGCGCGGTGGTCAGCACGGCGCGCACCTGCTCGAGCGAGTCGACGACGAGGATCCCGGCGTGGATGTCCTTGCCGAAGATCTTGCTGATGAGAAAGATGTCCTGCTCGACCTGCGCGCGGGTCCGGTCGGACTGCAGCGAGCGGCCGTTGTTCTCGAAGCGGATCTGGCGGGCGCCGTAGGCGGCGAGGCCGGTGAGCAGGACCACCGCCGTGAGGGTGAGGCCCGGCCGACGCAGCACGATCCGGTTGAGCAGGCCGCCGGCGTCGGCGATCCGGCGCGGCGTCAGCCGCTTGACGCCGCTCAGGCACAGCGCGGCGGGGTAGACCGTGACCATCGCCAGCAGGCACAGGGCGACGCCGGAGCCGGCGATCAGGCCGAATTCCATGAACGCGGGGAAGGCCGAGCTGGCCATGACGGCGAAGGCCCCGAGCGTGGTCCCGGAGGCGATCAGGAGCGGGACTATCAGGCCGCCGAAGGCGCGCGTGATCGCCTCGCGGTCGGACACGCCGGCCTGCTCCTCGCGCACGCGCAGCAGGAAGTGGATCCCCGCGTCGATGCCCATCCCCATGACGACCGTCGAGATCAGGCTGGTCAGGGTGTTCAGGTGGCCGAGCACGAGCTGCGTGAAGGCCATCGACCAGGCGACGCCGCACACCAGCGGGACCATCAAGGTCAACACCGCGCGACCCGAACGCAGCAGCAAGTACAGGATCAGCACGACCCCGAGCACGCCGAAGCCCCCGCTCTTCAGCATGTCCTCGCTGATCGTCGCCCGCTCGTCGGCCTTGATGATGTACGGACCGACGATGTTGACCGTCATCGGACCCGCCCACGACGCGCCCGCCTGACCGTGCACCTCGGCCACCAGCTGCCGCATCTCCTTCGTCACCCGCTGCGAGAAGTCGAGGTCGCTCGAGGCCCCCGTCGGGTGCACCAGCAGCACCAGCGCCTCGATGCCCTCGCGCTCGAAGTAGTCGCGGAAGCTGGTCCGCCCGAGCGCGACGTCCTGCTTCTGCCGCACGAAGGTCCGCAGCGCCTCGGGGGCCGACTCGTCCGGCGGCTCGAGGCAGACATCGGGCTCGGCCTTGCACAGCTCGTAGTGGGTCCAGGCCTGGACGTGCTCCTCGAGCTCCGCCATCTCCGGGTCGCTGAGGTAGTAGAGCGCATGCTCGGCGAAGAAGTCGCTGCGCAGCCGGTACTCGACATCGCGCACCAGCTCGCTGCGCTCGAGGCGTTCGGCGAGGGCATCGGCGAAGGCGTGTCGCTGCGGCCCGGTGCCGTCCTTGACGACGATGTTGACGCTCCCTAGCGCGCCAAACGACGTTTCAATGCGATCGAGGCTGACGAGGACAGGGTCCTTCGGGGGCAGCAGAGCGCGGAGATCGCTGTCGACGCGGAGCTGAGAGGCGTACCAGCCGGCGAGGCCGGTGAGCAGCAGCGCGAGGACCAGGACGAGCCGGTGAAAGCGCAAGATCCAGGCGATCCAGCGGTCGCGAAGGCGCGGAGGGTGGGCCGGGGTCAAGCGCGGCCATCTTGCCCCAAGGGCCGACGCAGGGCCAGCAGCGACGCGCAGTTCCGCGCGATGCGCTCAGACGGCTCAGGCCTGGCTCAGGCCCCGTCCCGGAGCTCGGGCAGGCCGGGCCCGGCCTCCGCCACTGTCGAGGGGGCCGACGGGGCCGAGGGGGCCGACGGGGCCGACGGGGCCGACGGGGCCGACGGGGCCGACGGGGCCGACAGGGTCGACGGGGTCAACAGGGTCGCGGGGCTGGATGGGGCGCCCGAGAGCACGCGATGGATGATCGCCCGGACGTGGGCCTCGACGCGGTGGGCCCCGGCGACGCTGAGGTGGATCCCGTCGCCGGCGCGGACGCGCTCGGTCTTGCCGCCAGGGACCCCGTCGATGTCGAGGCGGTCGGTGTACGCGCCGTCGTCGGCGAGCAGCCGCCAGATGTCGATGAAGTGGCCGCCCGGACGGATCGCCATCTCTGCGCGGTAGATCGTGTTGACCCGCTGGACCCGCACGTGAAACTTCTCCGGGCGCATCACCGGCATGCCGATCCAAAACAGCGGCTGGCCCTGCGGGGCGACGATGTCGGCGAAGGCGTTGACGCGGCGGGCGTACTCGGCGGGCCAGCCCGGCTCCGGCCAGGTGATCCACTCGCCCTTGCCCATGTAGAGGCCCTGGACGTCGTTGCCGCCGAACATCGCCACAACCGCGTCCGGCGGGAAGGCCTCGGCCTGCGCGCTCGCCTCCTTCGGCCAGGAGAAGAAGTCGGGGCGCGCCAGCCCGGTGCTGCTCTTGCCCTTGCGACGTACGTTGTAGCCGTGCTCCCGACGCAGGCCGTTCTCGAGGTAGAGCCCGACGCCGCCGGCGATCATGCTGTCGCCGAGGATGAGGATCTTCTTCGCGTTCGGGTCCTCAGCCGGGACCTTCTTCGCCTGGCCGGTCCGCGGAAGCGCCAGGGTCGTCGCCGCTCCGAGGGCGGAGAAGAGCAGGCGGCGACGCGTCAGGTCCGGGGTCGAGTTCGGATACACCATGGCGGGGAAACGACGTGAATGTGCCCAAACTTGTTCCGCGACGCCAGATCGCCGCGCGCTTCCCCAGCCGCAGCGCTCGGGCCTCAGGGTCCACGCGCGCCTCGCCCGCCTTGCTGACACCAGGGTCCCCGTGTATCACCCGTCATCAGCAGTGCCGGGGGCGCGGCGCGTCCGCGCCCCTCCCGGTCCAGGAGCATTTTTTATGACCGAGCTCGACGTTCACAAGTACATCGCCCACCTCGTCGCCAGCAACCGGGTGGTGCTGTTCATGAAGGGCAACAAGTCCTTCCCGCAGTGCGGCTTCTCGGCCGCGGTCATCGAGGTGCTCAAGCGCCACGGCGTGCCCTTCGAGACCGTCAACGTGCTGCAGGACCAGGCCGTACGCGAGGGCATCAAGCAGTTCTCGAGCTGGCCGACGATCCCCCAGCTCTACATCGGCGGGGAGTTCATCGGCGGCTGCGACATCGTCCGCGAGATGGACGCGAGCGGCGAGCTGGCGGACAAGCTCAAGCCTCCCGCCAGCGCTTAAGCAAGCTGCGGGCCGGCGACTGATGTCGACCGGCCCACATGCGGACGTGACCGAGCCCGGCTCAGGCCGGGTGGGTGCAGATGCCGAGGGTGACGCCCATCATCGGCGGCTGGCCGATGTCCTCGCAGTCCGAGCCCGGACCGCACTCGTCCTTGCCGACGACGCAGACGACCGCGCAGTTGGTCGGATCCATCATCGGCGGTCCGAACAGGCACTGGGCTCCGTCGGCCATCACATCATCCGCGGCGGCCGGGCACTTCATCCCCTCACACGGCGGCGAGCAGACGTTGCCCTTGACCTGACCGCCGGTGAGCTCCGCGTTGATGCAGAGACCACCGGGCCCGCAGTCCTCGTTCTTCGTGCAGGCGTTGTAGGGCGACTCCTCCACGCCGCCGCCGGTGGTCCCGCCGGTCGACGTGCCGGGCTCCGCCGTCGTCCCGGGCTCCGCTGTCGTCCCATCCGTCGTCGTCGTCGTCCCGGGCTCCGCCGTCGTCCCGGGCTCCGCCGTCGTCCCGGGCTCCGCCGTCGTCCCGGACTCGGTCACGCCGGTGGTCGTCGGGGTCGCCGTCGTCGTGCCGGGCTCCGCTGTCGTCCCGCCGGCGGTCGTGCCCGGGTCGGTCATCGGGCTCACGGTCGCGGACGCGGACGTGTCCGTTTCGGTGTCACCCTTGTCGGCGGGGCAGGCGGTGAGGCCGAGTACGAGGAGTGAAAGGGTCGTGATCGAGCGCATGATGGTTACTCCAGAGAAATCAGTGTGGTGTAGCTCGCAAATGCGCCCGGAAGTGGCCCCGACCGCACCGCGAAACCTTCCATACCTGTCATTTTTGAGCGCGCGCCAGTTCTCGCGCAGAACCGAAAGGAGACCTCACGCACAGCACTCGGCTCGAGCCTCCACCGCCGCGAACTGCTGCGGTACGATGCGATCAGAGACGAGGAAAATCACGATGGTTTCTTATCCGAGTTATCGATGGGTCGCGCTCACGCTGGCGACAGGAGCCGCGATCGCGGCTTGCGCCCCCAGCGAGAGCGCGGGCGAGTGCTTTACGGGAAAACCCTGCGCCAATCGGGGTGACGCGTGCGACGAGACGATCAACGAGTGCGTGCCGCAGGACCTCGACGTCGGGGCCACCGGCCCGGTGCCAGCGCCGGCGGACTTCAGCGCGGTGGCGCTGCCGTTCTTCCGGGGCCGGGTGTGCATGCCGACGGCGGTCCAGCCGGGCGACAACATCCCGGTGAAGCTCTCGTTCTGCAGCCACCCGTGCGTCACGGGCGGCAGCTACAAGTTCCAGAAGCAGTACAAGTGCACCGGCTCGAGCTGCGACGCGGCGGTGGTTCAATACTATGGGAACGCGGCGGGGACCGGCTGCCCGGACGACGTCTTCGGCGGCTTCGACGAGAGCCAGTGCGTGTACCCGGAGCCGGGTAAAGAGATCACGGCCAGCGCCGGGCCCTTCGTGATCAACGGCAACCCGGTGAGCGGCAACGCCAAGGTCGAGGTCCCGTTCCTCAGCAACGCCGACGCCGCGAAGATCCGCGACGGCGCGATGACCGAAGAGATCTGGACGTTGATCAACCAGTACCCGCAGGACCCGGACAGGGTGTTCGCGGTCACGATGAGCGCCGGTAACCCTGCTGCGCCCGCGGATTGCGCCGACGAGAGCAAGTGCGAGTGTCGGACGATCGGCTTCTGAGAGAAGACGGCGGGGACGATCTGCCCCTGCCGGAGACCGAGACACCTCGCGGTGAGCGACCGCGGGTCGGCCTCGTGCTGTCGGGCGGCGGCGCCCGCGGGGCCTACGAGGTCGGCGTGCTGCGCTACATCCGTGAGCGCCTCAAGGGCGACAACCGGATCGACATCATCACCGGCAGCAGCATCGGCGCGATCAACGGGGCGTACATCGCCGCGACCGCCGACCGACCGAAGGCGCAGGGGCGCCTGCTGGCGCGGGTGTGGTCGGAGCTGAACCTCGACGAGGTGTGCCGCTTCGGCTGGTCGCAGATGCGGGCGCTCCCGCAGGTGCTGTTCGGCAAGATCAGCGGCAAGACCACCCACGGCCAGCAGATCGGCGGGCTGGTCGACCCCCGGGCGATGCAGGCGCTGGTGCGCTCGCGCCTGCCATGGAACGGGATCACCGATAACCTCCACCGCGGACACCTCTCGGCGATCTCCTGTACGGCCACCGAGGTCGCGACCGGGAGCGTCACGATCTTCGTGCAGACGGCCGACGGCAAGCTGCCGCCGCACTGGCCGTCGGCGCAGCGCCAGAGCGTCGTGCTGACGCCGATCACCGCCGCCCACGCGCTGGCCTCGGGGGCGATCCCGGTGCTGTTCCCGGCGGTGCAGGTCGGCGGCCAGCTGTTCGCGGACGGCGGTCTGCGCCAGAACACGCCGCTGCGCCCGGCGATGCGGCTCGGCGCGACGCGGCTGCTGGTGATCGGCCTGCGCCACAAGCCCGACGACGTCGAGTTCCAGCAGATCCGCAACGAGGCGGAGTCCACCTTCCCGAGCGCGATGTTCATGATGGGCAAGGTGCTCAACGTGCTGCTGCTCGACAAGGTCGAGAACGACCTCGAGCGGATCTACCGCATGAACCAGATCCTCGCCGCCGGGGCCCGCGAGTTCGGCGACGACTTCGCCGACCGCCTCGCCAAGGCGATGCACAAGGAGAAGTCGACCGCCTACTCGCACGTGCACACCGTGCACATCACGCCGAGCCAGGACCTCGGCCGGGTCGCCTTCGAGGTCGTGCAGCGCACCGGCCTCAGCAGCTACTCCGGGGTCGTCGCCCGCTGGATCCGCTGGGCCGTCGCAGCCGATGGTGCGCGCCAGGAGAGCGACCTCGCCAGCTACGTCCTGTTCGACCGTGAGTACGTAAAGCGGCTGATCGACCTCGGCTACGCCGACGCCGCCCGCCACCACTCCGAGCTGCTCGCGCTGTTCGACCGCTGAGGGCTACTTCGCCGGCTTCTTCTTGCCGGCCGCGCTCTTGGCCTTGGCCGCGGCCTTCTTGTCGGCCGCGGCCTGAGCCGCGTCCTCGGCCTTCACGAACGCCTGGATCTGCCGGTTCTCCGCGCATTGACACAGCGTCGCCTTGCCGAACAAGTTCATGCACGACGAGGCCAGGTAGCGCTCCGTGCTGTCGGGACAGAAGTAACCGAGCATCCCCGAGCACAGGTCGCTCTTCGCGGCGTCCTCGTGCTGACACTTGCACCGCTTCGGGTCAGCGAGGCAGCCGCTGCGCTCGAACTGCACCGGCGCCGCGCCCTCGGCCCGAAGCTTGACGCCCTGGGCGCTCGCCCGCTCCTGCTGATAGACGCCCTCGTCGGTGGGCGCGGTCAGGGGCTCGCCGGCGCGGGCAGCAGCTGTCCCAAAGGCCAGGGCGGCGAGGATGAGCGACGGGAGCACGCGGCGAAGGAACATGGGCACCTCGGGGCGACGATAACAAAGTGACGGGCCCGGGCGCCAGGGCCGGGGCCACGCGAGCGCGCTTGCGCGAGCCCGGCCGCCTGTGCGATGCCAGGGGCATGCACGAGGACCCTGCCATTGCGGCGCTTGAGGCCCGGGTGAGCGCCTGCTTCGGCGATCGCGGCCTGTTGAAAGATCCAGGGCATCGGGAGGCGGTGGTGCAGACGATCGCCCTGCTCGACCGGGGCGCGCTGCGCGTCGCCAGCCAGGCCGAGGCGGGCGGGCCGTGGACGGTGCACGCGTGGGTCAAGCAGGCGATCCTGCTGTACTTCGCGGTCCAGGAGCTGCACACGATCGAGCTCGGGCCCTTCGAGTTCTTCGACAAGATCGCCCTCAAGCGCGACTGGGCGGCCGCGGGCGTGCGCGTGGTCCCGCCGGCGACCGCCCGCTACGGCAGCTTCATCGAGGCCGGCGCCGTGTTGATGCCGAGCTACGTCAACATCGGCGCGTGGGTCGGCGGCGGCACGATGGTGGACACCTGGGCGACGGTCGGCAGCTGCGCGCAGATCGGTCGCCATGTGCACCTGTCCGGCGGCGTGGGCATCGGCGGGGTGCTCGAGCCGCCGGGGGCGGCGCCGGTGATCGTCGAGGACGGCTGCTTCCTCGGCTCGCGGGCGATCGTCGTGGAGGGCGTGCACCTCGAGCGAGAGGTCGTGCTCGGCGCCAACGTCACCCTGACGGCCTCGACGCCGATCCTCGATGTCACCGGACCGGAGCTGGTGACCTATCGCGGCCGGGTGCCGGCGCGCTCCGTCGTGGTCCCCGGGACCCGGGCCAAGGAGTTCCCCGCCGGCACGTTCCAGGTCGCCTGCGCGCTGATCATCGGTCGGCGCAAGGAGAGCACCGACCAGCGGACCAGCCTGAACCAGGCCCTGCGCGACTTCGACGTGCCGGTGTGACTTCGACTCGGCGAGCCCGCGCACGAGGCGCTCTGGCCGGTCTCTGCCGCCGGGCGGCTCGGGGATCGTGTAGGCTGGCACAGACCAACAGTTCGGCCCGTGACAACCGGGCGAGGGACGTTATTCTGGGATGTCGATGAACCGTCTGCGGCCGACAAAGGGGCGACGCCCCCCCGTAAATTCACGGCGCCTGCGCTTTGAGGAGCGCGGCTCCGATGAATTCGGTGCGGGCTTCGAGGCCGGGAATTCGCCGACCGGAAATTTGCCGGCAGTGCGCCGTCCCGCGGTCGGCTGGGACCAGTCGGGCAACCCGGAGCAGGTCGGCGGCTATCGCGGCAGCGAGCTCGACTCGCCGCTGGCCGCGCGGGTGCTCGCGTTGCTCTCTGACCCACGGATCGACTTCCTGACGGTGAGCACGGCCGCGGAGGCGCTGGGTCATCCGCGTCAGGACATCGAGACCACGCTCGAGGCGATGCGTCAGGCCGGCGTGCTGGTGGCGATCGGTGGCGGCGCCGTGACGCGTTACGGGGTCACGCCGGAGTACAAGGCGGAGCTCGAGGCCGAGTTTCGCGCGGCGGCCGCGGAGCTCGGTGAGCACGCGCTGCTGGCCCGCCTGTCGACCGAGACGGCGCTGGCGCCCTTCGAGGACGAGGAGCCGCGCCTCCCGGCGACGGCGGGCCTGCTGAGCCTGTTCTTGCCCGGCACGGGCCAGCTGCTCAACGGCGACATCGGCCGCGCCTCGCTGGTGTTCGCGGTGTGGAGCCTGGCGTGGATCACCCATCTCTCGCCGGTGTGGACCTTCGTGTGCCTGTACGCCGGCGCGGAGGCGTTCCTCACCGCGAAGATCCGCAGCATGGAGCGCAAGCTGGCCGATGAGCAGGGCACCCCGGCGAGCACCGGCCCCAAGAAGCTGCCCGCGCCGCGGATGACCTGAAGTACATGTCCTTAAGGACATGTACTTGGAGCCTGGTGAAGTAGCAGTCAGACGCCGGTGCTGCGCCCGGGGATCGCCAGCGGCAGGTACGGGATCCGCTGCGCGGACGGGACCTCGCGGCTGCCGTGGACCCACCGGTAGGTCAGCCAGCGCTCGAGCACCGACTGCGTGTAGGCGCGAGTCTCGTCGAAGGGGATGGACTCGATGAAGAGGTCGAAGTCCCAGGACCTGCGCTTGACGAGCCACTTGTCGACCGCGCCGGCGCCCGCGTTGTAGCTGGGGATCGCCAGGGGAACGGCCGCGTCGTCGCCGCCGAAGCGACGAACGAGGTTGCCGAGGTAACGGGTGCCCAGGTCGAGGTTCTGCGCCGGCTGGTAGAGGCTGTCGGGGTCGAAGTCGGCGAGGCCGGCCTGACGCGCGACGTCCTTGGCGGTCGCGGGCATCAGCTGGATCAGGCCGCGAGCGCCGGCCCAGGAGGTCGCGCCGGGGTCGAAGCGGCTCTCGGTCTGCATGATCGCAAAGGCGAGGAAGGGCGGGACCTGGTGGCTCGCCTCGTCGGCCCGGACCAGCTCCGCGAAGGCGAGCGGATGCGCGAGGGCCCACAATTCGCGCAGCGGACCGACCGGCGGGCTGCTGCGCCAGCTGGTCCCGAGGCCGCCGAGCAGCCGCTGCGACTCGGCGTAGAGCCCGGCCTGGGCCAGCACCGCGACCGCGGGCCAGCCGGCGACGCCCGCCTCTCCCAGCTCCTCGCCCGCCGCCTCGCCGAGGCCGAGGCGCGCGAGCAGCTGCGCCCGCTCGGCCGCGGGGCTGCGCGGTAGCTCGAGGGTCACGGCGGCGCCCGGCTGCTCCTGCTCGAGCACGGCGATGCCCTTGCCGAGCGCCTCGTCGCCAACGTCGCGCAGGCGCGAGAGGGCCTGGAGGGCGGGGTAGGTCAGCGGACCGGCGACGAGGCAGTCGAGCCAGGCGGCGACGGCGGCGTCGGTCTTGCCCTGGCGCTGGAGGGCGCGGCCGCGGAAGTAGTGGAGCTTGGCGCGCTCGCGCAGCTCGAGCTTGGCGGCGACGAGGCCGGCGTCGGCGAGCTCGAGTGCGTCGCCGAGGCGGTCCTGGGTGAAGGCGAGGACGATCAATCGGCGGCGGGCCTCGCCGGCCATGTCGCCGCCGGAGATGTCCTTGAGGACGCGCTCGTAGGCGCCACGCTCGCGGTCCTGGTCCGCGAGCTCGGCCCAGGACTCACCGGCGAGGATCAGCGAGTCGTCGGCGTAGGAGTGGTCGCCGAAGTCGCGGGCGACGACTTCGAATTGCTTGGCGGCGGCCTCGTAGTCGGCCTCGGCGTAGCGGCCGCGGCCTGCCTGGTAGAGGGCCTTGACGAGGGTGTCCTGCCGCGCGGGGCCGGCCTTGCGGCAGGCGGACGCGGCCTGCTCGAAGACCGGCCGCGACTTGGCGCGCTTGCGCTGCTTGAACACCGCGCTCGCCTTGAGGAACAGCGCCTCGCAGCGGTCGGCCTCGCTCAGCGCGCTGAGCTTGAGGAACTCGTCGGCGTCGCGCAGCACCCCGGCGTAGCGCGAGCGGGCCAGCGCGTCGCGCAGGCGGGCCAGCGTGCGCTGGCGGGTGGCCTCGCGGTTCTCGGCGAACGACTTCTGCACGCCGAGGCGCTGCTCGAGCGCGGGGATGCGGTCGCTGGCCTCCTCGCCGTAGTCACTGAGGGGCACGTCGAGGGCGAGGCGCTCATACAGCTCGAGGGCCTTGCGCAGGCCGTCGAGGTCGGCCTCGGCGGCGAGCAGGCGGGCCCACTTGGCGCGGACCTCGTGGCGACGAGCAGACTCGGGGAGCTGCTGCAGGAACCGGGCGTAGAGCGCGGCTGCGCCGGTGGTGTCGCCGGTGCGGGCCTTCGCGTCGGCGGTGATGATCAGCGCCGGGCCGGTGCGGCCGCCGCTGTCAGTGGCCTCGGCGAGCGCGCCGACGGCCGCCAGGGCCTTCGCCGGATCGCCGCCGTCGAGCCAGGCCTGGGCTTCCAGGAGGCTCAGGCGGTCCTTCACGCTGGCGAGGCCGGGGGCGCCGCGGGCCTCGGCGAAGCGGACGGCCGCGTCGCCGGGGCGCTGCAGGCGGAGGTCCTCGAGGCCGCGCAGCCACTGGGCGGCGCCGCGATCGTCGACCCCGAGATCGGGCCGGGCGAGCAGCTGGTCGAGGAGGGCGACGGCGCTCGCGTGGTCCTGGCGCTCACGGGCGAGGATCGCGTCGCGGCCGGGGCCGTGGGCGAACCACAGCAGCCGGCCGGGCTCGGCGGATGTCTCGGCCGCCGCATCGGCGTCGGCCCGCGGGGCCTCGGGGGCCGCGGTGTACAGCGGTGGAGTCGCGTCACCGCGGCAGGCCGCGAGCGCGAGCGCGGCCAGGGTGAAGGCGGCGAATCGCGCGCCGACGCGGCCAGAACGGCCATTTGAAGCATTCAGCGCGCGCATGGAGATCTCCTGAGCCGACACATGACAGAGCGAGCGAGAGCGAGAGCGAGAGCGAGGCGCTACACGAGACGGGTGGGCTCGTTCTCGGGGTCGTAGACCTCGACCTTGTTGCCGCCGGTGCGCCGGGCGACCATGAGCGCCGACTCCGAGGCCTTGAGCAGGGCGTCGGCGGTGGGCTCGTGGAGGAGCGCGAGGTCGGCGACGCCGAGCGAGAGGGTGATGTGCAGCGGCTCGGTGGGGGTCGAGAAGCTGTGATCGGCCAGGGTCGCGTGGATGCGCATGGCCGCGCGGACCGCCCGCATCGCGTCGACATCGCGGCAGACGTGCACGAACTCGTCGCCGCTGCGCGACAGCAGGTCGTCGCTGCGGGTGATCTCGAGGACCCGGCGGGCGAGCTCGCGGTAGACGTGGTCGAGCACCGCCTGGCCGTGCTGCTGGACCAGGCGCTGCGGCTCGTCGACGGCGAACATGGCGACGGCGAGCGGCTTACCGTGGCGCAGGGCCATCGCCACATCGCTCTCGAGGCGGTTCTCCAGGTAGTTGCGGCTGAAGAGCCCGGTCAGGCGATCGCGCAGGGTCGACTCGTAGAGGTTGCGCTGGAGGTCGTCGTCGGTGTCCTCGTGGAAGGTGAAGCGCAGGACGCTGGCCGCCCCGAGCTGGATCTTGTCGCCCTCGCGCAGCGGATACTTGTCGACCCGCTCGCCGTTGGCGAAGGTCCCGTTGGTCGAGCCTGCGTCGCTGAGGTAGTACACGCCCTTGTCGACCGTGACGGCCGCATGGGTCCGCGAGATTCCCTCGTCGTTGATCCGGACGGTCGCGGTCAGGCCGCGGCCCACGGTCGTGTAGGTGGGGTCGAGTTCGACCATCTCGCCCATCCGGTCGCCGGCGAGCACGACGACGAAGGCCCGGCGGGGTGGTTCACGCCCTTCCGGACGGTCGCTGAGAGAGCGCTGGGGGGGCGGCTGGGTCACGGTCAGGCGCTCGGGGAGCCCCGGTCATGTAACCCCGGGGGGGTACCCCGTGCAACACTTCGGCCATGACCGGGCCTGGATACGCCCTGCGGCGCTGCAACCACGACGACCGTGCGGAAGCGAGCGCCACGTGCGCGAGTGGTGCCCCCTTGCGCGTGACAGGTGTCCGCCTCATACTCAACCTTCGTCTCGGGGGCCCGTCGCTCCCGAAGCGAGTCTGAAGGGGGTGTCAGGTTTCGACGGGGGTTCTGAACGTGAGGATCGCGTGTCGGGGCTGCCTACATAGCCACGCAAAAATGTGTAGGAAACACAGCTGCCAACGATGGCAACTACGGGCGCATCGCCCTCGCTGCGTAAGTAGCGACATCTCTGCCTGAGGAGTTCCAGTAGGGACAGGGGTGTAATTACAGGAGCTGGCAGGCGCGCAAGCCTCGGGCGCGTCAGCGAGAACTAGAGGATCGGACGAGGGGGGGCCTGTCGATGGGCATGCCCGAGTCCTAAACCCAAGTGCATCGACTACACACGTAGAGGTTCCACCTGATGGCCTGCGGACCCGGGTTCAATTCCCGGCGCCTCCATCCACCAAACGGAAGTCCAGAGCACGGTCTCTCGACTTCGACCGCCTCGCCGGCAGGGCATACCCTGGGCGAGGCGGTTCTTTTTTAATCGCAGCGTTTTTCGGCCGGAGCGCGCGAGGCAGGCCGTGGCTCACTCGATGCCGTCGATGCAGTCTGCGACGACGAAGGTGGCCTGGTCCTCGGGGTCATCGGGGTCGAAGCAGGCCTCATCGATGGCGCGGGCGTCATCGGGTAGCGCGGCGATCCTTCGGTAGCCCTGACCGGAGCGCATGCGCGGCGAGCGGACCACGTACACGCGGCCGCGCGAGACGTAGTAGATGCGCAGGTCATCGGCGTAGAAGCCGTCGCGCACGGCGACGAGCGCGAAGTCCTCGCCATAGACGGTGGCCTCGGCGGAGCGCGGCTTGCCGGCGCGTCCCCCCGTCATCGCCCGCCCGCGGACCCCCTGCGCCTGCTCGAACCGGGCAAACTCCTGGATCTCCAGCTGCCGCTCGCTGCCATCGTGTGCGCGCATCGAAACCCTCCGACTACGACTCCATTAAAGCGGCGGGTGGGCCGCTCAGGTCAAGCGCGGATCTCGAGGTGACGCGCGAAGCCAGCCAGCAGCGCGCGCTGTGGACAACTCGCGGCGTAATCGGCGAGAACGTCGGTCCTCGCGGTTTCTGCGGCCACCCGCCGAGGGCGCACCACTGGGGAAATCACCGACATGCGCGCAAGTACGCATGCAGAAAACGACCGGGCGACCGTGTGCCGGCGGGCCGGTCGCCGCGGCGGCGCGAGCGCCGGGCACCGACGACCGGCGCGCGCGCAGGCCGCGGGCCGCTGTGCACCGGCCTGCGCGGGCGCGCGCGGGCATGCGCGACGTGACCGCTACGACAGGTCCACAAGGACATGTCACTGACGACATGCCCTGTAGGCCAGCTGAAAAGTCAGCCGAGCTCGACGCGGACGAGGCCGACCAGGCGCTGCAGCGCCTGCTCGACGACATCGGTGTCGGGGTGGCGAAGGATCGCGTAGCCCTCACCCTCGTAGGTGTCGGCGCGCGGCTGCCCGACCTGCGGGAGCCGGGCCTCGACGACGAGGTGGCCGAGCTCCTTCTGGGCCTGCTCGAGGCCGTGGACCTGGACGACGCGACGGGGGCCGCGAGGGTCGCCGCCCTGACCGCGAAAGAACGCGGCGCCGGCGGCGAAGCGGCGACGGGGCGGGTCGAAGACCTCGTGTACGATCAGGCGGGCCCACAGCTTATAAAAGTCGACCTCGTGGGCGTAGGAGTTGATCGAGAGGATCTGCGCGCCAGGAGGACGGGCCCCGACCTCGGAGATCGCCACCGGGCCGACATCATCGCCCTGGGCCCGACCGACGCGGCCGCGGTCGCGACGAAACCACTCGAGGTGGCTGATGCCGGTGGTCATGCCGAGGGCCTCGAGGGCGGCCTGCGCGTAGGGGCGGACGGCCTGGGTGTCGCTGGTCTCGGTCTCACGCGGGAGCAGCACGGTCCACTGGATCCACGGGTTCTCGAGCACGTGCAGCGGGGCCGGGTTGTAGCGGGTCGAGGAGTCCCAGACCGCGCGGCCGCGGATGCTGACGGTCTCGAACGAGCGCTCGAGGCCGGTGACGAACTCCTCGGCGACGGCCGGGTGCTCAGGGGTCGGCTGCAGCGCGTTCAGGGCCGCCTGGAGGCCCTGGGCGTCGGTGACGCGGAAGGTGCCCTTCGCGGCGGCGCCGTCGGGCGGCTTGAGGATCAGCGGGAAGCCGGTCTCTCGCGCGAACACCCAGCCCTCGGCGTGCGAGGTCAGGCGTCGATGGCGGGCGCAGGGGACCCCCGCGCCGCGCAGGACATCCTTCATCTGCGCCTTGTCGCGGAAGTTGCGGGCGGTCGCCTCGCCCATGCCCTCGATGCCGAAGTGGTCGCGCAGCTGGCCGAGCTGGACCTGCAGCTGCTCGAGGGTGCCGAGCAGGCGGTCGATGCCGCCGAGCTGCTTGCCCACCGCCTGGACCGCAGGCGCCAGGAGCTTGACGTCCAGCGCGTCCTGGACCCGATAGTGCGCGGCCAGCCGCTGCCGCAGCTCCGGTGCCAGGACCTCGGTGGGCTCCTGGCTGATCAGCGCGAGTTGAACGTCCGGGAGCTCGGCCACGGCGCTGACGAAGCGCATCGTGACGGGCATGTTGAAGGGCGCGATGAAGACGACGCGGACCATGTCAGGCGATCTCCGGCGGTGGCGCGCGGTCCGTGCGCGCGGGCATCAGGTCATCTCGGCTCAGGTCATCTCGGCTCAGGTCATCTCGGCTCAGGTCATCTCAGACAGATACTTGGGCAGCATCTCGCGCCAGGTCGGCCAGTCGTGGTCGTGGTGGGGGCCCCAGAGGTCGACGCGGTTGGGGACGCTGCGAGCGCCGAGTGCGGAGGCGACACGCCAGGCGCCCGCCGGGTTCTCCCAGCGGCCCTCGCCGCAGGCGAGGACGATCAGGCGCTTCCGCAAGCGGTTGAGCTGCTCGCCGTGCTCATCGAGGTGCGGCACGAAGTGCAGGGGCGACGAGTAGTGGAAGTCCAGCGGGTGATGGCCCTCCATCCAGCCGGTGAAGTCGTAGGTGCCGCTCATGCAGATCGCGGTCTTGAACGCGTCGGGGTGGCGGCAGACGCTGGTGAGGGCGTTGAAGGCCCCGAGGGAGGCGCCGGCGGTGAACAGCTCGATGTCATTGCTCTGACAGTCGCGGCGGATCGCCGGGAGCAGCTCCTCGTAGACGTAGCCGTCGTACTGGTTTTGCACCCAGGCCTTGTGGCGCGCCGACTGGTCCATGTCGATCCAGGCCTGCCCGGCGATGGAGTCGGGCGAGTAGACTTTGAGCCGGCCGGCGTCGATCAGCGGACGGAGCGCCCGGATCATCAGCATGCGCTCGCACTCCTCCGCGTCGCCGCCCGCCGTCGGGAACAACAACAGCGGCGCGCCATAGTGCCCGAAGCGGGCGACGGTGACGTCCCGACGCAGGCGCGGCGAGTACCAAGTTGAGCGCAGCTTCTCCATCGCGGTCCTGGACGGGCCCCTCAGTTGCGGGCCCGGTTCGCCTTCTTCTGGGCTGACTTGCTGAGGGCCGGCGTCGGCGTGACCGGAGGCGCGACCGCCGGGGCGACGGCCGCGGAGGGAGCTGTGACGGCGGGGCTCTCGGCGATCGCGGGAGCCGGGGAGAACTTGACCTCGGTCTCCGGGGCCGCGGGCGCGCTGCGGAGCTCCTCCGGGGCGGCCTGGGGCTCGCTCGCGGCCTTGAGGCTGTTGAGGCGGTCGGTCTCGGTCTTGCGCCAGAACTTGATCAGGCCCCAGAAGTGCTCGGTGAACTTGTGGACCTCGTGGGCGGGGAACAGGGCGGCGACCTTCTGGCGGACGTAGCCCTTGGCGACCTCGGTGCCGAAGAACTCGAGGGCGACCTCATCGAGGTGGGACAGGTGCTTGGCGCAGAACTCGTTGAAGCGCTCGGTCTCCATGCGCTCGTTGGCGATCTTGGCGTAGCCCTTGAGGCGCTCGCGGTACGGGAGGTCCTTCTTGGCGATCTCGTAGAAGGGCTTCCAGTCGAGGTTCATCGGCATGGTCCGCTTGGTGGCCGCGCAGAACAGCGACCAGCGGACCATGTTCTTGACCAGCTCGGGGAAGTGGTAGTGCAGCGAGGTGACCTGGAAGT
>Ga0209480_10000843_pt1 | contig 23567 bp, 17 predicted proteins | sample JI61114C2DNA_FD_187501 | JGI IMG/M metagenome (GOLD analysis project Ga0209480, IMG submission 187501) | Wastewater effluent complex algal communities from Wisconsin, to seasonally profile nutrient transformation and Carbon sequestration -... | ecosystem: Engineered > WWTP > Effluent > Algae... | reverse complement strand
CGCCCTGGCTATCAAAAAGTTGAACATTGTCGAGCACCAGATCGGGATTCAGCCCATCCCAACGCGCTTCGATTTTGCCTATTTTTACCGGTTGACCGACGGCACGGCTGGCCGCCTGCTCGATTTCGCTCTGGTAATCCGCCACTTTGGGCAGCACGACGTAGCGCAAGGTCACAACCAGCGCCGCAAAAATCAGCCAGCCAGCGAAAAGCCCCCAGCCCAGCCAGCGCAAAGCACGGGCGACCGCCGGCCTGGCCAGCACAGGCCATAGCCAGTGCAGCCGGTGATAGAGCGCGCTGCGCATTTCTGCACGGTCCTGCGGCCTAGTCACTGGTCAAACCGTTTTGCCAAAAGGGGAAATAGGTCACTACAATCGGTCACTACAATCAAAAAATCAGCCAAGACCGGCATTCTATCCTTTTCGGCAAATGCGCCGATTGAGCAATCCATGGACAACACTCTCGACCCGCGCTGGCAAATCGCCATCGACCACAGCCACTATCTGGCCAATCAGCTGCAGACCCACCCGGCGATGATCCCGGAATTGGCCGCCACCTGGCAGCAGCCGCTCTCCGAAGATATGTTGCTGATCCCGCTGAAAGCCGATTTTGCCGATGACGAGGCGGTCAAATCGGCACTGCGCCGGCTGCGTCATCGCGCCATGGCGCACATGGCGCTGCGCGATCTTTGCGGGCTGGCACCGCTGGCCGAGATCATGGAGAGCATGACCCTGCTCGCCGATGTCACCACCAACTTTGCGCTCGACTATTACCACCGCCAACTCGTTGCCACCTATGGCGAACCGCTCGACAAAGCCGGGCTGCCGCAACGCCTGCTGATCATCGGCATGGGCAAGCTGGGTGGACGCGAATTGAATGTTTCTTCCGACGTTGATTACATTTTTGTGTACCCGGAAGAAGGCGACACCAACGGCAAGAAAAGTATCGAAAACTACGATTTCTTTACCCGGCTCGGCAAGCGGGTGATCAGCGCGCTCGGCGACCTGACCGCCGACGGCCAGGTTTTCAGGGTCGATATGCGGCTCCGCCCGAATGGCGATTCCGGCCCGCTGGTCTGCTCGCTCGACGCGCTGGAAAACTACTTCATCACCCAGGGCCGCGAGTGGGAACGCTACGCCTGGATCAAATCGCGGGTCATGAACACCGGCCCGAATGCCGACGGCGCTTCGCTGGGTGACTGGATGGCCGCGCTGCGACGGATTTCCCGCCCCTTCGTGTTCCGCAAATATCTCGATTTCGGCGCGATTAACGCCATGCGCGACCTGCACGCGCAAATTCGTCGCGAAGTGGCGCGCAAGGACATGGTCGACCACGTCAAACTCGGCCCCGGCGGCATCCGCGAGATCGAGTTCATCGCCCAGGTCTTCCAGCTGATACGCGGCGGACGCGACCCGGCGCTGCAAATCCGCCCGACCCTTTCGGTGCTCAAATTACTGGTCGAACGCAAGCTGCTCCCGGCCGAAAGCGAAAGCGAACTGCGTGAAGCCTATGTTTTCCTGCGCCGCCTGGAGCACCGCCTGCAATACGTCGAGGACAAGCAAACACACATGTTGCCGGTCGACGCCGCGGGACGGGCGGTGATTGCCCGCAGCATGGATTTCCCCGACTGGCCGGCGATGCTCGTCGTGCTCGACGACCACCGCAACAAGGTGAGCAAGCACTTTGAACAGGTTTTTTCCGATCCCGAATCCGGCGAGCACCCGCTCACTGGTCTATGGATGAATCAGCTTGATGAAGACACCGCCATCGAAGCCTTCGGCAACCTCGGTTTCCGGCGCCCGAAAGACGCCATTGCGCGCCTGGCCGAACTGCGCGCCGCCAGCCGCTATTTGCAACTACCCAGTACCAATCGCTCGCGCTTTGACGCCGTCGGCCCGCGCCTGATTGAAGCGGCCGGCGCCACCTGCGACCCGGATATCACGCTGGTGCGCGGCCTCAACTTCCTCGAAAGCATTGCCCGGCGCGGCTCCTACCTGGCTTTGCTGCAGCAGTACCCGATGGCGCTGCGCCGCGTTGCCGACATGATCTGCGCCTCAACCTGGGCAACCGAATACCTGCACCGCTACCCGTTGTTGCTCGACGAACTGCTCGACCCGCGCCTCTACGAAATAGCCACCAACTGGGTCGATTTCCGCGAAAACCTGCGGCGCAATCTGGCCGACCATGCCGGCGATACCGAGCGCGAAATGGACATCCTGCGCGAAGTCCATCACGCCCAGGCCTTCCGGCTGCTGGCCCAGGACCTGGCCGGCCTGCAAACCATCGAAACGCTCTCCGACCACCTCACCGAACTGGCCGATACCCTCGTCCAGGAAACCCTGCCGTTGTGCTGGAGCAAGATCAAGAACCGGCATTGCGAGACGCCGAAATTTGCCGTCATCGGCTACGGCAAGATGGGCGGCAAGGAACTGGGCTATGCCTCCGATCTCGATCTGGTTTATCTCTATGACGACGACGCCCAGGAAGCCGGCGAAAACTACAGCCGCCTCGGCCAGCGGCTGAATACCTGGTTGTCGAGCCAGACCTCAGCCGGCATTCTGTTTGAAACCGACCTGCGTTTGCGCCCGAATGGCGATTCCGGACTGCTCGCCGTCTCGGTCGATTCCTTCCGCGACTACCAGCTTAAAAACGCCTGGGTCTGGGAGCATCAGGCGCTGACTCGCGCCCGTTTTTGCGCCGGCGACCCGGCGGTTGGGGCGCATTTTGAAAAAATCCGCTGCGAAATTCTTTGCCAGCAGCGCGACCTGACGACGCTTCGCGATGAAGTCGTCGCCATGCGCCAAAAAATGGTCGATGCCCATGCTTCAAACAGCGCGACGGAATTCGATCTCAAACACGATCAGGGCGGCATCGTGGATGTCGAATTCATCGTTCAATATCTGGTGCTCGGCTACGCCAGCCAGCATCCCAGCCTGACCGGCAATCTCGGCAATATTGCCCTGCTCCGCATGGCGGCCGAGCTTGGGCTGATCGAGCCACAACAAGCCGAAGCCGCGGGCAACGCCTATCGCGAATATCGCCGACTGCAACACGCCAAGCGCCTCTCGGCCACCCCCAAGGCGCGCGTCCCACGGGAAGAAATTGAAAAGCACATTGCTGCGGTCAACACGCTTTGGCAGGCCGTTTTTGGCACGGCGAGCGCTGCGGCGAGGCCATGACGCAAGTCAGCGCCCCGCCTGTTGAAGGCGTTCAACCGACCGAAGAACAAGCGCTGAACGAAGTCACCGCTTTTCTACGTGATCTCGGTCAGGCACTGCACATCAGCGGTGCGCCGGCCCATGATCTGGAAAAGCGGCTGGTCGCTGTCGGCCAACGCCTCGGCGTACACGTTGAAGGTTTCGCCGTATTGACTTTTCTTGCCCTGACCGTGGCCGCACCCAGCGGCGCCCGGCGGGTTGAAATGCTGCGTCTGCCGCCCTACGACTACAACATGGCGCGGCTGATTGCGCTGGAAGCCCTGTGCCGGGAAGTCTGCAAACCGGCACAATTGCAGACCTACATCGCGCAACTCGCTGCCATCCTGGATCAGCCGCCGCCCTGGGCTGGCTGGCAACTCGTGCTCCAGGGATTTCTGCTTTCTGCTGCAGTCGCCGCCCTGCTCCGTGGCGGCTGGACAGAAATGCTTTGCGGCGGTCTGATCGGCCTGTTGTTCGTCGCCGCCCATCAGCGCCTGAGCAAAATCCAGGGCCTCGGCCCGGCCATCCCGGTCATGCTCTGCGCCCTCGCCGCCATGCTGGCGCAGGGGCTAACCCTCGTGCTGCCGCAACAATCCCCTTTCATTTCAGCCGTCGCCGGCGTCGTGCTTTTATTGCCCGGATTCATGTTGACCGTAGCCATGTCCGAACTGGCGACGCAAAACTTTCTTGCCGGCACCGGGCGGCTGGCCGGTGCCTTCATGCTGCTCTTCCTGATGGGTGCCGGGTTGGTGATCGGCACCAAGATCAGCCTCGCCTTGCTGCCCGTGCAGGCGCTCGGCACCGTGGCCGCGCTGCCGGCCTGGGTCATCTGGCCGACCATTGCACTGCTCGGCATTTCGCTGCTCGGCGTCATTCAGGCGCCGCTCTCGGCCATCCACGTTTCGGCCGGCGCCTGCCTGCTCGCCTGGGCGGTCTATTCGCTGGTCAGTGCCGCGGTCGGCAATGTGGTTGGCGCTTTTGCCGGTGCGCTGGCCGTCGCGGCAGCCGGCCACCTCTATCACTACCTGACGCGGCGCCCGGCGGTGCTCTTGCAGATTCCCGGTCTGATTACGCTGGTCCCGGGCAGCATGGGCTTCCGGGGCCTGCACGCGCTGATCGAACAGGACAGCGCCGCCGGCATCAACCTGATCACCGACATGCTGCTCACCGGTGCCGCGCTGGCCGTCGGGCTGTTGCTGGCCGACAATATTGCCGGCTGGCTGATTGCGCGGCTTGATCGTCAACCCGCTCGGGGCAGTGCGACGGCCAAGTAGTCGCCCTTCATTGACCCAAGCCGGGCTGACATGTGAGGATCACGGCCGCCAAGGTGCTGCAGCCGTACTTTGCCAAGTCCGCGCCGGAATTACCGGATACCCACCTTGCGCTGCTCGGCACGAACATAGGCGGTGATATGCGCCACGTCATCCGGTGTGACCTGCGGCACCGGCGCCATGTCGCCATACGGCCAATGGTGGGCGCGCACCCCGTTCTTTACTGCCAGTTGAAAGGCCACATCCCCGTGATGGGATGGCTCATAGATTTTATGCAGCAAGGGTGGCCCCTTTTTCTCGCCGCTCTCGACGCCCATCAGGTCGGCGCCATGACAGGCGGCGCAATGCTGCAAAAACAGTTTCTTCCCGGAGGCCGGATTCGGCATCAGACCTGCGCTGGGTTGAGGCACTTGCCAGCCTTGAGACTGAGCCGTCAGGCTGAGCGCGGCGAGCAGGATGCCGCAAAACAGTTTTCCATAATTTTCAGGCATTGGATTCTCCAGAAATACAAATGTCACTCATGTTCGCCCTCGCTTCAGTAGCGCCATCAGCCCAGTGCTCGGCGCCGCACCGAGAATCGCCCCGATTGAGACAATGAGGATGCCCAGCACGACACGAACACCGAGCGCCTCATCAAGGATGAAATAGGCACCGATCGCGGAAACACCGGGCACGAGCGCCAGCATCATCGATGCCTGGCATGCCCCGATTTTCTGATTGGCATAGCTGTACATGCCGGCCGCCAGCAGCGCCGCGACGACGCCCTGATAAACGCACTGCAAAACGATTTCGCCGGCGGAACTGCTCTGGATCGCTTTCGGCAACCAGATCAGATACACCGGCATATAAAAAATCAGTGCAAAGCTGGCAACCCCGGAAATCGCCAGAAAGGGCTTAACTTGCCAGTGCCGCATCAGCAAGCCAAAGGATGCCCACGACCAGGCCGCCAACAGGAAGAGCACATCCCCAATCCATTCGTTGCTCGCCCGAGCGCCAAACAGGCTGTCATAACCGATCAGCAGCAGGCCACAACCGGAAAGCAGCAGGGCAATGACGATGTGACGCGGCATTTTGAAGCCGGCCATGACGGCAACCATGACCACGGTCCAGAACGGGATGCCGCCATTCACAAACACGCCGGCGTGGGCCGTTGGTGCGAACGCAAAGCCTGAATACACCAGCAGGCCGTAGCCAAGGCCGCCAAATACGGCAAGAACCATGTAGCGCGGCCATTCGCGGGGCGGCACGGAATGCAGGAAGAAGGGCAGAGTCAGCAGGCCGGAGACGCCAAAACGCATGGCCGCCAGATCGAAGGGCGTCAGCACGCCTTTACTGCCCAGGCGGGAAACAATATTAAAGCCGGACCAGCAGGCGACCACGATCCCTGCGGCAATAAAGCCACAGGTTTGTTCGGATAGCCCGAAAAGTCCAGACTGGTTTGAACGCATGCTCACTCGTTTCGAATTATTGGACGACCCGGCCCATCATATCGGCCATCGGCAAGCTTCGCAGGATGCAGGATCAACGCCCCGCCACCGGCGACCACGAATAGTCCTGAAGCGCTGCTACCGCCGCCTCGATGTCCTGATCGGGGCGCAGGCAAAAGGCGTTGAAGCCGCATTGGTGCAGGAAATAGATCTGGTCGCGCAAAATGTCGCCGAAAGCGCGCAACTCCCCACGGAACCCGTAGCGCTGGCGCAGCAACCGGGCCAGTGAATAGCCCCGCCCGTCGGTAAAACTGGGGAACTGAATCGCAATCACGGGGATTTGCGCCAACCGTGGAAGCAAGGCCTCGGGTGCATCGTCGGGCGCCAGCCAGACGCCGACGGTGTACCCGGCTTTTTCCAGCAATTCCAGTTCTTGCGCCCAGCGCGCCAAAGGCAGCAAAAGCTGCGGCTTGATCACGGTGACGGTTCCGAGAGCCTCGGCCCCCGGCGCCAACAAGCACCACGGGTCGGCAACAATTTCGCCATTTTTAATGATGCGGGCCATGCAATTCTCCATAAACGGCTGTTTTGAATGGCGCCAGACCGAGCCGTTCGACGGTGTCGATGAAAATCTCCCCCTCATGGCGAGTGGCCACGTAGGCGGCGAGCAGTTTCTCGATCACCTCGGGGATCTGCGCCGCGGCAAACGACGGGCCGATCACTTTGCCGATTGCCGCACGATTGCCTTCCCGGCCGCCCAGCGTGACTTGATACCACTCCTCGTTATTCTTATCGACGCCGAGAATGCCGATGTGACCGATGTGATGGTGGCCGCAGGCATTGACGCAGCCGGAGATGTTCAGTTCCAGCGGCCCGAGGTCGAAGAGGTAATCGAGTTGATCAAAGCGCTCCTGAATCGCTTGCGCCACCGGAATGGACTTGGCGTTGGCCAGCGAACAGAAATCGCCGCCCGGGCAGCAGACGACATCGGTGAGCAACCCGATGTTCGGGGTCGCCAGCCCGTTGGCAGCGGCAATTGCCCACAGCGCCAGCAGATCGCTGCGGTGAACGTGCGGTAAAACGAGATTTTGCTCATGGCTGACCCGGATTTCGCCCAGGCTGAAGCGTTCCGCCAGATCCGCCGCCAGATCAAGCTGGCTGGCCGTGGCGTCGCCGGGCGGCATGCCGGTTTTTTTCAGCGACAGGGTGACGATGCCGTAGCCCGGCTGGCGGTGCGCTGCAACATTGCGCGCCACCCAGCGGGCAAATGCCCGGTTGCTCTGCAGCGCAGCCTGGTATTCGGCGTCATCGGCCCCCTTCCCGGCGTAGCCCGGCCCGGCAAAGAAGGCTTCCATAGCAGCAAAACTTTCGGCGGAAACCGTATTCGGCCCGCCGCGGGCGTAGGCCCATTCGGCCTCGACATCACGGGTAAAACCCGCCAGCGTCAGATCCTTGACCAGGATCTTGAGGCGCGCCTTGTACTTGTTGTCGCGCCGGCCATGGCGGTTGTAAACCCGCAGGATGGCATCGAAGTAATTCAGCAGCTCTGCACGCGGCAGGAATTCCTTCAGCACTTGGCCGAGCATCGGCGTCCGCCCCAGGCCGCCGCCGATATAGATGGCAAAGCCGGGCTTACCGTCGTCCGAAATCCGAGCGCGGGCGCCGATGTCATGGAAGCGCACCGCCGCCCGGTCTTCCTCGCCGCCGCTGAACGCAATCTTGAATTTGCGCGGCAGGAACAAAAATTCCGGCGCCAGCGTGGACCACTGACGGACGATTTCGCAATAAGGGCGCGGATCGAAAACCTCATCCGCCGCCACCCCGGCAAACTGGTCGCAGGTGATGTTGCGAATGCAGTTGCCCGAGGTCTGGATGGCGTGCATCTGCGCCGTCGCCAGCGACGCCAGAATATCCGGCACATCGTGCAGGCGCACCCAGTTGAACTGGATATTGCTGCGCGTCGTGAAATGCCCGTAGCCGCGATCCCAGGTCCGGGCAATTTGGGCCAGTTGGCGCAGTTGCGGGCTGGACAGCGTGCCGTACGGGATGGCAACCCGCAGCATCGGCGACTGGCGCTGCACATAAAGGCCATTTTGCAGGCGCAGCGGACGAAAATCGTCTTCGCTCAGGCGTCCGTCAAGAAAGCGTTGCATCTGGCCGCGAAACTGGGTGACGCGGTCATCGACCAGGCGCTGGTCGACTTCGTTATAGATATACATGGTTCTTTACCTGGAAGGGGGGCCGATTTAAGGTCGAATCAATGCCCGATTCAAGGCAGCACGAAGCTGCTCTTTTCCTGGACGCGGGTTGCCGCATCATGTTTGGCGGCAATCTCGAAATGGATCGGCTGAATGCCCGACGGCATCCCCTCCCCCGGCGCCGACACGGTAATCATCAGCGGCTGGATGCTTCCCGGCTCAGCCGAAAACTCACGTTCGCCGACAATCTCCAGCCCCGGCAGACCGCTGACCGACACCGTGTACTGGCGAGGCGTGTCGTCCAGATTCATCAGCTTCAAGGTGTAGGCATTCTCGATCCGGCCTTCCGAGGTTTCGCGCAGCAAGGCGCCTCGGTCACGCAGCACATCGACCAGCAGCAAGGAGCGTTGTTCTACGGTCAACACGGTAAAACAGGCAAAAATCACCAATATGGCGGCGTAGACCAGCACCCGTGGCCGTCCCAGCAAGCCTTGCGGTTTCGGCTGGCCGAGCAGCTCCTGCTCGGAAGCGAAGCGGATCAGCCCGGTTGGTGCGCCGATCTTGAGCATGACCTGATCGCAGGCATCAATGCACAGGCCGCAATTGATGCACGCCAGTTGCAGGCCATCGCGAATATCGATCCCGGTCGGGCAAACCTGAACACAGATGCCGCAGTCAATACAGTCGCCGGTGTTGCCCGCTTGCCGGCGAACATTGCGCGGCTCGCCACGCTGGCGGTCGTAGCTGACATTGGCCGTGGTCGGGTCGAACATGACGCCCTGAAAGCGCGAATATGGGCACATGTGCTGGCACACTGCCTCGCGCGCCAACCCGGCCTGGGCATAGGCAAAGGCGGCGTAGAAGATCAGCCAGAAAGCCTCCCAGGGGCCGGTCTCCAGCGCAAAGACCGTCGGCAGCAAGTCGCGGATCGGCGTGAAGTAGCCAACGAAAGTGATCGACGTCCACGCTGCAATCAAAAACCAGATGCCATGCTTGATCGCCTTCAGGCCCAGCTTGCGAGCGTTGAGCGGACCTTGATCCAGCTTCAGCCGGGCCAGATGATCGCCTTCGACTTTGGCCTCGACCCAGGTGAAGATCATCGTATAAACCGTTTGCGGACAGGCAAAGCCGCAGAACAGTCGGCCGGCCAGCGCCGTGACGAAAAACAGCGCCGTTGCCGCCAGAATCAGCACAAAGGCCAGTAACAGCGCATCCTGCGGCCAGAGCACGAGGCCGAACAGGTACAGCTTTTCGTGGGCGATGTCGAACAGGATGGCTTGCCGGTCGAGACCGTTGCTCTCCCAGTTCAACCAACAGGCGCCGTAAAAGATGATTTGCGTAAACCAGACCATCGCCCAGCGCAGGCTGTTGAATCGGCCTTCAGTCGCCTTGGCGTGAATCTTTCCTTTTTTGCGGTAAAACTCCAGCTTTGCTTCGCGAACCTTGCTGACCGGCTTGCTCATTTTCTCGATCCTCTCTCTGTTGGGGCTAGGGGCATAAATCGGCCCTGCAACCCGGAGAGGAGTAAAACATCAAGCCGGCAATGGCAACAGTTTCAGATATAACGATTTTCGATAGGTACAGATTTTCCGTATAGAGTACTTGCCGCTGAACTTGCAACCGGCAGGAAGCTTCAAGTTCGTATCCATTCCCGACGGCAAAATGTCATCTCAAATTTTGGCAATTTTCCCGGTTCACCGCAGGAGTGCGGAATCCAGCCGCCCTTGACGACGGCTTCTGAGCTGATCCCAGCCGCGAAAGCCATGCGCGGGAACACCGCACCCAACTGAACATGATTGTTCAATTGGTCTCGAAGCAACCACGAGTTGACCGAAGCACACGATCTGCTGCTGATGTAATGAGCCTTGCTTTCTGGCATCCTTGCAATCTTCCAAATATTAAATTATCGAAAATTGCCATATGCGCACTCCCTTCTATTTATTCTTGGCGCTGCTCCTGTCCATCCCGACCCTCACGCAAGCACAAAGTACCGTGTACCGGTTTTCACCGGTGAATCAGTGGGATATCAACCGGACTGCCGCCTACTGGAACCCGATCATCAAGTACGTCAGCGAGAAAAGCGGCGTCAAACTCGAACTAAAAATCGGTCGCACCTCTGCCGACACGACCGCCTATGTACTGGCGAAGGAGGTTGAATTTGTCTTTTCCAATCACCTGTTCAGCCCCGAGCGCGAACAGCTTGGCTGGAAAGTGTTTGGTCGCCGCTGGACGCCACCATTGCATGGCCAGATAGCCGTTCCTGCCGATTCACCCATTACCAAATTGGAAGAACTCAATGGCCAGGAGGTCGTATTCGCCGGGCCGGAGGCATTCATCGGCTACAAAGTGACCAACGGTTACCTCTCGTCCAAAAATATCGAGGTGAAAAGCGTTTTCGCCGGCAATCAGAACGCGGCCTTTGCCCAATTGTTTGCCGGCAAGGCCAAGGCGGTGGGCAGTAATTCGGCGCTCGTTGATGGCTACGCACACAAGGAGGGCAAGAAATTTCGTGTGCTTTGGACCTCCGAGGGCTATCACGACCTCGCACTGATGACCTCCAGCAAGGTGCCGGAAAAGGATGTCAAGGCGGTTGCCTCAGCCTTCGTTGGCATGCACAACGACCCTGTGGGGAAAGCCATTTTGCTTAAGGCCTCGGAAGAGGTAGGCCTTGATCAGAAAGCTTATTTTCTGCCTGCAACAGGCGCTGACTACGCTTCATATCGCAAGTTTTATCAAACCCTGCCCGCTTCGTTGCGCTGACGGTACAAAGCAAGAATGCTTACCCGTCTGTTGCCGCAATCCCTGATCTGGCGCGTCTACACCCTTTATACGGCGACACTGCTGCTGTTTGTCAGCTGCAGTTTGGTGCTCTTCTATCAGTACCAGTACAACGAGGCCGTCGAGGAAGCCCAACGTTCGGCAACGATGCTGGTCGAGGTGTTGGCGCAAGTGACATCCGACAGTGCGGTGATCGGTGATTACGATACGATTCAGCGCACCCTGGACAAGTCGATTTTGCGCTCGCAATTTGAGTCAGCCAAATTCATCGACCTGACGAGTGGCGTGATCAAGAGCGAAAATACGACGATCGCCAAAACGCACGCGCCCGACTGGCTGCAGGAGAGTATTGCCAAGGAACTCTACGAGGTAAACCGGACGATTTCTGCGGGCGGAAAGGATTACGGTGTATTGCGCCTGGCTTTTTCGGCCGATCTGATCGCCGAGAGCCTCTGGCAATTGATTCGTGCTGCGCTGGGTTTGGCACTCGCCAGTCTGGTCGGCGGTCTGATCATCATTTGGTTTCCGCTCAAACGCTGGCTTGGCACCCTGGAGCGGGTGAGTAACTTCGAAAGGGATTTCCGGCTTGACGGAAACGCGGCCGACGCCGCATTGATCGACGATGTGCCGCTTGAGTTCCGTCCGACCTTTGAAGTATTGCAACGCACGGCCAACAGTCTGCGCATGGAACTGGATTCGCGTGAGCAGGCCCTGAAATCGCTACGCGAGATTGTTGCCAGCCTTCTGCATACGAGTGAACTCAGTGCTGAAAATTTCAACGACGATATCGCCGGACTCTCAAAGGTCATTGCCCGAGTGATCGCCGAGCGCGAGGCAAGCCGGCTCGAACTGCAACAGGCCAAGGAAGCCGCCGAGTTGGCGAACCGCTCAAAGAGCGAATTTCTCGCCAACATGAGTCATGAAATTCGCACGCCAATGAACGGCATTATCGGCATGACCGATCTTGTGCTTGACTCCCAGCTTGATACGGAACAACGTGAATTGCTTGGTATCGTCAAGACATCCTCTGGCGCACTGCTGACGATCATCAACGACATCCTCGACTTTTCAAAAATCGAGGCCGGAATGCTCACCATCGAGAGCATTCCATGCGACTTGAAAACGACCGTATTGGAATCGGTCCGGCCAATGACCTTGCGTGCGGAAGAAAAGCAACTGCGGCTTCGTTGTGATATCAGTCCGGAGTTACCCGCCACCTTCATCGCGGACCCTGTGCGACTACGCCAGATCATCGTCAATCTTGTCGGCAATGCGATCAAGTTTACCGAACGCGGCGAAGTGGTCGTCAACGTATCGTGGCAGGAAAATCGGATTGAACGAAACATGCTGCAATTTTCCATTCGGGATACCGGTATCGGTATTCCGCCTGAACGCATAAGACATATTTTTGATGCCTTTACCCAGGCCGATAACTCGATAACGCGAAAATATGGTGGCACGGGGCTGGGCCTCTCCATTACTCGTCGCCTTGTGGAATTGATGGGAGGGCAACTGACGGTGGACAGCCAACCCGGAACAGGTAGCTGTTTCCGTTTTACGTTGCCTGCCAGGGTACAAAATCACCGGACAGTCGCACAAAATGTCAGTAGCGCTGGCGCCGTGTCGAACAATACCCACACCAGCGCGGCCATTCCGAAATCCAATCGCGGTCTTGATATATTGCTGACGGAAGACAATCCGATCAATCAAAAACTGGCCTTGATGCTGCTTGAACGCCGTGGCTATCGTGTGACGGTCGCAGAAAATGGACAGAAAGCCATCGAAGCAATTTCCCATAAAAAATTTGCCGCCGTACTGATGGACATGCAAATGCCTGTCATGGATGGCATTCAGGCAACCCGGGAAATCCGCGCCATGGAAAAAAGTGGCGCTTGGCTGCGTACCCCGATTATCGCGATGACAGCCAATGCCATGCAGGGCGACAGGGAGCGTTGTGTCGAGTCAGGAATGGATGACTACATCGCCAAACCCATCAAAGCCAATCAACTTTTTGAATGTCTTTTGCGCTGGACCAATACCTGATTCAGATGGATCGGGTTTTCATGGGTACAGATTTTTGGCTTTTTTCCTGGTTGACCGCAAGACCGCGCAATCGCGGCGAACCCGAGTGCACACCGATAAACAGTCGCCGATCACGTTCAAGAAGCCGGAATTTCGCTGGATTGAGATTGTCCACTTGACGCGGGGAGCCCCACGCCAAGGCTTGATGGCGCTCGGACGAAATGCCACTGGCCACGGTTCATTACGCGGAGGAAGATCATGAGCGAAACACTGCCGCCCCTCGGCATCCGGCGCGTCAAAGTTGTGGCGTTAGCGGTGACAGAGCTTGAGCGCGCGAATCGCTTCTACAAGGAAAAGCTCGGCCTGGAACCGGCTTTCGAAGGAGCCGAACAGGTTGGATGGTGGCTCGGCCAGGTGATCCTGATGCTCAAGCCAAACTGGGCAGCGCCGACCGCGCTGCCGAATCCCCGCATCACGCTGGCCACCGATCACGCCCCGGCAACGCAGGCAGCCTTGCGTGCACGCGACATCGTGATTGCCGACGAAGTGCAGATTTATGGCGACTTTTACGTCGGCAGCTTTCTCGACAGCGAAGGCAACAAGCTCTGGTTCTGCTCGCCAGCGAAGGCCGGTGAGTCAGCGCGGAGTTGAACGAAAATCAAGTTCCGGGATTCCTGAATTAGTCGATAAAACCTTTGCCGAGTTCCGGGGTCGTCTTCTGCACGCAAGAGAACCAGTAGCCCGTTCCCGTTTTTAGCCATTTTTCCCGGTTGACCGCAGGACCGCGCTATCCGATCAGGAACCCAAGCCATTAATCGATCATATCCATAGTCAGAGTGCTGGCTGCACTTGTGTCACATTGATACAATGAAGTCTTTATGCCACGCCGATTGGGTATCCAATATGAAACGCTGTGTTGTCGGTATCCGTCGTTCTGGTGATGCAATAAACGCGAGTAACGGCACGGAAATTCCCACGGTATGGTTCCCATCAATGGCGACAATGGCCGCCGTGCTTTCCGAGGATAACCAGGCACTGCTTCGCGTCATTCGGGATGCCAAGCCAAAGACGCTGACCGAGTTGGCTATGTTGAGCGGGCGGCAGGTGCCGAATCTGTCGCGCACGCTGCGCATGATGGCGGGTTACGGGCTGGTTGAACTCAAGCGTAATATCCGCGAGGTGGAACCGATTGCCTTGGCCACCAGTTTCAAGATTCTGATTGACTGAGGGGTCGTGATGAGCGGAGAGGCAATGCGAGAACGCGTGATGACCGAAGCCGACACCTGCCGCGAGTTCGTCACGCCTCGGCTGGTCGAGTCCGGATGGTCGGTTGCCCCACACGCCATTGGCGAACAACGGACGTTCACCAATGGCCGCATCATCGTCGCCGGCGGCAAGGTGCGGCGCGGCAAGCAGAAACGCGCCGACTACCTGCTCTACTACCGCCGCGATTTCCCGTTAGCGGTCGTCGAGGCCAAGGAAATCAGTCTGCCGGCTGAAACCGGCGTGCAACAGGCTCGCGAGTATGCGGAGATTCTCGGACTCAAATTTGCCTACGCCACCAACGGTCATCGCATCATCGAGATCGACTACACCACCGGCACCGAGCGCGAGGTGGAGCGCTACGCCACACCCACCGAACTGTTTGCCCGCCTGACGGCGGAAACCCATTTGTCGCCGAACACCGCCGCGCATTTGCTGGAACCGTTCAACCTCGTTTCCGGCAAGGTGCCGCGCTACTACCAGCAAATAGCCATTCACCGCGCGATCGAAGCCATCCTGCTCGGCCAGAAGCGCATCCTCGCCACCCTGGCCACTGGCACCGGCAAGACTTGTGTCGCTTTCCAGATCTGCTGGAAGCTATGGAACAGCCGCTGGAATCGCACGGGCGAATATCGCCGTCCGAAGATCCTGTTCCTGGCCGACCGCAATATTTTGGTTGATGACCCGATGGCCAAGATGTTCGCGCCGTTCGGTGATGCCCGCCACAAGATTGCCGGCGGCGACGTCAGCCAGAGCCGGGACATGTACTTCGGCATCTACCAGGCCTTGAGCACGGCCAGCGAAGACGTATTCCGCCAGTACCGCCCGGACTTCTTCGATCTGATCATCATCGACGAATGCCATCGCGGCTCCAGTCGTGACGAGAGCAGTTGGCGCGCCGTGCTCGACTACTTCGCGCCTGCCATGCAGTTCGGCATGACCGCCACCCCTCTGCGGGAGGAATCCCGCGACAGCTACGAATACTTCCGCAACCCCGTCTATACCTACAGCTTGCGCCAGGGTATCGAGGATGGATTCCTGGCCCCGTATCGGGTGCACCGCGTCATCACCACGGTCGATGCCGCCGGCTGGCGGCCGAGCAAGGATGAGTTGGACCGCTACGGCCGTGAGGTGCCCGACGAGGAATACCAGACCAAGGACTTCGAGCGCGTCGTCGCACTGCGTTCGCGCACACAGGCAATGGCCCGCCATCTCACCGACTTTCTGAAAGGCACCGACCGTTTCGCCAAGACCCTGGTGTTCTGCGTCGATCAGGAGCACGCCGCCGAACTGCGGCAGGAACTACTCAACCTGAATAGCGATCTGGTCAGGCAGTATCCGGACTACGTCTGCCGTGTCACCGCTGACGAGGGCGCCATCGGCCTGACGCATCTGGCACATTTCCAGGACGTGGACAAGCCGACGCCGGTCATTCTGACCACCTCTCAATTGCTGACCACCGGCGTCGATGCCGAGATGGTCAAAAACGTCGTGCTGGCGCGTGTCGTCGGATCGCGTTCGGAGTTCAAGCAGATCATCGGGCGAGGCACGCGGCTGAAGGTCGACTACGGCAAGGAATATTTCAGCATCATCGACTTCACCGGCACCGCCACGGGGCATTTCGCCGACCCGGATTTCGATGGCGAACCGGCACTTATTGAGGAGGTCACGATCAATGAGGGCGGCGAGCAAATCGGCGTAACCGAGATAGAGATTGAAACGCCCCCTGATGCGCCTGCGATTGAGTACGAACACCCGGAGGAGCAAATCGGACCGAATACCGGCATCCTGATCAATGAGCCACCGGTTGAGCCGCGAAAATTCTACATCGACGGCGGCGAGGTTGAAGTTATTGGTCATTTGGTCTACGACCTCGACACCGACGGCAAGAAACTGCAGGTCGTGCGCTACACCGACTATTCAGGTCGTGCCGTGCGTACCCTGTACCCGACGCGTGATGCCTTGCAATCCGCCTGGGCCAACCCCGACACGCGCGCCGAGGTGCTGCGCGAGCTGACCGAGCGCGGCATCAGTTTCGAGGAACTTGCCACCAGCAGCGATCAGCCGGATGCCGATCCGTTCGATATGCTCTGCCATCTGGCGTGGAATGCCCCGCTGTTGACCCGTCGCCAGCGCGCCGAACGGGCCAGGCGCCAAACACAGGATCTGTTCGCTCAATACGGCGACACCGCCCGTGAAGTCCTGGCACTGCTACTCGACAAGTACATCGAGCGCGGCATTATCCAATTCAATGTGCTGTCCGACCTGATGAAGGTGCAGCCCTTCGACCGCTTTGGCTCCCCTTCCGAAATTGCCACGCGCCATTTCGGCGGTGTGAAGGGTCTGAAAGAGGCCGTATCGCGGCTGCAGTCAGCCATTTACCAATAACGAGAACTTGTCCTTATGGCCATAACCGCCAAACCCGTCGCACCCGAAAAGAATCCGCGCCTGGCCCGCAAAGCCAAAGCACCGCTAACCACGCGCGACAATCTCTCCGCCTTGATCGGCACCGCACGCAAGATTCTGCGCAAGGACAAAGGCCTGAATGGCGACGTGGATCGCCTGCCATTGCTCACCTGGGTCATGTTCCTCAAGTTTCTCGACGACCTCGAAGCCGTCCATGAAGAAGAATCCGAACTCGACGGCAAGCCCTATCAGCCCATCATCGAAGCGCCTTACCGCTGGCGCGACTGGGCCGCACGGGAGGATGGCATCACCGGCGATGAACTGCTGGCCTTCATCAGCCAGGAACAGACAGTGCGTGCCGATGGCAGTAGCGGCCAGGGTTTGTTCGTTTATCTGCGCAGCCTGGCCGGCGAAAGCGAAAAAGGCAGCCAGCGCGAGGTGGTGGCCAACGTCTTCAAGGGCATTCAAAACCGCATGGTCAGCGGCTACCTGCTGCGCGACATCATCAACAAGATTCACGGCATCCATTTCAGCGCCAGCGAAGAAATCCACACCCTCTCGCACCTCTACGAATCGATGCTGCGCGAAATGCGTGACGCGGCGGGCGATTCCGGCGAGTTCTATACGCCGCGCCCGGTGGTCCGCTTCATGGTCCAGGTCAGCGACCCGCGCCTCGGTGAAACCATCCTTGATCCGGCCTGCGGCACCGGCGGTTTTCTGGTCGAAGCCTACGACCACATTGCGCCACAAGTAAGCACGCCCGAGCAGCGTCGCACCCTGCAACGCGCCAGCCTCTATGGCCAGGAAGCCAAGCCGCTGCCTTACATGCTGGCGCAGATGAATCTGCTACTGCATGGCCTGGAAGCGCCGCAGATCGCTTACGGCAACACCCTGGAACGGCGCGTCAGCGAAATCGGCCACAGCGAACGCGTCGACGTCATCCTCACCAACCCGCCCTTCGGCGGCGAAGAAGAAGCCGGCATCAAAGCCAACTTCCCGCCCAATATGCAAACGGCGGAAACCGCCCTGCTCTTTCTGCAATACATCATGCGCAAGCTGCGCGTCGCCGGTTTTGGTGCCGAGCGCGGTGGCCGCGCCGCCGTGGTCGTCCCCAACGGCACCCTGTTTGGCGATGGCATCAGCGCCGTCATCAAGGAGGAAATGCTCAAGGAATTCCGTCTGCACACCATCGTGCGCCTGCCGCAAGGTGTGTTTGCGCCGTACACCGACATCCCAGCCAATCTGCTGTTCTTTGAGCGTGGCGGCCCGACCGACACCATCTGGTACTACGAACTGCCGCTGCCGGAAGGCCGCAAGAAGTACAGCAAAACCGCCCCCCTGCAATTTGAGGAATTCGCCCCTGCTCAAGCGTGGTGGAATGCCCGTGAAGAAGGCCCGCAGGCGTGGAAAGTAGACTTTGCCGCCAAGCGCAGCGCCGCCATTGACGCCGCCACACCGCACTGGCAGCGTGCCGAGGCCGAACGCACGGCGGCATTGGCCTTGGGTAAGCCAATCCGCGAAGTCGAACAGAGCATTGCTGCGGTCAACGGCGAAAAAGGCAATAAATCCGCGCTACAAGATCGCCTGCGCACGCTCAAAGCGCAACAACAGATCCACGAACAAACCGCCAAGTCGGCGCAAGCGGAGGGCGATGCCCTCTACTGGCCGACCTACAACCTCGACCAGAAAAACCCCCACGCCAAGGCGGGCCTTGAACACGCCGACCCGAAAGACCTGATCGCCCGCATGCGCGGCCACGAAGCCGAAGTGATGCGCTTGTTGGGTGAAATCGAAACCTTAGTCAATGAGGTAGAGCAATGACCGACATCGTGCCGAACACTGCCGGTTACGACGGCATTCGCAGCGACATTGTCGCCCTGCTGGAAGCCGCCCGCCGCGCAGCCGCGCGCAGCGTGAATGCCCTGATGACTGCGAGCTATTGGGAGATTGGCCGGCGCATTGTCGAGTTTGAACAAGGCGGGCAGGATCGTGCCATTTATGGCGAAGCATTGATCCAGCGCCTTTCTGCCGACTTGACCCGCCGCTTTGGGCGAGGCTTCTCGCCCCGCAACATTGAGCAAATGCGTCAGTTCTACCAATGCTGGCCGACAGAAAAGATTTGCCAGACACTGCCTGACAAATTGGCCACCTGCAAGATTCCGCAGACACTGTCTGCGGAATTGACCTCGTCACCGATTCTGCAGACACCGCCTGCAATATCTGGCGACCGCCAGAATTCCGAATCACTGCTTCGGAATTCCATTGACCTACCAGCCCTCGCCAAAGCCTTCCCCTTGCCCTGGTCAGCCTATGTTCGATTGCTCTCGGTCAAAAACGAGCTAGCCCGCCGTTTTTACGAAACCGAGGCCTTGCGGTGCGGCTGGTCGGTGCGCCAACTGGACAGGCAAGTCAATAGCCAGTTTTACGAGCGCATTGCCTTGTCGCGCAACAAGGCTGCCATGCTGCAAAAGGCAGAAATAACCGAAGCCGCCGACGTCATTACACCAGAGCAAGCGATCAAAGACCCTTTCGTATTGGAGTTCCTCAACCTCAAGGACGAGTACTCAGAATCCGAGCTTGAAGAAGGTTTGATCCAGCATCTGGCCGACTTTCTGCTGGAACTGGGCGACGACTTCGCTTTCGTTGGCCGCCAACGCCGCTTGCGTCTCGACGACACCTGGTTTCGCATTGATCTGTTGTTTTTCCACCGCCAGCTCAAGTGTCTGGTAGTCATCGACCTCAAAGTAGGCAAGTTTAGCTACACCGATGCCGGACAGATGCACATGTATTTAAACTACGCGCGCGAGCATTGGATGAAGCCTGGTGAGAACCCGCCCGTAGGGCTGATCCTGTGTGCAGGCAAGGGATCAGCAGAAGCCCATTACGCACTGGAAGGCTTGTCCAACAAAGTGTTGACCGCCGAATACCAGACCGCACTACCTGATGAAAAGCTGTTGGCTGACGAACTGGACAGGACACGGCGGGAACTGGAGGCGAGACGTATGGGCCGTGCTGGTGATGCGGAGGGGGCGGAATGAAGGCGTGGCCCAAAGCATTCATGGGGAAGTTATTTCAAGTAGAGAAAGGGAAAATCGGCATCATGGCCGCCACCCCTGGCAACTATCCCCTCGTGACAACAGGGGAGGCGTTTCTTTCTCACATTGAGCCGCACTTTTCTGGTGATGCAGTTTGCATTCCACTGATTTCCGCAACAGGTCATGGTCATGCAAGCCTCAAGCGTTTACACCATATCAAAGGCGAGTTTGCTGCCGGTTCAATCCTCTGCGCGTGTATCAACCAGTCTCCCGATCGCGTACTGGCTCGCTTTGCCTACTACTACTTGAGTGCCTGCAAGGACTCGGTCCTGATCCCGCTGATGCAGGGTACGGCCAACATGTCGATGAAGGTTCAGGATATTGCTGGCGTAGAGATACCCGTGCCGCCATTGGAGGAACAACAAGCCATCGTCGCCCGCCTCGACTCGCTGGCCGAGAAAACCCAACAACTCGAAGCACATCTCGATGCCGTCGATCAAGATTCATTGCGACTCTTGGTCACAATGGCAACACGTTCTGATTTGTCAGCTGACCAGCGACTTGCACTTAGATGGCGCGAAGTTACCCTAGCCAGCATCGCAAAAGTTGCACTTGATCCGGTGACCGTCAATCCGACCCAAAGCTATCCAAATATTGGTATTTACAGTTATGCCAGAGGATTATTTGAAAAGCCGCCAATTGATGGCATTGCCACCAGCGCGAAAACGCTTTACCGCATCAAAGCTGGGCAGTTCATCTACAGCCGCTTGTTCGCATTTGAAGGTGCTTACGCATTGATTGATGCATCGTTTGATGGAAACTACGTATCAAATGAGTTTCCTACATTCGATGTCGATCCAGAAATTGCTACGGCAAAGTTCGTCATGTCCCTGTTTCTAACAGAACAAGACTGGCACAGCCTCCGAGCGGCGAGCAAGGGGGTGGGAGATAGGCGCTTGCGCATTCAGCCACAAGACATTCTTACCAGAAAAATCTGGCTTCCGCCCCCAGAAGAATTGGCTCGAATTGATGAACTGTACGATCGGCATTTCGCATTAAAAGCCAAACACACCGCCATCCGCGCCGCCAACGCCGCACTGCTGCCGGCAACGCTGGAGCGCATTTTCCAGCAAGCACACTGAAACCAACTTCGCAGCGGCACTGGCGCGGGATTGAGAAAATCACAGGTACCCCGAGGCGAAGGCGAAGGGCAGCCCGCACTTTGTTTCTCAAGGATTCCCGCCTACGGGAACAACAAAATGGTTTGAATCAGCACTTTCTCTGACGAAACTGCGGTGAGGCACCACCCTGCCCGATCAAAGTTGCGCTGAAACCAGCCGCCCGAGCGTGGCAATCGCGGCTTGCTGCTGCGCCGAATCGGGATGGCCGAAGTTGAGGCGGATGCAGTTGCCGAACTCACGCTTGGCCGAGAAGATGGGGCCGGGGGCAATGCTGATGCCTTGGTCGAGGGCCATTTTGTGGAGTTTCAGCGCATCGACTCGCTCAGGCAGTTCGAGCCACATGAAATAGCCACCGGCCGGCCGGGCGAGTTTGGTTTCGGGTGGAAAGTGGCGTTCGACGGCTTCGATGAGGACCGATTCCTGCACCGCCAGATGTTGCCGCAAGCGGCGCAGGTGGTGGTCGTAGCCGCCATGCTTCAAATATTCGGCGATGGCGATCTGAACCGGGATGGTAGTGGCGAGCGTCGTCGACAACTTGAGACGGATGAGTTTTTCAGCGTAGCGCCCGGCTGCGACCCAGCCGAGACGATAGCCGGGGGCGAGGCATTTGGAAAAGGAAGAGACGTGCATCACGTGGTCGTTTTTGGCGACCGACTTACTGCAGAGCGGGGCCTGCGGGCCGAAATACAGTTCGCTGTAAACGTCGTCCTCGATCAGCGGCACGTCATGGCGGTGCAGTAGCTCGATCAGGCTCTTTTTCCGCTCGTCCGAGACCAGGCTGCCGGTCGGATTGGCGAAGTTGAGCATCAGCAAACAGGCTTTGATCGGATGATGGCGCAACGCGTCTTCCAGCGCCTGCAGGCTGATGCCTTCCCGCGGGTGGGAGGGAATCTCGATCACTTTCAGGCCAAGGCGTTCGCTGGCCTGCAAGCCGGCATAGAAAGTCGGCGACTCGATGGCGATCAGGTCACCGGGCGAGGTCACGGCCTGCAGGCAGAGGTTGATGCCTTCCAGGGCGCCGGAGGTGATCACCACTTCGTCGGTCGGCACCACGGCGCCTCGCGAGAGGTAGCGCAGAACGATCTGCCGGCGCAATTCTTCATTGCCGGGCGGCAGGTCGCTCAGCGTCGACAGCGGGTCGAACTTGCGCGCCGCCTGGCTGAGAAAACGGCCGAGCTTGTCGAACGGAAAGAGATAGGGGCTGGGAAAGCTGGAGCCGAGTGGCACCACCGACGGGTTCTTGACGCTATGTAGTATCTGGAAAATAAAGTCGCTGACCTGCAGTTCGGTCGAATTGCCGACCGGGTGGCTCATCGCCGGTTCGTGCAGCCGCTGCCCGAGGCGGGCCCGGACGAAATAGCCGGACTTGGGGCGCGCTTCGATCAGGCCCCGGCTTTCCAGCAGGTAATAGGCCTGGGTCACGGTGACCGGACTGATGCTGTGCGTCCGGCATACCTGGCGAACCGAGGGCAGACGATCCCCGGCGCGCAGCACGCCGTCGCTAATCAGTTTTTCAGTTTCGTACGCGAGACTTTGATAAAGAACCATCGATCCACCGGGGTAAGGACGAGAACATAGCCGACACTTTTACACGCTTGGTATCGGTTGCCAATTATTAACGGTTATAGAGGCAAGTACTTCCAAATGGATCGATTGGCCGCGCGCAATTAAAAAAAGCCGCTGGTCAGCGGCTTTTCTGGGGGCGGGAAGAAAGGTTTATTTCTTCAGCGAATCGCGAATTTCACGCAACAGCATGACATCTTCGGGTGTTGCTGGTGCGGCTTCTGGCGCTGCGGCTTCCGGGGTACGCAGGCGGTTCATCTGCTTGATCATCATGAAAATGATGAAGGCGAGGATGACGAAATTGACCAGGATGGTCAGAAATGAACCGTAAGCAAAGACCGGGATACCCGCCTTTTTCAGATCGGCAAGGGCGACCAGGTTATTCGGGTTGTCGCCGAGTACGAAAAGCAGATTGGAGAAATCCAGCTTGCCGACCACACGGCTGACCAGCGGCATGATCAGGTCGCCGACGATGGAGTCAACGATCTTGCCGAAGGCGCCGCCGATGATGACACCGACCGCCAGATCCATTGCATTGCCCTTGACCGCAAACTCTTTGAATTCCTGAAGCATTCCCATAATTTTTTCCCTGTTGGATTTATTTAGAGCGCCGATTATTTGCGGTGAATACCTGCTGAGTCAAGTCAATGCTCATAAATTTCAACTACTTGGCGAAGGCTTGATGCAGTCGCTCGGCAGCAGCCCGCAGGGTGCTTTCCTGCTTGGCGAAACAAAACCGGACAACCTGATCATCCCGCCCATTGGCATAAAACACCGAGACCGGAATGACCGCCACGCCCACTTCGCGCGTCATCCACTCGGCGAAAGCACGGTCAGGCAGTTCGGAAAGTCCGGCATAGCTGGCCAACTGAAAGTAAGTGCCGCGACAAGGCAGTAATTTGAATGGTGTGGCAGCCATCAGCTCACGGAAAAAGTCGCGCTTTTCCTGATAAAACGCCGCCAGCCCGAGATGGCGCGAGGCGTCCTGCATATATTCCGCCAGCGCCAGTTGCGACGGCGTATGGACAGTGAAGACGTTGAACTGATGCACCTTGCGGAATTCAGCCATCAGATCCGCCGGGCCGACCACGTAGCCAATTTTCCAGCCGGTGATGTGATAGGTCTTGCCGAAGCTTGAAACGACGATACTGCGTTGCGCCAGCTCGGCATGAGCACACAGGCTGGCGTGCTGTTCGCCATCGAACAGGATGTGTTCGTAAACTTCAT
>Ga0209480_10000841_pt1 | contig 23604 bp, 21 predicted proteins | sample JI61114C2DNA_FD_187501 | JGI IMG/M metagenome (GOLD analysis project Ga0209480, IMG submission 187501) | Wastewater effluent complex algal communities from Wisconsin, to seasonally profile nutrient transformation and Carbon sequestration -... | ecosystem: Engineered > WWTP > Effluent > Algae... | reverse complement strand
TCGGTCGACATCGCCTGCATGCCGGCGAGTTGTTCGCCGATCTGGGTCGCGGTCTGCGCCTTCTGCGCCTGCTCGTCCAGCGCCTGCAGCGCCTGTTGCAGCGGCAGCAGCGCCTTGTCGCCGGCGAGGAACACGCCGGTTGCCACGCCCACGCGCTCGTTCGCCTCCTGCAGCTCGACGCCCATGGCGTCGATCGCGGCGGTGTCGATGTAGCGGTAGTCGCGGATCGTCAGCAGGTGACCACGCTGCGCGGTGATCTCGGCCAGCGCGTCGACGAACGACTGGATGCCGGTCCATCCCTCCGGCTGCATCCGACCGAGCAGGGCGCGCTGGGTCGCGCGCGCCTGCGTCATCGCGACTTCCGACTGCCGGCGCACGTCCTGCACCTTGGCGAATTCGTCGAGCACCGACTCGCCGGTGGCGGCGATCTCGTGGAGCAGGGTGGACAGGCCGCCGCATTGCGCGTCGTCGATCCAGTGGTGGATGTCGAACAGGCGGCGGGTGTTGTGCGCCAGCAGCTCGTAGCGCGCGGCGGAGACATCCTCACGTTCGATGTCGCGGCCCAGGTCGAGCAGGTTCGACACCGCGCGGACCAGTTCGGCATTGCCGATCCGGCCCATGAAGCTGGTGCCGGGCGGTCGCGCCGCCACGTACTCGTCGGAGGCGAACGGCGTTTGCCACACCTGCATCTGGTGGACGCGCGTGGGGTCGTCGCTCTCGGCGTGGAACAGCACCATCCGCCCATCGTGCAGGCGCGCGTAGCCGTGGGCGAGCACGGGCGGCTGCAGGCGGCGCTGGATCATGTTGTAGACCAGCAGCGCGGAGAGGCCGGACTCGCGCTCGTAGAAGACGTACAGCACGTCCTCGCCGTTCGGCGAGCGGATCATGCGCTTGTAGTGCATGCCCTGCACGGCGGCATCGAACGCCTTGTGCTCGCCGTTCTGCAGGTAGTAGCCGCCGGGGAAGATGATGCCGTGGTCTTCCGGCAACTGGATGCAGGCCTGGACGATCGCGTCCTGGCGCACGGCCTTGCCGGTCAGGGTGTTGTAGACGAGCCCGCGCCACGTCGTCTCGCGATACGGGAGCACCTTCAGCAGGATCAGCGCACCGACCTTGGCGAAATGGATCTGCGCATCGTCGAGCGACTGCGTCTGGTCTTCGACCGGCTCGCTGTAGATGCCGGCGCCGGTCTCGGTGTTGTTCTCGATCTTGAGGGTGAGGTCGCCGCCGGTGGTCTCGACGAACAGGGTGTCGAGGATGTTGAGGTGCGGGAAACGCCCGCTGACCTCCAGCGACTTGGTGGCGCGGATCCACTCGAAGTCGAACGGCGGCGGCAGCGCGATGTCGCGTTCGCCACGGGCGTCGATGTAGCCGACTTCGCCGCTGCTGGCGAGCGACCAGCGGAACACCCGCACGTCATTGGCATTGAGGCCGATCTGGAACGCGGCCAGCAGCTTGCCGTCGCGCACGATCAGCTGCAGCAGCCGCGCGTCCTTGTAGTAGGCGTAGAGCTCGGTGAAGTCGCGGATGAAACCGGGGTCGCCGAGGAAGCTTCCGGCATGGTCGACCGGGGTGACGTCGTAGCCGTCGCCGACTTCGACCAGGCGGTACAGGCCGAACACATCGGCCACGCTGGTGGTCGACTTCAGGCCCATGAACACGTTGAAGCCGAACAGCAGCAGGTCGCCGACCTGGACGATGTCGCGGCCGACGCAGTTGTGTTCGCTGCGGATGCGCAGGCGGCCAACCAACTCCATCTTGCTGTCGCCGAATTCCTGCAGGCGCTGCGCATTGATGCCCTGCGCGATCGCCTGCAGCGTCTGGCCCTGGTCGCCCAACCGGCGCCGCAACACCTCGTAGGCGCCGCCCTGCGCCACCGCCTGGTCGACCAGCGAATCGCCGCCCGCCGCCTGCTTGTCGGTGCTGTCCGTCATCCGTGCGTCCCTTGCGTCCTGTTGCGGTCCTGCAGGTCAATGCGGGCATGCATCCGTGCGCATGCCCGCGTCGGCATCACGCGTTGTCCGCGTCGTTGGCGAGCGCGGGGCGCAGTTCCACCCCGGCGACCTTGGACAGCAGCTGTTGCAGGATCGGGCTGTGCTGCGCCAGGCCGTCGATCGCCTTGCCCAGCGACACGCCCTTGGTCAGCGCATCGAACACGCCACCGTCGCCACCGATCAGTTCGATGTTGGCGCCACGCAGCGCCTCGCCGAGTACCTCCGCATTCTCCTTGGACACCTGGCGGCCGGCCTCGATCGACGCCAGCGCCTGCTTCAGCCCGGTTTCCAGCGCCATGCGGAATTCCTCGTGGCTGCGCGACTCGATGCTCATCTTGTCCATCGCATCGAACTTCGAGGTCAGGCCTTCCGCTTCCGCGGCCATGCGCTTGCCGATCGAGGTCGCCTCGGCATCGCCCATCGCCTGCGTCGCATCGGCTTGGGCGCGACCCATCTGCGCCTTGTTCTCGGCTTCCGCGCGACCCAGCTGCGCCTTGCCCTCCGCTTCGGCGGCCAGGCGCTCGGCCAGCACCTTCGCATCCGCGCTGCCCTGCTTGTAGTTGGCCTGCGCCTTGGCCTCGATCACCCGCGCCTCGGCCACGCCGACTTTCTCCACGGCGGCCGCATTCGCCTCGCGCACCTGCGCGTCGGCCAGGCCGGGCGCGGCGCGTTCCGCCCGCACGCCATCGGCCAGCATCTTCTTGGCCTCGGCCTGCTTGTTCGCGGCCAGCAATTCCGCATCGGCCAGGGTGGTCATCTCGACCGCGCGGTGCTTCGCCGCGGCTTCGGCGGCTTCGGCGGCCTTCACTTCCTTGACCAGGACTTCCTGCGCGTCGGCTTCGGCCTGCAGGATGGTGACCTGCTTCGCGCGGTCGGCCTCGGCCACCTCGCGGGTTTCCTTGATCTTTTCCTGGGCGATGGCCACGGTCTGGTCGATGACGGTGCGCTCGCGGACGATGTTGGCGACTTCCATGCGGCCGTTCTCGACCGCCTTGTCGCGCTCGACGCCCTGCAGTTGTACCTCGCGGTCGGTGGTGACCTTCTCCAGTTGCTTGGCGCGCTCGACGCGCTCCTGCTCGATGGTCACCGCGCGCTGGCGGTTCTGCTCGGCCACTTCGACCTGGCGCAGCTGTTCCTGCTCGCGGATCTTGATCAGTTCATCCGACTGCAGGCGCGCGTTCTCGGAGACCAGCCGCTGCTCCTCGCGCACGCGCGCGGTCTCGGCCTGCTCGCGGGCCTGCACGGACTCGATCTCGCGCTTCTGCCGCGCTTCGGCTTCTGCCTGCTGGCGTTCCAGCGACAGCAGCGCTTCGCGCGCGCTGACGTTCTTCTGGGTGATCTGCAGCTTTTCGTCCTGCTCCAGCTCGTTGGTCTTGACGTTCTGCTGGGCGGTCAGCTCGGTGATCTTGCGGATGCCCTGGGCATCCATGATGTTGTTCTGGTCGAGCATGTGCTTCGGCGTCTGCTCCAGGTAGTCGATCGCGACGTCCTCCAGCACGTAGCCGTTGAGGTCGTTGCCGATGACCTTGACGATCTCGTCGCGGAATTCCTGGCGCTGCTCGAACAGGTCGGTGAACTCGAACTTCTTGCCGACGGTCTTCAGCGCCTCGGAGAACTTGGCGTTGAACAGTTCATCGACCGCGTTCTTGTCGGAGGCGCGGTCCGCGCCGATCGCCTTGGCCACGCGCAGCACGTCGGCCTGGGTCTCGTTGACGCGCAGGTAGAACGCCACGGTGATGTCGGCGCGCATGTTGTCCTTGCAGATCAGGCCTTCCTTGCCGCGGCGATCCACCTGCAGGGTGATGAGGCTGATCTTCATCAGCTCGGCGCGGTACAGCACCGGCACGATCAGCGCGCCGGTGAAATGCACCTTGGGCTGCGAGCTCATGTCGTTGACGATCAGGGCGGTGCCCTGGTCGACCTTCTTGTAGAAGGCCTTGAACAGGCCCATCAGGCCGAACACCAGGACCACGACAAGACCGAGCAGGACAAGACCCGGGGCGATGAGCGAGATGGACATGGACAACTCCTGTGGTGTGCTTGGTGGTGCTCAGTGCGCGTTGAACTGCGATTCGGAAATGACGAGATACGTGTTGGCGGTGGCATCGTGTTCCAGCAGGACCACGCGGTCGCCGCGGAGGAAGCGGCCCGGCGGCGCGACCCGCACCTGCAGGATCAGCCCGGCGCCGCCGTCGGCGAATTCGGCGCGCCCCTGGTTGCCATCGACCTCGGGCGAAATCACCGTGCCGACGCGGCCGAGGATGCGGGGCGCGACCGGCGGACGCAGCTTGACCATCAGCTTGCGCACCGGCCGCAGCAACAGCGAGGTGACGAACACGCCGGGCACCAGCGCGCCGACCAGGGTGGCGATGCCGCCCAGCATGCGCAGCAGCGCCGGCAGGTGCTGCAGCACCAACAGATGCACGAAATACGTGACCGTCCAGCCGAAGAACGACAGCACGGTGAGCACGATCATGATCGGCACGCCGCCCAGTCCGAGCCGGGCCAGCAGGCCGGCGCTATCGCTGGCGTGGTGGCTGTCGCCATCGTCGCCGAGCAGGCCGTCCAGTGCGTCCAGGTCCATCAACCCGGTCGCGGCCAGCAACCAGTAGATGACGCAGAACGCCAGCAGGACGCTGTACAGCAGCGTGGGGAAGGTCAGCGCGGTTTGCAGGAATTCGGTCATGCGGCGTCCGGGTCAGCGCTTCGGGGTCGATGGCGACGGGGCTTTCGGCTTGATGCGCCTGGCGATGCGTTCCAGCACGTCGTCGGCCGCATCGCCTGCATCACTCGAGGAAACGGGCGGGACGCGTGAATCCGGCCCGCTTGCGGCCCTGCGCTGGCGTGCGCGTTGCGCGGGCACCAGTGCCGGTTCCGGGTGCGCGGTCTCCGTCGACCGGCGCCTGGCCACGCTGGCCTGCGCCTGTTGCAGGCTCGCGCTTGCACGCAGCGTATCGACCTGGTGTTTCAACCGGCGCAGCTGGTGTTCGCCCTGTTCCAGTACGTGCACGAGTTCTGCTTCCCGGACCTGCAGGGACTTCGCGCGCAGGCGTTCCTCGTCGAGGTGGGCCTGCAGCGCCACGATGCGTTCCGCGGCCTCGCGCGCCTGCACGCGCTTGCGCGTGCGCATGGCGTGTTCGGCTTGCGCGGTGAGTGCCGCGATGCGCGTGCGCAGGTCCTGCGCGTGCTGCTCGCCGACGATGCGCGCCGCCTTCGCGGCGGCGATCTCGGCGCGCACCCGATGCAGGGTGTCATCGAGATCGCGGATGTCCTGGTCCAGCTGGCGCTCGACCCTGTCGCCGAACAGCGCATCGGAGACTCCGGCGACGTCCTCGCTTAGCCTGGCCAGCCATTGTCCGAGCAGGCCCGACATCACGCCGCCGATTCCATGGGCAGCAGGTAGCCGGCAAATGCCTCGGTGGCACCCAGGACGTTCTCCGCCAGTGTTTCGATCTCGAACATCAGGCTTGCCAGGCTGGAGTGCGCGTCCAGCGCGCCGAACATGATGTAGCCGGGAACCCCGGCGACCGGCTCCACCGCGATGGTGGAAAGCGGCAGCAGTTTCTGGGTGCGCAGGACATGCAGGTTGAACAGGGCGGGGTCGGCGACCATCGCGACGGGCCAGAGGTAGGCCTCGACGATGATCTGCCCACCGACAGCGGCGACGAACAGCGACAGGTCGCCGTATTCGCGCAGGATCAGGTGCAGGCTGGGCTCCGCGCCTTCGATGGTCTCGATGCCGATCAGCCCGTTGCGGACCGCGCTGGTCTCACCCAGCGCCTGGCGGATCGTGGCGATGGTCCAGCCCGCCTCGGCCTGCACCGGCATCGCCGGGTCGCGCGCCGCGCCGCGCATGGATTTCTCGATCGCCGCCAGTTCGGCCGCATACTCCGGTCGGATCCAGACGTCCTTCTTGACCAGGCCCTGTTCGCGCAGTCGCTCGCGATACCGGCGCTGGTGCTCGGTGGAGGTCTTCAGCGGGGCCGCGCCTGCTTTCATGTAATCGAATCTATTTCTTACATGAAAGATCGTCAAGCAATTTCGAGCGGGACCGGACGCGTCTCGCATTCACGTTCCGGGACAGGATCGGATTCCCCCGACCCGACGGTCCGGCGAGTTCCGACTGCGGCGGGGGCGACCGCTATACTTCAATGCTCGTCGTCCGCTCCGGACGGCAATCGAGTCGAGGAAGAACATGGCCCGCGGCATCAACAAGGTGATCCTGGTCGGAAACCTGGGCAACGACCCGGAAGTGAAGTACACGCAGGGCGGCATGGCGATCACCAAGGTCAGCCTGGCCACCAGTTCGGTCCGCAAGGACAAGGACGGCAACCAGCAGGAAAAGACCGAGTGGCATCGCGTGACCTTCTTCGGAAAGCTCGGCGAAATCGCCGGCGAGTACCTGAAGAAGGGCTCGCAGGTGTATGTCGAGGGACGCATCACCTACAGCGAACTGACTGGCGATGACGGGCAGAAGCGCTACTTCACCGACATCGTCGCAGACGACATGCAGATGCTCGGGGGGCGTGGCGAAGGCGGTGCGGCGGGTGGTGGTGGAGCGGTTCGCGAAGGCGGCTTCCAGCGCAGCGGTGGTGGAGGTGGCGGCAGCTACGGCAGCGGCGGCGATCGCCAGCAGCGGGCACCTGCCCAGCGTCGCGACCCCGCGCCGGCCAAGCCGGCCAATTTCGACGACGTGCCATTCGACGACGACATCCCGTTCTGATGCGACAGCCTGCGCAAGCAGACCCGATCCATCAACGCAAGGAAGCACACGGCATGACGACCTGGCTGGTCACCGGCGGCGCCGGATTCATCGGCGGCAATTTCGTACTCGGCGCGGTGCGCGACGGCATCAGGGTGGTGAACCTCGATGCGCTGACCTATGCCGGCAATCGCGACACCTTGGCCTCGCTGGACGGCGACGACAACCACGTATTCGTGCACGGCGACATCGGCGACCGCGAACTGGTCGCACGGCTGCTGGCCGATCATCGCCCCGACGCGGTGGTGAACTTCGCCGCGGAAAGCCATGTCGACCGCTCCATCGATGGCCCGGCGGCGTTCATCCAGACCAATGTGGTCGGCACGCTCGCCCTGCTGGAAGCGGTGCGCGACCACTGGAAAGCGCTTGAAGGCGAGGCGAAGGACGCATTCCGCTTCCTGCATGTGTCCACCGACGAGGTCTATGGTTCGCTTGGCGAGACCGGCTCGTTCAGCGAGACCACGCCGTATGCGCCTAACTCGCCGTATTCGGCGTCGAAGGCCGCGTCCGATCACCTGGTCCGCGCCTTCCACCATACCTACGGGCTGCCGGTGCTGACCACCAACTGCAGCAACAACTACGGGCCGTACCACTTCCCCGAAAAGCTCATCCCGCTGGTGATCGCCAAGGCGCTGGCCGGCGAGCCGCTGCCGGTCTATGGCGATGGCAAGCAGGTCCGCGACTGGCTGTTCGTGACGGATCATTGCGCGGCGATCCGCACCGTGCTGGCAAAGGGCCGTGTCGGTGAGACCTACAATGTCGGCGGCAATGCCGAGAAGCAGAACATCGAGGTCGTGCACGCGATCTGCGCGCTGCTGGACCAGCGCCGCCCACGCGAGGATGGCGAGCCGCGCGCCTCGCAGATCACCCATGTCGCCGATCGGCCGGGCCACGATCGCCGCTACGCGATCGACGCCTCGAAGTTGCGCGACGAACTGGGCTGGGAGCCGACCTACGACTTCGAGCGCGGGATCGCCGAGACCGTGGACTGGTATCTCGCGAACCAGGCCTGGGTGAAGCGCGTGCTGGACGGGTCATATCGCCTTGAACGCATCGGGGCCGCCGCATGACCGCGCAAGCGGGGCAGCCCAGGAAAGGCCAGCTCCGGAAGGGGATTATCCTGGCGGGCGGCTCGGGCACCCGGCTTTATCCGATCACCAAGGCGATCAGCAAGCAGCTGCTGCCGGTGTTCGACAAGCCGATGATCTATTACCCGCTCAGCGTGCTGATGCTGGCGGGCATCCGCGAAGTGCTCATCATCAACACCCCGCATGAGCAGGCGTTGTTCCAGCACCTGCTGGGCGATGGTTCGCAGTGGGGCATGAAGATCGAATACGCGGCGCAACCCAGCCCGGACGGCCTGGCTCAGGCGTTGCTGATCGGTCGCGAGTTCCTCGCCGGTGGCCCGAGCTGCCTGGTCCTCGGCGACAACATCTTCTACGGCCACGGCCTGACCCAATTGCTGCAACGCGCGAGCGCACAGGACACCGGCGCCACGGTGTTCGGCTACTGGGTGCGCGATCCCGAGCGCTATGGCGTGGCCGAGTTCGATGGTTCAGGCAAGGTGATCGGCCTTGAGGAAAAGCCGACGCAGCCGAAGTCCAGTTACGCAGTCACCGGCCTGTATTTCTACGACGGGCGTGCCAGCGATTTCGCCGGCGCGCTCGTGCCATCGCCACGCGGTGAGCTCGAGATCACCGACCTCAACCGCTGCTATCTCGACGATGGTTCTTTGCAGTTGGAGAAGATGGGCCGCGGCTACGCCTGGCTCGACACCGGCACCCACGAGTCGCTGGTCGAGGCCTCGACCTTCATCGAGACCATCGAGAAGCGTCAGGGCCTGCGGGTGAGCTGCCCGGAGGAGATCGCGTACTTCAACGGCTGGATCGACGACGACCAGCTGCGCGAACTCGCGCGGCCGCTGGCCAAGAACGGCTATGGCCAGTACCTGCTGGGTCTGCTCGAACACGGGCGCGTGGAATGAAGCTGGTCAAGACGAAGCTGCCCGGTTGCGTTGTGGTCGAGCCCGCGGTGTTCGGCGACGAGCGCGGCTTCTTCTACGAAGGCTGGAGCGCGGCACGCTTCGCCGAACACGGTCTTCCCCAGCACTTCGTCCAGCACAACGTTTCGCGCTCGCAGCGAGGCGTGCTGCGCGGCCTGCATTACCAATGGCCGCACAACGCGCAGGGCAAGCTGGTCAGCGTGCTGGAAGGCGAGGTGTACGACGTCGCCGTCGACATCCGCCGCGGGTCGCCCACCTTCGGCGAGCATGCGGCGGCGATCCTCAGCGCCGAGAACAAGCGCCATTTCTGGGTGCCCGAGGGCTTCGCCCACGGCTTCCTGGTATTGAGCGAGAACGCGACGTTCACTTACCTGTGCACGGCGCCCTACGATCGCGCCAGCGACAACTCGTTGCGCTGGGATGATCCGCAACTGGCCATCGACTGGCCCTTGGCGGAGGTGTCGCTGTCGCCCAAGGACGCCGCTGCGCCGTTGCTCGCGGATGTCGCGGCGGAGCGACTGCCCGTCTACACCGAGTCGTGAAGATCCTCCTGCTCGGCGGCAATGGCCAGGTCGGTCGCGAACTGCGCCGGAGCCTTGTGCCATTGGGCGATGTCGTCGTTGCCACCCGCGATGGGGTGGAGGCCGACGTGGCCGCCAACTTCGACGAGCCCGCGGCGCTGGCCGCGATGGTGCGCGATGTCGGCGCTGACGTCGTCGTCAACGCCGCGGCGTACACCGCGGTCGACAAGGCCGAAAGCGATGCCGATGCCGCCTTCCGCACGAATGCCGAAGCCGTGGCGGCCATCGCCGCCGCATGCACCGATACTGGTGCGTTGCTGGTGCACTACTCGACGGACTACGTCTTCGATGGCAGTGCCTCCCGACCCTACCGCGAAGACGACGCCACCTCGCCACTCGGCGTGTACGGTGCCAGCAAGCTCGCCGGCGAGCAGGCCATCCGATCCAGTGGCGCGCGCCACGCGATCCTGCGCACGGCTTGGGTCTATGCGTCGCACGGCAAGAATTTCCTGCTGACGATGCTGCGCCTGGCCGGCGAGCGCGACGAACTGCGGGTGGTCGCCGACCAGGTCGGCACCCCCACTTCGGCCGAATGGATCGCCGATGCGACCGCCGAGCTGATCCGGCATGGCGTGACCGATGCCGGGACATGGCACCTGGTGGCTTCGGGCGAAACCAGTTGGCACGGCTTCGCCAGTGCGATCGTCGAGGACGCTCATGCGAAGGGCTTGCTGGCGCGCATGCCGACGGTAGCGCCGATCACGACCGACGAATTCCCCACGCCTGCCAAGCGCCCGGCGAATTCGGTGCTGGACAACACGCGCCTGCGCAGCGACTTCGGCATCGTCCCGCCGGACTGGCGCGATGGGTTGCGCGCGACCTTGCGGGATATCGCGTCGCGCTGAAGGTGAATCAGTGCGGGGAATGCGTCATGCGCCGCTTCGCCACGAATCGTCGCTTGAGCCGGAGCGCCGGCCGCTCGACCAGGAGCCACGACGCTGCGGCAAGCGCGCCCGCGAGCAGTGTCGCCCATAACGTGTTGTGCAGCGGCCCGCCCGGCGAGAACTGCTGCACCAGTTGCGCCGATGGCCAGCCATACAGATACAGGCCATAGGACAGGTCGTGGTGGCGGATCCGCGGCAGCGTCGGCACGAACGCCAGCCACAACGTGCCGTAGCAGGTGATCGCGAAATAGGACAGGTGGAACCACGGCGTGCCGCGTGCGAGCGCGGCGATGGCCAGCAGCGCGAGCAGCGGCCACAGGCCCAGTCGGACGCGTGCGCGTTGCAGCCAGCACAGCGTTCCGGTGATGAAGAAGGCTGCGCACCACATCTGGTTGGACAGCCATTCCGGCAACGGATGCCGCCACGCTGCGACTGCGTACGCAGCCACCAATGCGAGCGCCCAAAGCGGCGTGTAACGGCGCGGGGCGAGCAAGCCGATGACGCTGGCGCCCAGCAGCGCGAGATACAACCGCGCCTCTATCGGCAGCGTCCACAACGAGCCGTTCACCGCATGCTGCGGCAATGATTCGAACACGCCGGGCAGGTCGTAGCGGCTGGACCACAGGGTGCCATTGGCCCACAGGTAGTCCCAGGTTCGCGGATCGCGCCAGTAGTCCGCTGATGAGGTCAGCAGCGGCCCGAGCACGAACACGCTCAGCGAGACGCATACGATCAGCGCCGGCAGGATCCGCAACGCGCGCGAGGCCAGGTAGCCGCGGGTGTCGTTTCGCTCGAGGCTGGCCGCGATCAGGAATCCGCTGATGAAGAAGAACACGTCCACCGCGACGCCGCCGGCGAACTTGAATTGCGTCAGCTGGGTGACGAGGTCGCCGCCGGCGCTGCCGGTGATCGCCCAGGCATGGCCGTAGATCACCAGCCATGCGGCCAAAAGGCGAATCAGGTTGAAGTTGTTGCGGCCACTGGCCCAGGCGTCGGCGAGGGTCGGGCCGCGAAGCCATGGCGGCATCGTCATCAGCCTGCGAAGCGCCAGTGCCAAGGTTCGTAAACGATCCCGCGCGGATTGCCGCGCGGATAGCTCATCGCGAAGCCGTGTCCATCGGCGTTCGCCTGCAACCAGCCGAAGGCGGGCGTGGCCTCGAACGATTCTTCGGCCGGCGGCTCGTCGGGCGTGCCGATGTCCAGTGCGCAACCGCCGTGGTGTTCGGAAAAACCGGGCGCGGCATTGACCCGCAGGATCTCGTCGACCGACAGACCGCGTGCGAGCTTCCGCACGAATATGCCCAGCTGGTAGTCGTGGCTGCGGTAGCCGGAGATCGCCTCCAGCACGATGCCATCGCGCACTGCCGCCTCGCGCATGCGCAACCACGCGCGGGCGGCATCGATGCGCAGCCACAACGCGCGCCGGTAGCGGTCGAAGCCCGCAAACGCGAGCCAGTCGGGTTCGGCAACGAGACCCAGCCCGGTTCGTTGCGCGTAGCCCTCGGCATCGACGCCGAGCGCATCCAGCCGGTCCTGCAGTCGATGCAACGGCAGTTGGCCGACATGATCGATGCCGTTGCGTGCGTGCAGCGGCGACGCGTCCAGCAGGTCCAGCGCAGCGTCCAGGCCGGGTTCGCGATGCAGGCGCGGCACCAGCGGCTGGATCCCTTCCGCAAGATCGGCCGCCAGGTAGGTGCCGTCGCGCTTGCGTCGAAGCACGCGGCGCGCACGCGACAGGATGCGGGCATCGCCGTTGCTGCGCGCGCGCAACAGGCCGCCGGGCCACAACTCGATGTCGGGCGTGTTGAGCAGGACGGCCTTCAGCGGAACCGGTGGCGTGCGTGTCATCGGCGCAGGATAGAACCTGGCAGCGTTGGCGTCAGCCGCGCGCGGCCTTGAGTGCGTCCAGCAACACCTGCGGCCGCTCGGGGCTGAGCAGCAGGAAGGCGCCATCGCGCTGCGGCAGGATCAGCACGCGCTCCTGGTCGGTGAGCAGGCAGAACGCCTTCGCGCGGTTGCGCAGGCGGAAGTGCCCTGCGGCGAAACCGGGCAGGGCATAGCCATTCGTCTTCAGCAACGGCTTGTACTCGTTGTGTTCGCCGAGGTCGACGATGCGGGCATGGTCGAGATCGAGTGCGGCCAGCGGCAGCTTGCGCGTGTAGAACGTGGCCGCGACCACCAGTTGGCCATCCTGCAACGTGACGCGCCTGCGCCTGAGCATCGCCAGCGGCAGCACGATCGCGATGACGATGATCGCGATCGGCAGCGCCTGCCAGAACGGCCCGACCTGGTCGGGGCGTGCGGGGATGAGGATGACGAACGCGACCAGGGCGATGGCCAGCACGACCATGAACAGCCATGCCTTCACCTGCAGCGGCGCAAGCGGAAACTCGCGCGGCGGGGCGATTGCCGTTTTCACTGTCAGTGCGCCTTGATCCAGGCAGCCACGTCGGTGATCAGCGCCGGATCGACGTGGTTGGGCTGCTGGTACTCGGCCAGGTTGCCCTCTCCCTCACCGGGCATCGCCAAGTGGTTGAGCGTTTCGTAGAGCTTGAACGTCACCTTCGGATTGTCGTGGAACCCACTGCGCCATGCCTGCCAGTCGGCATCGACCACCTGGATGTCGCGCGCGCCCTGCAGTACCAGCATCGGCAGTGCTACGGATTTCGCTTCGGCGACCGGATCGACGCTGTCGATGCTGCGCCAGTAGCCGGCGGGCAGGCCCATGACGGTCTTGGTGGCGGCGTCGGTGGCGGGGTCGCGGATGCTGCGGACCTGCTGGATCAGCGCGGTGATCGCGTCGCGTTCGGCATCGCTGGTCTTCTGGTCGTCCAGCACCGCCAGCCGGCGGTTCTGTTCGATGACGATGTCGAGCAGCGAGCGCGCCGGGGCGGCCAACAGCACCAAGCCGGCGACGTGGCCGGAAACCGCGGCGATCCGCGGCGCCATCATCCCGCCCTGGCTGTGGCCGAGCACGAACACGCGCTTGGGGTCGATGCCGTCGAGTGCGCGCAGCGCGGCGACCGCCTGCACCGCATCGTTGGTGGTCTCCTCGTCGACGCCGAAGACGCCGCTGGCGAAGTCCTGCGGACGCGCCCTGGTGCGCTTCTCGTAGCGCAGCACCGCGATGCCCTGCGTGGCGAGGCCGCGGGCGATGTCGAGGAAGGGCTTGTTCGGGCCGATCGTTTCGTCGCGATCGTGCGGGCCGGAGCCATGCACCAGCACCACCGCCGGTAACGGGCCACCGCCCTTCGGCATCGCCAGCGTGCCGGGCAGGGCACGCTCGTCCTCGCCAACCGCGAGCTCGCGTTCGCTGAAGTTCGCGTCGTCCCGCACCGCTGCCGCGGGTGCCGGCGCGGCGGCCTGGGCCGGCTGGATCATGAAGCCCACGACCTTGCCGGAGACGTCGATGGCGAATTTCGCCACGAGTTCGGCTTTCTCGAAATGCAGCGGCACCTGCACCAGCGTGGCGCCGTCCTGCAGCATCGATTGCGCCTCGCCGCGACCGGTGGGCTTGCCGACCTGCGCCGGCAGCGATTCCCACACGCCTTTCAGCTTGTCGGCCGGCACCGCCTTGGCCATGTCGGCGGAGAACAGCGCCTCGACCTGCGCGTATTCGCCGGCATCCAGGTGGTCGAGCGCGCGGGTGGCGATCGCTGCGCCATCGATCGGCGCCTCTTGCGCAACGACGCGGCCGGACAGCAACAGGCCCAGTCCCAGCATCAGCAGCAGCGCGCTCGCCAGCAGCAAGCGGATGACGATGTGCGATGCGCGCTCTACGCCGAACCGGCGTTCGATCATGTGGACGATGTGGAGCATGGTGTCCTCCCAGGACGCAGTGCGGAGCGCGGCGCTCAGGCCGGCTTCTTGAAATAAAGGATGCTGGTGGCGGCGACCTGGGTCACTGCGACCAACTCCCAGCCCAATTGGCCGAGAGGCGCGATCGTTTCCTCGATCTTCTTGGGCTTCGTGCCCATCCACTGGGTGACCTCGACCACCTTGTAGTTCCAGCGCGTGCTCACGTGTCGTTCTCCTCGGATGGTGGCCGGCGCGGCTTCGGCAGGCGGCCGGCCTTGCGCAGTGCCTCGCGCAGCAGGTATTCGATCTGGGCGTTGACGCTGCGCAGCTCGTCGTCGGCCCAGCGCTGGGTGGCACCGAGGATCTCGGCGCTGATGCGCAGCGGATAGGCCTTCTTCTCGCTCATGCCGGCCGGCTCAGTGCGGGTCGCGCACCGGCAGCACGCGGCTGCCGGCGACTGCGACGGGGGCGATGATCGAGGGGGTGGCCATCGGTCTGCGATCGGCCGGGATCAGGACAGGCTGCCGGCGTTGACGATCGGCTGGGTGCCGCGCTCGCCGCACAGGACCACCAGCAGGTTGCTGACCATCTGCGCCTTGCGCTCCTCGTCCAGGTTGACCACGCCGTTCTTTTCGAGCTCGGCCAGAGCCATCTGCACCATGCCCACCGCACCGGCGACGATGCGCGTGCGCGCGGCGATGATCGCGTTGGCCTGCTGGCGCTGCAGCATCGCCTGGGCGATTTCCTGGGCGTAGGCGAGGTGAGTGATGCGCGCATCGATCACCGCCACGCCGGCATCGGCCAGGCGCTCGCCCAACTCGTCCTTCAGGTGCTGGCTGACCTCGGCGGCATGGCTGCGCAACGCCACCTGGCCGTCCTCGTGCTGGTCGTACGGATAGCTGGTGGCCATCGTGCGCAGCGCGGATTCGGACTGGATGTGGACGAAGCTCTCGTAGTCGTCGACGTTGTAGACGGCCTCGGACGCATCGACCACCTGCCACACGATCACCGCGGCGATCTCGATCGGGCTGCCGTCCAGTTCGTTGACCTTGAGCTTGCTGCTCTCGAAGTTGCGCACGCGCTGGCTGATCTTCTTCTTGCTGAAGAACGGGTTGTTCCAGCGCAGGCCGTTTTCCTTGACCGTGCCCACGTACTTGCCGAACAGGCTGACCACCGCGGCCTGGTTGGGCTGCACGGTGTACAGGCCGATCAGGCTGAGGAACGCGGTGAAGGCCAGCAGGATGGCGGCGAAGATTCTGGCAGGCGAGGCGGCGCCGTTGTTGTCCGGATCCGAGCCGATGCCGGTGGCGAACAGCCAGACCGAGAAGGCGGCAACGATGAGGACACCCAGCAGGAACGGGATGCCGGGCAGTGAGCGGATGGGGTTCTCTTTCATGGCGGGTCTCGTCGGCCGGCCCGGAATGGGCTTTGGCATTTGATATCAAATTGATATCAATCATTCAACGGCGGGCCGACGAACGGCAATCCGGATGTGCGGGCCAGCGAAATGGCAGCGGAGGTAGTTCAGCGGTCGTCACTACCTCTGTCCCTGAGGTCGTCGGGCTTGTGCGGGCCACCGGCTGCGGCGAGGATGTCGCCTGCTGCCGGATGGGCAGCGCAGGCTGGGGAGCCGCGCTAAATGGAATTGCTGACGCTGGAACACTTCGCCGGGTGCGTCAACGAGACGTTCCTCGCCGCGATCAACGACATGGATCTGGAGTTCGTGCTGGTCGAAGCGCGGCCGTTGCAGGGCCATGCACCGAACGCCGTGCGTCAGCCGTTCTCGCTGCTGTTCCGCAATACCGCGGCGTTCCTGTTCCCGCAGCAGATCTATCCGATGCGCCACCCGCGGATCGGCGAGACCGGCATTTTCCTGGTGCCGGTGGCGCAGGAGCAGGCCGGGTTCCTGTATCAGGCGGTATTCAACTGAGAGGCGATTGTCGCAGGAGGGCCTTCAGGCCCGAGCTCTACAAGGATCGCGGTGATCGTTCGGAAAAGATCGGGCCTGAAGGCCCTCCTGCGTCATATCGGCGACCAGCGCATCGGCCGATGCGTGCCCTCGGCGCCCTCCTCGGCGACGAAGCCCAGGCGTTCGTAAAGCCGACGCGCGCCGGGATTGGACTCCTGCGCATGCAGGCGCATGCCGCGGCCGAGCGCCGCGGCGTCCTGTTGGCTCTGGCGGATCAGAACACTGCCCACGCCGCTGCCGCGCAGTGCCGGAAACAGACTGATGTCGACCAGCAGATGATCGGGCGCGGTGCGCTGCAGGTAGTAGCGACCGACCGGGCCGCGTTCGGCGTGCTCGATCGCCAGGAAATCGGTGTCGCCGTAGTGATTCAGATAGTGCTGATGCTGCAGCCCGAACTGCTGATCTAGAAAACTGCGTTTCGCGATTTCCGGCCACGGTACCGGCGCCATTTCCTCGGCGCGGGTGCTGGCGTACAGGTCACGCAGCCACGGCAGGTCGCCGTCGTGCGCGGCGCGCAAAGAAAACCCGCGCTCGATGAGGAGCGCGGGAGTGGTCATGCGGTCGGCGCGTTCCCGGGGGAACGGCGCCGACGTTTGCGGTGTCGCCATCGCCACGTCAGGGGAACGACGGGAAGATGCCCTGCAGCGCGATGCAGAAATTCACGCCGAGATACGGTTGCTGGTTCTGGTGGGGCTGCCCGCCGCCTGCGCTGGGTTGGATCATGTTGGGTGCGAACTGGGTGTTGAGTGGAGCCGTGATGAATGGCTTGGCAGTGCCGCTGCCTAACGAGGAGAGTGCGCTGTTGTTGCTCGGCGAACCGCTCTTCTTGTTGCCGTCGGACTGGGCGAACGCAGTGATGCCGTGGTTGTGCTGCGGAATCTGGGTGCTGGTCAAGGTGACGGTATTGGTGCCGAAGGTTTCGCCGAGCGATCGCGGCGTGAGCCCCGGCCCCTGCCCCTGCTGACAGCCGCCGCGGCCGGCGAAGTTCGGCAGCTGGAAGGTGGTCTGGCCGTTGCCGCCGTACTGCGTGCCCAGCAGCGCGAACAGTGCGGTGTTCTGCTGGATCGGCAGCGTGGCGCCATTGCAGAACGCCCAGCCGCGGGGATTGAAGTTGAAGCCGAATTGCTGGATTTGGCCGATAAAGGGCTCGGTCATGACCTGGTTCCTCCGATGAGGTTTGCCGCGGATGAATGCGCGGCCGCGCCGGCATGGCGCTGTGGAAAATGGTTTTGGACGCGCGAACGGGTCATGACTGCGACGGGTAGATGCCCGCCCAGGCGATGCAGTACTGCACCGTCAGCGTCGGCATCGTGTTGTCGTGCGGCTGCGAGCCACCGGAGACGGTGGTCGACTGCGTCGCCATCGGGGCCGGGGTGGCACCGGTGAGATCGGTCGCGTAGAAAACGTCGCCGCTGACCGTGCCTGGTAGCAGGTTGGTGCCGGGCGTCAGAGCGGTCGACGCGGCGGTCGTGGCGATCATGCCGTGGGTATGCGCCGGCATCTGCTGGGTATTCAGGGTGACCGTTTCCGTGCCCGAGACCTGGCCGATGACGTAGTTGCTCAGGCCGGGGCCTGTGCCCTGGTGAATGGGCAGGCGGCCGCGAAGATCGGGTACGGCGAAAGTGACTTGGCCGTCGCCGCCGTAAGTGGTGCCGATCAGGGTGAACAGGACTTCGTATTCGGCGATCGACAGCAGGCTGCCATCGCAGGCTTGCCAGCCGTTGGGTGTCCGGCCGAAGCCGAACATGCGGATCTCTCCGACAAAAGGTTGAGACATGGGAATGCACTCCGTTGATTCGGTGGGCGGCCGCGCGTCGAAGGACGCGCCAGAACCGCGATGTTCGTAGCGGGCGCGTCGCGCGCGCCGACTCGACCAGACGTCAGTTGCGCGACGGGAAGATGCCCTGCAGCGCGATGCAGAAATTGATCGTGGTGTAGGGCTGCAGGTTCGGATGCGGCTGATTGCCGCCGGCGGGTGCCACCGATTGGGCGTTCATCACCACTGCGGTGCCGCTCGAGGGCGCATACAGGTTGGCAGCTGCTGCGCTGTTGGTGCTGGTGGCGAACACGCGTGTCGCGGGAATCCGGTTGTCGCCCGGACTAGTCGATGCATTCATGGCGTGCGTATGCGCCGGTATGTTGGTCTGCAGCAGCGTCACGTTCTCGACGCCACCGGTCTGGCCGATCTGCACCGCCGGCGGCTGCCAGCCGGGGTCGACCGAGCTTGCGTAGCCGATCGGCGTTCGGCTGCGCAGGTCCGGCAAAGCGAAAGTGGTGGTGCCGTTGCCCCCGTACTGCGTCCCCAGCAGCGAGAACAAGGCCTGATTCTGTGCGATAGGCAGCAACTGCCCGTTGCATTGCCCGAAGTACTTGGGCGCAAAGCTGAAACCGGCCATCATGATCTGGCCGATGAAAAATTCGCTCATCGAAATATCCTCCCTTGGATGGTGGGCGCAACGCATCTTGCGTCGCGCGGGCCTACTCTGAACCTCCGTTCCCGACCCGACAAGACCCCTGCGTGCGGGTATGTTCGCCTGCGGGACTCCCCCGGATTCGCGATCGTGATCTAATCAAGGTCTATTCGTGTGCAGCAAAAACGTGTGTGGCCTGAGATCGGGCCGAACCGCGTTCAGAGCTTGAAAGCACACGAAGGCTTTCATCGGCACTCAGGGTGGGCGCCGATCTTCAGGGGAACAGGGAAATGCAGCAGCAGTCCGTTGTCCGCACGCGTTCGTCGCGTTTCGCCATTTTCTTCCGCGCGCAATGGCTGCTCTTCGCGATTCTGCTGTGGCCCACCCTGGCATCGGCGCAGGTATCGCCGTATTGCCCGACGCAGAGCATGACGGTCGCCAATGGCGGATCGGTGACATCGATCAATCTGGCCGCCTGCGATGGTCCGTTCAATTTCGGCATGGGCGGACCCTTCGCGCCGTTCCTGCCGGCCAACGGCTCGGTCGTCCTCAGTTCCCAGAGCGGCCCGGGTAACCAGACGGTCACCTACACCCACAACGGTACAGCGACGACCACCGACACATTCGCGCTTGAAGACGAAAACGGTGACGAGCTCACCTTCAATGTCACCATCACCCCGCCGACATCGGCGATCATCGTGTCGCCGGCCTCGCTGCCAACCCTGACGGCGGGTACGTCCTTCAGTCAGACGCTGACCTCCACCGGCGGGGCAGCACCTTATACCTACACGCTCAGCGGTGGCACGTTGCCGACGGGCCTGACTCTGAGTGCTGCCGGTGTGCTCTCCGGTACGCCCACGCAGCGCGGCGGATACGCTTTCGGTGTCCGCTCGCAGGACAACGTCGGCGCTTTCGTCATCAAGGGTTACACCGGCACGGTGCAGAACCCGAGCCTGTCGCTCGCGACCCCCAGCGCCACCGCCGTCCAGGGCGCACCTTTCTCGCTCAGCCTTGCCGTCAACGGCGGCGTCGCGCCGCACAGCTTTCAGCATGAGGTGGTCGCCGGCCCGCTACCGCCTGGCATCAGCCTGTCCGCCGCCGGCGTGCTCAGCGGCACTCCGACCACGTTGGGCACCACGAACTTCCAGATGCGGGTGACCGACGCCAGCACCGGGCTGGGCAGCTATTTCGAGCTGGAGAACTACAGCTTCACCGTCGTAGCCCCCCCAAGCGTCTCGATCGCGGTCGCCCCGGCCAGCGTCAGCGAAGACGGTGCCACCAACCTGGTCTACACCGTCACCCGCAGCCTGAATCTGTCGTCGCCGACGGTGGTCAACATCACCACCGGCGGCACCGCGACGTCCGGCACCGATTACACCGGCGGTGTGGCCACGGTGAGCATCCCGGCGGGCGCGACCACCGCGACCATCACCATCAATCCGACCGCCGACGCCGGCTTCGAAGCCGACGAGACCGTGATCCTCACGGTCGCCGCAGGCAGCGGTTACACCGTCGGCGCGCCGGCCAGTGCCACTGGCACGATCCTCAACGACGACGTGCTGTCTGCCTCGATCACTGTCGCACCTGCCAGCGTCAGCGAGGACGGTGCGGCCAATCTGGTCTACACCGTCACCCTGAGCCAGGCACCGCTGGTCGCGATCGCGGTGAACTTCACCGTCACTGGCACCGCGACATCGGGCACCGATTACGCGGCCGTCACGTCGCCGGTCACCATCGCCGCCGGCGCCACCACCGGCACTGTCACCGTCAATCCGGCGGCCGATGCCACCATCGAAACCAACGAGACGGTGATCCTCACCCTCAATGCCGGCACCGGTTACACCGTCGGCGCGCCGGCCAGCGCCACCGGCACCATCCTCAACGACGATCTGCCGACGCTGACCATCAACGATGTCACCGTCAACGAAGGCAATGCCGGCACCACCAACTTCACCTTTACTGTGAGCCTGAGCGCACCTGCAGGCCCCGGCGGCGTCACCTTCGACATCGCCACCGCCAACGGCACCGCCAGCGCGGGCGTGGATTACGTCGCCAACAGCCTGACCGGCCAGACCATCCCGGCCGGCAACAGTACGTATTCCTTCACGGTGCTGGTGAACGGCGACACGCTCAGCGAGCCGAACAAGACCTTCTTCGTCAACGTCACCAACGTGACCAACGCGGTGGTCGGCGACGCTCAAGGCGTGGGCACCATCACCAACGACGACCCGGCGCCGTCGCTGTCGATCAACGACGTCACCGTGACCGAAGGCAATGCCGGCACGGTCAACGCCGTGTTCACCGTCACCCTCAGCGCCGCCAGCGGCCAGACGGTGACCGTCAACTACGCCACCGCCGACGGCACCGCCACGCAGCCAGCCGATTACACCAACACCAGCGGCACGCTGACCTTCACCCCGGGCGCGACCACGCAGACGATCACCGTGCCGGTGATCGGCGAGACCGTGCCGGAGGCGAACGAGACCTTCTTCGTCAACCTCAGCGGCGCGGTCAACGCCACCATCGCCGACAACCAGGGCGTCGGCACCATCACCAACGATGACGTGCCAGTGACGGTCAACCCGGCGACGATCCCGAACGCCACCGTCGCGACGGCCTACAGCCAGACGCTCACCGCGAGCGGTGGCACGGCCCCGTACGGATTCGCCGTCACCGCCGGCGCATTGCCGGCAGGTCTGACGCTCTCTTCGGGCGGGATTCTGAGTGGTACGTCCACCGCGGGCGGCACCTTCAATTTCACGGTCACCGCGACCGACAGCAGCGGCCTGCCGGGTCCGTTCTCCGGCAGTCGTGCCTACACGCTGGTCGTGAATCCGGCGACCGTCGTGCTGCCGGCGACCCCGCTGGCGGGTGGCACCTTGGGTGCGGCGTACTCGGCCGCGATCACGCCGGCCTCCGGCGGCACCGCGCCGTATACCTATGCGGTCACCGCCGGCGCACTGCCGGGCGGTCTGACCCTCAATGCCGCGACCGGCGCCATCACCGGCACGCCGAGCGCGCTGGGCACGTTCAACTTCGCCATCACCGCGACCGACAGCAGCACCGGTTCCGGCCCATACAGCTCGGCGCCCCGCGGCTACAGCATCGTGGTGCTCGACAACCCGCCAGTCACCAACAGCGGCACGCTGACGGTGGCGTACAACGCCGCCGCCACACCGGTACCGCTCAACATCACCGGTGGCACGCCGACCTCGGTCGCCATCGCGTCGACGCCCACCACCGGCACCGCCATCGCCACGGGCACCACGATCACCTACCAGCCGGCGGCCGGTTTCGCAGGTAGCGACAGCTTCACCTACACCGCGTCCAACAGCGGCGGCACCTCGGTGCCGGCCACGGTCACGGTCACGGTCAGCGAGCCGGTGATCACGATCACGGCCGGCGGCAGCCTCGCCGCCACCGTGGCCGTGGCGTACACCCAGACCTTCACCTGGAGCGGCGGCGCGCAGCCCTGGAGCAGCTATCAGGTCACCAACCTGCCGGCGGGCGTATCGATCACCGGCACCACCGCGAACACGGTGACGATCTCTGGCACGCCCACGCAGGCGGGCAGCTTCAATCTCAACGTATCGGCCACCGACAGTTCGACCGGTAACGGTCCGTACTCGGTCGGCGAGGCCTTCACGCTGACCGTCGCCGGCCCGACCCTGGCGCTGGCGCCTGCCGGCACCACGTTCACCGCGCCATACAACGTCGCGTATTCGCAGAGCTTCACCGCCAGTGGCGGCGTCGGCCCGTACACCTATGCGCGGACCGGTACGCTGCCTCCGGATCTGAGCTTCGCCGGCAATACCGTGTCCGGTACGCCGGCCACGCCCGGTAGCTACAGCTTCACCATCACCGCCACCGACACCGGCGCCACCGGCACCGGCGCGCCGTTCACCGTCGCGCAGAACTACACCATCACGGTGGCGGCGCCGACGATCGCAGTGAACCCGGCCACCTTGCCCAACCCGACCGCGGGTGCGGCTTACAGCCAGACGCTCACCGCCACCGGCGGCGCCGCGCCGTACACCTTCGCCCTGACCGCGGGTGCACTGCCGAACGGCATCGCCCTGGCCTCGGGCGGTGCGCTGTCCGGCACCAGCACCGTCGTCGGTACCTACACCTTCACCGCGACCGCCACCGATGGCAACGGCCAGACCGGCAGCCGTGCCTACACCGTCACCATCGCCGCACCCACCCTGACGATGACGCCGGCCGCCGGCACCCTGACCGCCCCCTACGGCGCCGCCTACACGCAGACGTTCACCGCATCCGGTGGCTCGAACACCTTCAGCCACACCCTGTCCGGCGCACTGCCGGCCGGGCTGAGCTTCAGCGGCAACACGATCACCGGCACGCCCACCGTCCCGGGCAACTACCCGATCACCGTCACCGCCACCGACACGGTACTGACCGGCACCGGTGCACCGTTCTCCATCGCGCAGAACTACACCCTCAACGTGCCGGCACCTGCCGTCGCGGTGAACCCGGCCACCTTGCCCAACCCGACCGCGGGTGCGGCTTACAGCCAGACGCTCACCGCAACCGGCGGCAGCGCGCCGTACACCTTCGCCCTGACCGCGGGTGCACTGCCGAACGGCATCGCCCTGGCCTCGGGCGGTGCGCTGTCCGGCACCAGCACCGTCGTCGGTACCTACACCTTCACCGCGACCGCCACCGATGGCAACGGCCAGACCGGCAGCCGTGCCTACACCGTCACCATCGCCGCACCCACCCTGACGATGACGCCGGCCGCCGGCACCCTGACCGCCCCCTACGGCGCCGCCTACACGCAGACGTTCACCGCATCCGGCGGCTCGAACACCTTCAGCCACACCCTGTCCGGCGCACTGCCGGCCGGGCTGAGCTTCAGCGGCAACACGATCACCGGTACGCCCACCGTCCCGGGCAACTACCCGATCACCGTCACCGCCACCGACACGGTACTGACCGGCACCGGTGCACCGTTCTCCATCGCGCAGAACTACACCCTCAACGTGCCGGCACCTGCCGTCGCAGTGAACCCGGCCACCTTGCCCAACCCGACCGCGGGTGCGGCTTACAGCCAGACGCTCACCGCAACCGGCGGCGCCGCGCCGTACACCTTCGCCCTGACCGCGGGTGCCCTGCCGAACGGCATCGCCCTGGCCTCGGGCGGTGCGCTGTCCGGCACCAGCACCGTCGTCGGTACCTACAC
>Ga0209480_10000840_pt1 | contig 23652 bp, 18 predicted proteins | sample JI61114C2DNA_FD_187501 | JGI IMG/M metagenome (GOLD analysis project Ga0209480, IMG submission 187501) | Wastewater effluent complex algal communities from Wisconsin, to seasonally profile nutrient transformation and Carbon sequestration -... | ecosystem: Engineered > WWTP > Effluent > Algae... | reverse complement strand
GTTTTTGTGGTTTTATTAGAATGTGAAGCTAGCGCCATCCAAAATCTGAAAAAATGATATTGTTCAGGTGATTACATGAGCAATATCATGTTCTTGTGGGGGGATTTAAGTCAAAGAGGGGGATGTGATTACTGGTGCTATTGGCTGCGCCAATAGCACTGCGCAGTGAGGTGGGGGAGATGAGAACGTTCTTACTTGTGATGGTGGCTGCGCCTCCATCACTGCGCATTGACTTATTTCAATAAAGGAGGATGTTATTCCTGGGATTGTCGGCTTCGTTGCACTTCGCCGACTTCCCTTACGCATTGAGCTAGCGCAAAGCAGTTTTTCAATTGAGGAAGATTTTCATTTATGAGGTTTGCTGAAACACCTACAGTTGCAAGAGCTTTAAAAGTAAGTTTTGCAAAAGGCTTTATTCAAAAGCCCTCGCTGCGCTCGTGTAAGACCTTCGCTACTGCGCAATCAAGCAAGCTTGTTGCGCATGCGCTTTGGTCTTACTGCGGCTTTTGAAGAAAGCCATAGGGGGGCGCTTTTATTTGAGTGTTCAGCATTGGGCATAAAAAAAGCTCCTCAATTTCTTGAGGAGCTTTGTGATCCCGCTGGGACTCGAACCCAGGGCCCATACATTAAAAGTGTATTGCTCTACCAACTGAGCTACGGAATCTACTAGTCAGAATTACTTCTGTTTTCGTATTTGGGAGTGCAAAAATAGGCGTTTTATAAAACCAGCCAAATTTTTATGCATCTATTTTATTTTAATTACACACAGAAATTTCCACAATCCTGCATTAACTGCTTAATTTTGACATTTATACACATATCCTTATGTCCTATTTTGCAAATAAAGTTGTTGTTATTACCGGTGGATCCGATGGAATTGGAAAAGCTTTGGTGGAGTCTTTCTTAAATTTAGGAGCCAAAGTGGCTACCTGCGGCAGAAATTATGATAAATTCTATGCTATCCAGAGTAAGTATGCCAGTAAGCCTTTATTGGTGCATACGGCTGATGTAAGCAGGGAACAAGAGTGTAGACAGTTTATTGATGTAGTGATCAAGACTTTTGGAACTATTGATATTTTGATCAATAATGCGGGTATTAGCATGCGTTCTGAAGTTGAAGAAGTGGAATTGGATACCATTAGAAAAGTAATGGATATCAATTTTTGGGGTACAGTGGCTTGTACAAAATTTGCTTTACCTCATATATTAAAAAATAATGGTACTGTGGTTGGTGTATCCTCCATTGCGGGTTATAGAGGTCTGCCTGGTAGAAGTGGGTATTCCGCTAGTAAGTTTGCGGTAAATGGATTTTTAGAAGCCCTAAGAACTGAATTATTACATAGTGGTACCAATGTACTTTGGGTTTGTCCGGGATTCACAACTTCCAATATTCGTAATGTGGCTTTGAATAAGTCTGGTAAGTCTCAAGGCGAATCTCCCATGAATGAAGGCGCTATGATGAGTGCAGAAACCTGTGCACACCATATTATAGAGGCTATTGAGAAAAGAAAAAGAACCATTGTTTTAACTTTTACTGGAAAGAGAACTGTCTTTCTCAATAGGTTTTTCCCTTCTTTGGCAGATAAGTTGGTGAATAAATTTTTCTATAAAGACGGTGTGCTTGTAAAATAAATGATTTGCTCTAGCGTTATGACTGATGAATGCCCATCTTAACGCTGACAACTGATATTGGTCAACGCGATTATCTCGTTGGAGCCATTAAAGGACAATTCCTATCTGTAGATCCGAGTTTTCTTATTAATGATATCACCCATTATTTGTCTCAAACCAACTTTCCCCAAGCGGCTTATATCTGTTCCAATGCTTTTAAGTATTATCCTCCGGGAAGTTTACACTTGGTGATTGTCAATTTTTTTGAAGCTGCCCCCAAACAATTATTGGTTGCCCAATATCGCCAACAAGTGATCATTTGCCCAGACAATGGCATATTAACCATGATCACAGGAGAGATTCCCAAAGAGTTAATGGCTATTCCGGTAAAAGGGCAGAAAACATTATTAGAATTGACCCAACTCATTGCGGATAGTATCATTCCAAGTACTGGGGGTAAGCCCTTGAGTTTTAAAGGGGCGATTGCTAAACCCATTGTTGAACGATACCCACTAAAACCAACCATTGGACAAGATTGGATGGAAGGTCAAATTCTATTCATAGATAGTTTTGAGAATGTGGTTATCAATATTACCAAGGCAGATTTTGATCAACATGGAAAGGGTAGAAAATTCAAGATTTATTTTAGAAGGGATGAGGCATTTGACACAATATCAAGTAATTATACAGATGTGCCTGGTACCGAAAAATTGGCATGGTTTAATTCTGCAGGGTATTTAGAGCTCTCATTAAGAAATGGAAATATGGCCGGACTTTTTGGATTTCAGGTATTCAATGAACAGTTGCAACAAAACCGCGCCAGTGTAGAAAATAAATGGTTTTATCAATCCATCAGGGTCATGTTTGAATAAGTTGCAGCTTTAACAACTCTCTTTTTTCGGTTTGCGGTTTTGACAGTAATTTTGCAACCTCAAGAAGACCCACAGACTTCTTTTATTCATTAAAAAAAATAGTTTATCAGCCATGGCATATGACGTAATTGTTCTAGGAAGCGGACCGGGTGGATACCCTGCGGCTATTCGTGCATCACAATTGGGTTTTAAAGTAGCGATCATTGAGAAAGAAAGTCTTGGTGGCGTTTGTTTAAACTGGGGTTGTATTCCCACCAAAGCTTTGTTGAAAAGCGCACAAGTGTATGACTACTTGAAACATAGCAAAGCGTATGGTATTTCTGCAGATAATATTAGCCATGATTTTGGTGGCGTTATTGGAAGAAGTAGGGGCGTAGCCGATAAAATGAGTAAGGGCGTTCAGTTCTTGATGAAGAAAAACAAGATTGATGTGGTCATGGGCTATGGTAAAATCAAGGCCAAGGGACAAATAGAAGTAACTGCAGCAGACGGTGCAAAACAAATAGTAGAAGCCAAACATATTATTATAGCAACAGGTGGCAGGGCTAAGCAATTGCCCAACCTTCCAGTTGACGGCAAAAAAATTGTTTCCTATCGCGAAGCAATGGTATTGCCAACGCAACCCAAAAGCATGATTGTGGTGGGTAGTGGTGCTATTGGGGTAGAGTTTGCCTATTTCTACAATAGCATGGGTACCAAAGTAACCATTGTTGAATTCTTGCCAAGAATTGTTCCTGTTGAAGATGAAGACATTTCTAAAGAATTGGAAAAGCAATACAAGAAGCAAGGCATTGATATTATGACCAATGCTTCTGTAGAGTCTGTAGACACAAGCGGAGCAGGTGTTAAAGCCAAAGTGAAAACCCAGTCTGGTGAAATCTTCTTAGAAGCGGATATTGTATTGAGTGCAGTAGGTGTAGTTGCCAATATAGAAAACATTGGATTGGAAGAATTGGGAATCAAAACCGAGAAAGGAAAGGTTCTAGTAGATAAATACAACCAAACATCGGTTTCTGGTATTTATGCCATTGGCGATTGTACTCCTGGGCAAGCTTTGGCACACGTTGCAAGCAAAGAAGGAATTAATACGGCTGAGTTTATTGGATACAATGAGAAGAAATTGCATCATTTACCTGAAGCCATGGATTATGGTAATATTCCAGGATGTACTTATTGCACACCAGAAATTGCCAGTGTTGGTATGACTGAGAAAGCAGCTAAAGAAGCTGGTTATGAATTGAAAGTGGGTAAATTCCCCTTCATGGCTAGCGGTAAAGCAAGTGCTAGTGGTGCCACAGAAGGTTTTGTAAAAGTGATTTATGATGCCAAATATGGAGAATTCTTAGGATGCCATATGATTGGTTCTAATGTAACTGAAATCATTGCTGAAGCCGTGGTTGCTAGAAAATTAGAAACTACCGCTCATGAAATTTTGAATGCAGTACACCCTCACCCAACCATGAGTGAAGCTTTAAAAGAAGCAACTGCCATGGCTTATGGTGAAGCAATTGACATTTAAGATTTGTAAATACATATTTTAAAAAGGGCTGATATCAGCCCTTTTTTTATACCAACTAATTTGTATTTTATAAAAATAAAATGTGTTTCTGGTGTTAAACTCCTTTAAATCACTATTTTAGAGTTCAGAATATGTTTTTAATGTTGGAACATAGACTTGGAATTTGATTAATCCGCAAATTTCTGGGTCTTTCAATATTTTCTACATGTTTGTTAATCCCTAACACCGTACCCGTAATGAATCAACTGCAAGTAGATCAACTACTTCCGCAACAGCTGTTGCATTCCCGTGTCTTTTCCGTAGTCATTACGGATCTGAGCGGTGGGTATTTGTATGTAAATCCACTCTTTCAGGAGAAATTTTCCTTTGTTACCAATCAATTATTAGGCACTCATTTTAGCAACACTGTTTACGCACATGACGTATCTCTGTGTAATGCTGCGGCAAAAGCCTGTATCAAGTCTCCAGGAAAATCTGTTGGGATTACGGTTAGAAAAGCCACAGACGAAACAGATTATAATTGGACCCAGTGGGAGTTATCCTGTGTTAGAAATGAGTCAGGCACCGCCATGGCCATTATTTGTGTAGGGCACGATGTAACCAAGAAAGAACCCTATAATAGTAGTTTGGATGACCACCAACGTGTACATGCCACTACTTCTGTTGGGAACAAGATGAATGATGAACAATTCATCTCATTGGTTAACAATATTCCAGGGGTCATATATAGGTGCTTGGGCGATGAAGACTTTTCAGTTGTTTTCATTAGCAATGAAATTGAGCATCTGACTGGATTCCCTGCTACTCATTTCATGAACAATCAAAAAGATGGTTATACTGCTTTAATTTATCCAGATGATAAAGCCTTGGTTAAACAAACCATTTTAGAAGCCATTCACAAAAAACAACAGTATGCTATTGAATATCGGGTAGTGCACAAAGAAGGTGACCTGCGTTGGGTATTTGAAAGGGGGCAAGGCGTTTATGATCAAAACCAAGTTTTGTCTTATTTAGACGGGTGCATCTTTGATATTACAGTTCAAAAACACGTAGAACAAGCATTGGCCTATAGTCAGGATGAAGTGAAGCGATTGGCCATGGTAGCGCATAGCACTACCAATTCAGTCATGATTACAGATGCTGATGAAAATATCATTTGGGTTAACCAAGGGTTCACCAGAATTAGTGGATATAGTTTGGATGAAATCAAGGGTAAAAAAATAGGTTTCTCATTAGAAGGGCCAGATGCAGATGAGGATTCCCAGAAGCGTCTTAGATACGCTCTGGACCATAAGTTACCTTTCAAGGACGAGTTCCATAGTTTTGTCAAAAGCGGAGAACAGGTTTGGTTAGAAGTGGATTCTCAACCGCTCTTTGATGAGAAGGGAAAACACCTTGGTTTCATGACCATTGAAAACGATATTACTAGACGCAAACAGGCACAGCAACAACAGGAAGAATTATTGCAGCGTCTAACGCTGGCAACTGATTCAGCCAAAATTGGGATCTGGGAAATTGATATCAAGAACAATAACCACGTGATTTGGGATGATACCATGTTTGATATTTATGGTTATTCCAAAGACGCTGACTTATCTCCATTCAAAATCTGGAAAAAATTGATGCATCCAGATGATATGAATATGATGATTGAAATCATTGGAGAATTGGTGTCTGGTAAAAAAGACATGGATTCTGCCCTTTATAGAATTATCACTACCAACGGCATGATTCGTTTTGTTGAATCTCATGCCATTGTTAAAAAAGCAGAGAACGGTAAAGTGATTCGTCTAATTGGAACCAATAGAAATGTCACGGACGATGTATTGGTACAAGAAAAGCTCAAGTCCCAAAACAAAGCTTTGAGAGATATTGCCTTTATTCAATCGCACGAAGTGCGCAGACCATTGGCCAATATCTTGGGCGTGATAGAAGTCTTAAACAATAACAATACTGTTAATAACAAAGACATATTAGAGCACTTGATTCAAAGTGCCAATGAATTGGATACGCAGATTAGAAGTATTGTTCAAAAAACCAATTCCATTGATGGATTGATTGGTGGTTTCTAATAACGCTATTAGTTAGACTTCCCAAAAACCTTTTTTAGTAAATCACTAGACCTTGCCAATGGATCTTTTCTAATCTGTTGTTCCTCCAAAGCTATTTGCGTAAAAATTCCTGTCAGAGATTTTTCAGTTACATATCCTGCTAAATCAGGATTGATTTTCTTGAACGTAAATTTATTGTATTGGGTAACAATACTATTCCATTGTTTGGTGGCACCAGTCTTTTCTAGTGACTGTTCTATACTGGGTCTAAAAGCTGCTGTTAATGCCGTATTGGTTTTACCTTGTAAATAGGTAGTGGCAGCTTTATCATCGCCTTTTAAAATACCAATGGCGTCTTCTAAACTTATCTCTTGAATGGCTTTTACAAATAAAGGCCCGGCTTGTTTGGCAGCGTCTTCAGCAGCCCGATTCATGGTTAAAATGGCATCGTCTACCTGTTTGTTAAAACCTAGGCTACGCAAGGATTTTTCAATTTTCTCAGCCTCTGGGGGCATTAAAATTTTAATAGCTGCGTTACCAAAAAAACCATCGGTTTGAGTAAGCTGTTGGATGGTTTTATCGGCACCTACTTGTAATGCTTCTTTGAGACCTTTGGCAATTTCATCTTGTTGCAATCCTGCTACCCCTCCTGTTTTACTGGGCTTTAACAGATTGGAAAGAGATTGCGCTTGACTAGTTAACAAGCAACAACTAAAAATCAGGGTCAATAAGGCTCTCATAGAAAGGTAAATTTGTCTATTTTTAAATGGGTAATAAAATCACCAACTACAAGTATGAAAAAACCGTGCCAAATCCTGCTCCTAGTTTTTGTTTTCATAGGAAGTTTTAGTTTCTCAGTAGCAGCTCAGAACGACAGCATTACTACTATTATTTTGGTTAGGCATGCAGAGAAAGACACTACTGCTGCGGGTTCTACCCAAATGCAGGCTGATCCACCGCTTTCTATACAAGGTAAAATCAGGGCCGATAAGTTGGTTTCTGTTTTAAAATCATATCCCATTCAATCCATTTTTTCAACAAAATATAACAGAACCCGATCTACGGCAATGCCCATTGCTGCCAAATTGGGTGTAGAAATTCAAACCTATGATCCCAGTAAGCAGGCCGATTTGGCATCACTACTAAAGAGTTGGAAGGGCAAAACCATCTTGGTAGTAGGTCATTCCAACACGGTGCCTGGTTTGGTAAATCTTTTAACGGGGAATGCTAGCTATCCCAATTTGGGTGATAATGAGTACGATAAATTGTATATCGTGCGCTTGGAGAATGGAAAAACCACCCATCAACAGATCAGCTATTAAAAACGCTTGCCAAGCCTTACCTTTGCGGCCTTGAAAACGAACCTGTTTTTGGTTAGCCAGAAAGGATGAATGAATAGTTATGAAATACGAGAAAGAAATTAGCAGAAGGAAAACCTTTGCCATTATATCGCACCCGGATGCAGGTAAAACTACTTTGACCGAGAAGTTTTTGCTATTTGGTGGTGCCATTCAAGTTGCAGGTGCTGTAAAAAGCAATAAGATTAAGAAACACGCCACCAGTGATTTCATGGAGATTGAACGCCAACGTGGTATCTCTGTGGCTACTTCAGTGATGACTTTTGAATACCAAGGCATTTCTATTAATCTCTTGGATACACCTGGTCACAAGGATTTTGCGGAAGACACATACAGAACCCTAACAGCGGTGGATAGTGTTATATTGGTGATTGACTCAGTCAATGGAGTAGAAGCACAAACTAGAAGGCTGATGGAAGTTTGTCGCATGCGCGATACGCCTGTAATTGTGTTTATCAATAAAATGGACCGAGACGGCAAAAGCCGATTTGATTTGTTGGAAGAAATTGAAAACGAATTGAAAATTTCTTTGCATCCCATGACCTGGCCCATCAACAGTGGAAAGGAATTTAAGGGGGTGTATAATTTGCATGATAAGAACCTTCGCTTGTTTACGGCAAGTACTAAGGCTGACGATGAAGATGTAATTGCCATTAGTAATTTGGCTGACAAAGAATTGGATGCAAAAGTTGGTGACCGTGATGCAGAGCAATTAAGAGAAGACGTTGAACTCATAGATGGTGTATATGGTGAACTCAATGCAGCAGATTATCTTGATGGAAAAATTGCGCCTGTATTTTTTGGATCGGCCGTGAATAATTTTGGGGTAAAGGAAATGTTGGATACGTTTATTCGCATTGCTCCAATACCAAGAAGCAGGGAGACATCGGTTAGAACAGTTGCAGCAGAAGAGGATAAATTCAGTGGGTTTATTTTTAAAATACACGCCAATCTTGATCCCAAACATAGAGACAGAATTGCCTTTATGCGGGTTTGTAGTGGTAAGTTTGAACGCAACAAATATTTTCACCACGTGCGTCTTGACAAGGATATGCGTTTTAGTAATCCCTATTCTTTTATGGCTAGGAGCAAGGATGTGATTGAAGACGCATTTGCCGGGGATGTGGTAGGTTTGTTTGATACAGGGAACTTTAAAATTGGCGATACGCTTACTGAAGGAGAAGACTTTTATTTTATAGGGATTCCTACTTTTTCACCAGAAATTTTTAAAGAGTTGGTGAATAAAGATCCTATGAAAACCAAGCAATTAGAAAAGGGTATTAGCCAATTAACGGATGAAGGTGTGGCACAGTTATTTACCCAGTTTGGAGGAAACAAAAAAATCATTGGATGTGTGGGAGAGCTCCAGTTTGAAGTAATCCAATATCGCTTGCTGCAAGAATATGGAGCGGCTTGTGAATTTAGAACTTTACCCTATTACAAAGCTTGTTGGTTAACCAGTAAAGACCAAAAGAAATTAGACGATTTCTTAAGATTCAAACAACAGAATTCTGCCGAAGACAAAGACGGACATCCGGTGTATCTAGCCCAAAGCGAATGGTTCTTAAATACGGAAATCACCAATAATCCAGATATACAATTTCACTTCTCAAGTGAGATTCACAAATAGCTTATGGAACCCTTTGAAACAGAAAGGTTATTGGTAAGACAGTTTTGTTCATCTGATGGAGATGATTGTTTTGCTTTTAATGGTAATGAGCAAGTGGTGAAATTTATCCGTCCTGCTAAGACTAGGGAAGAAAGTGATGCTTTTTTGTTAGAGAACCTAGACCTTTATCTAGAAGGATTCCCCTATGGCAGAATGCATGTTTCAGAAAAAGAGACGGGCAGATTTGTTGGTACATTTTCCTTATTGTATTTAGACGGTGAAGCCGATTATCATATTGGCTATGGTTTAATACCATCAGCTTGGGGTAAGGGTTATGGGGCTGAATTGGTGGAATATGGTACTGCCATCTTTTTTGCAAGAACTACTCATGCAACCCTTTTTGCCATTACTGACCCTGACAATATAGCTTCTGAAAAACTACTCTACAACTATGGTTATCAATTAGATGGAACCTATGACTCCCATGGTAAATTGCTGAACCTATTTAAAATGAATAGAGCAGATTTCTTAGAAAAATGAGGTCATGCGTCTGCCTTGGCAGCTTATTCGTAGTTTTGCCACTTTATGAAATCAAAGACATTACAAAAAGACAAGGTAAATATCATTACCCTTGGTTGCAGCAAGAACCTAGTAGATAGTGAAGTGTTGAGTGGTCAACTCATGGCCAATGATATTGCTGTAGTTCACGAGAACAAAAAATTGGACCATAATATAGTGGTGGTGAATACCTGTGGCTTTATTGACAAAGCCAAGGAAGAAAGTGTCAATACCATTTTGGACCAATTGGAATTGAAAAGAAGGGGTAAGCTAGACAAAGTATATGTGACCGGCTGTTTGAGTGAGCGTTATCGTGCCGATTTAGAAACAGAAATGCCAGAAGTGGATGCCTGGTTTGGTACACTGGAGTTGCCGCAAATGTTAAAGCAGTTTGACGTTGATTATAAAGCAGAATTGTTAGGAGAGCGTTTGTTAAGTACTCCAAAGCACTATGCTTATTTGAAAATCAGCGAAGGTTGTAATAGAACCTGTTCATTTTGCGCCATTCCGTTGATGCGTGGTAAACACGTGAGTAGAACCATTGAAGACTTGGTAGCAGAAGCCGAATCCCTTGTTAAAAAAGGGGTAAAGGAAATTATGCTGATTGCACAGGAACTTACCTATTATGGATTGGATATTTATAAGCAAAGAGAATTGCCCAAACTCTTGCATGCTTTGGCAGATATTAAGGGCTTAGAATGGATTCGTTTACACTATGCTTACCCTAGTAAATTTCCATTGGAAATTCTAGACGTGATGGCGCAGCGAGACAATATTTGTAAGTATTTAGACATGCCTTTGCAACACGCTAGTAATAACATGCTCAAAGCCATGAAGCGCAATATTACTAGGGAAGAGATGACAGATCTCATTCGCACCATACGTGAGAAAGTGCCGGGTATTTGTTTGAGAACAACTTTGATTGCAGGATTTCCTGGTGAAACCGAGGAAGATATTGAGGAACTAAAGGAGTTTTTACAAGAACACCGTTTTGATAGGGTGGGCATCTTTAATTATAGTCATGAGGAAAATACCAGTGCCTATGATTTGGTAGATGATGTATCCGATGAAACCAAGCAATTACGCGCCCAGGAAGTGATGGAAGTGCAACAAGAAATCTCTTATGAGAAAAACCAAGAAAAAATAGGGCAGGTATTCAAGGTGTTAATCGATAAAAAAGAAGCTGGAAGATATTTGGGAAGAACCGAATTTGACTCTGTAGAAGTAGATAATGAAGTGGTGGTGCATTCTGCCAAGAAATTAACCATTGGTGAATTTGTACAAGTAAAAATTACCAAGGCTTATGACTATGATTTGGAAGGTGAAGTGGTGGAAGCTTAGTTGATTGATCTATAAGCTTTAGGGGTTGTTCCAGTAATAGATTTGAAAATTCTATTGAAATTAGATAAGTTATTAAAACCAGTCTGATAACCAATATTAGCAATGGGCTCATCTGATTCTAATAATGCTTTACAAGCATTATTGACCCTAATTCCGTTTAAAAAAGCACTATAGGTTTTTCCGGTTCTGGTTTTAAAATACTTACAAAAAGCGGTCATAGTCATATTGGCTTTTGCAGCCACTTCTTCCAAGGGAATGGCTCTATGACTTTCCTTAAAGCTAAATTCCAAGACAAGATTTAAGCGGCTTCCATCCACCGCATTGATAGCCCTTTGACTAGTAATGGCAGACAAGGGTTTTAAATCTTTTTTTCCTACTAGGGATTGTAACAATTTCACAAAGACCAGTATTTTTTCAATGCCCTCTTTATTAGAAATATCCAACAACAACTCCCGAACGGTTGCTGCTTTGTTACCTGTAACTTGAAAACCTCCCTGACTCATTTGGAAAAATGGAAGAAAATTGACCAATTCTGGAGAGGTCCAAAAACCTGTACCAAGAGTTGTTTCATCAAAAAAGACGGTGATAGTGCTAGCTTTTTTTCTTCCTTTAAAATAAATTGGATCATTCCTAAAAACATGGGGTTGGTTAGAGCCAATCACATAGATATCATCTTTTTGAAACCTACCAATATAATCCCCAGCTACTAGCGTGCCTTCACTTGCTACTACCAAGGTTACTTGAATCTCTGGATGTTGGTGCAGGTGATTATACAAGTGATTAATCTGTTCCACTTGCACCCTAATAGCGTCTTTCCCTGTTTTGGGAATCTGAAATGGAATGACTTTCATTGGTGTTAAATTAATCAATAATTTAATTATTTGAATAATAACTGGATAAAATAGTATTAATAGTGACTAATTCAGGTCTATGCTTCCAGGATTAACTTGAGTAGTTTTGACTTATTAAATCAACAAAAAATACAATTATGGCTATTGATTGGAAAGGGGTATTTCCCGCATTGACTACCAAATTTACTGCTGACGACCAATTGGATCTTCCTTTGTTTGAATTGAATTTACAAGCTCAATTAGACGCAGGTGTCAACGGTATTATCCTAGGTGGAACTTTGGGTGAAGCTAGTGTGTTAGAAACTGCAGAAAAAGAAACCTTGATTCGTTTTGCAGTTGAAAAAGTAGCTGGTAAAGTCCCTGTTGTTTTAAATATTGCAGAAGGATCCACCAAAGAAGCTTTGAAACAAGCAGCTTATGCCAAAGCTTGGGGCGCCACAGGGTTGATGATTTTACCACCAATGCGCTATAAATCTGACCATCGTGAAACGGTCACTTATTTTAAAACCATTGCAGATTCAACTGATTTGCCCATCATGATTTACAATAATCCAGTGGATTATAAAGTAGACGTGACTATTGAAATGTTTGAAGATTTAGAAGCCACCAAAAATATTCAAGCCATCAAAGAATCAACCAGAGATATCACCAATGTGACCAGATTAAAGAATCGTTTTGGAGACCGTTACAAAATTCTAGGAGGTGTAGATACCTTAGCCATGGAATGTTTGGTAATGGGTGGAGATGGTTGGGTTGCAGGATTGGTTTGTGCTTTTCCTAGAGAAACCGTAGCCATTTATCGTTTGGTAAAAGCAGGTCATATTGAAGAAGCCAAAGCTATCTATCGTTGGTTTATGCCATTATTAGAATTGGATATTCATGCTAAATTGGTGCAATATATTAAATTGGCTGAAAAACAAGCTGGTATTGGTTCTGAAGCCGTTCGCGCACCAAGACTAATTCTTGCTGGTGAAGAAAGGGAGCGTATCTTGTCAGTAATTGATAAAGGCCTTGCTGCTAGACCTGAATTACCCGAATACTTGCATTTAAGTAACTAATATGAATCAAGAGATACAAATAACTAGTTTGCCAGAAACAGCATTGTTGATGAATAATGCAAAACAGGCATTTCACAAATTTCAAGCAATTCCTGATAGTGCCAAAGCAGAGTTTTTAGACCGTATTGCATTGGAAATAGAAGCACTAGGAGAAGCGTTGTTGCAAACAACCATGCAAGAAACCAATTTGCCCTTGGCTAGATTAACTGGTGAAAGAGGTAGAACTACTATGCAATTGCGCATGTTTGCTCAAATGCTGCGCGATGGTCATTGGGTAGATGCCTCAATTGATCACGCCAATGCTGAAAAAACACCACCAAAACCAGACCTGAGGAAAATGTTGGTAGGAATTGGACCTGTGGTAGTGTTTGGGGCAAGTAATTTTCCATATGCGTATTCTACTGCCGGTGGTGATACGGCTAGTGCATTGGCCGCAGGATGTCCTGTAGTGGTGAAAGCGCATCCTGCGCATTTAAAAACATCACAGCTAATAGCTGCAGCCATTCAAAAAGCAGCAGCGGCTTGCAAAATGCCGGATCATGTATTTCAACATACGGCTAGTGATTCCTTTGAAACAGGCAAGGCCTTGGTGCAGGACCCCAATACAGCAGCGGTAGGTTTTACAGGTTCTTACTCTGGAGGAAGGGCTTTGTATGATTATGCAGCAGCAAGGAAAAATCCTATTCCAGTTTTCTCTGAAATGGGTAGTACTAACCCTGTATTGTTATTCCCCGATACCATATCTCAAAATGCGGTATCCATTGCCAAGCAATATGCTGGTTCTATTAATCTTGGGGTTGGTCAATTTTGTACCAATCCTGGTATTTTATTAGGGATTGCTTCAGAAGGTTTGAATGAATTTATAGAGCAGCTTGTTGTGGAAATGAATGCCATTGCTCCAGCCTCTATGTTACACAAAGGTATTTTAGTGGCTTATGAAAATAAAGCTACCAAAGCATTGTCTCATCAAAGTGTGGAGCAAAAGACAGTCAATACAAATGCAACGATAAATAATCAAGCATTGCCCATTTTAGCAACAGTTTCAGGTGAAGCATTTATCCAAGATCCATTGTTGCACGAAGAAGTATTTGGTCCTTACGCACTAATTGTTCAATGTAAAGACGTAGAAGAATTAAAATTAGCTTGGCAAGCTATTGCTGGTCAATTAACTACTACTTTAATGGGGACTGATCTAGACTTTGCCAACCATTCTGCATTATTACAATTGGCTCCATATTTAGCCGGAAGGGTACTATTTAATGGAGTACCAACAGGCGTGGATGTATGTGCCAGTATGGTTCATGGAGGTCCTTTCCCTGCGTCAACTGATGGTAGATTTACCGCAGTTGGAATTAATGCTGTAAAAAGATGGGTAAGGCCAGTAAGTTTTCAAAACTGTCCAGCTCATTTATTGCCAGCAGCACTAAGGGAAGAAAATCCTTTGGGCATACTGCGCATGGTAGATGGCAAGTATCAAATGTAATTTTAAATAGCTCTTTGAAACTATACGGAAACCTTATTTGCTAGATGTTTTCTTTCTGTTGCGGTAAAATACCAACAGGCAAAACTGGAGATGACTAAATAACTGCCTACAATCCAAGGGGCTTGTGGTAAAACAGCTTTTGCACCAAACCAATCACCTGTTTGAATTAGGATAGTTAAACCAAATGCGGTTTTAAGTAAATCCCAAATCCATGCTTGTTTGGATTGATCCATTTGTTCAGTGTAACTATAGACAAAGAGAAAAATAAAAACACCATACAAAAAGATACCAGGGCTGCCAATTGGGGCAATATTGCCAAACAAATAGGAGACAAGTGCTAGTAACACTAGTAATTGAAACCAGATCCAAACACTAAACCCAGTGCTGTTTTTTGTATCATATTTTTCAAAATGGTAGGGGTCTTCAATTTTAAATACGGGGTATTTTTCGGCAACATCGGCGGGACGCCAACCGGTGGGCATGAGCCAGATACGAAATTTATCTTTCCAATCGCTAGCTCTCCATGCGTCTTGAATCAAGAGTGCCATGTGCATGAAATTGATTTTGATGGGATTCCAAGTATTAGCAGGTCTGGTAATCCCATAAACAGCAGGTACATGAGGAAGCTCTTCTTGAAAAGTTCCAAACCATTTGTCCCAGAAGATAAAAATTTGACCATAGTTCTTATCTAAGTATTCGGGATTTATAGCATGGTGAACCCGATGGAGGGAGGGCGTTACAATGATTTTCTCTAAAATGCCCATTTTGCCTATATGACGGGTATGATACCAGAACTGTGCAAATAAATGTAATGGGGCAACAATGCCTATTACAGATGCAGGAACACCTAGTAATGCTGCAGGTAATAAGAAAATGGTGAATACCCTAAAAAAAGAAGAAATGCTTTGTCTTAAAGCACAGGCCAAATTATATTCTTCACTACTATGATGAATGATATGTGCATTCCAGAAAAAATTGAATTCATGATCTATCCTGTGTACCAAATAACCTGTTAGATCCAAAGCCATAAAGGCAATGAAATAACACCAGAATCCAGTTGTAACATGTACTAGGGCCAAATGATCAACCATCCACCCATAACTAATAATGGTTATACTCAAACCCAAAACGTCTTTGGTTACATTGGTTACCCCAGAACTGAGTGAGGCAATCATGTCCATATTTCTAACAGTATCTTGTCCCTTTCTCCAACCCCACCATTTTTCAAAAAGTACTAAGAGAAGAAAAACAGGCATAGCAATAAGCAATATCTTTCCGTATTGTTCCATAAAGCAATCATTATTTGGCGCTTAACAAATGTAATAGGTTCTAATGTAAAATCAACAATATTCAACATGGCTCAAACTCCCATCACGCTTCCATATCAACCCTATCAATCCAAACCGGGACATAATTTCTTTTGTATTGATGCGCATACCTGTGGCAATCCTGTAAGGGTAGTTGCTGCTGGTGGACCAGCTTTAGAAGGTGCCAATATGAGCGAGAAAAGACAGCATTTTTTAAAAGAATTTGACTGGATAAGAAAAGGCTTAATGTTTGAGCCCCGTGGGCATGACATGATGAGTGGAAGTATTTTATATCCACCCCATGATCCAGCCAATGACGTGGCCGTTTTATTTATAGAAACCAGTGGCTGTTTACCCATGTGTGGGCATGGTACAATTGGTACCATTACCATAGCAATTGAAGAAGGGTTGGTTAAACCTAAACAACCTGGTTTTGTTAGGATGGAGACACCCGCGGGACTAGTTTTGGTTTCTTATGAAGAACACAATGGCAAAGTCTTGTCTGTTAAATTAACCAATGTGCCCGCCTATTTAGCCGCTAGCCAAATCAAAGCCCATTGTGAAGGGTTGGGAGAACTAACAGTAGATGTTGCTTATGGCGGAAACTTTTATGCCATTGTTGAGGTTCAAGAAAATTTCAAAGGTTTGGAACATTATACTGCCTCACAGTTAATTGGATGGGCGGCTAATTTGAGAAGCAATATCAATGCACATTATCAATTTGTTCATCCTGAGAATCCCACCATTAATGGTTGTTCCCATATTTTATGGACAGGCGCCGTGATAGACCCTAGTTCAACGGCAAGGAATGCGGTTTTTTATGGTGATAAAGCCATTGATAGATCGCCCTGTGGCACGGGTACATCGGCCAGAATGGCCCAATGGTATACCAAGGGTATGCTGAAAAAAGGCGATGTATTTATTCACGAAAGCATTATTGGTTCCAAATTCAATGGAAGAATTGAAGAAGAAACTTTTGTTGATGGAAAACCAGCCATGCGCCCAAGTATTGAAGGTTGGGCAAGAATCTATGGTTACAATCAAATTAATATAGACAGTCAAGATGATCCATATGCATTTGGATTTCAAGTGATCTAGTTTGTTTTAAATAGGATATACGACATTTACATCTTAAAATACAGAACATGAAACTGGTTATTATTGGAGGAGGGGTTATAGGTTTAAGTAGTGCTTATTATTTACAGAAAAGTGGGCATCAAGTAACGGTGATAGATAAAACTGATATTAGTGATAACTGTTCATATGGAAACGCAGGATATGTTTGCCCAAGTCACTTTATACCATTGGCAACACCAGGGATTGTAGTGCAGGGTTTAAAGTGGATGTGGAATTCTAAAAGCCCCTTTTATGTACAACCCAGGTTGGACTTAGGTTTAATGGATTGGGGATTAAAATTCATGCGTTCCGCTACGGCAGAGCACGTAGAAAGAGCAGCTGTTCCATTAAGAGACGTGGCCATCTTGAGTAAGAAAATGTATGAAGAGATGTCAGGTTTGCCTCAGTTCAATTTTGCATTGGAGCAAAAGGGATTATTAGAAATTTTCCAAACAGATAAAGGTGCTGAACACGCACATCATACTGTTGAAAAAGCACATGAATTGGGCTTATTAGACACGGTATTATTGGATTATGACCAATTACAAGCACTGGAGCCTCAAACCAAAATTATTGCCAAAGGGGCCATTCATTTTAAATGTGATGCACACCTTTATCCGAATAAATTGATGAAACAATTGTTGGCCCATTTGCAAGAGGTTGGTGTTCAGATTGTAAAACAAACTGAAGTAACTGGATTTGAACATGCTGCGGGTAAAATCACCAAAGTATTGGCTGGTGCAACAGCATTTGAAGCAGATGCCGTAGTTATGGCAACTGGCTCTTGGTCCAGAGAATTGGCAGCTACCTTAAAAGTGAAAATTCCTTTGATGCCTGGTAGAGGTTATTCTGTAACACTAGAAGATTCGCCATATAAAATTAACCATCCAGCAGTGCTTTTAGAAGGCAGGGCTGCACTAACACCCATGGATGGTAACAAGATTCGTTTTGGAGGAACCATGGAAATTACTAGTACTAAAACCCCTCCTAGATTGGAAAGGGTAGAAGGTTTATTGGCTGCCGTTAAGCGCTTTTATCCAGAATTTGATGTGGCCATGCCTAGTATGGATAAAATCTGGTGGGGATACCGTCCTTGTTCTGCAGATGGGCTTCCCTATTTGGGTAAAACCCGTCAATGGAAGAATCTGGTAATGGCAACTGGGCATTCCATGTTAGGATTGAGTTTGGGTGCAGGAACAGGTAAATTGGTGGATGAAATCATCAATGAACAACAATTGAGCATGAACATCCAACCTTTTGATCCTAATAGATTTGACTAATTTTTGCTATTTCAGCAAATATGACTGCCATTCCTCTACTTGGCCCATAGTTTGCTCTAAATGAACCATTCTATTTTGAATTTGTATGAATAAAGGTTTTGTTTACAGTAAATTGTATTTTTATTCCCTATGAGCGATTTTGACCAATTCAGTTTGTCTTACGATAGCACAGGATATTTTTCCAAAATCGTTTCAGATTATCTTTCTGGTGCAGAAACACTTAGACCGTTTTATCAACACCTTCCTAATCTAGATGGAATCAAAGATGCTATTGCAGCTAGAAAGCAATTTGCCACCCCCAGAACACTATTGGTAGATCAATTAAACAAACAATACCAAGGTTTAGCTTTGTCAGCTAAAACACAAAATAATATAGCCTCTTTGTTGGCTGAAAATACATTTACCATTACCACGGCCCACCAACCCAATATTTTTACAGGGCCACTCTATTTTATCTATAAGATTTTGCATACCGTCAAATTGGCGGAAAATTTATCTGCTGAAATGCCGGAGAACAATTTTGTTCCTGTGTATTATATGGGTAGTGAAGACGCAGATTTGGATGAAATAGGATCGCTTAATGTTGGTGGATCCGCTTTAAAATGGAATACCAAACAAACGGGTGCCGTTGGAAGAATGATAGTAGATAAGCCCTTTTTACAATTAATCCATGCTATTGAAGGTCAGATTGGGGTATTAGAACATGGATTAGAATTGATTGCCCTGTTTAAGCAATGCTATCAAGAAGGACGTTCTATTCAATTAGCCACACTAGAATTGGTCAATCATTTGTTTGCTGATTTTGGAGTGGTGGTATTAATTCCAGATAACCCCAATTTAAAATCTGCCTATCAATCAGTGATAGAAAAAGAATTGCTGGAAAGTTTTTCACAGCAATCAGTTGCCCTTACAGCAAAAGCATTAGAAGCACATTATAAAGTGCAGGCTGGGGGTAGAGACCTTAACCTGTTTTATCTGATTGATGACAAAAGGGAAAGGATAGAATTGCTGGGCGATGTATATGAGGTGAAGGCACTTGATCTTAGATTTTCTCAGTCAGAAATCTTGGAAGAATTGCATATTCATCCTGACAGATTTAGTGCTAACGTCATATTAAGAGGCGGTTTTCAGGAAACGGTGTTACCCAATATAGCTTTTATTGGAGGTGGGGGAGAACTAGCCTATTGGTTAGAGTTAAAAACTGTTTTTGAAAAAGTGGGTATTCCATATCCTGTTTTGATTTTAAGAAACTCCTTTTTACAAATTTCTGATGATCAATACCAACAAATGAAACGCTTAGACATTGGTGTTGAATCCCTGTTTCAAGATGGGTTGACTTTATTAAATCAACACGTAAAAAAGCTATCCCAACACCAGTTGGAAATTGGTGCTGAAATGGATGCCATTAGGTTGGTTTACGAACAACTTAAAACAGTTGTAGCTAATGTGGATACAACCTTGGAAGCCCATGTAGCTGCATTAGAAACTAAGTCAGCCAAGCGTTTGAAAGAATTGGAGAAAAAAATCTTAAGAGCAGAGCGATTACAACATGAAACTGCTGCAAGGCAAATTAATAGTTTGAAAACGGCTTTGTTTCCGGGTAATTCACTGCAAGAGCGGGTCTTAAATATGGCTGCCTATTATGGAAAATTCGGAAAGTCTTGGATGCAAATCATCTACCAAGCTTCACCGGCTTTAAACATGAATTTTACATTGATTGTAAAAAGTTAATCCTATTTGTCAAATTCATTTGGCCAATCCTGTTGCAGGTTTTTAATTTTCTGTTCTACTTCTGATAACATGGAGGCTTTAAAGGCAATAACAGCATCTCCTGTTTTCTGGTCAAATGCCCCAATTATTTCTGCCGCCAAAATTCCGGCATTCTTAGCAGCATTTAAAGCCACAGTAGCTACAGGAACTCCGTTGGGCATTTGTAAAATGGACAATATGGAATCCCAACCATCAATAGAATTAGATGATTTTACAGGAACACCAATTACGGGCAAACTGGTAATGGCAGCTATCATACCTGGTAAATGAGCGGCACCACCAGCACCAGCAATAATGATTTTTAAACCCCTGTCTTTGGCGGTTTGCGCATACTCAACCATTCTTAAAGGAGTACGATGAGCCGAAACAACGGTTAATTCAAATGGGATAGAAAACTGGGTTAAAATATTGGCAGCGTCTTGCATGATTTTTAAATCACTATCACTACCCATTACAATTCCAACCTGTGCTGTGTTTTTTTCCATTGTTGTTGCTTGTTGTTGCAAGATACAAAAAATGTAATTTCTTTAAGTGGCAGATCTGGGCAGGAATCAATATGGCAAATATTTGAAAAGCATTATGTTGCCTTATTTGTTTTTTATGGGCGTTGTTTTAGCATTACCATCTCTAATAGCATTATAGTGAGGAGACATGATTTCTACTCCAGCTTCATTAAATGCTTCTTGAATTTGTAAATGCAGATTGGAATAAATAGTTGCTTGTTCATTTGGTGAATAAGTATAAGCATTGATTTGATAGCTTACAAAGAAGTCATCCAAACTAGTTTGCAAAACAAAGGGTATTGGAGTCTGACTAATCCCTTCAGTGGATAGGGCAGCTTTTACTAATAATGTATGAACCGTTTCCCAAGCTGCATCGTATCCAATTGTTACAGTGGTATACAAAATCAAACCATTTCCTTCTCTTACCTCAGCGCTAAAATTGGTTGTATGGCTATTCATTACATTAGAATTAGGAATAGAGATGATTTCATTTTTGATAGTTCTGATTCTAGTTACCAAAAGTGATTTTTCAATCACATCTCCTGTTGTCTCCCCAATTTTTACACGGTCCCCAATTTTAAATGCACGGGTATAAGTTAAAACCAAACCTGATATGATATTACTTAATGAGCCAGTTGAGCCAAAAGTGAATAAGAGACCAATAAAAACAGAAACCCCTTTAAAAACAGGGCTTTCTGACCCAGGTAAATAAGGGAAAATTACGATGATTAAAAATGCGAATAGTAAGATACTAATGATTTGATAGGTTGGCTTTGCCCAATCTTTGTAAAAGCCATCAATTTTTAATACACCGTTTTCTATCTCTTTGCTTAGAAAATGAAACCCTTTTCTGATATAAACAATGATGGTAGCTAGCACTATAATTGTAAATAAATTGGGTAAGTAATCCCAAATTGAAACTAAAATTTGTCCCATTGGATTGGTAACAAAACTTAGCAGTTTTTCAGCAATATCTTTAGTCCAAGGAAGAATACTAAATGCTAAAGGAAGGGTTAAGTATATTGCCAATATGATAAATGACCACTTAATTAAATTATTTAATCGTAGAAGTAATAATGCCTCTTGATTGCTATTTAATAAAGTATATGATTTGATTTTAATTCCGTTGATCCCTTTTTCCAAATGTTGGATAATCCATTTTCTACTATATAGGAAAAGCATTTTTATTAAATAAATGAGTACGCCCATTAAAAGGAAGACCAAAATTATAAGGCCTATTCTTTTTAATCTATTTTGTAAACTATAAAGCGATACATAATCTGTTACGGCTTTTTGGATAATAGTTTTATTATTATTAGCCAGTTGAATAATTTGGGTATTGTTCCATAAGGCATCTTCTGCAACTATGCTCATCACCAGTTTCTTACCATAAAAAAGGTCAGTAACCGTGACACCTTGTTCTAATCTAAAACTGTCTTTGTTATACTTGATGCCATCTGCAATTGATTGGATTCTTTTTGTGATGGCGGTTGCTCTCTCACTAGCAGACAACTCTCCAAGTCTATGGAAAATCAGGAAAAGGGTGTCTTTAAACGGAGCAACAGCGAATCCTTTGGCGCTTTTTCGCAAACTATCTAGCGTTTTCATCTGCATAGCCTGTTTAAGGCTATCGTCTATCCTAATTTTTAATAATTGATTATTTAAAGTAGTTTTTTTACTGATTTCATTTTGTTTAAGCAAGGAAATTTCCTGTTCAAGTTCCTTTTTCCTCAATGAGTCCTTAAATCTTTCTAGAACAAGGTCTAATAAATGTTGTGAAGAATTATTCGCCTTCTTTTGAACATTACTATCTGCATTGGAAATAATGGCATTTTGAATTTGACCAAAAACGCCAACTTGGGTAGTCATTAATAATAGCCAGAACAAGAAAACTCTTTTCATTAAAATAGGTTTTGGAATTAGATTATCCAATATTAAATATAACAAATAGCCATTCAAAAAAGAAGCCCGAACTAAAAAGTTCAGGCTTCTTCTATAAAAGATATCATCTTGAGTTCTAAGCTGATTCTAATTCTACCAATTTTTCAAATGCTTTTTCGTATTCTGCATTTAGGTTATTGTATTCAGTCTGAACTTTTTTATAATCTGCTTCTAATTGAACAAACTTATTTCTATCTGCATAATTGGCTGGATCCCCCATGGCAGCTTCAATTCTTAGTTTCTCCGCTTTAGCCTTATTCAAATTGGCTTCAATCTGTTGCAGTAGTTTTTGTTGTTTCTGTACTTCTTTCTGTAAGTCTTTATTAATAGGACCCGTTGGTTGCTGCTTTTTGGGTTCTGGTTTGGGTTCGGGTTTTTCTATCTTGGCTTCATTACGGGCATTTTCTTGTTCCTTTTTGGCCATTCGCTCATTCCATTCCACCCATTCCTGATAAGATCCCTTGAACTCCTTAATTTGGTTGTCTACAATCTCCCAAATCTTATTGGCAGTTTTAGAGATAAAATAACGGTCGTGACTAACCAAGATGATACTTCCTTCGTATTTGTTCAAAGCATCTGCTAGTAATTCAACAGAGTGCATGTCTAAGTGGTTGGTAGGTTCATCTAGAATTAAAAAGTTGGCCTTACTAACAATGGTTTTAGCCAATGCCACACGGGCTTTTTCTCCTCCACTCAATACCCTGATTTTTTTATCAATATCGTCACCGCCAAATAAAAAAGCACCCATTAAACTTCTTAGTTCTACATCTGACTTTTTACTGCCACAGGATTGCATTTCCTCCAAAATGGTATTGGTCATGGTCAGGGCTTCTAGCTGGTGCTGCGCATAAAAGCTCTCTTCTACATTGTGACCCCAAACCCTTTCTCCAGTAAAGGATTCCGTACCTGCTACCATGCGTAAAACGGTTGACTTACCCTTGCCATTGGCTCCAATCAATGCAATTTTATCGCCGCGGTCAATCTCGGCATTGGTATGGTCTACAATATTGATTCTGCCAAAATTCTTACTCACTTCTTTGAGCGTTACCAGTGTCTTACCCGGAACTTTATCAAGTTGAAAATTGATTCTCAAATCTGGTCTTTCTAATTGAACGTCTTCAATCTTTTCAATCTTATCTAGTCTTTTTTGTACACTTTGCGCTTGTGCTGCTTTACTAGCTTTTGCTTTAAATCGTTCAATAAATCGTTCTTGTTGACGTATATAATCTTGTTGATTTTCAAAAGCCTTTTGTTGCATATCTATGCGGATCATTTTCTCCTGCTCATAGAACTCATAGTCTCCAGTATAAATATGCAATTGTTGTTGGTAAACTTCAACAATCTTATTCACCATTCTATTTAAGAAGAATTTATCGTGGCTCACAATGACCACAGATCCTTTATAGTGCAATAAATATTTTTCT
>Ga0209480_10000839_pt1 | contig 23653 bp, 29 predicted proteins | sample JI61114C2DNA_FD_187501 | JGI IMG/M metagenome (GOLD analysis project Ga0209480, IMG submission 187501) | Wastewater effluent complex algal communities from Wisconsin, to seasonally profile nutrient transformation and Carbon sequestration -... | ecosystem: Engineered > WWTP > Effluent > Algae... | reverse complement strand
GACATGGACTAGGGCGAATCGCCAAGAGAGGGCGTGGACGCTGCATCCCGAAACACTTTATGAAGCCAAGGCGCTCCGGACGGATCCGGATTTGAGCGAACATAGACTTGGCGGAGACGGAGGGATTCGAACCCTCGGTACCGGATTTACCAGTACGACGGTTTAGCAAACCGTTGGTTTCAGCCACTCACCCACGTCTCCGGATCGCAGCGGCGAAGGCGGCCTATAGCGGGGGGTTGGGCAGGCGGCAAGAGGCAGTTGCGGGGGAATTTTCGCGGGCTTTGAGCGCAGCGTGGACTCGGCTGGCCGCAAAACCGACTCGACTTGTCGCCGGTTCATTGCCGGGCAATCTGCCATCGATTCAGGTGGCGGTTCCAGTTGGAAGGATATGGCAATGATCGTCGGCATGACCCGCAGCGCGCGCGCCGCGTTACTCTCGGCTCTGGGGGCGGTGGCCCTGATCGGTTCGGGCGCCGCGCCCGCGCAGGTCCAGCCGGTTGATCCGGACCGGGCGATTGATGGAGATCTGGCTGTCCCGCAAGGAGCGCCCAGTCCGCAACCGACTATCACTCCGGCGAGCGTTCCCGACCTGCCGGAACCGGCGCCAGGCGCGACGGAGCCGGCTCCCATGCCAACAACGCCCGCCAATAGCGCGACCTATCAGAAGGACGATCTGATCGGCGCGGCCGAAGGCGTGTTCGGCAAGGGCGCGGCGGGGCTGGCCGGTATTATCGAGGACCTGCTCAAAAAGCAGGGTGAGCCCAACGGCTATATCACCGGGCGCGAAGGCGGCGGCGCGCTGGTGGTGGGCGTGCGTTATGGCTCGGGCACCTTGCACCACAAGATTGAGGGCGAACGCCCGGTTTACTGGACTGGCCCATCGATCGGGTTCGATGCCGGGGCCAATGCAGCAAGCACGTTTGTGCTGGTCTACAACCTTTATGATACCGAAAGCCTCTATAAGAAGCGGTTCGCTGCGGGCGAGGGGCAAGCCTATCTGGTTGGCGGCTTTAACGTAGCCTATCTGCGCAAGGGCGATGTGGTGCTGATTCCGATCCGGATGGGTGTCGGCCTGCGGTTAGGGGTAAACGCAGGGTACATGAAGTTTTCGAAGACACAGAAGTGGCTGCCGTTTTAAGAGTGCTTGAACGACGGCGGGGCCGTATGGTTGGCGCCTAGATTCGTTCGATTGCAAAGAGGTAGCTATGCGTAAGGACTTTATTGCAGCCGCAAGTCTGCTGGCGGCCAGTATCGCCATGGCCAATCCCGCGGCCAGCCAGACGCCAACTGCGGTGCAGCCCCAATCGCCAGCCCATCAGGCTGCAGCCAGCGAACTGGCTGAAGCGATGGTCCCAGACAGCTCGATTGAAGAGCAGGTCGACTCAATGCTGAGTCAGCTTTTCGACCAGCTGTTTGCCAGCGACCCGGATTTCATTGAATTGGAAAAGGGCTATCCGGGCTTGCGCCTGGCGATATCCGAACGGGTGCGTCCGGTGCTGGTCAAGTCGGCAATGAAGATGATGCCGCTCTACCGGGCCGATCTCGCCAAGCTATATGGCGATAACCTAACCACCCAGGAGCTGCACGACGCTTCGATCTTTTTCCGCTCTCCGGAAATGCTGGCCTTTACGGCTTCGCTGCGGCGCAATCTCAAACTGAGCCGTACCACTGCAAGTCTGATTGGCGAAAGAGACGTTACTCAAGCCGACGTGCAGGGCGATATCCGCAGCTCTGCAAGCGGGGTTATGACTGAACTTTCCGTTCAGCAGCGATCCAAATTGGTGGCTTTCTTTTCCTCACCGCTCGGGAAAAAGCTGACGGCGCTTAATTCGCAGAAATTGGCGATCAACACCAAATGGTTTAACTACAGCACGCCCGAAATGGAAAAAGAGATCGAAGTGGCCATGACCGCCGGGATGATCGATCACATCGCCAAGACTGATCCCGCTGTCGCCGCAGAAATGCGGGCGATGCTCAGGCCGGATGGGACAGTCCCGGATTGAGCTGGCTGTAAATGCGTTAACTTCAGGGCGCGTCCGGCGTCACCTGCAGCGGCAGCCCGGCCGCTTCATCGCGTCCAGCAGGGAAGAATCCGTGCATCCCCAGCCACCATTGCAGTGCGATGATCCCGCCTTTGGCAGGTTGCAGCAAGGCTAGCATCAAGGCCCCTGCCAGCACCATCGCCAGCGCAATCTTAGCGCCCATGGTCAACGCGGCGCTGCCGCCTATGAGGATCAGCACCGGCGCAATCAGGTGGCCAGTCAAGAGGATCGAAACATAGGGCGGAAAATCATCAGCTTGATGCAAGGTCCAGTCCTGATTGCAGTTCGAGCAGTGCGCGATTGGCTTGAGGTATTTGCCAAACAGGCGCGTCTGGCCGCAGCGCGGGCAATGCCCCTTGATTCCGCGCCAAATGGCGCCTTGCAGGTTCAATGGCAGATCGGGGCGGGTGACGGGGGCTAGCATATTGCACTCAATGGGCCGGTGAAGGCCGAGGATCAAGTGCGAATCCGCGCAATTCTCCGCTTGCTCCGATGCGTGCCCGAAGGTTAAGGGCGCCCCATCATGCTCAGCAACCTTGCACAACAACCCGCCGATGCGCTGCTTGCGCTGATCAAGCTTTATGGTGATGACCCCCGGGCCGACAAGATCGATCTGGGCGTGGGCGTCTATCGCACCGGTCAGGGGGCTACTCCGGTGTTCGGTGCAATCAAGGCCGCTGAGCAGAAGCTGGTCGATACGCAGGATTCGAAGGCCTACCTCGGCCCCGAAGGCGACATGGGCTTTGTCCATGCGCTGATGCCCTATATCTTTGGTTCAGACGATCCGACTATGCAGGGCCGGATCGAAGGGATGCAGGCCCCCGGTGGAACTGGCGCAGTCCGGCTGGCAGTGGCTCTGGCCAAGAAGGCCGGGGTAGAGCGGGTCTGGATGGGCGTGCCGAGCTGGCCCAACCACGCGCAGATCTATGCCGATCTCGGGATGGAGCTGAAGACCTTCGCGCATGCCACCAAGGGCGGCGTTACCGATATGGGCGCGCTGCGCGCGGCAATTGCAGAGGCTAAGCCTGGCGATGCAATCCTGCTCCACGGTTGCTGCCATAACCCGACCGGGATCGACTATAGCCCAGCGCAGTGGGATGAAATCGCCCCGCTGGTGGCCGAAGCAAAGCTGCTGCCGATCCTGGATCTGGCCTATCAGGGCTTGGGCAAGGGCATGGAAGAAGACGCCTATGGCGTTCGCCGCGTGCTGGCCGAAGTGCCCGAGGCGCTAATTGCCTATTCCTGTGACAAGAACTTCGGGATGTACCGCGACCGCGTTGGCGCGATCTATGTCTTGGCTGAAAATGCCGAGGTGCTGGGCCGGGTACTGTCGAACGGCCACGCGCTGGCCCGTGCAGCCTGGTCAATGCCACCTGATCACGGCGGGGCGGCCGTCCGCCTGATTTTGGAAGATCCGGCGCTGACCGCGATGTGGTTGGACGAGTTGGATTCGATGCGCACCCGAATGAGCCAGGTTCGTGCTCGGTTGGCTGCGGCCGGCCAGCAGGGCGGGGTCGATTTTACGCCGCTTGGCAGCCAGAACGGACTGTTTTCAATCGTTCCGCTATCCTCAGAGCAGATCCAGCAGCTGCGCACCGATCACGGCATTTACATGGCCGGATCGGGCCGGATCAACGCGGCTGGCCTGACCATGGCCAACATCGACAAATTCATCGCCGATGTCGCGGCGGTAAGCGCCTGACATGGACCGGCAGCCGGTCCTCGAGGGGGAACGACTGCTGCTGCGGCCGTTGCGCGCTGGGGATTGGGATGCGCTTTACGCCGTCGCCAGTGATCCTGAAGTATGGGCGATTCACCCCCAGCCGAATCGGTGGCAAGAGCCGATTTTCCGGGAGTTCTTTGGTGCGGCACTTGAACGCGGCGGTGCATTGGCCGTGATCGACCGGTCAAGCGGCGCACTAATTGGATCTTCTCAGTATAAGCTCGCAGATCCCGCCGACGGAGGATCGGTCGAAATCGGCTGGACCTTTCTGGCGCGCAGCCACTGGGGCGGCTCTTACAATCGTGAAATGAAGCGGCTGATGCTGGCCCATGCTTTTGGCACAGTTGCGCGAGTCGAATTTCGGGTCGGAGAGTGCAACCTGCGCTCGTGTCGGGCGATGGAAAAGATCGGCGGTCGGCTGACGGACCGCAGTGAACTGGTCGATACCCCCGCTGGACCGATGCGCCACGTGATATTCGAGATCACGCGCGAAGCTTTTGCAGATGGACCGCTCTTTGGTGCGGAACCAATTCGCTGAACAACTTGCATTTGCGCTAGACTTGCGGATCGTCAGCGTGAATCTGATGGCGAGTACCAGCGGAGTGAAATGGATGTTGCGATTTGCGGTTTTGATGTTGGCCGGTCTTGCCGGTGCTGGAAGTGCATTCGCGCAGAATCCGGTGGCCGTCCCCGCGCAGTTGCGCGGGATCTGGATGCAGGACAATGGCGCAGGCCACAGCCAGTGCCGGGACTACCTTTCTGCTGTGCGCAAGAAAGATGAAACGGCGCGCAACCACCTTGTCGGTGCCGAAGTAATCGGTGCCCGTGGCCTTCACAGCTACGCCGAATATGGCGAGGGTAATTTTTATCGTCCGTTGCGGGTCACCGCCCTGGGCAAGCAAAGCTGGCGGATCAAGACTCTCGTCGGTTTCGATGGGCCGCCCGAAGCGAATTCGGGTGGGCGGGCCACTCTGGCACTTTCGGTGATGGCTGGAAAACTGCGCTGGAAAGTCGAAACGATCAATGGGCGGCCTGGAAATGGCAGTGACAACGAACGCTATTTTCGCTGCTCCAGCGTACCTGCGGGTATGTACGGCGTTTAGCCGCGCAGGCTCTGCATCCGCTGCAAATATCGCGCCAGCACGTCGATCTCTAGATTGACCCCATCGCCTGTCGCCAGATCGCCCAGAGTCGTGACTTCGGCGGTGTGCGGGATCAGGTTGAGGTGGAACGTGCAGCTGCCATCGGCATGGTCATCCACCGCGTTGACGGTGAGCGAAACGCCATCGACCGTGATCGAACCCTTGGGGGCCACGAACGGAGCGATCTCAGCGCCGGTGGTGATCGCGACGTGAAGCGACCCGCCAATCTCTTCGCGCAGTGTCACCCGGCCAACCGCATCAACGTGGCCGGTGACAATATGCCCGCCCAGTTCATCGCCCAGCTTGAGAGCCTGCTCGAGATTGAGTTTGCGTCCAGCAGCCCATTGGTCCTGCGCGGTCTTACTGATGGTTTCGCCCGAGACATCGACCGCGAACCAGGCATCACCGGCCTGCCCACCGCGCTCGACCACCGTCAGGCAAACGCCCGAGCAGGCGATCGAGGCGCCGATCGCGATCCCGGCGGGATCATAGGGGCAGGCGATGACGGCGCGCAGATCGCCCCGATCGCTGACTTCGCGGATAGTGCCGATGGCAGTGATGATTCCGGTAAACATTAAATGCGGTCGTAGACTTGGACGGTGTCATTGCCAAGCTGGCGCGTGTCAATCAGGCGCCATCGCGGTGATCCGGCCAACGCCGCCTCGGTAAGCTGCGGCAAGGCAGGGCCATGACCGCCCACCATGCGCGGCGCGCGGTAGAGCAACAGGCGGTCGACAAGTCCGTTATCAAGAAAGGCGTTGGCAGCGCCCGCGCCGCCTTCGACCATCAGATATTGCGCGCCTTCGATAGCTGAAATGGCTTGCGGCGAACCCAGACTCGACCAACCGGCAGGTGCATCACCATGGGTCAGCAGAAAGCGCTGCGGGCTGCGCTGCTCGATCCCTGCAAGCCGTACATCAAGTCGGGGCCGGTCTGCCTCCAGCGTGCCGCGTCCCACAACGATGGCATCCATCCGCGCCCGCTGCGCGTGAACATGGGCACGGGCGACTTCGCCGGTCAGCCATTGCCCTTCGCCCAGCGGCGGCGCGAGGTAGCTGTCATTTGATAGCGCGAGTTTAAGCGTGACGTGCGGGCGGCCTTGGTTTGACCGGGTCAGGTAGCCAATCAGGCTGGCGCGACATTCGGCGCTATCGGCTTCAACTACGGTGATCCCCGCCGCCCGGAGCCGGTTTGCACCGGCGCCTGCGGTGCGTGGATCGGGGTCAGGACAGCCTATCACCACCCGCGCAACGCCACTGGCCGCGACCAGTCCGGCGCAATCAGGGCCGCGTTCGCTGCGGTGGGCGCAAGGTTCGAGCGTAACGTAGAGCGTGGCGCCGCGCGCCGTATCGCCTGCTGCGCCCAGCGCCATCGCTTCGGCATGAGGGCGCCCGCCGGGCTGGGTCCAACCGCGGGCGATGACTTTCCCGTCCTTGACCAACAAGGCACCGACCGAGGGGTTTGGGCGGGACAGCGGAACACCCCGACCGGCCAATCGCGCCGCCGCACCCAGCCAGCGGACATCCTCGCTATTGGGCAAGCGGTTCTACCTTGACCTGCTTTAGCAGGGCGTCGGTTTCGGCCTTTTGCTTGGCCTTCTCGGCGGCGCGCTCGGCGTCGGCCTGCTTCTGCATTTTGTCGACATCAAGCCCGGATGCCTTGCCGACGGTCGCCCACAATCTGCGGCCTTCGGCTTCATAGGCTTCTATGCGGGCGGCTTGCTCATCCTTGGCCTTTTGATTGGCCTTGATGAATTCGGCGGTTTCCGCTGCCGTGCGGTCTTCGGGCCAAGAGGTGATATAGACCACGGTCGGCAAGGGACGGGGCTTCTTCCAGCTTTCCAAGGTCAGGCTGGAAAATACTCCCAGCGTGATGGCGGCTGATACCAGCGCGACCGGCCAGCGCTTGGGTCCGGCATCGCGGAACACCACAACGAGGTCTGATACCGCGCCCGAAGGGTTGATGTTTTTCCAATAGGACATGGCGTCAGGATAGAACGCCAGGCGCTGCTGCGCCAGTGGTCAGTTGTAATCGACCGAAATCGGGATGCGTCCGCGATAGTTGCCCCCGCGTCCACCCTTGACCACCAACCGCGCGCCAAAGCTGAATTCCAGTTCGCCATTGGCATTGAGTTGGGGGTTAGGGGGTAGGTTGGTGGTGAAATCGGTCAATTCCGCGTTTCCGCCATCCGGAGTGCTCATCGGCACTTTGCTCGGCAGGTCGATCCGCACCCGGCGCAGCGGCTCCCCAGTGATCCGTCCGTGGCCTGTAACCGGGGTGCCTCCAAGACTGATCATCTCGCCCTGTGTCGATTTGCTGCCGGTCTGGGCATCAACTTCGGCACTGCCGCCAGTGCGGCCCGTCATGGCCAGCTTTGCAAAGCTGAGGTCGGCCCAGATCTCGATCGTCAGCGGACGTTCGCCCGGTTTGGCGCCGGGTTCGCTGTAACACAGGCGGCAGGCCTCTTGTCCATTGGCGGGCAAGGCCGTCAGCACCAGTGCTGCGAGGGTCAGGGCTAGGGTCCGCGCCATGATCACAGAATCGCGGATTGTGGTTAACAGCCGGTTACGGGCAATTACCCAAGCGGGACATAGAGTTGCCGCCCTTCGCGCTTGAGCCAGCGATTCGCGGCACGGATATCGTGTTCATAGATTTCACCCAGCAGCGCATGAAACGCCGGGCTGTGATCAAAGTGGACCAGATGCGCAACTTCATGCGCCACCACTGATCGCCGGACAAAGCTGGGGGCCATGACCAGCCGCCAATTGATCCGGATCGTCCCATCATGCGCGCAGGACCCCCAGCGGCGGCGGGCGGAACTGAGCATCAGGCGCGGCGCGGGCTGCTCGGCGACGGTGCAGTAATGCGCCAGATCCTCGTTCAGCAGGCGGCGCGCCTCACCCTGCAACCAGCGGCTTAGCCTGGGTGTAAGCGATTCAGTCGGGCCGCCGACGTGCAGTGTGCCTTCATCGGCGCGAACCCGGCGCGGCGCTAGTGGATCGTGGGTTATCGTGTGCAGTTGACCCAAATAGGGCAGGGCGGAACCATGCCCTAGCTGCGCAGCTTCGGGCACTGCAGCCAATTGTCCGGCGAGCCATCCGGCCCGCTTCTGCGCGAATTCGAGCGCTTCGGCACTGCGGCCCCACGGTGGCAAGGTGATCCGCACTTCGCTGCCATCGAGGGACAGCCGCATGGTCATCCGTTTGGCCTGGGCGGTGCGGCGCAGCACAACCGGAAGCATCCGTCCGGCCACTTCGACCTGCGGATCGTCTGCCTTGCCCTTGAACAACCATTCAATCATCGGCCAGCTCCACGTCCGGCGGCAGGATTACATGGTTTTCGAGCGGACCGGCAAGCGCTTCGGGGATCGCTTTCCCCCGGACCGAAATCCCGGCGCGGTGGACGGTTTCAGGGTCCCCGCTGATGAGGTAATGCCAATCGGCCAGCGCTTCGCCATCGGCGCGCAGGCGATAGGCGCAGGTGTCCGGCAGCCACGGCAAGGTTCGAGCGAGCTTCGGGGTAAGTCGGACACAATCAGGCACCTTGGCCTTGCGGTGCTTGTAATCGCTGCACCGGGCCGAGGGGATATCGAGCAGGCTGCAGGCGACATTGGTATGATAGATGTCGCCGGTATCTTCATCCTCAGCCTTGTGCAGGCAGCACTGGCCGCAGCCATCGCACAGTGCCTCCCATTCCTCCTTGGACAACGCCTCAATCGGGAGCGTCCAGAAACGGTCCCTCACTTGACCAGCTTGGCCAGATCGTCGGCCACCGCAGCAGGCCCGTTGGCGATGCCCAGATCGACCGGCAGTGAGGCAATTGGCTCACCATTACGGCCCATCAGATAGGCCATCCGGCTGTGGTCCATCAGATAGCCGCCCGGCGTATCCGCGCCGCGCGCCGCGACCACCTTGAAGGCTTTGACTGCGACATCGATTTCGGCCTGACTGCCGGTCAAACCGATCAGCCGGGGTGAGAAAGCCGCAGTGAATTCACCAACCCGAGACGCCGTGTCGCGGGCCGGATCGATGGTAATGAAGATCGGTTGGACCTCGGCCGCCTGCTCCGGGTGATCCTTGGCGAACAAGTTGAAACCGTTGATCAGAACGCTCATGTCCATTGGGCAGGCATCCGGGCAGAACGTGTAGCCGAAATACACGATCCGGTACTTGCCTTTGAAATCGTCCCAGCTGACCCGTTTGCCAGTCTTGTCGTAAAGCGTGAAGGGTCCGCCAATGGCTGCGCCGTCGATCGCAGTTCCCTTGATCTGTTGGGCCTTTGCGGCTGGCTGTTGCTGGGAACAAGCGCCAAGCGCAAGGGCGTTGGCGAATAGGGCGATGGCAAGAATTGGCTTCATCATGGCGCGGCGGTTCATGCTCTGCTAAACTGCTACGCGCAAGGAGCGTTTGGGGCTGTGCCAGTGATTCTTGGCAAAGTGCTCAAGCAACAGGAGGATCAACTCGGTGTCGAACATGCGCAGACTGGCTTTGGCCCTAGCCGCCCCAATTGCGGCATTGGTGGCGCTGCCCAGCCCGGCCACAGCCCAATTTTCTGAAAGCTACAAGTTTCTTGAAGCGGTGGAAAAGAAGGAAGGGCAAGAGGCTACTGACATGCTCGAGAAGGGCAGCCCCAACCTCATCAACACCCGCGATATCTCCAGCGGCCGAACCGCTTTACATATCGTTGTCGCGCGGCGGGACCTGGCTTGGCTTGAATGGCTGATCGCCAAGGGCGCCAATGTCAATGCCAGCGACAATAGCGGGATCACACCATTGGTCGCAGCCGCCAACCTCAACTGGATCGAGGGGGTTGAGGTGCTGATCGGCAGAGGAGCGAGAGTCGACAATTCGAACAATTCGGGCGAAACCCCGTTGATCACGGCAGTTCACAACCGCAATCTTCCACTGATCCGGATTCTGCTGAAGGCAGGGGCCGATCCGGACCGGGCCGACAACTCAGGTCGTTCGGCTCGCGAATATGCGCGGCTGGCGGACAATACGGCAATTCTCAGCGTGATCGCCAGCGATGCCAAGCCCAAGACAAAGGCTGGCGAGGGCGGCAAGGTTTATGGACCGAAGTTTTGACTATGGTACAGCCCGCCAGCCTGAATGAACTGCGGCTCCTGCTTGCCCCGGCTATCGCCGATGCCGCAGCCTTTGACGGCTGGAGCGACGTGGCGGTGCGGGATGCTGCGTCAGCGGCTGGACTCGACCCCGCAGCAGCGTCTTTCGCTTTTTCCGGTGGATCGATGCAGATGATCGAGGCTTGGGTGCAAGCGGTCGATGCCGCGATGCAGGCTGCTTTGCCTGCAGATCAGATCGCGCAACTGAAAATCCGTGAGCGGATCCGCACTCTGGTTCAGTTTCGGCTCGATGCAATCGTCCATCAGAAAGAGGCGCTACGCCGCGCGCTGTCGATCATGGCGTTGCCGCAGAATGCGCCGCGCACGCTGGCGCTGGGCTGGCGCAGTGCAGACGCGATGTGGCGGCTGGCGGGCGATACTGCGACCGACTACAACCACTATACCAAGCGGATGACGCTTGGTTCGATCTATGCGGCGACCTTGGCGGTTTACGTCAATGACAGCAGCGACGACCATGCCGATACCAAGGCTTTCCTCGATCGCCGGATCGAAGGGATCATGAAATTTGAGAAGGCCAAGGCTCAGTTGCTGCGCCCGCGCGAAGAACTGTTCAGCCCGGCGCGGCTGTTGGGGCGGTTGCGTTATCCGGCGCGGTAGTCTGCTCTGGCTGACTCGCTGACTTTTTGACCTCGATCAATTCTATTGCGAATGACTTGCAACAGGCTGCAACCTATGGCAGCGCCAATTCGGCATGACACTCGATCTTCTTCCGCTTGAAACCCGCGCGCGTATCACAGCGGTTGATTGGTCGCGGCTGGTCGTGGAAGAGGCGCAGCGGTTGCAGGCGCTGGGGATCGATCTGGGCGCAATCATAAGTGTTGCGCACCGCGGAATATTCTCGGGACGCGACCCAATTGCACTGTCGGTCGGGCGGATGACTGTCGCGCTGCGCCGGGTTCATGCCCAGGCGATCGAGGTCGAAGCGCTATGACACTGCGCAGCGCTGCGCTGGTCGGCAATCCTAACGCCGGGAAAAGCGCGTTGTTCAACGCGTTGACTGGTGCGCGCCAGAAGATTGCAAACTATCCCGGCGTCACGGTCGAACGCAAAGCCGGGCGGTTGACGCTGCCGGGCGGCGAAACGATTGCTCTGACTGACCTGCCGGGATCCTATGGCCTCGATGCGACCAGTCCGGACGAAGAAGTGACTCGCAAGGTCATTCTGGGTGAGTTTCCGGGCGAGGCTGCGCCGCAAGTGCTGGTGGTGGTGCTCGATGCCTCAAACCTCGAACAGCATCTGGTCTTTGCCCAGGAAGTGATTGCGCTGGGCCGGCCCTGCGTGGTCGCGCTCAACATGGTCGATCTGGCCGAGCGAGATGGTCTGGTGATTGATCCCGCTGCGCTAGAGGCCGCGCTCGGCATTCCTGTGATCTCGACCGTCGCCGTGCGGCGGCGCGGATTGACCGAACTGGCGGCAGCGATTGCCGCAGCAGAAGAGCGCGCTGCGGAACATCACCGCCCGCGCACCACATTGACCGAGCGCCGCGTAACCGCTCATGCGATTGCCGAAGCAGCGATCGTTTCTGAATCGAGCCGCCACCGGCTTCATGCCAAGCTTGACCGGGTATTTCTGCACCCATGGCTTGGCCCGCTGATCCTGTTTGCGATGCTGTTCGTGGTGTTTCAGGCGGTGTTTAGCTGGGCGACACCGTTTGCCGATGCCCTGGAAGGCGCGATTGGCTGGCTGACCGAGCGGGTCCGCGCGGCAATGCCGGAGAGTCTGGCGCGAGACCTAATCACCGACGGGATTCTGTCCGGAGTTGGATCGGTGGTGGTGTTTCTGCCGCAGATCGTGATCCTGTTCTTCTTTATTCTGGCGATGGAAGCCTCGGGCTATATGGCCCGCGCCGCCTTCCTGATGGACCGGATGATGGCCGGGGTTGGCCTGTCCGGGCGCAGTTTCATCCCGTTGCTGTCCAGCTTTGCCTGCGCGATCCCCGGGATTATGGCGACCCGCAGCATCACCGATCCCAAGGACCGGCTGACAACCATCCTCGTTGCCCCGCTGATGACCTGCTCGGCGCGGCTGCCAGTCTATGCCGTGATCATCGCAGCCTTCATCCCCAATCGGGCAGTACTGGGGCCGGTCGGGCTGCAGGGGCTGGTCTTGCTGGGGCTCTATGTGTTCGGGATCGTGGCGGCGATGGTGGTGGCGCTGGTGCTGCGCAGTTCGGTGACAAAGGGTGCCGCATCCGGGTTCATCATGGAACTGCCCAAGTATCAGTTGCCCCACCCCAAAGATCTGCTGATCGGGCTGTGGCAGCGGGCGTGGATTTTCCTGCGCCGCGCCGGCACGATCATCTTCATGGTCACGGTGGTGCTGTGGCTGCTGCTCAATTTCCCGCGTGCTGCGCCTGGTGAGGATCAGATCGACGCTTCGGTTGCGGGGCACATTGCCAATGGCCTTGCCGTGGTGGTTGAGCCGATCGGGTTCAACCGCGATATCGCGCTGTCGCTGATCCCGGCGATGGCCGCGCGCGAAGTGGCGGTCAGCTCGCTCGCCACGTCCTATGCAGTCGGTGCCAGCGACGAAGAAGCCCAGGCCCAGCAACTCGGCGACCGGCTGAAAGCCAGCTGGAGTCTACCGACCGCGCTGGCGTTTTTGGCGTGGTTCGTCTTCGCCCCGCAATGCATGAGCACGATTGCGGTGACCCGGCGCGAGACCAATGGCTGGAAATGGCCGGTGTTCATGCTGATCTACCTGTTCGCGCTGGCCTATCTGTTTGCGGGAATGACCTATTGGACGGCGGTCTGGCTGGGGCTGGGGTAGAGTCGGGGAAACAACCTGCGCTGCCCTTGGAGCCAATGCCGTGATTGGCTAGGCAGAGCGCCTGAATTCAAAGGGACTCGATTCGATGGCAGGCAGCGTCAACAAGGTTATTCTGGTCGGCAATCTAGGTGCTGATCCCGAGGTGAAGTCATTCCAGAACGGCGGCAAGATCTGCAACCTGCGAATCGCCACCAGCGAAAACTGGAAGGACAAGAACACCGGGGAGCGCAAGGAGCGGACCGAATGGCACACCGTTGTGCTCAATTCGGACGGGCTGGTTGGCGTTGCCGAACGCTACCTCAAAAAGGGCAGCAAGGTGTACATCGAAGGCCAGCTGCGCACCCGCAAGTGGCAGGATGCCTCGGGCAACGATCGCTATTCGACCGAAATCAGCGTGGGCGGGATGCAGGGCAATCTGACCATGCTCGATGGCGCGCCGGGTGGCGGCCAAGGCGGCGGCGGTGGTGGCGGCAACTATGGCGGTGGTCAGCGTTCCGGCGGCGGTGACTTTGGCGGCGGTTCAGGTGGCGGCCAGCGCTCTGGCGGCGGCGCACCCAGCGGCGGGTTCGCCGATGATCTGGATGACGATATTCCGTTCTGATCTCAACCTAGACTGACCAAGTTGATGTTGGGAAATTCCGAACTTGCGCATTGACCGTCTCGTCCTGATCCTAACGGGCATTAGCTCAACTCTGTGGGCTATGAGCCTCATGGCCTATGTTCAGGTGCCGAAGCTGGCAGACCTTTATGCCGAGCTTCACCCAGGCAGTCGGCATCGGGCGGAGAGCAGCGAAGTCTATTTATTCGTGCTGCCACTTATGAGTCTGCTGCTCATCGCGGCTGGAACGGCTTCACATTTGCTGCGCAGGACTGATGCCAGGTCTGAAAGCGGTTGGCCGGGGTTGGTTTTTCCTGGCGTGATCTACGGCGCTTTCGTGATTGGCTCACTGCTTAGGATTCGGGCTGTAAGCTGGCACTTTGACATCCATCTTATTGATGCACTGATTTAGTCCCCCAACAATCCCTTCAGCGCGGCAAACGCCCCGCCTTCGCCCTCGTTCAGGATTCCGGCCTTGCGCCGCGCCTCTGCGGCTCCGGGGCCTTCGGCGTAGGGATCGATCCCCAGCGCCATGCCTTGCGCGATCGCTTCGCCCAGATCAAAGCGGGTGCCGTCCATCTCAATCTGGTCAAGGTCGGCGGCGTCGAGTTCTACTTCCCCGGCGCTCGGCGGCAAGGCCGGGACAAAGTGCAGCGCGACCGGTTCGGCGATTGGTGCGGGCAAATCATCGCCTGACACCGCGCAGCTTTGCACAACATCGGCCTCCAGCCGTCCGGTGGCGCGAACAGTTGGCCCGTCGGCGGCCATCGTCACGCGCGCGGTCAGACGTTTCACTGCGACCAGTCCAAATCGCTTGGCCAGCGCAGTACGTTCAGCTTCGTTGGCTTCCAGCATCTGCTCTCCCGCTGGCAAACGGGCCGCATCGAACAGGCGTTCAAACTCGCTCATCGGGTGATCCTTCCCGCCAGCAGCGCAGCATTGTCCAATTCGCCCAGTGCATTGGCCAGTCCGCGCAATTCCTGCGCGATCGCAGCCAGATCTGGATTATCGCGTAGTGTGACATTGCGCTCCACAGCAGCGATCAGTGGCGCATTGTCGGGGGCGGCCAGCGCCGGTCGCAGAGCCTCGATCCGCCCGCCCAGCGCGCCCATCAGCTTGCCGATCTGCTTGCCCACACTCAGATCACCGATCCCGCTTTGGCGCAGCTGACCGTCCATGTCGTGCACGAACAACTCTGTAAGGCGGCCCGATGGCGCACTCAGCGCCGGATCGCCTTCCATCCTCAGCATGACCAAGGCCAGCACCAGTGTGATGCAATCGAACCGGCCGGGAACCGTATCGGCGATCCCGCCATTGGCATACCAACGGGGTTCACGGGCGATTTCAACCACCTTGTGCCACAGCGGACGGACCTGCTCCTGCGCCAGATCGGCCTTCCCTAGCAGGCGTTGCAGCAGTGACATCGGACCGGCCTTTCATTCATTCAGCGGGCATTAAAGCCGCGCCGCCCATCGCCCGCCATTGCACGGCGGGCCAAGGCGGCCTAAGGCTGGCGGCGATAGATCAAAGGGGCGGCGCGGGCAATCCTGCGGCCACCTGACGGAGCGAGATAAAGATGCCGGTTAAGGGACGTATTGCAGTTGCTGTTTTGGCGGCATTGGCGCTGTCAGCTTGCGCCTCGATCAAGGATCATCGCGGCTATCTGGTTGACGCTCCGCTGCTCGATTCGGTCCAGCCCGGGATCGACAACCAGATTTCGGTTGAACGGATGCTTGGCCGGCCCAGCTTCATCAGCCAGTACGGCTCGAAGGACTGGTATTATATTTCGACCAACACCCGTCAGGCAGCGTTTTCACGTCCCAAAAGTCATGAACAGCTGCTGGTCCGGATCAGCTTTGACGACAAAGGCAATGTCGCTTCAATCTCACGCAGCGGGATGGAAAAGGTCGCCCAGATCAGTCCCGATGGGGACAAAACCCCGACCTTGGGGCGTGAACGTTCGTTCCTTGAAGACCTGTTCGGCAACATCGGTCAGGTCGGCGCCGGTGGCGCAGGGCCAGGTGGGCCAAACGGCAGCTAGTGTTCCCGGGTTCAGGCCTAAGGATTGAAGGCTGCCGGATAAGACATATATCCGGCTTATGAGCACCTCTTCAGATAGCCACGGCCTGATCCAGTGGCACGGTACTACCATCATCGGCGTCAAGCTGGGCGGCAAAACCGTTATCGCGGGCGATGGCCAGGTTTCGATGGGCAATACCGTGATGAAACCCAACGCCAAGAAGGTCCGGCGGCTGGGTGACGGCAGCGTGATCGCCGGATTCGCCGGGGCGACCGCCGATGCCTTTACCCTGTTCGAACGGCTGGAAAAGAAGCTGGAACAGCACCGCGGCCAGCTGATGCGCGCTGCGGTCGAACTGGCGAAGGACTGGCGCACCGACAAGTATCTGCGCAATCTGGAAGCGCTGATGATCGTGGCGGACAAGGATGTTCTGCTGATCCTGACCGGCAATGGCGATGTGCTGGAACCCGAAGAGGGCATCGCCGCGATCGGATCGGGCGGAAACTATGCGCTGTCTGCCGCCAAAGCGCTGGTCGATTACGAAACCGATCCTGAAAAGATTGCCCGCCGGGCGATGGCGGTCGCCGCCGATGTCTGCGTTTTCACCAATGACCGGGTGACTGTTGAGGTGGTGGAAGCGTGAGCGATAATCTGACCCCCAAAGCCATTGTCGCCGCGCTTGACGAACATATCGTCGGGCAGGCCGATGCCAAAAAAGCCGTCGCCGTAGCCCTGCGCAACCGCTGGCGGCGTCAACGCTTGCCCGCCGAATTGCGCGACGAGGTGACGCCCAAGAACATCCTGATGATCGGGCCGACGGGCTGCGGCAAGACCGAGATCTCGCGCCGCTTGGCCAAACTGGCCGAAGCACCCTTCGTGAAGGTTGAGGCGACCAAGTTCACCGAGGTCGGCTATGTCGGCCGCGATGTCGAACAGATCGCCCGCGATCTGGCCGAAGAAGCGATCCGGCTGGAAAAGGACCGCCGCCGCGAAGCGGTGCGCGATGCGGCGGAGAAGGCGGCGATGGACCGGCTGCTCAAGGCCTTGGTCGGCGATGGCGCCTCTGAGGCCACTCGCGAGGCATTCCGCCAGCGGATCGCCGAAAAGGCGCTTGATGAGACCGAGGTTGAAATCGAGGTTGAGGACGCGCCGAGCGGCGGCATGGAGATCCCCGGCATGCCCGGCGGGATCGGGATGATCAACCTCAGCGAAATGATGGGCAAGGCGCTCGGCAAGCAGGCGCTCAAAAAGCGCAAGTTGAAGGTGCCCGAAGCCTGGACCAAGCTGGTCGACGAAGAGGCCGAAAAGCGGATGGATCAGGACGATGTCGCCCGCGTCGCGCTCGCCAATGCCGAAACCAACGGCATCGTGTTTCTGGACGAGATTGACAAGATCGCGGCCAGCGACGTGCGCGGCGGCTCGGTCAGCCGCGAAGGGGTGCAGCGCGATCTGCTGCCGCTGATCGAGGGAACCACGGTCGCCACCAAGTATGGCCCGATGAAAACTGACCACGTGCTGTTCATCGCCAGCGGCGCGTTCCATGTCGCCAAGCCGAGCGATCTGCTGCCCGAATTGCAGGGCCGCCTGCCGATCCGGGTCGAGCTGAAAGCGCTGAACGAGGACGATTTCGTCCGGATCCTCAGCGAAACCAAGGCCAATCTGGTCGAGCAGTATTGCGCTCTGCTCGGCACCGAAAAGGTGACGCTCGATTTCACCCCCGGCGCGATCCGCGCTGTCGCCCGGATTGCCGCCCAGGTCAACGAAGCGGTCGAAAACATCGGCGCGCGGCGGCTCCAGACGGTGATGGAGCGGTTGCTCGAAGAGTTGAGCTTTGAGGCTGAGGATCGTGCGGGGACAAGCGTTACGATCGACGAGGCCTATGTAACCGAGCGGTTGGCCGGGTTGGCGAAGGACACCGACCTGTCGAAGTATATCTTGTAGGGCTAGCCATGTTCGCTTAATGTTCTACCCGACTCGAACGGGAGAACGGCGATGAAACTGACCGGCGGATGCCACTGCGGCGCTGTGCGCTATTCGGTTGAGGGTGAGCCGCAGCACGTTGCGCTGTGCCATTGTAGCGATTGCCGGAAAAGCGCTGGCGCGCCGATGGTCAGCTGGGCGGCCTTTGCCGAGGATCAGTTTTCGCTCGAACAGGGTGAACTCACCACGTTTAATTCCTCGGGCACGGCGCTGCGCAGTTTCTGCCCGAAATGCGGCACCGGGATTGCTTACCGTAATGCCGAGTATTTGCCCGGGATCGTCGATATCCAGTCGGCCACGCTCGATGATCCTGCGGCACTGCCAGCGGGCGCGCACATCCAGGTTGCGGAGCGGATTGGCTGGATGGAGGCGGTGCATGAATTGCCAGTGTTTGACCGGTTTCCGGGAATGGGGGAAGAATAACCCCCTCTCCAACTGCGGCTAGTTCGCTGCGCTCCCAAGCCTTCGTATCCTCTCCCGCAAGGGGAGAGGATAAGCCGTGTCTCCCTCTCCCCTTGCGGGAGAGGATAGCGAGAGCTTGCTCGCTTGCGAGCTAGCGAAGCTTGGAGAGGGGGGCGACATGCGCTAAGCATCGCCCGATGCAAACCCCCGAAGACCGCCCGATCTACCGCCTCCTCACCGGCAAGGACGACCGCGCCTTTTGCGAGCGGGTGTCTGAAGCATTGGAACAGGGCTGGCGGCTTTACGGTTCGCCCAGCATGGTCTGGGACGAGGGGCACCTGTGCATCAAGGTATCGCAGGCCGTGGTCTGGCATGAAGCGGATGTGGTAGCGAAGTGAAATGGCTCTACACGGGCATACGTGACTGGGTTGATCGCAGTTGGCGGAGCAATTTTAGACCACTACTCCTACCTCTGGCGATTTCGGCATCTTTGGCAGTGATGCTGCGCGAAAAACTCCCTTTCATCTTGCCAGTTTTTGCTCTGTTTGCGTCAGTTTGGACGGTATTCATATTTTATCGTTGCTGGCTTTTGCTGAAAGGAGAGAGCTTAAAAAGCGGACGGCTGTATGAGCGCTTGTGGAGATACAAACTTCCGCCTGAGTATGCAGATTCTGAAGATGCTTGGACTGCGGCGGAGCGCCGGAAACGTGCCAAAAAGACGATGCCGCAAAGGCAGCGCAAGCCCTAGATATTCGCTGATTTGGCCAGTTTTCCTATCGCCGCTACTCGCCACGCTTGGAAAGGGCTAGCCGCTTTACGGCTCTGTTACACTGCGCGGCGCGCGCCGGGCGATCCATTCGACCACTTGCTGGCCGTGGGCCTCGTCCAGACCGGCGCCCAGGCCGATTGTGTCGCCGCGATAGTCAAATTTGACCACGCCGGCCTTGCCAAAATCGGTGAGCGGGGAAACCAGCTTGTCTAGGCCGCCGGCGTCTTCATCAAGGCGGATCGAAAGCGCGTGGATATCGCGCAGCAGGTAACGCTTTTCCTGCTTCAGGCCAAGCATGCGCCAACCGTGGACCAGTTCGCCATGGCCGATCTGGATCACCTCGCGAGTCAGCAGGCTGGCGAGGATATTGAACACCAGATAGATCGCGCCGCCGATTAATCCAGCAAACACCAGATAATCGAATGGTTCGGGTTCATGCTCAAATGTTTTGCGGAAATTGAAGATCACAAGGCCGAAGCCAAATAAAGCCCCGCCAACAACCTTGCCGCTGCGCCGGATCGGCATGACCAACCGTTCTCCGGTCGCGTTAAACTCGGTCCAATAATTTGCTTTGGAAAAATCAGGGCCGAGCAAGTTCATGAATTCAAGCGTAGGTTCGCCTGTACTTGCCGTCAATCGCGCGGGTTACTCCGCAGCTGCGCCCAGCTCCTCGATCGCCTCAGCCTGCCGCGCCCACATTTCGGCATAGAGCCCGCCGCGCTTGAGCAGAGCGGTGTGGGTGCCCTGTTCGGCCAGCTCTCCGCCATCCAACACCAGGATCGTATCGGCATCGGCAATGGTCGATAGCCGGTGCGCGATCGAGAGCGAGGTGCGGCCTTCGGCAACGCTATGGAGCGTCGCCAGAATCTCCTGTTCAGTCCGCGTATCGAGCGCCGAAGTCGCCTCGTCGAGCAGCAGGATCGGCGGGTTCTTGACCAGCGTGCGGGCAATCGCCACGCGCTGCTTCTCACCGCCCGACAATTTCAGCCCGCGCTCGCCGACCTCGGTATCGAATCCCTGCGGCAGCCGCCCGATCAGGTCCATCAACGCCGCGCCGCGCGCCGCCGCTTCAACCTCAACCGCGCCCGCGCCGTCGCGGCCATAGGCGATGTTATAGCCGATGGTGTCGTTGAACAGCACCGAATCCTGCGGGACGATACCCACGGAAGCGCGCAAGCTCGATTGGGTAACCTCACGGATATCCTGCCCGTCGATCAGGATTCGGCCCGACCACGGATCATAGAACCGGAACACCAGCCGCGCGATCGTGCTTTTTCCGGCGCCCGATGGGCCGACCACCGCCACTTGATGCCCGGCAGGCACTTCAAAGCTCAGTCCCTTCAGGATCGTCCGATCGGGCTCGTACCCGAACACAACATTGTCAAAAGTCAGCGTTGGGCGGCTGACGATCAGCGCGGGTGCGCCGGGGGCATCGGCGACCTCGACCGGCGTGTCGATCAGATCGAACATCTGCGCCATGTCGATCAGGCCCTGACGGATCGTGCGATAGACCATGCCGAGCATGTCGAGCGGGCGGAACAGTTGCATCAGATAGGTCTGGACGAAAACCAGATCGCCAACCGTATGCTCACCCTTTGACCAGCCCCAGACGGTATAGGCCATTGCGCCGGCCATCAGCAGGTTGGTGATCAGCGCCTGCGCGATATTGAGCAGGCCCAGGCTGTTTTCGCTTTTCACTGCCGCATCGGCAAATTCCTGCGCGGCCGCTTCATAGCGCCGGGCTTCGCGGGCTTCGGCGTTGAAGAATTTCACCGTCTCATAATTCAGCAGCGAATCGACCGAACGGGCCAGCGCCTGTCCATCGAGCCGGTTCATCCGTTCGCGCAGGGCATTGCGCCAGTCGGTGATCCAGCGGGTGACGGCAGCATAGGCCACCACTGCAACGGCGGTCGCCGCAACCAGCCCCCAGCCAAAGCTGAAGTAGAAGATTACTGCGACCACGATCAGTTCGATCGCTGTCGGCGCGATGTTGAACAGCATGAAATAGAGCATCACATCGATGCTCTTGGTGCCGCGGTCGATGGTCTTGGTTACCTCGCCGGTCCGACGGGCCAGATGAAAGCGCAGCGACAAGGCATGGAGCCGATTAAAGGTATCCACCGCCAGCTGCCGGGTCGCTTCCTGTCCGACGCGCTCGAACACGATATTGCGCAGATTGTCGAACACCACACTGGTGAACCGGCCCAGTGCGAAAGCCAGAACCATCGCTAAGGCAATCTGGAACCCTACCGGGCCGGTGATCCGCATCGCATCGACCGCCTGCTTGTAAGCAAACGGCAGCGACAGGGTGATCGCCTTGCTGGCCAGCACCAGCGCAATCGCGATCACGATCTTGCGCTTCAGCGCGGGGCGATCGGTGGGCCACAGATAGGGCACGAACCGCCGCAGTGTGCCCCAGCCATCGTGGCGGGCGTTGCTATCGGGGGCGGGGTGGTGCGGTGACATCGGCCCCATTTAGGGATGCCCCGCAGAAAGGGAAGGGCGCGTCCCCGGTGCAGTTGGCCGCGAACATTGGTTAGAACGCCTTGTCCGGCAGGTCGAAGAAGATCCGGCGCGTGCTGAAATCGATCGCGACGCGGTCCAGTTGGCGCAAATCCCGCATCCCCAGCAGCAACGCAGGCTTACGGTCCAGCCCCAATGCAGCAAAGGCTGGCGAATCGGCAAAGGCGATCATCACATTTCCAAAAGTGACATTGTCGATTGTCAGGGTCCGGGCAAAGCCCAAACTGGCGGCGATCGACTGTCCGGTTACCGAGTTCAAAGTCGTCTGTTCCTGATGGCCGCGCCGGAAAAGCTTGCGCTGCAAGGCTGGGTTGCCAATCGATACGTCCGATCCGGTGTCGATCACCACTTCGACTCTGACCCCATCGATCTCGGCATCGGCCATGATTAATTGGCCCGATTTGCGCCGGGCGGTGACGACAATTTCATAGCCGCGACTGCCGCCGAGCGACTTGGAGTCTGAAACGGCGATCAGACCTTTGCGAAAATCGATCTGGACCCGCTGGCCTTGCAGGCTGTCCAGCCCGATAATACCATCCGCCCCGATATCGCTGGCTTTCAGCAGTGGCGTCAGCAAGCCATAGTAGGATCGTTTGCCCAGATCGATCTGTTCAATCTCGACCATGTCAACAGTTTCGCTGCCGGCGATCCCAGTCAGTTTGGCCCGGCCCGTGATCGGCAATGCCAATCGCGAGGCAAGTCCGGTGGACAGCACTGTGTTCTGAGCCCCGGTATCAATCATGAATTCGAACGGGCCATGCTTGCCAATCGTGACCGGCACGGTCATCCGCGCCTCGCGATCAATCCCGATTTCGATGACATCTACCTGGCTTGCTTGCTGGGTACCGTCCTGCCCGGTCAAAAGCGGCATGGCCACCAGCAGCGATACAAACGGAACGAGCATCGGATTGATTGGCATGGCTGGAATCCTCTCTCGGCCGAGAGGTTACTCCTACCATGAAAAAAGCGCAAAGCCGCTTATCGGCTGCCCTTTGCCGCTTGCCGAACTGCCAGAACTGCGCGGGCGTCGGCCAGCAATGCAGTGATTTCACCAAACAGCGGGTGGCGGATAAGGGCGAGCGTCGCGAGCCAGCAAGTGACCCCCGCAGCCACGCCCAGGCCAAGCTGTCCAAGGCCCGCCTCGGCCGGGCCAGCCCACCAGACATAGCTGGCCAGGAGCGGAAGAATGGCAGCCAGGGTTCCGGCCAGGCTCTTGCCCCAAACCTTGAGCAGTGCCGACCAGCGCAGGTCCACAATCTCTCGCAGGAACGGCGCATAGACAGCAATCCAGTAAATCCCGTGGGCGACCCGCGATGCCGCGACCCAGACCAGACCGAACGGTGCGGCCAAAGCCAGCAGCAGGACCGAAGCGATCGTCTCATAGATATTATAGCGGACCAGCTTTGGCATCTGCCCGACCAGAATGGGTAGATCGCCGTTCAGCGGCACGGCTACGTAACACAGCTGCGACAGGGCTACCCAGATCAGCAACGGTGCCGCATCGGCCCAGCGTGGACCATAAAGCAGGTCAACCAAGGGGGCGGCCAGTACTGCTATTCCGGCCATCGCTGGCCAGGTGATCCCGGTGTAGGCGGCTACAACCCTAAGATAAGGTGGGCCAAGCGGCTGCCCTTCATCGCGGACCTTGCGGAAGGCCGGATAGAACACGCCGGTAACTGCGCCCGATACCAGCAGTCGCAATTGCAGAGCCAGTCCCGATGCCCGGGCAAACAGCCCAACGGCGACTTCGTTCAAGATTCGCCCGACCAGCAATTCCGGCGCGCGGGCGGTAATCGATGAACAGACGGCCTGTACGGTGTTGGTACCGCCCAAGGCGACGATTGGGGCAGTGTTCTTGAGCCGCAAGGGCCAAGGCAGCATCCCGCCGGCGCGCCATTGGCTGACCAGCATCCGCGCGCCTTGCTGGGCAAAGGCACCCCAGGCCAGCGCCATCGCACCATGGCCGCGCACGGCCAAGGTCAAGGCGACGGCTGCGTTAGCCGCTGCCGCACCCACTTCGATCATGGTGTTCGATTTGAAATCCATTCGCCGCTGGCACAGCGCCTGCGGAACGATGGCCAACGGCACCAACAGGTACGAGCTGGCAATAACCAGCGCCAAGGGCAGCAACCGTTGATCATCATAAAACCACGATACTGGCCAGGCCAGCAGGATTGAGGCGAAGGCAACTGTCCAGGCCACCGCTATGGATAGGGTGAAAGCCGTCTGGATCTTTTCGTCAGTCAGGTCCCGCTCACCGGCGATATACCGGGCCACGCCAAAGTCCTGCAGAAAGGCAACCAGCGTGATCGCGGCAAAGGCGATCGAAAACAGCCCCAGTTCCGCTGGGTCGATATACCAGCGGGCCAGGACCACGCTGGTAACGAACTGAATCGCAAACGAGGTATATTGCGAAGTGATCGCCCAGATCGCGGCGGTGCGGACCGACATCGCGCTCACGCTGCGATCCTCGCCTTGGCCAGTGCCAGCGCCGCGCGGGCGGCATGAAGCGGTTTTCCGCCCGCCGCCAGCCGCGCCGTGG
>Ga0209480_10000837_pt1 | contig 23667 bp, 22 predicted proteins | sample JI61114C2DNA_FD_187501 | JGI IMG/M metagenome (GOLD analysis project Ga0209480, IMG submission 187501) | Wastewater effluent complex algal communities from Wisconsin, to seasonally profile nutrient transformation and Carbon sequestration -... | ecosystem: Engineered > WWTP > Effluent > Algae... | reverse complement strand
CGCCCCGCACTTCGAGTTCAAGTTCCCCGCCATCGGTCAGATCAATCAGCGCGGCATCAATCTGGAGATCCGCAGTGCTCTGGAGCCCTGGCATGTGCTGGGGGAGGAAGGCGGAGCCGCAGGCACCGTTCGATATGTGGATAGCAGCCTGGAGCGCGTGCAGGTGAAGACCTCGGGGCTCGTCGGCAGCCGCTACATCGTCACCTGCAATGGCTACGAAGTCCCGCTGCACCACACCGGCACCGTCGGCGAATACGTCGCCAGCGTGCGCTACCGCGCCTGGCAGCCGCCGAATTGTCTCCAGCCCACCATCGGCGTCCACAGCCCGCTCGTGTTTGACATCGTGGACACCTGGAATCAACGCAGCCTCGGCGGCTGCACCTGCCACGTCGCCCATCCCGGTGGCCGCAGCTATGACACCTTCCCCGTGAACAGCTACGAGGCGGAGAGCCGCCGTCTGGGCCGCTTCTTCCCCACCGGTCATACCGCAGGCAAGATGACCCCGCAGAAAGCGCCCATCCTCCCCGAGTTCCCGCTCACCCTGGATCTGCGCATGGCGTGAGGATTCACTCAGGCATGACCAACAGAGGCGACTCGTTGCGCATCAATCCAGCGAGCGCTTCGGGGCGGTGATGCGCACGGCGGGAGGCGCGGTTCCTGGCCGCGTCGCTGTCGTAGTGACGGCAAATTTCTGCACCTCGTAGCCGGTGACATTCATGGTGAGATCCAGCTTCGGCAGGAATTCCCAGGTGGCGGCGACTCCCACGTCGTCGGCGATCTTGCGCGCTTCGAGGTAGGTGTTGAAGGCATCTGACATGACTTGGAAGACTGCGATGCCTTTTTCATCCGCCTTGATCTGGCGCATGAGACGCTGGTAGGCGGAGCCCTGAGCCATGATCTGCTCGCGTGACTCGCCGCCGCCCGCACGCGGGGTTAGGGCGATCTGGACGAAGGCGCTGCCGGGCTTGATGGCCGGGGCAAAGGCGTATGAAGAACTGCTCATCATCGGGCTGGCCGCGGCACGCTCGAGGATGGCACTGAGCTTGTAGGCGTCGTAGATGACTTTATCAGCGCTGAGTTTTTTAATGCTGTCGAGTCCGCCAAGATCCTTCGTGAAGTAATCCACGATGTCCTTCGGGGTGTTCTTCACGCTGACGAGATTGGCCCCCCATGAAAAATTGAGCTTACCTCCTGATGATGTGGCTTTGATGACAGGCACCGTTGGATCTTTTGAGGGATCAAGCGCGGTCCATTTCGTGAGATCCCCTTTGCTCACCGCGACAATGGCTTCGGCCACGACCGGCATGGTGCTGCGCGTGGCGATGGCGATGTTACCCACGGAGGTGAGCACTTGTTTGGTGGCTGGGAGACCGCCAGTGACGAGTGCCTTGTAGGCGAGCACGACCTGGTCAAGCTGGAAAGTATTCACCAGCGGTGCGAGTTCAGGCCAGGCGGTTTGAACAGCCTTGGCATTGCCGAGCACGCTTTCGAGCATCTTGGCAAAGGGGTCGATCTTCACTTCTTTGTACTCAAGCTGGCTGCGGATCTTATCGAGGCCGTCGATCACAGGCTTGATGAACTCCTTCTCGTTGAAGAATAGCACGCCCTGCTTGGCGACGAGCACCCGGGTCTCATTCGGATTCTCCGGGAAAGGACGCGGGTTCGGCAGGCGCACATAAGTGGGTGGGTCAGGCTTGAAGATGGGTGTCTGATCCAGCAGCGCCTTCAGCCGCTCGACTTCGGCAATGAGCTTGTCCACCTCCACCTTCTGCTGTTCACGCAGCTTCTTGGCGTCCGTGAGCTTTTTGCGGAAGCTCTCCAGGTCCATGAACTTCATCTTCGACTGCATGTCCGAGGTGTCCACCGACTGAAGCTGGTCGATGGCCTTCTTGAGCACCTGCTCGGCCTTCTTTTTGTCCTCCTCGATCTTGGGCACATCCACAGGCGTCAGCTTCGCCACCTCCTGTTTCTTGGCTTCATGCTCCTCTTTGGTCACAGGCGGCAGATCGGAAAGGATCTTTTGCAGCGTGATCGCGGTGTTCAGACTCATCACCACGAAGACGATCATCAGCACGCCGACCACATTCGTGACGGCATCCATGAGGGAGTCGAGATTCAGTTCGGAGTCGCCGCCGTTGTTGCGTTTGGCCATGGCAGTTGCGGTGGAGGATTAACTTTTGGGCTTGTCCGGCGCCGGCGCAGGGAGTGCTGGCGCGGCCTTGGGTGGAGGTGGGACTTTGCCAAGATGCTTTGCAAACAGCGCGAGGTCGAGCACGCCGCGTCCGGGGATCGGCAACTTGCCAATGCGGATCTTGTAATCGCCTTCGGCACGTCCGGCACCGTTGTTAAAGGCTCCCTGCCCGTCATCACGGATGAGATAGAGGATCAGCGAGTTCTTGTCCTTCGCCACTTCGGTCAGGAAATGATTGTAGGCCACATCGGCGACGACGACCTCCGCTGTCGCGCTCAGGCGGTAGTCCCCTTCCCCCCAGGGATTGAGGATCTTCAGCGCCCCCGTGGCACATTCGACGAAGTACACCTTCGTGCTCTCCGGCATTCCGGAGCCGGAAGGCTGGACGACCACTGGCGGGATCTTTTTGTCCGGCGGCACCTCGCGCTTTTTAATTTCCGCCATCAGTTCGGCGATCATTTTTTTACTCTCGTCCTGCTGCTTCTTCAGTCCGTCGATCTCCGTGAGCAGGTCGTCGAGTTCCTTTTGCAGGCTGGCGGCGATCTCCTTGTTCTGCTCCTGCACGTCCTTGGAGGTGTCCAGCAGCTTGCGCAGCTTCAAATAGCGCTGCTCCTTCTCCTCGATCTCCTGCCGCAGTTTCTCCAGCTCCGCGAGCTTCTCCTTCGCCAGCACCTCCAGCTTCTTGCGCTCCTCGATCTCCTTGATCATCCGCTGGTAGTCCTGCGCACGCTCGATCTCCTCCGCCGTGCGGCCCTCCGTCTTGCCAACCTGCGCCGCCATCAGCGCAGAGATGATCAGCACCAGCGCACCGATGAGGCACGCCAGGATGCTGAGAAACGGGAAGAGGGAAACTTCACCGCCGGAGGATGCACGTCGTTGGGCCATGAGATGGGTCAAATAATAACATCAAGAGTGTCAGACGACTACTCGCCGCGGCTGAACCAGCCCTTCTTCTTCACCTGATGGATGAGGATCTGCTTGGTTCCGAGTTCCTTGAGCACGTTGTTCAGCCCCTGGATGCCGCTGGCCAGCGCTCGGTTGTATTCCGTGCTCTGTTTCACCGCATCCCCCACGGCGAGGGTGAAGTCCTCGCGCATCCGGTTCACGGCATGGGCGAATTCGTTGTCCACACGCTCCTGATGCGCTGCGGCCCGCTTGTCCAGATTCTGCGCCTGCTCTGTGATCTTGGAACTGAGGGCATTGAGGTCCACGAGGAACTCCTTCTGTGAATTCGCCACCGCCTTCACCAGCGCGTCCATGATATTGCTGGCATCTCCAGCGACGGCTGCGCTGCCCGCGCCACCGTCATTGAGGCGCGGCATGAGCACTTCATTGCAGAACGCGTCGATATTGTTGAGGTTGTCGTCCTCATTCTTCGCCAGAACATTCATCGGGAAGTTCAGGAACATCGCCAGCACCAGGCCGAGCAGCGTGGTGTCGAAAGCCGTGCCCAGACCCGTGGTCACGCCGCTGAGGGAGGACATCATCTTGTTGATGTCAGACATGTTCAGGTCCAGACCGCCGATGGCCTGGGAGAGGCCGAGCACGGTGCCGATGAATCCGAGAATCGGGATGGCCCAGAGGAAGACCTTGGTCAGTGCATAGCTGCCGCCGATGCGGGAGCTGTCGATGTTGCTCTGCGCGCTCAGCATGTTCGTCACATCGCCGTTGCTCTGGCGGATCTCGAAGAGCTCCAGCCCCTTGCGGATGCGGTTCACCATCATGCTGTCACGCAGGCGTCCCGGGAGACCATAGAGGTGGTCGATGAAATCGCCGACATTGTCCGCATTCACCTCCTGGCTGATGTCCGTTGGCAGCACATCCAGATACATGGCCGCCTGCTGGTGGCGCAGCTTCTGCTGCTTCAGATACAGGATGCCCACCGCCCAGAAGAAGAAGAACGTCTCCGTGTAGTTCACCCAGGTGCGTTCATAAAAGAGGTCATGGATGTAGTCCATGGCATTCACCGGTGCCTTGCCATACTCCCCCATGCCGAAAGGGAAAAGCATGCCATACCATGCGAGCGTGGCCACCGCACCGATGGCCAGGGCCAGCAGCGCGCTTGGGTTCGCGGGGTCTTTTTCCTCCCAGCCACCACGCGCCGCACGATGCTGCTCATACGAGGACTGTGAAGACGGCGCAAAGGAGGGCGGCACAGGCTCATCCGGTGCCGAGGACTCACCATCACGGCCCCAGTTGTCACCCGCCGAAGGCGGCGGAGCGATGCCGCTGGGCGGCGGCAGCCCGGAAGGCGGTGGCAATGCAGCGCCGAGGTCCGCCGGAATGGCAATCTTGGAACTGCAGCCAGGGCAGCGGACGACCTTTCCGGCCATGTCGGGCTCGGCTTTAAGCTGCATTTCACAAGTGGGGCATTTGAATTTCACGATGTAAGGTCCGGTGGGTGTTGAGAATAAAGAAGGGCTGCGTGGCAGAGGTATTAATCATTCAAGCGGAACGCTTCTGCCAGGACAAACCCTTTTCTGCCGTGAATACGGGCTTTTGGCATATTTGTTGGGGTAGCAACCGGAAGATGTTCACAGCAACAAGCCACACGACTCCTGCTTCGCTGTCAAAGATGCGAAGTGAAAGCCACCGGGGTGACTGCCGCAGATTGGTGCAAACCCGCCAACTACCTGAGGTTATTCTTGCCAAGGCATGGGAACACAAGGCACTCTAAGCCGCACTATGCGCTTCATCTTCGTTTCACTTCTCCTCTCCTTCATCACCGCCCAGGCCGTCACGCCAGATGGCAAACACAAACTCGTGCTCATCGCGGGCAAGCCCTCGCATCCGCCAGGGATGCATGAGTTTAAAGCAGGCACGATGCTGCTGGAGAAGTGCCTCGCCTCAGTGCCGAACCTCGTTGTGGACCGCCATGAGATGGGCTGGGTGAAGGACGAGTCCACCTTTGCCGATGCTGACGCGGTGGTCATCTATGCCGATGGTGGCAAAGGACATCCCGCCGTGCAGGGCACGCATCTGGAGACGATCCAGAAGCTCATCGACAAAGGTGTCGGCTTAGGTGTCATGCACTACGGTGTGGAGGTGGTGCCAGAGCTTGGCGGCAAGGAATTCCAGGCTTGGCTCGGCGGGCATTATGAGAACTCTTTTTCATGCAATCCGATCTGGGAACCAAACTTCGCCACCTTCCCTGAGCATCCAATCACACGCGGTGTGAAGCCCTTCCAGATTGATGACGAATGGTACTTCAACATGCGCTTCCGGCCTGCCTTTAAGGATGGCATTGTCGCGGCCGAAGATACAGGAATGAAGTTCATGCCCATCCTCGTGGCCACACCACCGGATGCCACGCGTGATGGCCCCTATGTTTATCCGAAGGGACCGTATGCGCACATCCAGGCGGAGAAAGGTGCTGCCGAGGCCATGATGTGGAGCGTCGAGCGAGCGGATGGTGGTCGTGGCTTTGGATTCACGGGTGGGCACTTTCACAAGAACTGGGGCAATGCCGACTTCCGCAAAACCATTCTCAATGCCCTGCTCTGGGTGAGCAAAGTCGAGGTGCCTGCCGCTGGAGTGGACTCCAGTGTCAGTGAGGCGGAACTCGGCCAGAACCTCGATGTCAAAGCCGCTCCGAAGCCGAAGAAGACGGCGATGACGACACCCAGCGTGTTCCAGCGCGGTGAAGCAGAGTGATCTTTATGCGGCAAATGCCCGCTTCACTTCCTCTGCCAGGATTTCCAATCCCTCCTGCACAATGTGCTGCGGCTGGGAGTAGGTGAGGCGGAGGCATTCGTGAGGATGCTTCCACTCATGGTCGAGCCCATACGCGAAGTAATGGCCTGGGATCACGAGCACCTTCCGTGCTTTCAGTCGGCGATACAGTTCCGCTGCCGGGATGGGCAGGTTCTTCAACCAGAGCCAGAGAAAGAACGCCCCTTCCTGCGCATGAAGCGCCCAAGGGACATCACTGCCGAGCGCGTGGGCCAGCACACCTTTGGCGAAGTCGGAACGCTCTTTGTAAAAGGGCCGGATGACCTCACTGCCGAGACGGAGCATCTGGTTATCTTCGAGCAAAGGCGTAAGCAGCGCCTGGCCGACGTTGCCATTCGCGAGTGACGCGATGGCGTTCATGTTCGAGAGCGCTTTCACAATGGCCGGATCTGCCACGATGACGGCGGTGCGCACGCCGGGCAGACCGACTTTGCTCAGGCTGATGCTGAAGATCATGCCTGGCTCCCACTTGGGCCGCCAGTCGCCATGGATCACTCCGGGGAAAGGATGACCATAGGCATTGTCGATCATCAGTGGGATACCGTGCTCGCTGGCGAGATCACGCAGGCGGGTGAATTCTTCCGGAGTGATCACATTACCCGTCGGGTTCGTCGGACACGACACGCACATGGCGGCGATATCTGGCGTGATGCGCAGCTTTTCGAAGTCGATGTGGTATTTGATCTCATGTTCCCCACGCTCTTCGATATGAGGAAGCACAGCCGTGAACTGCCCTTCGCACAGTGCCTGATTCGCATAGCCGATGTATTCCGGCAGCAGCGGGAAAAGAATGCGCCGCTTGCCCACGGCTGAATCACCCGCGAGCAGATTGAAGAGCAGGAAGAAACCCGTCTGACTGCTCGGCACGACAGCGATATTTTCCCGCGTGACCTCCCAGCCACATTCGCATTTGAGGAAGCCTGCCATGGCTTCGCGAAAGACTGGATTGCCGCCCGGCGGATCGTAATTGAGCAGTGTTTTATCCAGTGCAGCACCATCGGCCAGCATCTCGCTCATGCGCCGCCGCCAGATGGCCTGCACTTCTGGAATGGCCGCAGGCTGCCCACCGCCGAGCATCCGCATGTCAGGATAAAGCGTCAGCGCCTCCCCGCAGTCATCCATCAGTTCCTGGATACCGCTGGGGCCAGCGAGGCGCTGACCGATGTGGGAGAAGGTTGGTGTCAGTGGATGAGGCATAAATGGAATAAGAGGATGCGGGAAGGTGGCACTAGATTGCCACTAAGGCTGCACTGAAAAAAATATCTCACCCCAAGTTTGAGGCTTGTCACTGACTCGATCAATACCCAGCATCCAACGGAATTTCACCCCCACAAATTCCATGCCAACCACGATCAACGGAGTCGGAACTCACTACTACGGAAAGTCGAACCACTCCTCCAGGCAGGGGCAGTGCCACTCCTGCGGCAAGGTGACCAAGCTGGACAGCTATGACACACGACTCTGGTTCGTGGTCGTCTTTATCCCGATCATCCCGCTCGGGCGAAAGCGTATCACGGATCAATGCTCATCCTGTCGCCGACATCTCGTGATGCCGCTGGATCAGTGGCAGAAAGCCCTCAAGCAGACCACCACGGGCACTCTCACGGAATTCGCCACTCACCCGACACCGGAGAACGCCAGACAACATCACCTCGGACTGCTCCAGTTTCATCAGCATCAGGAGGCGGATGCCTTCAGAATTGAGGCGCTGAAGCATTTCACGACGGATGCGCCGCTGCACGCTTACTTCGCCCAGGCGCAGTGGCAGGCGGGACGGCTGGCTGAGGCGGGACAGCTCTTTGAAAAAGCCTTGGAGCTGGATCGAGAGCTGCCTGCTGCCAGGGCAGGCATGGCGCTGCTGCATATTCAGTCAGGAAATCTGGAGGCCGCCACGGAACTAACGAAGCATCTACGGGAACCGGGTGCGGCGAAAATCCATGACATCAGCCTTCTCGAACAACTGGCGCTGGCCTGGCAGAAGAAGGGTCGCCATGCCGAGGCGCTCGGAGAGTTTGGAGTGATACTGCGGGAGCTGCCTTCACTGGCGGAGCATCGCGGCTTTCGCAAGATGATCGCCGTGTCTGAAAAGGCACTGAAGACCCCACCCAATGGAACTCTTTTGCCAAAGCTGGATTTTTCGCTGGCACGATTCTGGCAGGAACGACGCACAGCCATCCTCGTCAGCTTGCTGGTGATCATGGGGATGGTCGGCTTCGGATTGATCAACCATCACCTCGCCGGGCATGTGCCCCTGCATGTGGTGAATGCCCACCCTTCTGCACTGCGTGTAAGCATTGATGGTGGCCCCATCCTTTTAGCCAATCTTGGACACACCGAGTTAAGCATTCCCGAAGGCGTGCATGAAATCACGGTGAACGGTGCCGTCACGGAGACGATCCGTGCGGACACCCAGCGTGGATTCTTCGAGCGCTGGGGCGGCAGTGATGTCTGGGTACTGAATCCCGGCGGTCGTGCCATCGTGATGGAGCAGACGATCTACTACTCCACAGGCGGCTTCCAGCCACCGGATGGCCTGCCAGTCTTTCTAACGGGGCATCGCCTGATGAGGCGGCACGGTATTGACTATGCTTTCGTGGAGCCACCGAAGGAGCAGCCGGTGCCAGAACGCCAAACCCATGTCACCCGCACCGCCCTGCGTCTGCGCCCGGGTGGCGTGCAGGATGTGGTGGATGTGCTGACGAGCAATGAACTGAAAGGGGCTGCCTTCCAGTTCTGTGAGCAGGGAATCATGGACGGCACCGCCAGTGATGATCTGCTGGCGGCCTATGCCGATCTGGTCACAGACGAAAAGACTCGTGAGCGCGCCATGCGCACTCTCCAGTCCCAGTTGAAGAAGCGCCCGGTCCGCGTGGCGCTGCATCGCCTCCGGCAAACACTCGAAAGCGCCAATGGCCGGGCGGACAGCGAGATTCTGGCGGAGTATGAGGCGATGGCAAAAGCCGCTCCTGAGGATGCGGCACTGCTGTATCTGCGGGCGCGGATTGAGTCCGATTTTGCACGCCAGTCAGCCATGCTGGAAAAATGCACCAGCATGCCGAATGCCCCTGCCTGGGCCTGGTATGGCCGGGGAATGGACCACGCCCTTGCGGGTGACTGGAAAACCGCTCTGCCCATGCTTGAGAAAGCGGTCACTCAAGAGCCGAACAACAGCCAATTCCGTGAAAAGCTGCAGGACGCTCAGCGCAGCATGGGCATGTGGGAGCCGCTTCTCAAAGATCTACAGGCCGAGGCAAGACTTCAGCCTCAGCACTTCGGCGCTCATCTCGCCCTCGTAGAAGCACATGCCATGAAGGACGATGAAAAAACGGCTCGCGCCTTCGCCAACAATTACATGATTGGCATCAAGTCGATGCCCGACAGCGCCGAGACCGTACAGGAGTTCAATCTCCTGACTGCCGAACTGCTTGGCCAGCCGGAACCCGTGCTCAAACTTGCCACTTCGACAGCTTCTCCAGCAGTCACTCCCGAGCTTGTTTCATCTGCCTTGGTCATGGCGCGGCGCTGGTCGGACCTCGACTCGTTGATCACGAAGGAAACCAAAGAGGCTGGAGTGGGCAATGATCCCATCTTCCTCCTGGCGGCGGCTTTGGGCGCCAAAATGGATCAGCAGACGGCTCAGGCCACAGCCTGGGAGACGCGAGCCATCGAGCACATCGGCCCCCTTGATGACGACACGAATGGCATCGCATCCGCACTGAAAAGCAGCACGCCACCCGCGCCAGTCTCCTTGAATCTCAGCCGCATCCAACCTCACCGCCGCGCCGTGATCTGGGCCTGGCTGGCGCAGAAGCATCCTTCTCAACGCAGCGTGTATGCGACACTGGCACGCGCCTTCAACTACCGCGGCTACTTTCCCCATCGTGTCGTTCGTGCAGCAATTGCCGAATGAGACTGCGGCTACATCAACGTCCGTTCTTCATTCAGCGTCCTCGCCTGCTCCACCCAGCGCTCGCGGGCGATGCGGTCTTTGAAGGCGAGGCGGCTGGAGAACTCGCGGATGTGGCTCTCCTCCCATGAGGCGATCTGCCCCCAGGTGTAGATGCCGAGTTCGTGCAGCCGCTTCTCCAGCACTGAGGCGATGCCTTTGATCTGAGTGAGGTCGTCCGTTTCTGGCGGAGTGATTTTATAAACAAGCCCCAGAGCAGAATCGAACTCAGGCAGCACCGTCGGAATGGCAGGAACCGGTGTAGGCGCTGGATGAACATGTGCGGGCGCTGCAATGGCTGCTTTAGGTTCAGTGGGCGGAGCCTTGATGATGGCCGCGAGTGCTGAGATGGAGGCGGCTTCAGCAGGATCGCTCAGCAGGAATCCAAAGGGTGCCACTTCATCCTCTTCAATGTGGGGCACGGTGCCATTCGTCAGCACAGGACTCGTGGTCACAGCCTCTGCGACCACGACCTCCTTCTTCACCTTCGCACGGACAGCGGGACGGCGCATGGTGCCCGTCTTGATTTTCTCTGGACTCGGTGCCGTCTCCGCAGGTGCCACTGCGATCTCTGGAACAGGTGGAGCTGGCTCAGGCAACGCGGCTGGTGGTGCCACAGAAAGCGCTGGCGCAGGAGCCGCCTTAACCGCAGGTGGAGCGTAGGTTTTCGTCATGGCAGCACGCTCGGGGAAGACTTCTGCCACAGTCGGCAGCACCTCCGTGAGCAGTGCGGGCGGCGGATTCAGCGGACTGGTGGAGGGCCTCATCGTTTGTTCAGCCAGCTTGCGTTTCAGCACGGCGATCTCCTGGAGCTGGCCGGCATTCTCCAGCTTCATGTTTTGAAGCTGCTTCTTATACCGCCCCCAGATGGTGGCCCCCATGCAGATGCCGAGCAGGAAAAACGCCGCCGCCAGGGCAAAGACGAAGACTCCGCTGTGCAGCAGGAAATAGATGAGCGGCTCGGACTCGAGGACGGGAAACTCGATCTTCATAGGCGGGACGGGGTGAAGCTCATTGGATGATGATTTCGACGCTGCGGATCTCCGCAGGCGCATGTTTGGAGCCAAGAGGGACAGGATCAAAGGCCACCGCCTGGATCTCTGTGCCGGGTGCCCCTTGCTCGATCAGGAAAGAGACGATCTCCTCAGCACGACGGCGGGCGAGACCTGCCTCCGCTTTCAGATCTCCGGCGGGATCAGGATGACCTCCGATCACGAGTTTCAAAGCAGGTCCGGCAGAGAGCAGAGCTGGCACAATGTTCGCCAGCCTTGCCTTCTCTTCGGCATTCAATGTCGCGCTGCCGGGGCCGAACATAAAATACTGTCCCGCCAGCACATCGCGCACGGTTTGCAGCGCATCTTCCGGCAGCGCCGACTCGATACGGCGGCCTGGGAAATGGAAGCGCGAGGGAAAATAGGTGATCTGCATCTCCGCACGGCGACCTTTTGTGAGCGGTCGCAGATGCGTGAGCCAGGCGCTCTCCAGCGTGCGGGTGGCATCGGCGGTGAGACGCGGGTTTTCATCGGCACGCACGCTGAAGTCCCCAGGTGCCAGCGTGCTGTAAAAGCTGCGCAGGAAAGGCACGATGACTCCCTCCGCCGTAAAAGGTGCGGCCAGTGCAAAGTCCGTGGCGCGCAGCTTCGCGGCCTCCACCGGCAATCCATGCGGACCGGACTGGATCGCCTGAATGATGTCGGCACGCAGCTTTTCGGAAGTCACCATGCCAGAGACGATGAGCCGCCCATCCTTCCGCACGATGTCGAGAGCGGATGGCACATGCATCGAGTCCACGATGGGCAGGAGCATCGGGCTGTCCTCACGCAGCGGCAGCTTTTCACCCTCCGGCAGACGCACCAGTGGTGAGACACGCAGATCAGCGATCGAGATCTGGAGATCAGGCCGCACCTTTTGCAAAAGCACCTTCAGTGACTGCGCCGTTTCAGCATCCGGCAGCCAGCCTTCGACACTCAGCGTTTCGTCAACGAGTCTGGCCTTCAGTCTGGCCAGAATGCTGAGCCGGTTGTTCACCAGCCTCAGCGCGCCGAGATCTTCGATGGCCTGCGTGGCCTTCTCCACCGACGCCTCATCCGGCGCATCGCCGATCACACTCAGATCGAGGTAGCGCAGATCCACCGTGGCTCCACGGACACCGGCTTTCTTCAGGATCTGCTCCACCTTCGCACGCAGACGCGGCTGCTGCCGCTCCTCGAAATCCCACCAGTGTGCCAGCATCATCACCGGCAGCAGCGCGATGAAAAAGAGGACAATGGTGAAGCGCATGGAGGGGGAGGGATGAGCGATTGACACACCGGAGCGACCACGGATACTCCGCGCCCCTCCGACAGGCACTCTTTCCCATCGTGCCCGGCGGAGGCAAGCAAGGAATCCTTCCTTCACATCTCCAAACTAACGCTCAGCCTCGCCCACACCTCATGTCAGTCGTCATCGCCGGAACCGTCGCCCTGGACAATGTCAAAACCCCACAGGACTCGCAGGAAAACCTCCTCGGTGGTTCCGCCGCCTATGCCGCCCTGGCCGCCAGCATCTTCACCCAGCCCGTGCATCTCGTCGGCATCATCGGGCATGACTTCCCAGAAGCTCATCTAAATCTGCTCGGCAGCAAAGGCATCACTCTCGATGGCCTGGAGCGCAGCAGCGGAGCCTCCTTCACCTGGAGCGGCGAATACCACGAAGACATGAACAACCGCACCACGCATGCCGTGGGCATCAACGTCCTCGAAACCTGGCTGCCGAAGATGCCCGCCGCCGCAGCTGAGGCAAAGATCGCCGTGCTCGCGAACATGAGCCCGGACAATCAGATCCAGACCGTGGAGCAATGCACCGGTGCCGACTTCATCATCGCCGATACCATGGACCTCTGGATCAGCATCGCCAATGAGCGCCTGCACGACGTGCTGAAGAAGATCGACCTCCTCGTCATCAATGACGGCGAAGCCAAGGAATTCGCCAAAACCACCAATCTTGTGGAAGCAGGCCGCAAGCTTCAGGAAAAAGGCCCCCGTTTCGTCGTCGTGAAGCGCGGCGAGCACGGCAGCTACCTCTTTGGCGAAAAGCCCGAAGACTTCTTCTCCTGCTCCGCCTACCCCCTCGACTCCGTCTTCGATCCCACCGGCGCTGGAGATAGCTTCCTCGGCGGCATGGCCGGCTGGCTTCACGCCAATGGCAAGACCAAGCCCACCTTCGCCGACCTCCGCCAGGCCGTCGTCCACGGCAGCGTCACCGCCAGCTACACCTGCGAAGCCTTCAGCACCCACAAGCTCCAGAAGGTCACGAAAGCCGATGTCGCCGGACGTCTCGCTGAATTGCAGCGCTACACCAGCTTTCAGGCGTAAGATTGGGTCAAGTACTTCGCGTCAAGAGAGTCATGGAGGTCAAGAAAATGCCTTCTTTATCATGACCACCTCTCTTGACCAAAGCTTGACCTCTTGACCAACCCTTGACCCCTTGACCTCCCATGTGGACCACGATCAAAACCTTCAAAGACATCAAGCTTGAGAAAACCGAAGACGGCATCGGCAAGCTCACCATCAACCGACCGGAAGTGCGCAATGCCTTCCGCCCGCAGACGGTGAAGGAGATGCTCATCGCGCTGGAGCTGCTGCATGAAGACCCCGACGTCGGCGTCATCATCCTTTGTGGTGAAGGTCCGCTCGCCTTCTGCTCCGGTGGCGATCAAAAAGTGCGTGGCGATGCCGGTTACATCGGTGAAGATGGCGTCCCGCGCCTGAACATCCTCGACGTCCAGCGCAAGATCCGCACCCTGCCGAAACCCATCGTCGCCATGGTCGCCGGTTACGCCATCGGCGGCGGGCATGTGCTGCATGTCGTGTGTGATCTCACCATCGCGGCGGATAACGCCAAATTCGGCCAGACCGGCCCCAAGGTCGGCAGCTTCGATGGCGGCCTCGGCAGCAGCTACCTCGCCCGCATCGTCGGCCAAAAGAAAGCCCGGGAGATCTGGTATCTCTGCCGTCAATACAACGCCCAGGAAGCGCTCGACATGGGCCTCGTGAACAAAGTCGTCCCCCTCGCCGATCTCGAGACCGAAACGCTCCAGTGGTGCCGCGAGATGCTCCAGCACAGCCCCCTCGCCCTCCGCTGTCTCAAAGCCGCCCTCAATGCCGACTGCGACGGCCAGATGGGCCTCCTCGACCTCGCCGGCAACGCCACCCTGCTCTACTACATGAGCGAAGAAGCCAAAGAAGGCAAAACCGCCTTCGTCGAGAAACGGAAGCCCAACTTCAAGAAGTTCAAACGGGTTCCGTAAGGTGATCGGGGGCCTCACCTTTTCTCATCCGCCGAAGGATCAAAGGGCTTGTTGAAGGGCGGGCCGCGCTCGCCGCCGTAGGTTGCGCGGAGGTAGTCGTCGCCCTCGCTTTTCTCGCGACGAATCACCGCCGGGGCGACGAGGTTGCCGAGCCGACGCCTTTCCGCCCGGCCTGCCTGCCACTGCTCCCAGGTAATGACCCGCTCGGGGCGGATGTATAACTTCGTGTCCGTCATGGAATGATTTTATCGCCTTTGGGGAGGTTCGCCAGTTCAGATTCCACCTCGGCCCGCACCTCATTGAACTCCTTCACACAGTTGTATTTGGACGAGGCTGCGACGCGAAGGGCTTCGTCCCAATCGATGGGAACACTGCCGCTGAGAGCGGCGGACATGAGCTTCTTGGCACAGTCGTCGTCCTTTTCATCGTAACCGCTGACCCAGCGCCGTGCGGCATAGACCCGGCCAACCAAGGCATCCTCTACGGGAATCAAAACGACTGGTCCCACGGGTGTGGTGAACTTCACCAGTTCCTTTTCGGCCCGGTAATCGATCTCCCCGAGCAGATCGACCCACAGACCTTCGATGCACCAGCTTTTGGCACCGCCGTGGGAGATGATGCCGGGGATCTGGCGCATGATCTCCTCCCGCTGTTCGGTGGTGGGCTGGGGCCAGCCGGCCCAGCAGATGTCAGTATCGCCGGACATGTAGGCTCCATCCGTGTAAAACTCGATGGCGGAACCGCCGACGACCACGGGCTCGAAACCGCGCTCGCGGAAGAGTTCGGAGACGACGCCTGCGAGGAGCAGGGACTTGGCGCTCAGGTCAGTCTCCTGCCTCACCATGGCCAGGGCGGATTCGAGGTCGGCAGTTGTCATGAGAGGGCGTTCGGCATTGCTTGTTCAGGAACGGGTCTTTGAAACGCTCCTTATCAAGTTCGATTCGCACACCCCCTGCCCTCCTCGACGTCACCGGGAATGCCACCCGTGCTCCACGACATGAGCGAAGAAGCCAACGTCAGGCAAAACCGCCTTCGTCGAGAAACGGAAGCCTAACTTCAAGAAGTTCAAACGTGTGCCGTGAGGCAATAATTAGCCTACTTTGTTTCCGCAGTTAGAGTTCATAAATTGTGAGTATCCGTCAGTCACGGAAATCTGTCATGAAATCCCGGAGCTCTGAATTTAACTTGCTGAGCCTCACGTTAAAATTGTTCATCACCTTGTCGAAATCGCTCACGTTGCGAAGTGTCGAATCTGTTTGCCATCGCCTGATTTCAGCTTCGACTTCGGCGATTTCTTTTCTGATATTCTCAATGGCACTCGAACTCATATTTTAGTTTTATTGGGTTAATGGGTGAAAATTACTTTTTGGGCTTTGGCTGCTGTATCCATCCGCGTCCGTCGTCTTTCTTCTTTTGATTGTCGCCTTTATCGCGGTTCTCGTGTTTATCTTTCTTGGCACCTGAATAGTTGCCAGTGGATTGCTTGGTGGGTCCGTGTGACATGGTGTTAGTGGTATAGCTCTACTTTGGGCCGCTATTAAGAGTCAGTCCCGCATCAGGATACTTCTTTTGCAGTTCATTAAACACATCAGATCGAATCTGATCAATCTTAGCCTGCGTGACTGTGCCAGGCGGCAAAAAGGGCATGACCTGCTCAAGCAACCGCTCGACAACACCGAGCCGCCACTCACACATGATGAGAGATTCGGGAATATTGATTCCGCCGATAGAAACAGACATGGCTTATGGATGGTTAGGGGAGGTGATTTTGCTATCCGCGCCGTTAGCTGGCCCGGTCTTTATGTGGTGTTCCCAGACGTAGCTCGCCAGAAGAGAAGCGAGGAATCCGAGAACGAAGCTGGCAAGTGTGGCGAAACAAAAATTTCTGACTCGAAAATACCATCGAGGCTGGAACTCTGGTCTCCAAGTCAAGTTCTTGCATCCTGGGCACTGGATGACAGCACCAAACCCGACATGCGTGACATCAATAGACTTCCGGCACTTGGGGCAGTCGAGATCATATCTAATCCGCTGGGTAACACGAATAGATGCACCATCGACGAGTCTCGGAAGGACGGGATCAGACATGGTGATGGTTTCGGTCTTTAGCGAATGTTGTTTAGCCACACTCAATGGTGGACGAATCGGAGTCGTCCACCATTGAGGTGAGTGATAAGAGAGTGATCATTGAAAACGGCTGAGGATTTTCAAGGCACCCGCTTGCACGCGGGATCGCTCCAGTTGCTTTTGCCGCGGGCGTTGACGGCGCGGATGCGGACCCAGACTTTTTGGCCGCTCGGGAGGCCGGTGAGCTCGAAGCGGCTCTTTTTGCTGGTGTCGGCGTGCTGCCAGTTGGGGGTGGGACCGAGGGGGTCACTCGTGGTGTATTGGATCTCGTAGTAATCGACGATGCCGGGCTGGCCGTCGCACTGGCCGGAGAGTTCGCCATCGTCATCGCCCATTTTGAGTTCGAGGCCGGTGGGCTGCTCGGGGATGGGCTTGGGCGCGGGCGCGTCTTTGACACGCATGAGGGTGGCATTCACCTCGGCCTCGGTGGTGGCGGTCTTGCCGACATCGGAGGCGAGGTCGTTGGCTCCCTGAATGACGGCTTTTTCAGCGTCATTGAGCGCCTCAGTGGCGGCGAGGGCGGCGTTTTGGGCGGTGAGCTGATCGGTCTGCTTGGTTTCGAGGAAATTCACCTTGGTCTCCAGGATGGTGAGTTTAGCAGACAGGCTGGCAAAGATCGGCAGACCACTGGTGGCAGCGATGATGGCTCTGATGCGAGCGATGAGCGCTGGCACGGAGAGGTTCTTTAAATCAAGGACGACGTCAAACATGCGAGTAGGTAGTTGAGAGTTCAGGATTTCTTGATAACTCCTCGGATCGTCAAATCGGACTAGGGGATCATCCCAACGGACGAGCGGTTCATCAAATTTTGGCACTTGGATTCAAGGGGTTGACTTTAAAAGACTACCGTAACGACAGCCTGAGACGCGAGCACAAAGTGCATTTCCCCGAGAAAACTCGTTTTTCACCCGCCAAAACGTCCAATATTTATGGATACATGGCAAAAATGACAAATATCGGCCCAAACGATCTGGATATCGCGACGATATCCAGATCTATCCTGGCCATGGACATGTCTTTTCTTCGGGTGGAAATGGAGTTTCTGGGGCTGGAAACTGCTTTCGTGCGTGAATTATTGGATATTCACCGCGCAGACATGGATTGACGGCGTGTAGAAATGGAGATGCGCCGACCAGACATGGGTATTTTGCCCAAAGCGAACGTCCGGCCTGCATCTCGCTAGCCGGACGTTTTTGTTTGGACGGGTGGATCAGGAGTAGGAGGACTCCACGCGCTTGGCCACGTCTTTGTAGCCGTAGTCGGCGTTGTAGATTTCTTTGAGGGCTTCGAGGCTGTTTTCTTTGTCGCCCATTTTTTCACAGACGTGCGCCAGTTCGTAGAGCACTTCTTTTTTGGTGTTGTCCATGATGGTGAGCTCTTTGTTGGCTTCGATGAAGGCGCTCTTGGAGAGGTCGTTCATGTTTTTGCGCTCGAAGCAGCGGCCCAGCATGAGCATGGCCTTGATGCGGATGTGCGGGTTGCCTTTGGCCTGCTGGAGTTCAGGGATGGCCTCGGTGTACATCTCTGCATTGAAGTAGGCCTGGCCGAGATCGAACCGCAGTGCCTTGTCGGTGGGATTGCGCTCGGCGCGGGCTTTGGCCTCGCTGATGGAGGAGGCGGCGCGCTGCTGCTTGATGGTGATCAGGTTTTTGCGCTGTTCTTCTGCATCAGGTGCGTCTGGATAAGCCGCCAGCCAGTCTTCGAGCTGGGCGATGTAGGCGTCCTGGTGTTTGTCACGAAGGATTTCGGTGCGGCGCTGGAGGGAGACGTCGCTGGCATTCAGCGTGAGGGCATACTCGTAGTAGGAGAGCGCATTGGGCAGGTCTTCCAGTTCTTCGTAAAGCTGGGCGATTGCCTTGACGTAGTTGATGTTGGTGGGCTCTTCGTTGTACTTCGCGGCGAAGTGGGCCAGCAGCTCTTCTGACTGCTCTCTGGTCTTGCCTTTTTTGGCCAGCAGTTCGAGCACGTTCTGTTCCTCGCTGTTTTTGACGGCGCTTTTGAAGTCTTTGTCTCCCCAGCCCTGGTTTTTGATGGAGGAGCGTGCGGCGGCATCCTTGGCGCCTTTGTTCGCCAGCATGTCGCGGGGGTCGATCTTCACGATGGCCGCATAGACTTCGGAGGCTTTTTCCGGCTGCTCGTAGGTGATGTAGTGGAGCGCGAGCTGGTGCATCAGCTTCGTGTTCGTGGGCTGGCCCATGCGGATGGTCTCCAGGGCAAAGGCACCGAGGTCAGGATACTGCACTTTGATGGCCAGATCGTAGAGCTGCTTGTTGCCGCTCTCACTGAAGGGGTCTTTTTGGAAGACGCGCTCTTCGAGGTCGGCGATGGCCTCCCAGGGATCTTTTTTGCCACCGCCAAACATGCCGCCGCCGAGGCTGAATTTCTTGCCCGTGCCGGCCAGCTCACCTTCCGCACGGCGGATGGCTTTACGGCCGTCGAGGAAGGTGGGCACGTCCTTCACGACGGGAAGGATGAGGCTGACGGCGTACTCCCAGTTCTTTTGTTCGATGGCGAGCAGGCCTTTTTTCCAAAGGTTCAGATGCTTGGGTTCTAGTTGGGCTTCGAATACGGTCATATGGGTCGGTGGGGGGATTGGGTGCTGGCTGGCGATTACTTTTTGGACTCCGGGCTGCCGGTGACCATGGATGTCAGGGCGCGCCATTCCTCGCGCACTCCGTTGCTGAACCCCTCCAGGCTGAATCCGTGCTCAAAGAGCACCATCCAGACGAAGGTGGTGACGAGGAAAGCGAAGAACCAGAGTATTTTAGAGAGCAGGCGCATGGCCGGGAAAATGATGTTACTACAAACAAAAGGGCCTGAGCGTCCAGCACGTTTCTCGAAATCGGCATGAGAATCAGAAAAATCGGCCTCCTGGAGGTGCTGGAACGCCCCAGCATGACCAGCGGATTAATCTTTCAAGTCATGAATGCCATCCACCATTGCCATCGTTCACCCATTTCTGTCCCTGACTTATGAAAACATTCTTCAGCCTCCTCCTCCTCGCGCCCGGCCTGCTCTTTGCGGAGCTGCGCGTCCCGCATTTCTTCAGTGATCACATGATCCTCCAGCGCGAGCGTGCCGCCGCCATCTGGGGCAGGGCGGATGCCGGGGCGGAGGTGAGCGTGAGCTTCAAAGGCAGGTCTGCCTCCGCAAAGGCGGGCGCAGATGGGAAGTGGCGCGCGCAGATCGAGACAGGTGCGGCGGATGCGAAGGGCGCGGTGCTGACGATCTCGGCAGGTGCGGACAAGATCGAGATCAAAGACGTACTGGTGGGCGAGGTGTGGTTCGCCTCGGGGCAGTCGAACATGTTTTATACCATGAACCGCTCGCCGGAGTATGCGGGGCTCATCAAAGAGTCGAATCATCCGGCGCTGCGGATGTTCAATGCGCCGCTGGTCACTGCTGCGGAGGATCAGGATGACATCGAAGGTTCTTGGAAGGCGGCGACGCCGGAGACGGTGGCGGATTATTCGGCGGTGGCGTTCTTCTTTGCGCGGAAGCTGCATCTGGAGCTGGGCGTGCCGGTCGGTGTGATCAAATCCGCCTGGGGTGGCAAGCCGGTGGAGACATTCACGAGTCGCGAAGCACTGAACACGCTGCCGGGCACGAAAGCGCTCGTCGAAGCGATGCTGAAAGACGAGGCGGGCTACGATCAGGCGAAGGCTGACGCGGCTTATGCGACGAAGCTGGAGCAGTGGAGAGCCACGATGGCGGCGGCGAAGGGCAAACCGGAAGAGGAACGCAAGCGTCTGCCAAAGAAGCCGGATGCACCGAAGCGTCCACTGCTCACCGAGGGCAAGCCGGGCGTGCTTTTCGCCGCGATGATTCATCCCTTCACCGGCTACACGATGCGTGGGGCCATCTGGTATCAGGGCGAAGGCAACGCGAGATCCGGCGCGGTGCCGTATGACCAGACGCTGCCGCTGATGATCAACGACTGGCGCAAGCGCTGGGCGGATGAGTTCAGCTTTTATTATGTGCAGCTCGCCGGCTATCGCGCGCCCTCCATGGAGCCCGGCACGCCTGATCCGTGGGCGCTGCTGCAGGATCGCATGCGCCTCGTGCTCGGCACCACGCCGAAGACCGGCATGGCCATCACGAACGATGTCGGCGAGGCGGACGACATCCATCCGAAGAACAAAAAAGACCCCGGCGAGCGTCTCGCACGCTGGGCGCTGGCGAAGGACTACGGCAGGGAGCTGATCTACAGCGGCCCGCTTTTCAAATCGAGCGAGGCGAAGGACGGCGCGATCCGCGTGACCTTTGATCAAAGCGGCACGGGCCTGAAATCACGCGATGGCGGTGCTTTGAAGCGCTTCGAGATCGCCGGAGCCGACAAGAAATGGAAGTGGGCCGATGCGAAGATCGAAGGCAGCGACAGCGTGCTCGTGAGCAGCGCCGAGGTAAAGCAACCCGTGGCGGTGCGCTACGCCTGGGCCGCGAATCCCGAAGGTGTAAACCTCGTGAACAGCGATGGCCTGCCCGCCTCTGTCTTCCGCACGGATGATTGGGATGATGTGGAGATCAAAGTGGACACCGCCGCCACGAATGCCACTAACGCACGCCGCACCCTCGCCGTGGAGATCAAAGCCCTCGCCGCCGAACGTGCCAAACACGACCGCAAGAGCCCCGAGTATCAGGAGCTGAACAAGAAGTTTCAGGAGCTGATCACGAAGTTCAAAGAGGGTGCTCCGAAGAAGTAAATCATGCGACCTCTCCTCGCCTGCCTCCTGCTCGCCAATGCATCTGCCGCCGAGCTTTCTGTCAGCTCGTATCCGTCCATCCAGGCCGCTTTGGATGCGAATCCGAACCGGATGATCTTCGTCCCCGCCGGGGATTTTCCCATCACGGAGAAGATTCGTGTGCGTGGTGAACGCAGCGGCTTGTTTGGCCCTGGGCGCATCATTCAGCAGAGTACAGATCAGCCGATCATTGAGATCGAGAACACCACGTCGGCGGAGATTCGTGACCTGACGCTCACGCGGCCTGAAGGGAAGATGGAAAGCAGGAATGAAGGCATCCTCGCCATCAAATGCCGCGATCTCGTCATCGACAATGTGCGCGTCATCGACAACCGCAGCCCCGCCGGTGCGATCACGCTGCGCGAGAGCAGGGACTGCCGCATCAGCCGCTGTCTCGTGCGCAATTACATGCGCGTTTCGGTCGATGACCGCACGCAGAGTGCGGACTGGGGCTACGCCTTCAACTGCACCGATGGCACAGGCATCAGCGTGAGCTACAGCTCCGGCACTTTGATCGAAGGCAACCGCGTGATCGAGGACAACTTCGTCCCCACGCCCGAGGTCAAAGCGAAGTACAAGCTGGGAGACTTCGTGAAAAAGAACGCCGTCAAAGGCGGCATCATGAGCCAGCAGGCCTGGGATGCGAACTACACGGACGCCTGGCAGCAGGGCAGCGGCATCGTTGTCACCGCGCCGACCGTGAGCGACCTCACCCGCATCCTCGGCAACCACATCGAGAATGCCGCGCAGGGCATCGACCTGCACTGCGATCACGTCATCGTTTCAAATAACATCGTCACCAATGCCTTCATCGGCATGAAGGCCATGCATGGCAGCCGGAATGTGCTCATCACAGGCAACCAATTCACCCGCAACAGTCTCTGGGCCATCGGCCTCATGCCAGGTGCTGGAGCGAATGCCGAGAACTTCGACGGCGGTTCCATCATCTCCAACAACATCATCTCCGACTTCGGCCATGGCGACGCGCATTGGATCTGGGGCGATGAACGCTCGCCCTTCAAGTTCGACACCGGCCAGCAGCCGGACGATCCCCCACTCTCCGATGTGATCGTCACTGGCAACGTCGTCCATAGTATCGGCAAACCGCGCTTCAAACACGCCGTCATCATCGCTGGAGGGCCGAACACACCGCGCGGCATGCATTTCTCCAACAACCTCCTCCCCGCAGGATCGCAGGGCGTGGCGAACACTGAACTGCCGCAGTGATGGTTAGCCGCGATACTCGCGGAAGTGCAGATGCAGTTCCTTTTCGAGCTGCGTGAGCTGCCAGCGCTCCTTCGGGTGGATCAAGGCGAGCGACATGCCTTTCTTGCCCGCACGCGCCGTGCGCCCGCTGCGGTGCGTGTAGTATTCGAGCTGCTCGGGAAGCTGGTGATGGATCACAAAAGACAGCCCCTCCACATCAATGCCACGCGCCGCCACATCAGTGGCCACCACGAACTGCACACGCTGTTTTTTAAAGGCACGCATCACCTTGTCGCGCTCCTTTTGCATGAGATCGCCCTGCAAGACATCCACCGGCATCCCCATGGCGATCAGTTCCTGACAAAGAGTGACTGCTCCAGCCTTCGTGCGGCAGAAGATCAGTCCCCTGCCCTCCTTCTGGCGTTTGAGGAATGAGGCGATGAAGGCTGTCTTGTCCTCCCGCTTGCAGAGGGCAAAGCGGTGGTCGATGTCCGGGTTCACCACATGCGCCTGATCGATCTGGATCGAGTGTGCGGTGGGCGACATGCAGCCCTTGATCAGTTGTTGGATCGCATCCGGGAAGGTCGCTGAAAACAGCCAGGTGCTCCGGCGCATGGCCGCGAGTTTCAGGATGGCATTGAGCTCCTTTTTGAAGCCCATGCTCAGCATCTCATCCGCCTCATCCAGCACCACATAGCGCACGAGTTCCAGTGTCAGCGCATCCCGCTCGAGCAAATCAAGAAGACGCCCCGGAGTCGCCACCACGATGTGAGTCGGACGACGCAGCGCGTCGATCTGGCGGTCCATGTCATCACCACCTGTGAGCACCTCCGTGAAGATTTTGTCCGTGTATTTCGTGAAGCGGAAGAGCTGCTTGCCGATCTGCTTCGCCAGCTCGCGCGTCGGGGCGAGGACGAGCCCCTGGATGTCCCGGTGCTTGGGATTCATCTTGGTCAGCAGCGGCAGGCCAAAGGCCGCCGTCTTGCCCGTGCCTGTCTGTGCCTGCGCGATGAGATCGCTCCCGTCCGTCAGCAGGAAAGGGATGACTTTCTTCTGAACCTCCGTGGGCTTGACGATGGCCATCTCCTCCAGGCCACGGATCATGTTCTCAGGGATTCCGAGTTCTTTAAAGGTATTCGACATGCCCTGCTCTCCATCACGATTCACCCGATTGCCAGCGGGAAAGAGAATTCGTCTGGATGCAACGATCTCCCAATGCCATGTGGCAGTCAGGTTGGATTCTAAATTGAGGCATAGTCACGAAGCAGCAGATCGAGGAAACGGACGCCAGCGTGTCGATGGATCACCACATGGGCTGGCTCCGATTGACAGAAGAACTCAGCCCTCCGGCACTGGCGCGCCGCGGTAGATGCCGTCGAACCAGCCGTTGCCGACGTAGGGCTTCGCGTCCTCGCTTTCGATGCGGAGGTAGCGG
>Ga0209480_10000835_pt1 | contig 23685 bp, 21 predicted proteins | sample JI61114C2DNA_FD_187501 | JGI IMG/M metagenome (GOLD analysis project Ga0209480, IMG submission 187501) | Wastewater effluent complex algal communities from Wisconsin, to seasonally profile nutrient transformation and Carbon sequestration -... | ecosystem: Engineered > WWTP > Effluent > Algae... | reverse complement strand
TCCAGTGACTGTGCCTTCGACGTCAGCAATCCGGTGGCTGTTTTAAAATCAGGCGCGTGATAAACGGTACAGGAAGAAATCCGTTCTTCCAGAAATTCGGTTACAAGCACATAATCCCCGGGATTATCTTCAATGGCCAGAATACTATAAGGGTGTTTATCAACAGTCATGAATTGGTGGAGAATTTCTATCCTGTAGTGCTCAGGGAATCCCACTTGAAATTAATTCTATAAAACTGATTGAACAATAGGGGTTTACCGTTAGGGCTTGCTGAATACTTACTTATTTCCCAATACAAAACTTCGAAAAAATATAATCCGGCTGGTCTTCATTCGTGATTTCACCGTGATAATGAAAACAACACGGATCTCCCTCTTCAGCCTGTGTAAATAACTACAAAAAAAGCCTGCCCGCAGATCCCTAAATGTTTCCGCGAGCAGGCCGTATCTTTTGCTCTTCTTATAATTCCCTGATCATAATATTCCTGTAGTACACCTTATTGCCATGATCCTGCAATGCAATATGACCGGTCTTCGCCGTTCCGTAGCCCGGATAATCTTTCCATTTGCCTTCCTCCTTCTTCTTAGTCCATTCCGCATCCCATGCCTGGAAGTCCACAATTTTTTCGCCATTTAACCAATGCTCCACATGGCCCTTGTTGAAAATGATTTTACTTGAATTCCATTCTCCGGCGGGCTTGAGTTTTTTCCGTTCATTGCTGTTATGCATCGCGTAGTCGGCCCCGGCTTTCTGCCATTCTTCCAGTTTATCCGGAAATCCGATATCATCTATGACCTGGTACTCGGGCCCGGTCTCATAGGGAGCCTGGTAGGCCGTGTCTTCCACCACATGATACATGACCCCGCTGTTGGCGCCTTTCGTTACTTTCCAATCCCAGGCCAGTTCAAAATCCGTATAGGTTTTATCGGTAACAATATCTCCGCCATGTGCATCGGCAGCGGCTCCCAGGCAAACCAGGGAACTGTCTTCGATCATCCAGTTTTTCAGTTCACCGGGCTGTTTATTGTAGCCATGCCAGCCCTTCTGACTTACTCCGTCAAAAATGGCCACCCAGGCAGATGGTGCTGCTTCTGTTTTATCTCCACCAGCATTCCCGGTTGTATCGGTAGTTGATTTGTCACCGGCTGCCTGATTATTACAGGAAACGATTCCTGTCATCAGGATTAACCCGGCCATGTTTTTCAATGATTTTATTTGCATATACTGTTTATTATTTTTTTACTAATTGCATTTTCTCAGGATCCCATAATATCGCTGTGTCCTGGTTGTAACTGTCATTACAGAGCAGTGCGGGTGCGGCTGCCCGGTAGCCGAATACCGCGTCTTCTGTAACGCTCCCTCCATTCCGTATGGCGGTAAAGAAGTTTACAAAATGATCATAGGGTCCGCCCTGGTAACCTTTCTCGGCTTCAAATGTATATTCTTCCGGTGGCAGAATCCGTTTTCTTCCGGTAACAGGGGTACCGGCTTTCTTCATCTGTTCCAGGAAGAAGGGATCATCAGACGCAAAACTTTTATTTCTTTTTAAAGTCACGCTATCCCAGGTTATATCCATGGATCCTTCACTGCCCACGAGTTTCAGGTAAGTGGTACCACTGGTGCCATCCACAAAATTGCAACGCAGGGACAGGTTGAAGGCCGGATGCGCCTGGTGCTGATGATAATCAAATGTACCCAGCAATACATCCGGTACTTCGCGGCCATCTTTCCAGTACCGGAGTCCCCCGGCCGCGTAAACTTTACTCGGACCAAAAGAGTTGGTTATAAAATGTAAACTGGAAAAAAGATGTACAAACAGATCCCCGGACATGCCTGTCCCGTAATCCTTGTAATTTCTCCACCTGAAAAAGCGGGTGGCATCAAAGGGACGTTTAACGGTATTACTTACATAGGTATCCCAATCCACATTTGCCGGAGACGCATCGGCCGGAATCGGGTATTGCCAGGCCCCTGTGGGAGAATGTCTGGCCCAGAATCCTTCCGCATAATTCAATTCCCCGATGGCCCCGCTTTTCAGCAGTTCTTTTGCCTTTTCATTGCCAAGTGAGGAGACACCCTGGCTTCCCACCTGGAATACTTTTCCGGATTCTTTCTGCGCTTTTATAACGGCCGGTCCTTCCAGTATGGAATGCACCATGGGTTTTTCACAATACACATGTTTACCGGCTTTCAGGGCATCAATGGAAATCTGCTGGTGCCAGTGATCGGGTGTGGCAATAATCACGGCATCAATATCCTTGCGGCTTAAAATTTCCTTATAACTTCGGGTGGTAATAATATCCTTGCCCCAGCGGGTCTTCGCCTCCTGTAAACGGCCATCATACAGGTCACAGACGGCTATCAGTTTTACTCCGGGAACCTGCAGGGCCGTGATGGTATCCTGAACGCCCATACCTCCTGATCCGATCAGGGCAATATTGATATTGTCATTTGCAGTAAAACGGCTTTTTTGCTGAATAGTAAAGTGAGCTGATTTGTTTTCATTGGCGAGTGCCCGGGTTCCTGCCGCAACGGCCGCCGTACTCAGGGCCAGAGACCGGATGAATTTTCTCCGGTTTGATTCATTATTACTCATTAGTGCTGATTTTAGTATGGTAAAACTATGTGCCCGGAAATACTACCGGTATCATTTTAATTCTTTAATCCGGATATTTTTCCAACGGACTTTTATACCGCCCCCGTCATGAATCTGAAGGGCAATAAAGCCTTTCCCCTGTCCTATTTTTTCATCTTTGAAGAAGACAATCTGTTTCCCATTGAGCCAGGTCGTTATTTCATCTTCTTTCGCCTGGATCTTGAGCTGGTTCCAGTCATCTGCTTTCAGTATTTTCTCATCTTCCGGTTTGGGTTGAATCAGCCATCCTCTGCCATACGACTCATAAATACCCCCGGTATGATGATCGGGCGGTGCCACTTCCACCTGCCAGCCGCTGATTTTTGTTCCCTCGATACCAGACCGGAAGAACACACCGCTGTTCCCGTTTGCTTCCAGTTTAAACTGAAGATCCAGTATAAAATTATCGTAGGCTTTATCCGTAGAAAGGTATCCGTACTTTTTATCAGGGCCACTCTCGCAGATCAGTTCACCGTTCTCCACATACCAATTTTCAGTACCATGCCGGGTCCAGCCAGCCAGGTCCTTGCCATTAAACAGCTTTTTATACCGCTGCGGTTCTGTACCCGCGGATAAAAGAATAAAACCCAGTAATATTAGCAGGCTGCTTTTCATATCCCTAAGATACTGGAAAGGGTGGAATTTCAATCAATCCTTACTTCCAGATAAAGAAAACCCCTGCTGGTTCCGGCGAATCATAGCCGATCTTCAAACTGCTGGTTTTGATTGCTTCTTAAATGCATTTGACCATTTGATGGCGTCGTTCAGTACTTCTGTAATATTTGTACCATTCGCCAAATAGCTGCTCTTTGTAGTCTTGTCGATAACCATTAACTGAATTTCTTCATGCTCCATTGTAAAATTCAGATCGTTATCTTCCAACAGCTTCTTAATTTTTGTATTATTCCTCATGGTCTCTTGTTGCTATACCGGTGTGCGGTAAAGGTATAAATTGCAGGGAAAGGAAGGTTGAGGCCAGACCATTTGTTTTCTTTTTCTCTACCCCTTCAATATCTCCGAATCAAAGTACATGGCTTTTTTGCAGACTTTATAATTTGCGGCATTACGAGCTAATTTCCGATACAGAACTTGCTTAAGCCTGATATTCAATTAATTATACAAATCGGGCAACAAATTGGCATCACGAAAAAATAAAGAAAGGAAAAAAAGAACAAACAAGTATCAAAAAAAATCCTACGCTACTACGTAAATACACTTTAAAATATGTAACAGTTATTATGAAAAAAGAAATAAGTTACTAACCATTTCCCGAAAGTACTTTTGCAATATGATACCAGCAAATGAACTACAAGTAGGCAACCGTATTAAAGCCCCTGTCCCACCGTTTAATTCCATAGAAGAAGTGGAAGTAATCACTATCGATAACAATGAGATTGTCGTCAAAATAAAAGGAGGGCAGACAGGTATTAACCCCGTGAATGCTCAACCAATTGAGTTAACGGAGAAATGGCTAAGGGATCACGGCTTTCAGATCATGAAGCTGAACGATGCTTCCTTTACAAATGGATCTGTAGTATTTTACCTGTATGCAAAGCCGGGTGAGGCAGGGTGGTATGAAGACCGCAATTATACAATAAAGTGCAACTATGTTCACCAGGTACAATATGCATACAAAAAAAATTGCGGCCAGGACTTTCCTTTACCACCACTTGCATAGAAATTCTATTGTGATTTATCAGGCCTCCAGGGATTATGTAATTTTTCGTAGTAATCCTTGAAATCTTCATCACTCATAAAAGCAGGCCAAAGTGTGTCGGTTCCAAAATCAAATGGAAACTCATTCAGCAACTGGGGATTGAATTTCCCGATATATTCACCGTAGAAACGAATGATTTTCTTATTCACTTCGATTAGTGTAAATATCCGTGAAGTAAGAAATGAAGAATATCTTTCAATAGACTTGTGTTGTTTGGTGTGAATTATTTCATTACGGATTTCTTCAAGAGCGATGAAGTCATTCCACCAGGACTCCGTGCAGGGATCAGGTGATTGGATTGATTGAGGTAATATCTGTCTGAGTTTCTCCCGGAGATGAAACTTTCGTTCGATGGCCTTTTTGGAATAAGAAGTTGTTGTCCCCTCGTTCTTTCCGGTACCGGTTTGCACAAATATAAAATCTTCGGGTATGCAGATATTTACCAGCGTTTCAATAGAAGTATATGAGAATGTAACAGCCGCCATGATAGACTCGAAATAATTGTAATACTCCAGCACTTCCTCTGTTTGGATTAATGGAAGGTAATATCGGTTGGATTTGTCCGCATATTCTTTTTCAAAAAACTCTTTTGCCTGCTTTGTATTTTTATCAGCCAGCCGCACATACATTGAAATATCATTGGGTTGCGGTATAATCAGGGGCAGATCATTTAGTTTCATTTCCTGCTGGTCACCGAAATAGGTATAATCATTATAGTTATCCTCGTTGAATACGATCTGGGGTTTACCCAGCCTGGGGTCATCCAGCCTGCTACGGTAATCAGTGCTTAACATCTCGCATGCTTTCACTAACCGGTCTGTAATCTTCCATGAGGAAGTGTCATGGTCATAGTAAAGAAAGGCCATTTTATCTTGCTGGCGGTGTATGCTATCCAGCCAGTCAAGGGTTGGCGGGACTTCCGAAGCTACTTTTTCAATCAGCTCCAGCATCTTGTTCCATTGGTCAAGAAAGCTATTCTTATCAGCCCAGAAATCAAAGGTGAAATGAAGTTTGTCCTTACCATCAAGTACGTAAACACACGCCGGGCGGAAGTGAAGCATTCCCAAGAGCTTTTCAAATCCGTCCTCGCCCTTGCTTATACCGGTAAGGTGGGATATCCATCTCTCTACTAATCCAGGCAACAAATTCCTGATTGTTTCGGAAGCTGTTTCCGGAAACTTTGACGGAAGCTCTATGGTAAAAAGGCCTTTGTCACGATGCGGCGCGTTGAATCCGTAGTAAGGTTTGCTCCATTTGGCAGGGTCTGGTTCTGGTTCGAAAATTATTCCCTGCTCAACCGCTTCGTTTAATACCTTTTCGGAAAAAGCTGGCCCCAGGAAACCCGGATCGATACCCAGTTTTATATGACTTGTATTTTCTTCCACTTTTACAGTTTGTCCACAAACTCCCCGATTCTCTTCATCACTTCTTCAAACGGCGGTTGTCCCTTATAGTATAAGCTTTTCCTCGCTTCGTACCTTTTCTTCAACCTGTCTCTTATTTCAGGATCATTCAATAGAAATGCTTCATTCTCTTTGATTGGTTTTTCAAGATCAGGTCCGGGGAATCTCTTTTCTTTGTGCTCGAAATATTCCTTCTTACCGATAAATGCCTGCACAGCTTCATCCCCCAATAGTGAATAAACATCATAATACTGCCGCATGTAATTAGTTGCGACTTCGCCCGTCTCCATTTCCTTGCGGAATTTGGTGGCGATAGTCTGCAATTTTTCCACAAATGTATACCGGTGATCATAGCATAGAATGTCAACTGCACGATTATCGATCAGTTCGATAGCTGGGTTGGTTTTTGCTTTTTCATATGCCCAGGATGTGATAGTAATCGGCATGTTGGGTGCCACGGTATCATATCCTGCTTCCAGCAGAATGCCGTCTTTCAGATCTTCAATAGGAGCCGTCTTTTTTTCATAATAAAGACGGATACCACCGCTGTTATAGCGGCGGGTATCATCAAAATCAGTATCCCGTTTGACATCAACAATGCCATCGATCTTTATCTCGCCTACCAGTTGATCATAGTAATCCTTTTTCTTCTGGATATTGTTCGGCTTACTGTTATTGGGATTCTCATTGATACCAAGTTCTGCCGGTGGGGTGATATGCATATCAATATCTTCCGAGAACCGGTCAATGATGCCAAAACCTTTTGACAGTGATGTACCGCCCTTTAACTGGAAATCGTAGCCTTGCTTTTTTAGCCCATATAGACAATGCATGATCCAGTAATCCTTTTCTATCAGGCCTGGCAAGATTCCGGTTTCATCCCAAAGGATATTAAGCAGGTCGGAAAATTCAGGATGGTCATGTAAGTAGATCGCCGCCATATTATTTTAATAAATCTGCAAATTGCTTTTTTGTACCCACAGTACCGAAATCCCGGACGAGTTGCTTCAGTTTGTTTTTATCCATTTCCATTACCTTCCTTTTAACATTATCAAGCAAGACGGTTTGATCTTCTTCAATCTGCTTTACATTATTCACAAGGTCCACCAATAGAAACTCCTTGGTTACCCTGTCGGGGACATAAGGCTTTCGTACAAAATTGAAGCTGCGGTTTCCCAGCTTAAAGACACCGTGTCTTTTTTGGTTATATACTCTTCGCTCATTATATAATTGGGTAGTGCCTACTCCAAGCGTATTATAATCGTTCGGGGAAGTAACCACAAAGCGATTGTCTTTCAGAAAACTGCTTACCAATTCCTGTTCATCGGCAGGGGTCTTTCCAAAAACACTTTGCCGGGGGGCATAATAAAGGCCACCGGAAAGCTTTTCCAGGGCTCCATCTTTCACTAATTGCAGGAGATGGCGATCAACTGCTGAGGTCCAGTCAAGCAGGTCGGCACGCCGGTATACTTCGCCTGGTCTAAGCTGTCTTTTTAAGGTCTCCAACTGTTTCATGCACTCAAAAATACAATTTTAAATCCAAAATGCATGAAATTTTAATAATTTTTCATGCATTTTGTAACGTAAACATATGATTATCAACGTAAATATTAAAATAGAGTAAGAAATTCTGTTAGGATTATGCAGAAGAATCCTAACAGGGTGAAGAGAGAATTTATTTCATTTCCACATAAATCCGGTCAATCTGGTCCACAACCTCATCTAGACTCATCACCTCGTTATCCTTCCCCAATCGGATAAATAGCTCGTGATCGCTCCAGAACCTCGATTTATTACCCAGCATTTCGCCAACAGGAACATTGATCACACCAACCTTTGCCGAAGCATCATTCCAAAGATCTGAAATTTCCGAGAGTGCCGCCAAATCGGAATAGTCAGGCTTTCTTAGGAACATCCGGGTGCGGTTCAGGGCTTTTCGCATGGATGCAATAGCCTCATTCTTTGCCTTCTTCATCTCCAGCTTATGGGACTTAACTTCTGCCATGGCAGAACCCAGTGCGATCAATTGCGATCCGATATAACCGAGTAGCGACATACTATAAAGTTAAGCGATTGTAATCGACCGAAAAAAGTCCGACGTTAAGCGTTTACAAGAACAGGAAATGGCAGCAGAATTCGTTTTGTTTCTTAAACTTTTGTTTCCGATCATCTGGAACATGAAATGAAGCAGCCTATGTAAACAAGTTAAGAACACCTTAAGCCAGCCGTGTATAGGAGACAAAAGCTGCATAGTAAGCGGGTGGTTGCTATGTTGTTTCAAAAAGTCTTTACATTTTATTTATCTCTGTGAAGGATTTATAAAAGACTAAAAAATAACTGACTTAATTGACCTGTTTTGCGGAACCGGGGGATTACAATGGAGATCATTTTTTCAGATTATTTAATTCCATGTTGGGTTGTCCGCGTTGTCAGGCATATTAAAAAACCAGCCTACAGTTGCGCGAAAATGAGAAAAGTATATTTAAATGTAGGTGGATAACAAAAAACAAACAAAACGAAGAAAACAACATTTATAATAAATACTATTACAATGAAACTTCCCTATCGCAAACCCAGGAAACCTGAATTCAAAAAAGATCAACCCTCACGTGTCCGTTTCGGAAATTTTACGGCAGACTATACCTCCGAGCCAATGGACTACCGGCGGGAACAATTCAGGTGGGTGTTGATTTATCACCTTGCAATAGCACTGGCGATAATCATCGCCCTGACGCTGCTTGCCATTTTTGCACCACCCTGGGCATTTGTGAGTGCGACCGGCGGAACTGTAGTAACGACTGCAATCAACCATTTAAAAGGAAGATCACCCTAGCGCTTTCCATCCGAAATATACGGCAGCAAGGAATGCAAGAACTCCTACCCAAAATCCCCATTTCCGATACCACTTTATTTTGGGCATATCCTAACCTTCTTTATGCTCAGGGTTTGGTAACCGGGAAAAAAGACTGTTGTTTTTGTGATGCGGGGTCTCCAAAAAAAATAGTGAAAAAAAATGCTGATGAAGCATGGTAATATGTGTTTCTTTGATCAGCGAACAAAAAACTGATTTATGAAACAAAGAGACTGCATCAGCTTTATCGTAGCAATACTTTGTCTAGGTGCAGTACTGATTGCCTACTTCGACTTGTTTAACAAATGGGTTTCCCTTATAGCAATCGGCTTAATGGATCTTTACCTGCTTACAGCACTGCTGGCGGCCGCCGCTTACAGTGACGAACACAGCAACTTTACCGATAATTGGGTATTGCCCAACAAAATTGTGGGTTTGGTTGTGGTGGTCTTCTTTTCCATCGTCCTGACATTTGGCTTTGCGCATGTATATTACAAGATGAGTAAAACGCCCGCGGCAGTACCTGTTGCTGGAACCGATTCATCAGGAAATTTCAACAAACCTTTCGCTACGAAAACAGATGCTCTGTATTTTAGTGTGGTGACCGCCGCAACGGTCGGATTTGGCGATATCGCGGTCGTTTCAAAACCTGCAAAGGGCACAGTAATTTTCCAGATATTCAGCGGTATCCTGCTTTTTTTTGGGGCCTTCCCCTTGCTGATTTCCCGTATGTCCAATTTCAGGGAAAAGAAGACGACGGATACGCCCGCACAAAAGACTGCGATTATTATTACGCCCGGTGAAAAGATCAGTATTACCGTGGATGGTAAAATATGGGAAGAAAAAAAAGAGTAGCATTGTTTTAATACCTGGATTTATTGGCGAAACCCGCGACAAGAAGTCCCATACAAAAAGCACCTAACAATGCTTCAGAACCCACCAGCAATTTATAACCGTCGTGATCGATCGGTGTAATATCACCAAATCCCAGGGTGGTGAAGGTAACGACTGACAGATAAAGCGAATTAATTACATCATGATGCAGCTTGTCGATGGCAGAAAAATAATAGATAAGGCCGTATAGTGTAAGAATGCTCAGGGATGTCAATACGATTCTGACGGGTCGCTCCCCAAATCCCCAGATCAGGTAGGATATCTTGCTGGAAAAGATTTTCAGCAGCAGCTTACCGTTATGTTTGAGCGAACTAATCCCGTACTCCCATTGCCGTTTCCATAATGCACGAAACGGCTTCCTGATTTCAAAAGATTGCCAGTTATATTTCAGTTCGTATAAGCGTTCATGGTAATAAGCTTCACTGGCTTCCTGCCGCAATCCATTGGCCTGGTAGAGCATTCTGAAACGTTTAAAATTGTCTTTGATGGTTTCATACGTGTGGGTGAGACCAGAATGGTACTCGGATCTGGTAGGCGTGTAGTCAATATTTTCCACTTCTACCCGGTGAAAGGAGAAATTATTGGAGGAACAATCATTTATTACCAGGTTGGCAATGGTGGAATCGTCAAAATAGGCCCTGAAAATATCGCATTGGTGAAATTCAACCCCATACAGCCTTGATTGTTCTGCTCTCAGGTTTTGAAAATGACAGGCATAAAAATTGGTAAACTTGACTTCCGCATTCCTGATCGTGATATGGGCGCAGTGGCTATAAAATAAATTTATTTCTGTGTTCCAGCTATCCCTGCCTGCTATTTCTAAAAAATCAAGGTTGGTAAAATCAAGGTTCCTGTTATTGAGGTTGATCCATCCGTCAATTTTGGTCCCCCCGAGTTTTAAGACAGTAAATCCTGGCGCAATGGTCCAGCTGCAGGCTTCCGGAACATCCGGGGCTGTTCCTGTTACGTACCGGAACGTATCCATGTCTCCGGCGTAGTGAGCTTTCACTGGTTTCTCGACCTGATGGACCTGTTTAACCCATAGAAAATAAGGGGTAAATCTGAAATGCTCCACCGTTGCCCCTTCGTTGTTTTTGTCCTTATTTTTTTGAATCTGCTTTTCATGTTTTTCGTCTTCGACGGGAACAAAATAATGCCTGACATTTCCGTCCTTGGTGCTTTGAATATAATACACAGGCCTGTCCCAGTAGAAAAACTGTCCGGGGTTATCGGTTGCCAAAATAAAGGCGGTCGTTATTTTATTTTTGGCTAGCCAGTCGTCAAAATGAGGAAGGGCTTTCTGAAAACAGGCAAATAAATTCTTCAGATCATTTTCCCTCCGCCACTCATTAAATTCTGCGGGGTTCATTGCCCAAAGTTCCGCTGGTGTAGGATAATTCATTTTTTGAATTAGTGGTGGTTGTATAGTAATTTCAAGCTAGCTATAATTATAATATTATTCCCTTTAACGGATCGGATAGGGAATTATCACTGTCCGTGTTTGAAATAACCATTTTCCTTTTCTTTCTTGAACTGGATTTAGCCTTTTCTTTATCTTGACTGTTCTCAGAGTTTAGCTCAAAGCCTGATGGTTTTTCGTAATAAGTCAGAATAAATTGATCGAGCGTATTTCCTTCAGTTTTATTAAATGCAACCATATCCCGCACACCGAGATGGATGGCTTTTCCAAGAGCGTAATTAATGTGAGATGTTGCTCCTGGCTCCAATCGGTTTCTGGAAATATCAGGGATAACAGATCGGGAAACTATATTAGCCTCAATGGTGATCACATCAAAAAGAGAAGCAACGACTGGTAAATTGAAAAAGAAATCCTTTAGTAAAACACTCCTGATATAAAGCTCCTTTTGCTTTGTCGGGCTATAAAACCAGCGGGAATACTCATCATCTTTTTCCTTTTCCTTAAACGGAAGATATAGATCGTTGACAATGCCTTCAAATAAAGAAACTTTCCTGACCATGGCTTCTGTCTTACAACTACTCATATGACCTATTTCGACCAGATCGCTGAACTGAAGATTGGCGAAAAATGTCTGACCTTCTTCGGCTTCTGAGTTCGACAAATACTGTTGCTGGTCTTTTTTAAATAATACAGCTATCCAGCGCAGGTCTTTATCAAATTTCCGGATCACCTCACTCACATCTTCAGTAAACTTCATCCCACTCAGGTATTTATCTTCTAAAGACTTTTCAACTATAGGGATCAGATAATAGCTGACATACCGCTGCGATATGAAATCATCAATTGGTGGATCAAAAGATTCATCAAACAATACCAAACCTTCATCATCGGAGTACAGATAGACTTCGCTCGACCCAAAATCGATTTCTCTAAATTGCTTGATAAAACTGCTTTTCGGCTTAACCAGGGCATATCCTTCGATTTCATTTAAGTATTTGCCAAATTCAATTTTCAGCAGATTTGAATCTTCGTTTTGTTTGACCCTCGACGGCTTCTTTATTTTCTGAGACTTGGTTGAATCGTCAACATACATTCTAAAGTCGATGTCATTTGCAAGAAAATAGTCTTCGAGAAATTCTTTAACTTTTGCTGGGGAATTTCCAAAACGGCTGATAAATTCCGTGTAATTCAGGATTACTTCAGTTCCCTCAAAGGTGAGATCCTCCTCTTCCGTGAGAGATGTATACTCGTTCCCTTTTTCCAGCTCAATCCGGTATTTACTTTTATTCTGATAATGGCGGGTAATTACAGTTACTTCGGATGAAAGCATAAAACACGCAAGAAAGCCAATCCCGAAATTTCCTATCGGCTGGTACTTGAAGTCGTGAAGTTTAAAGTCACGCGAGTTATAGTACGATACTCCAATATTTAAAAAATGTTTTTTAATGATGTCTTGTGACATGCCTGTGCCATTGTCCTTGATAACCGCTATATTCTTCTCCTTATTAAGAATCACTTTAATCCTCGGTATATATTTTTCATCTCCAAGTTTGGAATTTTTGGCTTCGATCTCCTGCCTGGTCCGACACGCATCCATTGAATTTTGAACGAGTTCACGCAATCCCAGCGCTTTATCTCCGTAAATTTTCTCCCCCATTAACAAAGAACTAATTGCCTCAAATTGCAGGGTCATTTTATAATCAGTGAAAGTGTATCCTTCTGTCTGGATATATGTTGCCACACTTTGATCATAAAACAAATTGTATTTCTCCTGCATTCCGTTCAATAAATTCATAGAGCTATTCAACTCATTTTGAACCCATCCGATATACTCTAAAAGCTTTCGATGAATTCTCGGGCTGGTGGACGTACCGTGAAAAACAATTTGCTTTTGTTTGCTCACAGGATTAAGCTTGATTTTTTCTACGTTTGTGATGAGATAATGCTGCTGCCATTCTTCCTTACTTAAACCTTCCGGTGATATAAGTTTGTAAAGATTGTAGGGGGTGCGCATACTATCGATATCCAGTATGTCGGCCAGCCTTAAGATACAGGCGACAAACTGGGCATTAAAGTCATAGGAGCCTTTTACATCATAAGAGTTCAATTTCTTACGAATCCAATCATAATCTTCCGTATGGCTTTCACAAATGTTACACAACACATTGACATAATCCAGCGAAGGCATGTCCGGTATCACGAGTAACTCTTTCAACTCTTCCTGGATATATTTAGCGGATAACGAACTATGGATTCGTCTGACATACTCCTGTAGGGCTAATTGTTCATCACCATTGTTCAATTTCTTCACAGCGGAGAACTTCATTTCACAAAAATCAAAGGAATCCGATTTGATTGCATCCAGGTCATTTTTACTGACAGCCATTCCCACATCATGTAGTAATGCCGAAAGAATTAGAAGTGTGATTTCCAGGTCAGTCAGATCATCGACATTATCAATCAGTTTTCCCATGTATCTGATAATCCTGCACGAATGATTGATGTCATGTAGTGTATAATTGGGAAATACAACAGGTATTCTCGTATTAAGGATTGATTTAACCTTACCGTACGCTTCCCTGATTTTTGGGACAAACACACTTTCCCGTACAACCAGCTTTTTTACGAGATCTAAATCATCAATATTAATTTCCAGGTCAATTTTTTGCATTTTGTCAAATTTTAAATATTGTCGAGGGTGGAAAGCTTCTAATATCTCCGAAGGTACTATATCCCCCACAGAAGTTATTGGTAGGCAGTACTGCAGCTCATTCATGTATCAGAAAATCAGTAAATTATGATCCATCCGACCACACTTAAAAACTGATTTTTGGTTTCTTTTATACGGCTGATTCAAAGTAACGTCATTGACCATGAACGAGAATTTTACGAACGATACGATCCGTAAAATAAAACACGGCACTTTGGTGAAAATCACCTGGTCGGGGTCGGGCGTTTCCGCCCGGCCTTTTTTGTTATGCGGCACGAAATCCTACACTGCCTTCGGTAATACGATGTTGAAAATATAGGAATAACTAGCCGGTTTGTTCCAGTATCTTCAGCCTGTACTTTTTACTTTCCCAGATTTATAAAAGAAGAGGCACTGCAGTTGGTGGCTCTTCTTTTATTGATGAATTTTTATCAATGAATATAAATGATCAGCTTAAAGAATTGGCGAAACAAATTACAGTGGCGACGGATAGTTTTGATGAACCAGATCCACGTATAATAATCGCGAAAAAAAGGTTGAATGGGAAAGACGCGCGGGCCTTTAATTATGAGGGGATGGTGGAATGCAAAACTGATGAGCTGGATATCCGGGTCTCCCCTCCTTATATTGACCGGTCACTTCGCTTTATGGATATGCTGATAAAATCATTGCATATACGGGATCATGAGATTATTTTCCGGAACGGCGAGACCTATGCACTCGTGAAAAGAGACAAGGTAAAGATCAAGTTTCATGAACTGACTAAACGGGTGGTGGTCAATGACCGGAACTGGAGCAACTCGGAACTTCGTCCTACCGGGATACTGTGTTGCAAGACCGGGAGTTTTACCCCACGGGAATGGAAGGACAGCGCGAAAGATCCCGGCCGCAAAGTGGAAAATATGATTCCGGAGATCATTGCATGGATGGAGACGGAAGCGGACCGGTGGAATGAGGCCCGTGCGGATCATCAACGGGAGGAGGATGGGCGGGAAAGCGTAAGACAAATTGAAAGAGATGCAGAGGAACGGAAGCAGGCTGAACAGGCAGCCTTCGAAAGATTACTGTCAGATAGCCAGCGATGGAATCAATCGAAAATGCTCCGGGAATATATTGAAGAAGCAGAACGGCGCGGTGCGGATGGCATATGGGTTGATTGGGCAAAAAAGAAAGCAGATTGGTATGATCCGTTTGTAGGGAATACGGATGAAATGCCCGGTACTATCCAGTGAGTTACCGCACGAAAATTATTCACATACTAGCATTCGTGTCCCAGCTCATCATAGTATAAGTATTTAGAAATCCGATCGAGCTGTTCTTTGATGTCAGTAAAGCGATAGTAAAAGTTTTCGAGGTCGATTTCTACAGTACCAATCCGGCCTACATAAAAATGCTCTTCATAATCTGTACTGATCGGGTATCTGGCAAAATCCATTTTGTCGTTCGAAGGAGTAGCTTCAATGCGTTGAAAAAGTTCATCGATATAATTTTTCAATCCTTTCAATGCTTTATTGAAATCCTTCACTTTCAGGTTTCCCGGATAGCTGCGAAGTTTTGATCGTATGGTTTCATAAAGCATTTTTATATTATGCCCTCCTTCAATCCTGCGGTCTGCAATCGTGAGTTTGTTCAGTATCCAGTTGATTCCTTTTAGGTACAGTTCGATTCCATGATTTGCGTTGGCAAGAATTGGAAAAACCAGGATGTCTGCTTTTTTATCCTCATTGTCTTCCACGCAAACAACACACAACTGCAGAGCAGCTTCCAGGTAACCCTCAGCGATATTGAACATGTTCAATATCGGAGTTTCGCCTTCTATCCGCCAGTTCAGGAACGCAATTCGGCGGTAATCGATATTGCGGGAAAAAATGGGCTGCATACTCACTATTTTAGTGCTACAATAATTATTTTAAAATCGACTGACTGAAGTAGGAATATCCTGAAGCGCAGTTATTCCCAGCTATCACCCGGATAATACTTATTCATACTTGCATAGAATTTTGGCCAGTTAATCACGAAATTTAACCCGCTGGCATGTCCTGCGGGCAAATTATAATCGCTGAGTATCTTTTGATAGAGGGATCGGCCGATCGACGTCGTGGCCTGATTAATATCATGCTTAAACTCGTCGGCCTGTTCAATCCGCTCCATAACCCCGATTTCTCCTTCAATAAAAAAAGCACTGGGTTCTAATAATAAAAATTGATCGGTGTCCAGGTTCAGTTCAGTAAATAAATTGTGCTTGCTCAAGGTTTCCTTGAAATAAACCCTAAGGTATTTATTGTAAAGTTCCTCCAGTTTATCAAAGTGAAGAATGCTCGAGTTCCCGATTGAAATATTTGGCATAAGATCAATGCCGGGTATGCAATATCGGAATAGCAAAATGACTTCCAGGGTTATTAATAATGCCTGGAAAGTATCTGCTTGGTTGCTTTTGAATGGAATAGTTGAGAAACGAGTTTTTTTAAATTCCAGTTCATGTTGAAAATTTCGATCATGGAACAATTCATTTCGGAATTGTTTGAATTCATTGATGCGGCTATATAGTCCAGTTTGTTTAATCTTTATTTCATCATATTCTAATGCCTGAATGAGAAAAGTCAACCTGGATCCTAAATCGAGTTTTGAGAGAGCTTTAAAATCCTTCCCCTTCGCCAGACAGGTGATTTTGCAAATATTGTTAACATAGGATTCCAGTGCAAGAAACCATAGAGAAATACTTATTATAGTTCGTCTTCCGTTGTTAATGAAATTCTTCTCATTTTCCAGATCAGCAATATCATCTGACGTACTGTAAAATGCATGCATTGCGTAGTCATTGAAAGTCATTTCAACCTTGTCTTCAAGTCGACCATTATTTACAAAAAGATAGGTACCTAGATACTCGTTAAGTCGGAAGTGTTCAATATTTTTTTTCTGATTCATAATAGCTGAAAAATTGGAGTTGATACCAGCATGCAAGCCGTGGAGCGTAACTTTCTTGATGCTCGCATCAATGCAGGCTTCGTCTCCTGATTAGAAATTTTGCGTTTTCCCGCCAATAAATTACGCTTGAATTATCAGATTCATGTTCCGGTTGAAACGATTCCATTATCGCAATATCATCTCTTGTTCCAAATCGTTCCAGGGCCATGCCAACGATAAACAGTGCCTTTGCATTTTTATATTCATTCAAAAATGTTTGAATGGCTTCACGTAATGTTTCCTTGGCGATGCTTAACCTGATTCCGTCAATCATCCAATAACTGGGGTAAACGCTTCCATTTTTTTCAAGTTCTTTGTACATATGAATTAAGTCCAGCCTGATATCATCCTGCGTCGGACGAATTCTGCTCCGTTCATGTCGGCCAAGCAAAGGATAAAAATGATTATAACATAGGTCAGGAGCGCCGATCTGTATACATCTGCTGGCAAATTGCTGAATATTGTGAAGGTCCATCAGTTCAAGATAGGGAATCAGCGTTTCTATTTTTTTTCGGGTCAGTCTTTCAGGCTTGCCGGAATACTTGACTCCATAGTACCACCCAAGGAGTTTGAAGAGCTCGGAAAGAAAATGCAGATCCTCTTTTGTCTGGTTCGGAATTCCGTCATTCCAGGAAATATAGGCCCCTGTAAGATTTCCGTGATAATACCGTGGCATACGTTGACCAGGGGTAAATCCTAGCCGTTTGATTTCCGCGTCCGCTAATTTAATGGTCTCTGGGGAAGATAAGAACAGGGCTAAGTTCAATGCACGAGCATAACGTCGAAGCTGTTCCCAGTGCTTAATCAGTAGGGCAACGGCAAAAGCATTATCGAGTCTATCCATTAATTCCAACCCAAATTCAATTTCTTCTTTGTTTGCGGTGACAATTCGTGCTTCAAACCATTGCTCGAAAAATTCTGCGGTTTCATTATTCCAGATATCATCGAGGGCATGGATCAACCACGGTTTTTGATCAATAAATTTCTTTAAGCCCGGGAAAGCAGTGTGATCATGATGGTCGGCCCTCCATAATATACTATGATAAGTCAAATGATCTTCCTCAGCAGTAAATTGCTGAAGTTTTTGTAGCACAATTGCCGCTTCAACATTGCCGGTCCAGAAACGCCAGGCTACATAACGACGCATAGGGTGATTGGATACATCAGAGAATTCCTGTAACAGATAGTTGCGGGAAGCTTCACTAAGCTTCGGCGATTTTTTTGAATTATCCCAACGTTCATCATTCCGTACATTCCCGTAATGGTCTTCGTTGCGTGTCATTTCTTTATTCAAAACAATGGACAAAGCATCCGGATGATCCGTACGGGCTAGCAGAAGTGCGAGTATTTCCTGAAGTTTAGCATCAGCACTCAATTGAAAAAATACTGCAAGCTGCTTTTCTTTGAATTCCCAATTGATCTGTTCGATAAGACTTATCAGCGATCCGCCTGGTAACCGGGATGGATTCGAGCGAAATTTTTGATCATTTGTCAAACCGTTAAAATAAGACAAGACCTCTTGAACAATACTTGTGTCTTTAGCGCTGCTACAGTTGATGATCGCCCACAGATAAGCTATGTAATTTTCCCGAGACTGATATTTTTTCCAGCTTTCTCTCAAAAGTTCGGTTAACCGGGTATCGCGGTAAAAACCTGCGAGGGTATAGAGGTGGGAGATGTTATCGGTGTCAGATGGGTCAGTAAGCGCTTGCTGGAATTCCTGTATATGTTGTTCCAGGTATTTTGCCTTCACATGCGTTAAAACGGTCCCCCACCAGTAACTGGGAGATTCAGGATAAAAATAATTCATCGATTTCAGGAAGAGTATTCCTGCATTCCATTCTCCATTCCGAAATTTTGCCAGTTGAAGTTCCGGATTGTTGGGAAAACCTTTTGTGATAATTTGAATATCCTTAACATCGAAAAGAGTAAGAACATAGGCTATCTCATTGGTCACTGATTTGGGAATATGTTTTTTCTGAATGCCGGAGCTCCAGCTTTCGCAAACATCCGTAATCATTTTCAGGTTGGATTCATGAGAAGGCCCCTGTAAATATTTTTGAGAGCCAAAGACAGCCAAAGGGTTTGCTTCGGCCAATTTGTTCAAGGTATCCTTTTGAAGTGTGACTTCTGAAATCGCAGCCGCGATGATTTCCGCATAAAAAGGATCCTCCAGTATCATTTCATTGGCTTCCGGATTTGCGAGCAGTTCCATGACCGCCGACATCAGCAGATGGTCCAGTACCCTGTCATGGCGGAAGTGGCACTGCCCGTCATCACTGAACAAAAAGAGTTGTCGTTGTGCAGCGATCATATATAGTATCTTATACTCTTCGCTCGCAGCTCCGACCCACTTCTCTAAGTCTTTTAGATGTGGATTCATTTTACTCTTTTGCAACATGGCCTTGCCGAACACTATAAGTGCTTTTCGAATACTGTGGATCGGCATCTGTGTATCTCGATGGACTACTTGTATTTTGTCCGTCACAAACCGGGAAATGGCATTACTGGCAATGCGATCGGAAAACTGTTGTTGTTTTGTCAGGAGGTCCAAGCTGAAATCCAGCAAGAGGGGGTCAAACCCGGTGTCCAGGATAAGTGAATGAATTTGTTGATCAGTTAAATTGATCATACCACGATCCATTCGCCTTTCGATTATTTTCTTACAGTCATAAAAAGAAGGACGGCGAAGAGAAATAGAATGAAATTTGTCTTCCTTCTTGGCTTTATCGTCCAGACCATTGATATTTCTGGGCCAGACCGGACATAAGACCGTGCAGGATAGTTTCGGATTATCCCCGCCCCATGAAATCACCTTATCAAGTAATACCGAAGCTTGTGAGGTTTTATTGATATCATCAATTACTACAAAGCCCTTCTCGAATAGCGATAATATGGTTTTCGGGTCGGGATAAAGGTTGGGGTGATCAATGATCAGTTGCTGCCAGATCGCGTCCTCGAGCGACAATGCACGCTCTAATGCCGTAGGGCTAATTCTGATTGCCGCAGACCCGCGACCTACCGCTTTTTGTAATAGCACCAGGCAAATTGAACTTTTCCCGAAACCTGAATCCCCAGTTAAAAGATGAATAAATTTGTCTGCGCTATTTATTTGTTGCTCCACATTTTCAATCAGTGAGGTCATTGTTATGTTTTCCTGCTCCAGGAAATATTCATGTGCGTACCGATAGAGGTTGTCAGCCGTAATATCATTCAGTAAGGGCCTGGATATCCGGTCAGCGGTAATATCAAGCAGTTTATATCGCAGGTATTGACCTTCCGGCTCGAGGTCAAGAAAAGGAATAATATCGCGTCGCTCAATAATTTTTAAACTAATAAAGGGATCAATGATAAGCTGATGAGCTTTTAATTGAAGGTCATCTGGTACTCTCCCGTTATAAACTAAGAATATGGTGAATTGAAAATGCGGAGAACCATTATGAATATCTCTTGCCTGTTTGATGGCCTTAACAAGATCGCCTTTGGTCATAGTCGGAGCGTCTCCATCATACAGCCATTTGGTAGCGAGATTCTTTTCTTTAGTCGTAGTAATGTGAACGGTGGCCATATGCACATTACTGATAAAATAAAACCCGTCCATCAACGATCGTATGGTTTTTCCTTCTTCGTTGATTCCCGATGGCAAAAAGCCTGCAAGCTCCGGTTTCATTTTTCTTAATACCGGTCCGCAGAACTGTTCAAAAGACGTCCCGTCCATTTTCTCCAATTTGTCTGCTGTCGACTCCATTCCCGAATTTACCGATCATTCTGACACTCCTGGATATGTTAGACAACTTGATACTAAAGAGAATTGCAATCGGGTGAGTAAGGTTTTCCCGGAGGATTCTGAAGGTACTATTTTAAGATTTGTGAGATTCGTTAATTATTGATTACGAACGGAATAGGATTCAATACCGGACTTTTCTTTAATATGTTTCCTTACGGGCGATGTGTTGAAGTAAATTTGGTAGCTCATAGCTTTATGTTTTTAATTCCGACGATACATTCTGAAAAAGTGAAAGACGTTGCTGACAAGCTCGATGATTCATTCGTGCTGGATCGGGATCAGCTGCTTGCTGCCCTTTCCGCCATCGGCGTAGGTAATATCGAGGACCTTATCATTAAATTAAGCCGTTTCTTTTCAGAGCAGGTTGACCTGGACAATATCAATATAGATACAATTCAAAAACTGGACCTGAGAAAAATGTGCTATCAGTTCGTGAAAGAACTGGGTATAAAAAAAGGAGATTTGGGCGATGCTGCTCAAAAGAAACAGATGATTGGTGCCTATATGAAACTGGGAAGACTCTATATTCATGAGATCATCTTTCCGGAACTGATTGAAACGAATACAAATCTTGCGTTTTCCCTACTCAATTTATTAAAACGCACAACAAGAGCTATCGCCCTGAGCGAAAACGTTAGCCAGGAAGCTGCGGTGGCCATGTTACAACTGAACGAAATCGATATTCCACTCCATAAACAGCTTACCGGTTCGCCGGATGGATATCACCTTACGAAAGAGTGTTTTATCACATTGGGAAATGCAGAGATCAGGGACATGGAATTAATCGCAAGGATACTACACCAGGATTATGACGCCATTGTCAAGAAAAATGCTTTTGTAAGCCTAGTTTCTTCCAATGGATACGAAATTGATCTGATGGAAATCCGGTCAAGCAAAGTGAAATTAATCGTACATCTCCTGTATAGAATGAGTGCTCCATATCATAAGGAGCAGAAACCGCTGATAAAAATGAATAAAGGAAAAGGCTTTTGGAAGTTTTTGCAGGAAAACCTGATTGATGAATCCGGCAACACGATCCCCCGGCTATTGAGAAAGATCAGCAGCGAAGTTAATTCAGAATCCGGGCATAACCAGATCATGGAGGATGTAAAGAATATTCTTACCCCTGTATATAATAAACATAACCATTTTAAGATATGACACTTGATCAATTCATCAGCATAAATAATCTGCAACCTGCAGATGCCCTTGTGGTAAAGAAAGAGCCGTTCAGACTCCTTGACCATTATATTATATACCTGGGCAAAGATTGGAACCGGCATATATTTATTGCTAACTATACAAAGGGCACAAGGATTATTCCTGACCATGAACTGGCAGAATTCTCTACACAGTTTTCTCCTCACCGTATCGTCCGGTTTCAGGGAAATTCATTGCAGCGCAATGCGGCAGTAAACCGTGCATTGAGCAGGAAGGATCAGTCCAGCTATCACCTTATTCTGAATAACTGCGAACATTACAGCAATTATGTCCAGAAGGGAGTCAGCGAAAGCAACCAGACGCAGACGTTCGGGAAAAGTCTCGTAATGGCTGGTCTTATTACAGCAGGCTCAACGAAAAAGCAGGAAATCCAGGCTGCGGGAATTTTAGCCGCCACCTTCGGTCTTCTGACTTTATTGTTTGATCAGGAATAGCAGTATCAAACGTAAAGAGTATGAAAGCTGTTCTTCAGCCAGACGAAATCTGGAGTGTTTTTGGAAACTTTCCTGCAGAGCCTGATTTATTCGCCAAAGAATTTATTCCGGACCTGTTCTTAAAGCCGGATGTACCTATAGACGTTCGTGACAATTTCAAAGTAATTGCAAAGTTACTCCAGCATAGCTACTATGTATATAAGTTCTATGATGTCGCTGTGCTGAAAAGTTTACTGACGCTGGAGATGGCATTGAAGCTCCGATACAAAGCAATTTACGCCGACGATTGGGGCACCAAGTCTTTAAAGAGTTTAATGGATCTATTTAAAAAAAACAGATATTTCGAGGTGTACAATAGTGACTACCTGGATCATGTTCGGACGATCAGGAATATGCTGGCACATCCGTCGCAACATTCCGTTTCAGGACCCAACGGGAAAATAATAATTGAAAATGTATTGGATTTGATCAATGGATTATACGAAAGCCCAGCGCTTCGTTTGAAAAGGATAAAGCTGACTATGAAAATTATTAACCAACTTGGACGCTATCCTAACGGAATAAAATGCACAGTAGGAAATAATGTTTATTTTGCTATTAACGCGTGGCCTGCGTTTATTAATAACAAACTGACGCCGCAGGAAATCTACTTCTATTTTCATCCCACATTCACTGTCCCCGAAAACAGTACTAATTGGTTAATTCCGCCAACCATTGCTTTTACGGGTATATCAATACGATTCACAGTTGAAGGCATTTCGATGCAAAATGCCGGAGGTGAAACGCTGCTCATCAGTGAAATCACCAACAACGCTGAGAAAATTAGTTACAATAATTGGATGAACGCATTTCGACCTTTGGTGTATCCAAACATCGGTTATTTAACAAAAGGTGAAAAGATGACAGATACATTTTCTATGCACTTGCGGGAATTTCATCAGCAAAGTACATCTTAGTATTACAACCCTTGCCCCTATTTATGGATTTCCAATCGTCGCTATTAATCCAAGTGATACAATAAATAACAAGGTGTATACTATTTTGGATAGCGAGAAAATGAGTCTACTAAAGTTCCCTGAAAATGAAACCCTGCTTTGGCGATTATTTGTTTGGGATCTACTTAAGAGTAAGAAAAATGCAGGATTAGCATTTCCGTATTCTAATGATACCACTTCTAACTAATCAAAATAAAAGACGTTGAGAGATAGCTCGCGAATGAACGTGGATTTTTTCCGAGCCGATCGTATAAATCGGAGAAAGTCAAACAAAAGCAATTTCACAATAAACAAAAGAATAAAAATTACTTTCTGTATTGGAAAATAAGTTCAACCATTTAAATTAACTCTTTTAAGAGCAAAAATTGGCAACTTTTATATCATAAATTGTTGATATTCAATGTATTATTCTACTTCCCAATACAAAACTTCGAAAAAATATAATCCAGCTGATCTTCATTGGTGATCTCGCCGGTAATTTCCCCGAGATAATGAAGGCATCTTCTGATATCGAGTGAAAGCAGATCGCCGGGTAGTTTGTTATCGAGGCCGGCTTTGATTTCATGGAGGGATCCCGCTACCTGTTGCAGGGCATGATAATGACGGGCATTGGTAATGATGGTGTTTTCGGCCTGTACCTGTCCTTGCAATACG
>Ga0209480_10000834_pt1 | contig 23690 bp, 15 predicted proteins | sample JI61114C2DNA_FD_187501 | JGI IMG/M metagenome (GOLD analysis project Ga0209480, IMG submission 187501) | Wastewater effluent complex algal communities from Wisconsin, to seasonally profile nutrient transformation and Carbon sequestration -... | ecosystem: Engineered > WWTP > Effluent > Algae... | reverse complement strand
TAATGAGGGCCGAAGAGGAGGTTGCAGAAGCGAATAAGCTACTTAAGAATAATCCAAAATTGCGAGATGCATATCTGATTCGCTCCGATGGCGAGGCTAAGTTGAAGCGATATGGTGATGCCATTGCTTCGCTTGATATTGCTTTTAAGTTAGGCGCACCCACGCCTAAGCTCTTGTTGGCCAAGGCTAATTTTTTGACGAATGAGAAGAGATACGGTGAGGCAATTGAGACTGTAAATCGGGTAATTGAAGCAGAGCCATCTAACATTAGAGCTTATGATTGTCGAGCGTATTGCTATCGGTTCTTGTATGGTTCCTGTGACCAGGTTTTGAAGGATATGGAAAAGATTGTGCTTCTTGATCCATCGGACGAGAAGGCGAAGGCGTTGGTTGCAGATTTGAAGAAGGAACTTATGCTCAAGACCTCCAGCTCGGCAAAATAGTGAATTGGGGCAGAAGTCTAGATGTCTTTCGTACACCGCAAGTAGCGCGGTAGTCTGCGCAGAGTTTTCAGTTATTTTCGCTGTTGTCTTTTTTTTATCGCTAGTGAACCTGAGTGGGCCAGAGTTTTTATTCGATAGCAAGCTCAATGGCTAGCCGCTATAATAATCGGATTCGATCCTTTTGAGAGGACTCTATGCTCTTTAAACGATTTTCTCGGTTTGTGATTGTCGCCGCAATAGTAATAACGGTGGCAGGTTCGGGCGAACCTGCTTTGTGCGCTGAGGCTGCGACACAAGAGAAAAATTTGGCTATGTTAAAGGTTATAGAAGCGAACCTGGCGAAGAAACCGGATGACGTAACGTTCCAGTTGCAGCATGCTGCGATTTTGGGACGGCTGGAGCGGGATGAAGAGCAGGTCGCAGAGGCGAATAAGATAATAAGGAAAAATCCGAAATTGCGAGATGCGTATCTAATTCGCGCAGATGGCGAGGCGAATTTGAAACGCTATGGTGATGCCATTGTGTCACTCGATATGGTTTTTAAGCTAGGCGCACCTACACCTAGGCTCTTGTTGTCCAAGGCCAGGTATTTGAGGAATGAGAAGAGGTATGCTGATGCCATTGCGATAGTAAATCGGGTGATTGAGCTGGAGCCTTCTAACGCAGGAGCATACGAGTGTAGATCCTATTGTTATCACTTTCTATATGGTGCTTGTGAGCAAGCCTTGAAGGATATGGAGAAGGTCGTCCTTCTCGATCCTTCAGACGAATTGGCTAAGAGGTTGGTTGGAGATTTGAAGAAGGAACTTATACTCAAGACTTCCACCTCAGCAAGACAGGCTAAGTAACTCTATCAGTTAGCGGATGTGACTAACGTGGCAGAATAGACTTATGGGTGTTTTCTTCTTCGGATGGTTGCGCTGATGGCCGATGGTTTGGACAATCAGTCTTCGAGACCTAAAGAGGAGCAGCGTCATGCTGCCGATTGGATCCCGCCAATTGAAGATACCTATAAGGAGATGACGAGGCTTGAAAAGCGTTCGTCTGATGCACAAACTTTGGACGGTTTACTTCCGCCAAATTCAGACACTACCCCCAACAAACCCCGTATCGACGGCGCTAAGGCAGAACCAGCTGCTGTAACCCCAGCCAAAGACACCAAGACTCCACCAGTCGATAGTGTTACGCCTCGCCGTGAAGCTCAGACTCCCCGAGATGCAGCTGCACCAACGATTAGCCCAGGAGACAAGGCTGGATTACCAGCAGCCACAAACCGCGGTACAGAGAAAGCTAGCGAACAACCTGTTAAGCCCGCTGACAGCGTCATTCCAAGCGTGCGCCAGTCAGATGTTCAACCGGCGCTTCAGCGTCCTAGTGAGGCCATTTCAACTCAGCCAGTTGCGAGAGTCCCTGATAGAGTTCCAGACAATCTTCCTTCGTCTAAAGCTGAGCAGCCTTCCGACCGTGCTCTCCTACCTGGCCTAGCAATTGTTGGTCCCGAAGGCAAAGCCCAGCAAGGAAATGCCGGAACAGTTGGCACTACCGATGGCAAGGCTCACGACCCTGTTGTAGCTAAGCCTCAAGATTTGGCCGCAAAATCGCATGATCCAGCTACGGCAAAGGCTCAAGAGGCTTTAGGGGCAAAGGTTAACGACACTGGTTTGCGAGGCTCTGAGCCCGGAACTGGAGCTTTGACTGGCAAGATACAAGCAGGTCCAGATCAGGCTAGGGCTAATGATGCTGCTGGCCATCCCAATGCTCAGAACGCGGATGCTCTTGCTCGCCAAGCAAATGGGGCATCGGTTCTCAAAAATTATTCCGCCGACGGCACACGTTCTGGCATTGACCACACAAACCAGGGAATTGTCGCCAAGGTCGCTGATGGTAAGTCTGACGGCGTTCGCGCCGGTCAGGTGTCGCTGAACGATGGCAAGATTGCCGATGGAAAGCTCGATGGTGATCGCGGACAAGTCAGGCTTCCCGATGGACGAATGCCTGACGGCAGGATTGGCGATGGAAGTTCCTCCGGCGGTCGCCCTGGCGAGGTGAAGATGGGCGATGGCAAAATCGCCGACGGAAAGGCCACTGACGGAAAGACCACTGACGGTAAGACCAGTGATGGCAAAGCTGGTGATGGGAAAACAGGCGATAGGCTTCCAGACGGAAAGGTCGCAGGGAAGACCAGTGATGGTGGCTCTTCTGGTCCATCGGCTTTTATTCAGTTTATCGAGAGTCAGGCTGGCATTCGAGGTTTTGGTTTGCCAGCTAAACCTGAAGGCAATAAGTCTGAGGGCAAGAGTGATGGCAAGAATGATGGGAAGGCTGACGGCAAGCTCGATAACAAGCTAGATGGCAAGCTCGATGGCAAAATAGACGGTGCTAAGAATAACCTAAGCCCCGATGGCAAACAGGTTGGTAGTGATACCAAAGGCAGTGCCGGTATTCCTGGTGGCAGAGCTAATGCGATAGACGGTTTCCTTGGCCTAGTTGAAACAGTCAAAGATAATATCAAAGGCTCGTTCAAGAATTTAGGAGACCGCACACCGGTATCCGTGCCACTTAAAGAAGGTGAGATGGCTGCTGTTGCCATGCGCGGTAAGATGCCGCCTTTGCGAGATGATATTACTAGCGACCAGATACTTGCCGTCTTAATTCCAAAAGGGTATGTGGGCTGGAGCATTGTTCGCTCTCCTGGCTTAAAACCTAGTGATTCTCCTCTTCCCGGTTCACAGACCAAATTCGATGGCGGTAAATCTGGAGATGTTAAATCTGCCGATGGCAAGCCTTTAGATAACAAGCAACCCGATTCGAAGCCAGGCGAATCTAAGCCATTTGATATCAATAATCCTGAAGTGAAATCACGTCCTTTCATTCAGTTGCACGGTGTTGATAGCAATTACACCGGCGCTGGCGCCCGCCGCACAGATGCATCTGTTCCGGGGCGAGTCGAGCCGGTAAAGGCTGAGCAAGTGAAGGTTGAGCCAGCTCGGCCAGAGCCGGTTAAGAACGAACCTACTAGAGTTGATCAAGTGAAGCCAGATCAAGCTCGGCCCATTCCAGTTAAAGCTGAACCTTTCACTGACACCAAAGTAGCCGCTGTTACAGGCGCCGCAGCTAGTGCTACTCCATACCTTGACGTCTCGGCAAATAGCCAAATCATCGATCAGAGTGCCACGAGGCAGACTATTCCCTCGACGCCAAAAGATAGGCGCCAACTGATTGAAGAGCAGGAGCACACCTTGCCTTCCGCTAGTGAAAACGAATTTGAGATCAGCGATGAACCTAGCGCAGACTCCGATATTTCATCACTGCAATCAACGATCGATCTTTCACTATCTAAAGAAGGCGAGAAGCGTTCACGCTATGTCAATCAGGCTCTCGATGCGCAAGAAGAGACATGGAACAGTGAAGACGATGATGCCGCCGGTGCCCATGAAATGCCAGCTCCATTGGGGCGTTATACATACATTGTGCGTGCCGGTGATACCATCGAATCTGTTGCAGTGGTCGAACTGAACGACCTCTCGCTCGCACCTTTGCTCTACAAAAAGAATAAGAAGTATGTTCTGCAAGAAGAAGAGTATGGCAAGCATCCTCTTGTTCCTGGTGTTGTGATTGACCTTCCGACACCTGCTGAAATAAAGGCCTTTAGACAGTTCTAGTGTTTCTGCGCGCTAACTTTCTTCGCCTTGGCTTTATTTTTCACTTTTAGAATGGCATTTTCTTTCAGCCCTTTGACGCATTCAGGGCTGATGTCTCCGTTAGGGTTTGGATATTTTTTAGCCAATGCTATCGCTAGCTGATATTCACGGTCAGAGTCTTCGTATTGGAATTGCTCTGAATGACATTTGCCCAGAGTGCAGTGTAGCTGCGGCCAAGCCCATGATAGAAAAGGATATTTCTCAATTTGCTGCAGCAGATCTCTGGTTGTTTGTTCAGCTTTAACCCATTCACTGCCATGCATGTAGATGCTGGCCAACAGACCCTTGTCTTGGATAAAGCGATAGAGCTTATCTGGCGGGTAATTCTTTTCTAGCTCAATACCTTGTTTGATGTAGCGTTCTGCAGCCGCTCTGTCACCGTGGTTAATCATGTAGAGCGCTATGTGTCTGTACGATTGGGTGACATTGGGGTGATGAGGATCGACTGCCAGTCGTAAGGCAAGGACATGGAAGAGACATTCTTTTGCGTCTGTCGATTTGCTGGCGAGGGCGTTGTAACTCTCGGCAAAATCATCAATATCCACCATTAACTCCAAGTCTTGCTTGAATAATGCTGGACTTACTTTCAGTGTTTGCACGTAAAGCGGCTCTGCCTCTTTAAGATTGCCTTGAATTACCAGAAGGCGAGCTATGCGTGCTCTGCTTCTAGCTGCCCAGGTGGCGCCTTTGTCTTTGTTGGATGCATCAATAATCTTGCTATAGAGAGCGATTGCCTCTTTCGTTCTGCCGTGGGTTTCAGCTGAGTTTGCTTTGGCAAAGTCGTCAGCTAGAGCCGCTGACTTTGCCGGCGGGGCAAGCAGCAGAAGGAACAGCAACAAAAAGAAGACACGCAGTTTTTGCATGGCAGCCTAAGACAATGCTGGGTAGTAGACCTTAGACTCCTCAACTTTTATACCCAGAATTTCCCAAAAGCGTCTTATAAATTACTGACTGCCAATTAATTCTTCTAGCTCGGGCAGTCGCGGCAATGATGGCACTGCCCCGGCCTTGGTGCAGGCGAGAGAGCCCGCTGCGCAGCCATATTTCGCCGCTTCTGCCAGGCTATCACCCTTGGCCATTCTCATGGCTAATGCGCCGCAGAAGGCATCACCAGCAGCTGTTGAGTCGACTACAGAAACCTTAAAGGCTGCAACGGTTTGTGGCTTATCTGGCTGGGAGCTTTCGAGAATTAGGGCGCCACGCTCGCCCAGTGTGAGAATCACTCCCTTGGGGCCAAGCTCGAGCAGTTTGCGGGCGCATTGATGAGCTAGTTCTGGCGAGGTTGGGTTAATACCAGTGAGCAAGTGGGCTTCTGTTTCATTAGGCACGATTACGTCTACGTTTTTTAGAAGTTCTGCCGATAATCCAGTCTCTGGTGCTGGGGCCGGGTTGAGAATGACTGTTAGGCCCTTGCTGCGGGCTGCTTTCGCTGCTTCTAAAACGGTTTCTGCTGGGATTTCTAGTTGTAGCAACAGCACTTTGGCGTTGCTTAGCAAATCAGCTTTTGCTGATACATATTCTGGAGTCATCGAGTTGTTTGCATTTGGCACGATGACAATGCTGTTTTCGCCTGAGGGGCCAACCCATATGTTGGCGATGCCGGTGGTTTGCTCAGAGTCTTTGGTCATGCCATTTGTATTGACGCCATTGTCTTTCAAAGTATCGAGCAAGACTTGGCCATAAGCATCGGCGCCGACTTTGCCAATCATGGCTACTGATGCACCGCAGCGCGCTGCTGCCAGGGCCTGATTGTTGCCTTTGCCACCAGGAAAAGTATCAAATGTTGAACCTTTTAAGGTTTCGCCTCGGCCCGGTAGGCGTGGTACGCGGATGACAATATCCATACTGAGGCTGCCAATAACAACTACATCTGTGCTGGCGCTTCTATCTGTGCTGCTGTTTGTCTGTGCTGCACTGTTCGCTTCTGAGCCCACTAACTTTTCCTCTACTAATGCCTTATTTGGGCCGCTATTTTAGCAGAAGGTACTATTATTACTGTTCTGCTTTTAAGGAACCATTCTGTGTCTAGAATTGTGCGCTTTCATCAAATCGGTGCTGCTGAAGTTCTACAGATCGAAACGGTGCCGGAGGTAGAACCAGGAGAAGGCGAAGTGCGTCTGCGTGTTCATGCTCTTGGTCTTAATCGAGCAGAAGTCTTGCTGAGAGAAGGAAGGTATTTAGAAAAGCCGATTTTACCTTCGCGTATTGGTTATGAGGCTAGTGGCGTAATTGAGGCGATTGGCTCGCAGGTTGAAGGCTTTAGCATCGGCGATAAGGTTAGCACTGTGCCTTGCTTCTCACAGGCTAAATATGGAGTTTACGGCGACTGGGCTCTGGTACCGGCTCGCGCCTTGGCTAAGTATCCTGATAATTTAAATGATATTGAGGCCGCTTCAATCTGGATGCAGTATTTGACAGCTTACGGTGCCTTGATTGAGTTGGGCTGCCTCACAAGCGAGCAAACAGTTTTGATTACAGCGGCTTCTAGCTCTGTTGGCTTCGCTGCTATTCAAATTGCCCGTCGTCAGGGCGCCAATGTCATTGCCACCACTCGTGGTGAAGCAAAGAAGCAGACCCTTCTAGATGCTGGTGCGCACCGCGTCATTGTCACAGATCAAGATGATCTTGTTAAAGAGGTAATGGCTGCTACTGCTGGCAAGGGAGCCAATCTGATTTTTGACGCTATAGCCGGGCCACTTTTGCTTAAGCTTGCTAAAGCAGCTGCATACGAGGCATCTATTTTTATATATGGTGCCTTGAGTTTGGAGACCACTGCATTTCCTTTGCAGCTGGCGCTGAAGAAGGGGCTTACAGTGCAAGGCTATACAATGTTTCAAGTGACCGACGATGCCGCACGATTTGCTCGGGGCAAAGAATATACCTATGCAGGCTTGAAAGACGGTTCATTGGTGCCCGTCATAGACAAGGTCTTCCCCTTCGAACAGATTGTGGAAGCGCACCGCTACATGGAGTCCAATGAGCAGAAAGGCAAGATCGTTGTGCAGGTTAGTTAGTTTCTGTTGGCCAGCGCTTTTCGAGCATGCCATCAATGATGCTGCCAATTTTGAAAGACATGACGTAGAAGACTGGAATTGAGAATATGCAGAGAATTTCTTCCATAGCGACCTACTGGGGTGAGTGTGGAATCCTCTAATATGCTGAGCGCTGGAACGGAGGTTTGCATCGGCATCTCAAATGCCTAACTGGCGGCTGTTAAGCCACGCCATTGCCCGTCTTAAGGTTTTCATTATATTTCGATAGTCGTATCTTAAGGGCGGCAGAGGGCACTGTCAAATGTATTTTCTGTTATTTCTATCGGAGAATACGAAGGTGATTTCTTGCAGCGCAAGCGGCGCTTGCTAGATAGCGAACCAATTGCACTACTTGGCGCGACAATTGAAGCTGCCAACAGAGGCTGCTAACAGAAGCTGCTAACAGAAGCTGCTAACAGAAGCTGCTAACAGAAGCTTCTAATTGGCGCCCGACGAATAGAAACGTCTGCCACTCTCGCTCATCGACGTCAACAGGCTCGATATCTGTCTTTTGGGCTCGCAGGTGGTATAGGTTTTGTTCAGTTCTTCGATTAGCTGGGGAATACCAAAGCTGTCGGCGTAGCGCAGCACACCGCCGCGGAAGGGTGGGAAGCCTGAACCAATTACCAGAGCCAAATCTAATTCTCTAGGCTTGCGCACAACCTTTTCTTCAAGGCAGCGAGCGGCTTCGTCGACAATGACGAAGATTAGACGATGTTGAATTTCGGCTATCTGCTCGGGTGTGGCTTTCTCCGTGCTGACAGTCATGTTGGTGATGCTAGCGAAGTCTGGGTTGATCTCCAGTTTGCGCCCTGAGGCGTCCCAGTGATAGCAGCCAGCACCAGAAATCTTGCCTTTTAGGCCAGCTGCGGCTGTAGTTTTCATAGCAATAGGCGGGGTGAACCTTTCGCCGAAGGCGGCATGCAATTTGTTGGCCACCGAGAAGCATAAGGATAGGCCAAGCTCATCTACCAAGGTAAATGGCCCCATTGGTAGACCAAACTGAACGGCTGCATCTTCTATCCAGTTAAATGGATAGCCTTCGTCAAGCATCCGCGATGCTTCCATAAGGTGGGTTGTGAGCAGGCGGTTGACTAAGAATCCTACGGAGTCTTTGACGCCGATTGGCACTTTGCCGAGTTTAGTCACTAGTCCAAGGGCGAGGCTATTGGTTTTAGCATTGGTGCTGGGGTGGCTGATCACTTCAACTAGAGGCATTTTGTCGACGGGATAGAAGAAATGCAAACCGACAAAGCGTTCTGGTTTGCTCATCTCTTGGCCGAGTTCGATAAGCTCTAGAGCCGAGGTATTGGTTATTAAAACGCAATCGTCGGCCACATGTTTTTCAACTTCAGCTAAGAGCTTTTGCTTGAGCTTGCTGTCTTCAGGTACGGCTTCAACTACCATCTCGCAATCACTCAAAACAGAGAGCTGCTCGGAAAAAGTAATTTTGCCCCGCTCTGAGGTTCCACCGGCGAGTGTTGAAGCATGAGCTTCTTCGTGGGCTGCATCGAAATCAGCCATCTCTTTTGCTCGTTCTTCTGAACTAGTTTTGACGCGCACATTTATGCCGTGGACGGCAGCAAGTTTAGCGATGTCCAAACCCATGATGCCACTGCCAATGACACCAAGCGTTTTTATTGGTTTGGCGCCAGATTTTTCAGCTGTTCTTGCCGCTGATCGTGCGGTGAAATCTTGAGAAAAGAATAGTTGAATCAGATTGCTTGATGTTTTATCACTAGCTAGATCGGCGAATGATTTTGCTTCTAATGCCAAACCCTCTTCTAGAGTCGCTGTAGTTGATAGTTGTACCGCTTCAATTGCTTTGAGTGGAGCTGGATAATTGCCTTTGAGGCGAATTTTGATTGAACGCTCCATGGTGGCAAAAAGTTTTTTGAGCTTTTCTGGGCTCTCTTCTTCTTTAGCGGGCCGAGGTTCTGCAGTGCCCTCCAGTATGGCAAGGGCTAACTCTTCAGCTGCTTTGTACAGCTCGCTGTAAGGCACTACTTGATCGACAATTCCTAACTCTAGAGCTTTTGTGGCTGAGACGATTTCAGAAGTAAGAATATATTCTAGAGCGAGCCTGACTGGTATCAAACGAGGTAGTCGTTGTGTGCCACCAAGCCCGGGTATCAAACCAAGCCGTACTTCAGGTAAGCCAAAAATGCTTAAATCTGAATCGGAAGAGATGCGGAAGTTGGCGCAAAGTGCTACTTCTAGGCCGCCGCCAAGACAGGCCCCATGGATTGCTGCAACAGTTGGCTTGCCGAGATTTTCTAGTTGATTGAAGACGGCCTGACCCTCTTGTGAGAGTTTGTGCGCTTGCTCTTGCGAGTCGAAGCTCATGATTTCGTGCAGGTCTGCGCCTGAAACGAAAGTGTCTGGCTTACTTGAAGCAATGATCAAAGCTTTGATTTTTTTGTCAGCTTTTATTTGTGGAATTAGCTCTGTCAGTTCGAGTAAAACATCGTGGCCCAAGACATTTACTTTGCCAGCGCAGTTAAACCAGAGTATGGCCACGCCTGAATGTAGCGTTTCTAGCTTTATATCTCGTTGATGCTTCAGGGTTTCCATTGAGTTACTTGTTCCTTTAGGTCTTTTTTCAGGCTTTCGTGCCATGAAGTTTGTAGCCGAAAGTCATTGCCTCTGAAAGCAAATGTTCCGGCAGTATGTGCGCTTCAATCGAACCCTTCTCACTCTTTCTAATTTCTGAGAGCAGCGATTCGGCGCTTTCTACATATTCTTGTGCAGCAATCTTGTAGCCACCAAAAGGTTGCCCTTTGTTGATGAATACTAAGATATCGGGGCTACTATCTTCACTGTAAGTCAAGCAACCAGTTTCACCGGTGAGAGCAATTGACACCAGTGTTGTGTCCAAATAGTCAAGCATGGCTTTCGAGTCATCTTTAGCCAAAGGGCAACCAAGAAATAGTGCAGACATGGCGAGAACTACGTCTGCAGGCAATTCGTAGACTTGTAGAAATGTGTCGACGCCAGCGATATCACCTTTAATCAAGTTGATAGCTTTTTCTACGGCAAAGGTTTCTTGAGCATCTTTGCGGCCATAAATGGCTCCAGCCACTCTTCCTTCGTAAAGTAACATAGCCGAACGTGATTTTTGCTCTTCTGAACGGGCTTTGACGCAGCCAGTGAAATTGGCCAGTTCCAGTTCAGAAAGTAGCTTTGATGAGTCAGCAGTGGAGCAATTCAACTCAAGATAGAGTTTGCCAGATACGGCCGGCATAATTAAGTCGATGGCTCGACGCAGCCGCTGGCTGCTCGGATAGGAATCAACCCAAATGGCAAAGGCATTATCTTGATCAGAGTCTGTACTTAGCTGAATTCGCTCGGTCGTGCCAAGCATAAAGGCGAAGGTCATCAGCGCTCGGTTGTTATGCATGCAAACAAAAGTTGCTGGCACCGTTTGGCCGATTTTAAGTGGCTCTGTACTTGGTAGAAATGCCTTGAGGACATGATGGTTTTCAACGTCGTTTTCAGCCGGGTCTGCCAATGGGGGCAGGCCTGAACCGATTACAACGGCGTTGTATCCGCCTGGTTCGGCGCTTTCTATTTTGCACATTACGCTCTGGCCGGGGCGATAGGTGCTCGAGCTGTCAATATCTGTCATAGCATGCCATAGCGCTTGTACCTTCGATTAACTCTCAGAGGGAAGGAATAACTTCTAACAGAAATGTAGTTTATCATTACCAAATGAACACGGTTCGCGGTGCCTCGTTAATCTCAATAATCGGTTGTCTATCTGTTTGTGTCTGTACAAGCTTGTTGTTGACATGCTGTACTGGCCCACAGACTCAGCATTTAGGCCGGGTAGAACCGCAGTCAGGAGCATTGTCTTTGTCTCCTGCTAAGCCTGACATGGGGCAGAGCCAGCAGAATGCCCTTCAACCTGGAACCATTGCTTCGGGCGATACTAGCGCTAACAATGCTGACCGAGTCACTATTGAAGATGTTGCGGCTATTGCCAAGAAGGTCGATTCTGGCTTTGAAGATGGCTGGATAGCTGGGCGTGAGGCACGGGTCTTTAAATCTCCTTATCGCACCCTTAGTGCTCAAGATAAGGCCCAATTCGCATTGGCTTATCATGATTTTCTGGAGCCATTCCATCAAGATCTCGGTAATAACTTGGCTACTTATGTGCCCTACAAAACCAGGGCAGCTTTCGCCCGCAAATACTGGCTTGCTTCTAGTTCTGGCGAGAAATTCAAGAACGAAAAAGAAAAGTATCAAATCGCTTGGATGCACGAGTCATTGCTCGATGGTAGTGAACTTTGGTGGCGTGCTGCTGAGAAGCGCTTTGGTAACAAGATTGACTCAGTTTTAGCGCTAGTGCACGATACTGAGCAGAACATGGTCTCGAAATATATGGAAGATGAAAAGACAGAAGGTACTTTTTCTAGCCAGATGTCAGATAAGTCAGTCAAGTCTGAGAGTGTTAACTGATGTCTGACAAGCGCAAGAGGCTGACTGAAAGAGAAGAGCAGGAACTACTGTTCCAGAAGCGCTTAGCTGAACTAAGGGCGCGCAACAATCAATTTCCCTGGAATATGAAGGAACAACCTGACTTCGAAATTCCTGCTGAACAGTCAAAGCTATTTGCCGATAGGTATATCGAAGATCCTTCTCTATCCGATGAAGAGGTTGAGCGCAGGGCTCTGCTCGATCTTAACTCCTTCAATTTTTGGTCATTCTATAAGCGTTTAAATTACGAAGTACGAAGAGCCAGCCGCTATAAACGGCCACTTTCATTACTCTTTGTCACCATCGATAAGCTGGCGAATGTAGTTGAAAATTTTGGTCTACAGGGCGAAAATGCAGTAATACTTGGTACCGGGCGCGGCCTTCTTGGTAGTGTCCGGGATGTTGATATTGCCGGCCGCTGTCGCGATGATTGTTTTGGCGTGATACTGCCTGAGACACCAAGGGGCGGAGCGGAGATTGCCGCTGAGCGAATTCGAACTCGCCTGGAAAATCTCACAGTCGACTACAAGGCCAGTCAAATTTTACTTACGGTCACTGTGGGTGGTGCCAGCCTAGATGAGGGCATCGATAAGCCAGATCAACTGATTGCTCTGACTGTAGAAGCTCTTCAGCTAGGGATTCGCTCTGGTGGCAATACCGTCAATTTCCCTGTTGACGAATAGGCTTGTTTAAGGCTAACCAGGACAGTCTGAGCTATATCGGTTACATTTATTCGCCTATAACCTCCTTAAACTGGGTAAAACACCTATAACAGTATTGGAACGTTTAGCTTTGTAGTGGAAATCCACCAAATGGAATCAACCGACTCCCATGACGCTCAAGTCCAGGTTCCCAACCAGCTTCCTCAAGCTGGTTCCGCGGTGCCGGCTCATGCCTCTCCGGCTCATGCCTCTCCTGCTCACGCCTCTCCTGCTCATGCTTCTCCTGGGCAAGCAATCGAAGGCAGTGTTCCTGCACCCGCACCCTCACCTGCGCCTGCTTCAGCTGGTATTGCCAAGCCCGGTGTCTTCGCACCAGGAACTATTGTGGGCGCGAGCTACGAAGTGATTGAGCTGCTTGGTCGCGGCGCCATGGGCATGGTTTACAGGGTTAAACATGTTACGTTACCGGCCGAATATGCGCTAAAGATTCTTACTGACGATAAACAAGATGACGTCTCGGTTATTCGCTTTCAAAATGAGGCGCAAGCTATTGCCAAGCTGAACCATCCCAATATCGTGGCTATCTACAATTTCGGCTTGCACGAAGGTTCACTGCCGTTTTATGTCATGGACTTGCTAGCGGGGGAAGACCTGCTCGATAAGATTGCATATTCTGGGCCGATGGCGCCCGACATGGCCTTGCCATTGTTCATTGAGGCCTGTGCCGGCTTAAGCTTTGCCCACCGCAAAGGCATTCTTCATCGCGATGTTAAGCCTGCCAATCTATTGATTCTTGATCGGCCTGATGTGCACGGTGCCAGTGTTAAGGTTGTCGACTTTGGCATAGTCAAGTTTGCCGAAGAACTTAAGCCCGATTCACAGAAGCTCACGGCTATGGGAATTGTCTGTGGTAGCCCTAGTTATATGAGCCCCGAGCAAGCCATGGGGCAAAAGGTTGATCCTCGTTCTGATATCTATTCCTTAGGCTGCAGCCTGTTCGAGACCCTCACTGGTAAGGTTCCTTTTCGGGGGCGAAGTGCTTCTGACACGATGATGATGCATGTCAGCGCTCCGTCACCATCTCTGGCGAGCAAGAACCCAGAAGCTAAGTTTTCTGATGATTTAGAAATTCTTGTGGCGAGAATGATGGCGAAAGAGCGAATGTATCGCTATCAGACAATGGACGCAGTTGCTCAAGACCTGAAGAATCTTCTTGAAGGAAAGCCTTTAGCAAGCACACCTTTTGTTCAGTCTAACTTTGGGGTGACTCAAGGCAAGGCTGAAGGAGCCTTTGAGTCGAGCCAGGCTCAACGAAATCATACTCAAGGAAGCCAGGCTCAAGGAAACCATACTCAAGGAAATCTTGGCAGAGTTCCTGCTAAGCCGACTGCTCGTCAAGACGAGCCTTTGTTTGATGGGCGTTTTACCGGTGATGACGGACGCTTTACTGGTGAGCAAGATGCCTCTGGCGAGTATGAGAGCGAAGAGTCTGACGAAGAGCTAGATGAAGACGAGGTAGCCTCTCCTCGGGCAGGTCTTGTAAAAATGGCAGTCGTTTCGATGCTGCTCATTGCCGTTGTTGGTGCTGTATCTTATTTTGCATATAACACGCTGCTGCCAGGTGTCACGAGTGCTTCTAAGGAAGCTTCTAGCGCCGTCAAGGTCAACATAGATATGAATTATCTAGCGCCGGTGATGAACAATATTGGGGCCACAGAGCCGGATCCTAAGGCCGCTTCTATAAAATTGACGGATTCTAAGTATTTCTCGAAGAGGATCAGTGTTGATGGTCAGAAGTTTATTCAGTTTGATTTCCCTGCAAAATCTGGAGAGAGGCCTTTGGCCTGGATTGGCACTTCAATGGCGAATCGGAATGCCGCTGTGGGTATTTTGCGCATCCCATTTAGTGGGCGGATCTGTTTGGTTCCGACGCCAGATACCCTCTTAAAACCAGAGTTCTTCGCTAAATTTAGGCAAGGTGATATAGCTGAAGTAATCATAAATAATAGTTACTCTAGTGACCAAATTGTATGTGCGTCGGCAAAAATACCAGGTCTTAACGGCTTTAGTATTATGAACGCATCAATGTTATCAGCGAAAGTAATACCTGCTCTCAATAGCATTACGGGATTAACCGATCTCACTTTGCAAAGATCTCGCTTCAGTGCCAGTGAACTCGCTAAGCTGAACTGCTGGTTGAATCTCAAAAAGTTAGCTCTCAACAAAAGCCAGCACATTACTTCTGCTTTGAAGCATTTGAGCGGATCAAGAAACCTAGAAGTTCTTGATCTCACAGATTGTGGCATCGGTCCACAAGACTATCGATTGATTTCAAATCTGCCCAATCTTTATTCATTAAGGCTAGACCAAAATCAGCTTACCAATGCTGATTTGCGAAGTTTGTCGAAACTTCCTAGGCTTGCTGAATTGTCTTTAGTTGATGCTCAGATCAAAGACTATATCAACGCCAAGGATCTTCAGCAATTTCCTGCTTTAAGAGTTCTGTATGTTGAAAGTGGCCGCTTCAAGAAAGAAGATCTCACCCGTATTTATGAGCGGTGTCCTAATCTGAGAGTGCATTTCTATGCTCCGGCGACCACTGATTCTTCCCAAGAAATGATTTTCGAAACACCGGCCAGTTTCTAGAGTCAAAGTTGCTAACTCTTTGACTGTCAGAGCGTGAATTTGCAAAGAACAGGGAAGTGATCTGAGCCACAATCTTCTTGGACAGTGCGTTCAGTGCACTTGATTGTCGGCGACATGAAAACATGATCGATAGGAATCACCATGTACGGTAACATCGTCGGCCAGGTCGGCTGTATGCCTTTGTTTAGCCTGCTGTCAAGCAAACCAGACTCTCTTACGAAATCGGTGAAAATATAGCACCATGGTGTGCAATTAAAATCACCGGCTAAAATCGTTAGCTTCTGACTTTGTGCTATTCGTTTGGCAATTTCATGCATCTGGACATCGCGCATATTTGTATAGCTTGAGCCTACCGGTGGTGGCGGATGGGTGGCTATTACTTGAATTTGCTTTTCACCAGCCTCACTAGGCACGGTTACTTCAATAAATATTGTCGGCACTCCAGCAATACCAATAGGCTCGCGGCTTTCCTGAACAATTTTGTATTTGCTCAAAATGCCAATGCCAAAGTTGTCTGTTCTCGCCCGCACACTTTGATATGGGTAGATGCTTTTGAGCTTTTCAAAATGCTCGCGCCAACCCTCGCTGACTTCTTCGACACAGACAATATCAGGCTTGGTTCTTTCAATTAGCTTGTCGAATTTCGGGTAGTTTGTGTTGCTTGAGTTAACGTTGAATTGCAATAGCGAAAGCGGCGTCGCGCCAGTTTGGGCCTGATTTGAAGTGGCACTGCCAAAACTAGTGGAAGAGAGCGTGACCACTGCTAAGTTTGCGATAAGCGCCACAATGCAAGTTGCCAGATAGATTTTGTTGAGTTTATTGCGTTCTAAATAGAGTAAATAAGGAATCGCCATGGCCAGCAAGACGGCGTACTGAACGCGAAAATGGGAGAATAGCTCAACGGGCCAGCAAACAAAACCCACAAAAGCGAAGGCTGAAAAAACAGCAATACAAAGAGCTGGCGCTCTGACTAGGGCTCCAATTGCAGCACATATTTCTCTTGGCTTTTTCATGCCTAGTTGCTGAGGCTTTTGATTTTAGCTTTGGCCGTTTCTACTCTAGGGTCTTGGGCTGGAGCCAGTTGTACAAAAGTGGAGAGTTCGCTCTTCGCACCTTGTGAGTCGCCTAGCTTTTCCATGGTGCTGGCGAGCAAGAAGTGGGCGTCGACATTGTTTGGATCAATAGAGGTTGTCTCTTTGTAGACTTGTTTGGCACCATCGGCGTCACCTTTTAGAAGCAAAGCCGAGCCCAGGTTTAGTCTCGCTGAAATTAGCTTAGGGTCTAGTTTGACAGCTTCTTTGGCGTGGGCAAATGACTGGCCGACATTGCCAGTGCGAGCAAAGACATAGCTTAGGCGGTCATGCATTTGCGCTGATTGTGGAAATAGATAGACGGCTTGCTCTAGGAGGTTGATAGCATTGTCGAAGTTGCCTGCTGCCATGCATTTATTAGCCAGGGCGCCAAGAATGATCTTGTCCTTCGGATTAAGCCGATAAGCCAATTCAAGCTCTTTGATGCTCTGGTCTTCTTGGCCTAGCTTGGTTAAGACCCTGGCATAATTTGAATGGAAGAGTGCATCGTTTGGCTTTAGTTCTATGGCTCGTTTGTATTTTTCTGCTGCACCAGCCCAGTCGCCTTTAATCGTGAGGATGGCGCCGTAGTCGGCAATGGCGTCTGCGTATTCTGGATCGGTGGCAATGGCGGCCTTGTACTCGCTAATGGCACCATCAAAATTGCCATCACCCACCAGGTTGTTGGCTTTGAGATAGTGCGATTCGGCGGCGACAAAAGTCATAACGTTGTCGGGGATCTCTTTGACTTGCTCTAGGGTTGGTGCACCAAGAACAATATCGTTTCCAGTCCAGTCTGATTTCATCACCGGAGTCTGACGCTTAGTAGAACCGCTGCTAAATGTGGTATCGCTCTCGGTTAGAGCACGCGCCTTAGCAAAAGCTTCATTGAGCGATGGCATGCCGTCTTTTTCGCGCAGTGACTTGATCAAGTTGTTAGAGAATGAGTTTCCCCAGGTCATTTGGTCTGGTTTGCTCGATGTCAGAATAATATAGCCCTTGCCCAGCGAGACTTTGTTCAAGTCGATGTTGCTGCCCATGAAAAGCGCCTTGGCGCCGGCTGTGAGTTCGGCGGCTCCACTGTATGGTGATTCAAGCACCATGACAATGCGGTCGGTTTTTACATCTTTCTTCAATGTCTCCATCAAGTTTTGCATTGATAGACAGGTCGAGTAGACATTATCTAGGGCGCAATCATAGGCACTTAAATAAGTGGTACCGTCGGTGGTGGGAAAGCCATGGGTGGAAATAAATACGACAACGAGGTCGTCTGGCCCAGCGAGGCTTCCTAACCAGCCTTTGCCCAGATTGTTTATGATGTTTTGGCGGGTTGCTTCTGAGTTAATCAGAGTTTTGACGTGGCTTTCAGGAAAACGCCCGGCATTTGGATCTTTAAGATAGGCCGCGAAGTTGCGAGCAGCTAGGTCCATTTTTGCATCGACGCCGTCCAGTCTCTTTTCTTTGAACTTAGCTGCACCAATTACCACGGCCCATTTCTGTTTGATTGGTCGATTGGTAGAAGTGGCATTGGGATTCAAGTCTTGAATCTTTGTCCATTGCACACCGCTAGCGGGAGCTTTGTTGACGTCAGCTGTTGCAGCCGAGACCCTCGCTCCACAGAGGCTGAGGGCCATGCTAAGGGCTGCCGATAGAGTGACAACAAATCTTGCTTTGAGCAATTTAGTCTGGGTACTATCGTTCACAATCTTTCTCATCCCGAATTTCTCTCATCCTAAATTTTTCAAGCAGACGCTATTTATTGGTGGGCCAGGGCGACATCCACGGCCATTAGACCGCCTGGGTCGTTGAAGCTAACTTTTACCATGCTTCCGTTTGATGAACTGAAGCTACGTGCCAATTTCTCTTGGCCAGGTACTTGATCAGGCAAGATTACTGGAGTTGGATCATCCCAAGATAATTGCATACGGGTGGGCACCAGGTCTTTTGAACCGGACATGTCATCTGATACATAGGCTGTTAGATAGACTGGTGGATTGAGGGCTTGTTCGTTGGCAATTTTTGTTGTCGAGAACAATAAGCTCATTTTTTCAATACCTGGTGTATTGTCGAATGTGAGCCAGTCTTTGGGGAGAGGATAATCGGTTTTGGCGGCCAGGTAATTCTTGGTACCAGTATCTTTTGATGGGAAGAGAATGGTTTTCTTGCCGCTACTTCCTTCTTTCATAACAATATAGGCGTAGCCTGCAGAATCAGGAATGATGTGGAAGCGTATAGAATCGCCTGATTTGAAGGCCATCTTGTTGTTGCAGCGATAGATTTTTCCGCCTCTATTCAGTTCAATCCAGTATGACATTCCTGCACTAGAAGAGACTTTGATATCGTGATTGTTGGCCTCTGCTGGCTTCTTGGTAGTACTAGGTTTGACCAAGACCGGAGCAGCCAGCGCTACTTTTTCTTCGGGCTTCTTTTCTGCCAGTTTTGTCGTCCCTTGATCATCAGCTACTTTGTTATCTTCAGTTTCTTCTTTACCTTTGGCCAGTACTTTCTTATCGATCCATTTGCTGATGTAGCTGAGATCGTCTTTGCTGAACTGCCCTTCTTCAAAAATTAAGTGTTCTGCCGAGTTTGACATTACTTTGTCTTTGTTTGGAGTGGCGAGGCTGTCGAAGAGTTTGAATGTGGCAACCGGTCTCACTAATTTGTCATTGGAGCCCATGATGAATAACACTGGTGTTTGTTTGATAAGTCCAGCACTATCAAAATTTCCATTCATAAATTTCTGGAAAGCAATTAGCTCGTTGGGGCTAATTTTTGTGCGGCACAGCGGGTCGTTGAGCCAGCGCTCGCGCAAATCACTTTTTTTTGTGGCGGCGCCGACAACCATTGGACCAATATCAATGGGCTTGTTGAAGCCTCCAAATACCGCATGAACTCCAACTTTAAGGCTGTTATCAACGCTGTTGAAGCGATCGCCAGAGGGAACTGATGAAATCAAACCGTCAACTAAGTCTGGATAGAGAGCGGTGGCGTGGATGCCAATGCCTCCTCCCATTGATTCGCCCAGCATAATCAAGGGCAAACCCGGGTGAGCTTTGCGAATCTCAGTCAGTGCGCGTTTAATGTCTATAAGCGAGCCATCAAAGTCAATTTGGGCATTTTTTTGCTTGGGAATCCAGGAACCAAAACCGCGCATATCAATGGCGTAGGTAATTAGACCCTTTTTGGCCATTTCACGACCGAAGTCTTCGTAGGTGCCTTTATGCAAACCCAGACCATGAATGCAGAGCAATACAGCTTTTGGCTCTGCTTCTTCGTCAATCCAGCGAATGCAGGGAATTTTGTCGAGCTTGTCAGCCTTGCCTGACTTGGCGCCTGACTTATCGCCTAATTTAGACTGAGATTCAGTGGCGAAGGCGGTAGCTCTGGTCAGAGTGCTGCTTTGATTGATGGGATGATAGCTTAAGGCGTCGTGGGAGCGAAAAACGTCGTAGTTGTCGCCGGCGTTTTGCGCACTGACTTGGTTGCGGCTATTTTGGCTAAAGACCTGACTGATGAGTAATCCTGTGACCAGCAAGGCTAAGTTTGTTTTTTTCATCACTTTCACTTCAAATATAAGACTTCTCTCGTTTATCCCAACGGACCGTGCCGCTAAATTAGGGGAGCCCAGGGAAACGAATAATGCTATAGGCGGTTCATTATATAGGTTCCAGGTGCGCCTATGCTTGCCTGCCTGTCGGGTGCAAATTAGTAAAAATGAAAGTGCCCCGGGAGGCACTTTCATTTTTAACTAGCTATTCGCTTGTGGTCTGCGCCGTTCAGCTTGGGCTTGCTACCTATTTGGTAGCAGCGGCTTCTTCACTGTCTTCAGCTTTCTCTTCGTCTGCTGGTTTCTCAGCGTCAACATCGGAAGGTTGAGCGTCAGCAACATCGGCTTCTGCTTCAGATTTAGTTTCACTATCCCCTTCAGCTTTGGCTTCTTCAGATTGGCCAGCCTCTGCTTGCTTCTGTTTATATTCGTTGCCTTCTTGGTCCATGATCACAACGTGACCGCGTAGTTCATTCATGGTCTCTCTAACTTCAGCTTCGTCAGCTTCGGCGGCAACTTGACCGCGCAGCTTGCCGATGATGTCTTCAGCTTTAGCCTTAGAAGCATCGGTCAAACCTTTGCCCAGGTCTTTCATCTGGCGCTCAACGGTGTATACAAGGCCGTCTACTTCGTTGCGCAGGTCGGCCATAGCTTTGACCTTTTTATCGCTTTCGGTGTGCTCGGCAGCTTCTTTGACCATGCGTTCAATATCTTCTTTGGTCAAGTTGGTGCTGGCAGTAATGGTGACATTCTGCTCTTTACCCGTGCCGAGGTCTTTGGCTGATACCTTGACGATGCCGCTGGCGTCGATATCAAACGAAACTTCGATACGCGAAGCGCCACGAGCTCCAGGAGCAATTCCATCAAGTCTGAAGTTACCTAGTTTTTTGTTGTCACGAGCCATTGCTCGCTCACCCTGGAAGATATAGATATCAACAGCTGTTTGGTTATCTTCGGCTGTGGAGCAGAGCTGAGTTTTGTGGCAAGGAATAGTGGTGTTGCGCTCAACTAATTTGGCGAAGACACCACCCATGGTCTCAATACCAAGTGATAGTGGTGTAACGTCGAGTAGCACTAAGTCGGTCACTTCACCGGCCAACACACCGGCTTGCAGAGCTGCTCCAACAGCAACAACTTCGTCAGGGTTAACACTCTGATTAGGTTCTTTGCCGCCAGTCAGGCTCTTCACCAGGTCTTTGACTGCAGGAATTCTAGTTGAACCACCGACCAATACTACTTCGTCGATTTCGTTGTAAGTCAGTTTGGCATCGCTCAAGGCTTGCTCAATTGGACCTTTGCAGCGCTCAACTAGAGCATGGGTTAGTTCGTTAAAGCGCGACCGAGTAAGCTTCATGTCAAGGTGCTTTGGCCCTTGATCGTTGGCTGTGATGAACGGCAATGAAATTACTGTTTCGGTGACTGAAGAAAGTTCAATTTTTGCTTTCTCGGCGGCTTCGGTTAAGCGTTGCAGAGCTTGGGGATCTTTGCGCAAATCAATTGATTCAGCGTTTTGAAATTCAGCTGCTATCCATTGCACTAGGGCATAGTCGAAGTCATCGCCGCCCAAGTGTGTATCACCAGAGGTTGATTTAACTTCAATTAAGCCGTCGCTAACTTCTAGAACGGAAACGTCGAAGGTACCACCACCAAGGTCAAAGACTAAAATGGTTTCGTCTTTGCCTTTCTTTTCCATGCCATAAGCAAGTGCCGCAGCCGTAGGTTCGTTGATGATACGCAGCACTTCTAGACCAGCGATCGTGCCGGAGTTTTTGGTTGACTGTCTTTGCGAATCATTGAAGTAAGCGGGCACTGTGATGACCGCAGTGTCTACTTTTTCACCAAGGTATTTTTCCGCATCTTCTTTTAGTTTGCGCAAAATCATTGCTGAGATTTCTTCTGGTGTGTATTCCTTATCACTGATAAGTACTCGAACACCACCATCAGACGACTCTTTTACTTTATAAGAGACAATTTTGCACTCTTCTGAAACTTCAGAATAACGTCTACCGATGAAACGTTTGATTGAATAAATTGTATTGGTTGGATTCACCACTGCTTGTCTGCGGGCCAAGAGACCAACCAAGCGCTCACCTGTCTTATTGAAGGCAACTACCGATGGAGTAGTGCGTCCGCCTTCAGCGTTAGATATGACAGTGGGCCTTCCACCTTCCATAACGGCTACGACAGAGTTAGTTGTTCCAAGATCGATTCCGACTGTTTTTCCCATGATTTTTAGCGTTCCCAAGAAACGGTGTAATGCTTTATATCACTGAAGTTTAGCAGAGCGACCAGTCAAGAACCGGCAATGGAGCCTTAGCTGTGAGAGACTGTAACCTTATTAAAGTGGTATATATCTAGGTGTCAAGAGGATTGCGTATGTCAAATTCAGGTTTTGAGAATGATGCTGAAGAGCCTAGCCCTGTCCCAGCTAATCTGCAGCTTCGACGTAATGGCGCCCGCATGACTCGCAACGATTTGCAAGCTTTAAAGTCGGTGCAGACTAAAGAAGAATCTTTCATGGTGCAGATTGTCAAAGGTATTCAGGGCTTCTGGGCCGGCTTAATAGCATCTTTTGCCATGGCTCTACCTAGCAAGAAAGTCTCCTCTTGTGAACTGAATGGTCACGTCTACCCAAAAGGCTCGTGGGACGGCGAATTCCCGCGCTGTACTCACTGCGGGGAGCAAATAAAAGACGCCAATCAATTTGGTGGACGATAGGCTGTTTAGCCAGTTTAGGCTTAGGTTTTAGCTCCTTCATTTGCAATTTGACCGATATCGGCCAAATTGCAAAATGACAAACAATTGACGGCCGCGACAATCGGCTCTACCATACGTATTTATGTAAAACTTCTAAATAGTCTTCGCTGTTTGCTCTGCTCATCTATGGGTCTAAAGTGTCAAAGTCTGGAAAAAAGACTGTAGCAATAGGAATTCGCGACTTTGCCATGCCTTGCCCGCTTTCGGGCAGCATCGAAGTTAACTCAGGCTACGGACAGCTTTTTGGCGGCCCCCTGGCCCTGGCTGCAGAAGGGCGACAACTGCATAGCAAAATTCAAAAAGAAAGACAAAAGCTCTTTCCGATCTACAAGGCTGAAGTTAAGTCAGCTCATAAGTTTGAGAGCGAGCACTATATCTTCAATGTTTCAGGTCGAATCGACGGTTTTGTTGATGCCTTAGTGCCTATTATTGAAGAAATCAAAAGCTCAACTTCGCCTGGTGAATTGCTCTCGAAGTTGGCTATTGATCCGCAGCACCCTTATTGTCTGCAGCTTGCCACCTATGCCTACATCTTATATCTAGAAAAAGATGTAGTGCCACTAACGCGCTTTCTAATTACCTCTAACAGCTTCGATAAAGTCGAAGTTCTAGATGTCGATTTTAAAATCGACGCTTATGAAAGTTGGCTGGCACTGCGCTTGGCCGAGCTTGAAAGCGAGGTAATGGCCGAAGAGGCTGCACGATTGCGTCGAATGGAACTATCTGAAAAACTGGTTTTTCCGTTTACTAATTTGCGCCGTGGCCAAAGAGAATTGGTTGATGAATTAGCTAAAGATATTGAGACTAAGCATCAAGTGCTTGTACAGGCGCCAACTGGACTAGGCAAGACTATCGGTGTGATTTACCCGGTTTTGCAAGATAGTTTGCGCCGTGGTCAAAAGCTGATTTATGTAACACCGAAAAACACTCAGCATTCAGTTGCTCAAGAAGCAATTACTCGCTTGCAGGATGGCGGTGCACCAGTTAAGGTGCTAACTCTTAATGCTAAGGCCAAGATGTGCCTTAAAGATGAAGTGATTTGTAATCCGGGCTATTGCCAGTATGCCCGTGATTACTACACAAAAATGGATAAGCACAAAGTAGTCGACAAAATGTCAGAGATGACGTCTCTCACTGCTGAAGAATTTAAGAAGATTGGTGAAGAGTATGAGGTTTGTCCGTTTGAGGCATCACTAGATGCGGTGGCGGCTGCTGATGTGGTTATCGGTGACTATAACTATGTTTTCTCTCCGCGCAATACCTTGGGGCGCTTTACCTATACTCTCAGTAAGTTTAGTGAGAAACCCAATTTAGTTATTGACGAAGCTCACAACTTACCGCAGCGGGCGGCTG
>Ga0209480_10000832_pt1 | contig 23733 bp, 16 predicted proteins | sample JI61114C2DNA_FD_187501 | JGI IMG/M metagenome (GOLD analysis project Ga0209480, IMG submission 187501) | Wastewater effluent complex algal communities from Wisconsin, to seasonally profile nutrient transformation and Carbon sequestration -... | ecosystem: Engineered > WWTP > Effluent > Algae... | reverse complement strand
TGCGCCTGGGGTGAAGGTCAGCTTGTTGGCGATGATGTCGGCGACGGTAATGACGTCGTTGGCCGAGACCGGACCCCCATTCAGTTGCAGCGCGCCGCTACCCGGCAGTGTCGTGATCTTGACCGACGCCAGCGCGTCACCGTTGGCATCCGAGTAGCTGCCAAAGTCGGCAATGCTCAGGGTTGTTACTGCACCGGACGTGTTGATGTGGTCGTTCGTCGACGTGGGGGCAAGGTTCGGTGCTGCGGGGTTGGCGCTGGACGTTGGCGTGTTGAGGGTGAGTGCAAAGGTGTCGCTGACCGACGCGGCGCCGTCGCTTGCGGTGACCTTGATGTTGAGCGGCAGCGGAGCGGCGATGCTCGGGGTGCCGCTGAAGGTGTGGGTGAGTTCGTCGAAAGTCAGCCAGTAGGACGGCTTGGTGACGTCGACCCCGGGGGTGCTGCCGATGGTGTCGATGACGGTGCCGACGCCGTCAACGATCTCGACGGTGTAGCTCAGGTTGGTGCCGTCGGCATCGGTGAAGCTGTTGGCCGGGATCTGGTAATGCCAGGCGCCATTGCCGTTGAAGGTGGCGTCGGCCAGCGCGGCGTGGACCACCGGGGTGTCGTTGGTGCCGGTGAGGGTGACGACCAGGTTCTGGGTGGAGGAGGCACCGGCCGAGTCGATGACCTTGACTTCGAAGGTTTCGGTGACGACCTGGCCGGCGCGCAGGGCATTGATGGCGACGAAATTCGTCGGCGTGTAAGCCCAGTCGTGGGTCGTGGTGTTCAGCGACAGCGTGCCGTAGAAGGCTTCGCGGGTAACGGTGGCGCCGCTGGTGGTGCCGCCGCGGATGGAGAAGCTGACGGTTGTGCCGTCTTCCACGTCGGTACCGGTGAGGGTGCCGGTGGCGCCGCTGACATCGACCGCGCCGCCGGCCACGCTGCTGTCGTAGGCGGCGGTTTCGGTGACGCTGACTGCGCCGGCGGTACTGGTGAAGACGGGGGCGTCATTGACGGAGGTGACCGAGGTGCTCAGGCTGACCGAGTTGGTGGACACGCCGTTGGCCGAGAGGCTGGTTTCGGTATCGCGTACGTCGCCGCTGGTGTAGCCGCCCGCATACGCGTTGTCGGTGAAGTGCACCGTGAGCGGCGTGGGGGTGCCGTGCCAGTCGGCGTCCGGCAGGAAGCGGACCTTGGTGGCTGCGGAGAGCGCCAGGCCCGTGCTGTCGCTGACTGCGCCGATGTCGTACCAGTCGGTGCCGTTGGTGCTGTATTGCCACTGGCCGCCGCTGGCATTGGTGTTGCCCGTGACAATGATGCCGCCGAGGCTGGCGCCGCTATCCACGTCGGTGAAACGCGGGGCGAACAAGGCGCCCACGGTGGCGCCATTGATGGCGGCTTGGTCTTCGAGTACAGCCGCCAAGGCGACCGGGGTGGCGGAGGAGGCTAGCACCGGGGCGTCGTTTACAGCGCTGGCGGTAACCTGCACCTGGACCGGCGAAGCTGACACGGCGCCGTCGGCGTCGCGGGCGACAACGGTGAAGGCGTTGAGGGTGCCGTTGGCGTTGGCGGCCGGCGTCCAGTACAGCTTGAGGGTGCCGCTGCTGGGCAGCCCATCGTTGGAGCCGGGCGCCCAGGCGGTGGCGGTATCCGCGGAGGTGCCGATTTTCAGAGTGCCGCTGGAAACGGCCTTGACGACGAAGCCGGTGACGCCGGTGTCATCGGCTTCGTTGCCCTGGGCGGCCAGTTGGGCGTAGGTGATTTCAACCGAGGTGTCTTCGGTCGTTCCGGTCACGGGGGCGGCGAGAGTGGTCAGGGTGGGGGCCGCATTGCTGACCGGCACCTGATCGACGGAGGCCTGCAGGCTGGCGGCGCTGGCGGCGAAGACATAGGCGAAGGAGAAGCTCTTGACCTGTCCGGCCACGAAGGAGCCGAGGTCGAAGCCGATACCGATGGTGTTGTCGCCGTTGCCGACGGTGGTGCCTGCCAGATAGGTGGACGGGTCGGTGGTCCAGCCGGTGACGGAAGTGTTGTGGGTGAAGGTGCTGTTCGAGTAGAGGCCGATAACCCGGCTGCTGACCGGGCCGGTGCCCAGCACGATGTCGGTGGCTGCAATCGAGCCCGAGCCGCGGACGTTGTTGGTGCTGGATGTGGAGCCGGCGAGGCCGTTGGAGTCTACGTCGGGGTCGATGCCGCGGGCGTACTTGACACCCGAGATGGTGCTGGCGCCGGTGTTCTCCATCGTGACCTGAAAGGAGATCACCTGGGAGGTGGCACCCAGGGTGTAGATCTGGGTGATCTTCAGGCTGCCGTTATAGGACACATAGGTGATTGAACCGTAGGTGTCGGCGCCGCTGGTCGTGACCGAGGAGTCGGTCAGCGTCGTCGTCATGCCCGGCGACGTGTAACTTCTGTTGTTGTTGGTCTTGGTGCTGCCGTTGGCAGTGACCGAGAAGAACTCGAAGGGTGAGCCCGGGGTCAGGAAGTCGGCGGTGTCGAGGAAGCTGCGGGTGCCGTCCTTGTCGTACTGGATGCCGGGCTTGGCCGTGCCGCCATAGCCGAGCGTGCCATCGTCGCTGTAGCCGAAACGGACATAGGCGTTGCGCAGGATGCCGGAGGCGAGCACCTCATCGTAGGTGGCGGATGCCACTGCCGTGGTTTCGATGCTGCCGGTGCTGGCTTCCAGCTCCCAGTCGCCGCCCAGCAGGGTTGAACCGGTGAGGTCGGTGGAGGCGGCCACGTCGGCGCCGGTGGCGTCGGCCAGGGCCTGGATGAAGGAGGCGCCGTTCGTGCCGTCGGCGACGTTACAGCCGTAGAGCATCAGGTCGGCGCTGTCGCTCAGCGTGGCGCGAATCTGTGCCAGCTGCTCGGCCTGCCCGTCGAGGGTAGCTTCGGTGATTTCACCGCTGCCCAGTTGCAGGCTGCCCGGCCCGCCGTGGGAGATCACGTGTACCGCGTCGATGCCGCTGCGCCCGGCGAGTGCGTCGGCTATTTGTGTGAGGCCGTCCTGTCGGTCGTTGAGCACGATGACTTCAATGCTCGGGTCGATCGTGCTGAGGAGCGTATCGATGTCCTGAACCAGGGCGTCAATGAACAGGATTTGGGTCGAGGTGGCGGCTGCGGACATGCGATTGCTCCCGGAGAGTCTTTATTAACAGGGCCCTTGAATGAACTGTCTGTCAAAAACATGAAAGACGTATGTATTCAAAGAATTACATGGGCAACAGACTGGAAAGAGGTGTCGTTGCTCAAGGGCCGGTTTAATAATCAGGACGAGGGCCTGAAAGCTGGATCAGTGATTAACGGCAAAAATTTCAGTCCTTGAAGGACTGATTGATTGTTAAATGTAGTGAAAAGTCACGGTTGAAAGCTGCCATTTCCTGACATTCATTTCGGGCCGGGTGTCGGGTTGGAATCGAAGAGTGCGTTCAGGTCGGCCAGGCGGCGATCATCAAAGACGCCGCTCAGGGTTTGCAGGCGCACATAGGCACTGAGCGTGGCGTAGCGGGCCTGGGATAAATCCCGGCGGGCGGTGGCCAGTTGTTGTTCGGCATTGAGGACGTCGAGGGTGGTGCGTGCGCCCGCCTGGTAGGCGCGGCGGCTGGACAGAGAGAGCTGTTCGGCCGAGAGGACGGCTTGCTCCAGAGCCTTGATGCGCAGCAGCCCTTCGGTGACGCCGCGGTGTTCCCGGTGCAGGCGCAGGTTGAGGTCGAGGCGTTGGGCGGCCAGGTTTTCTTCGGCACGGACGAGTTCGGCCCGCGCCTGGCGGATTGCCGCGTTGACGCCGCCACCCGAATAGAGGGCCATGTTGAACTGGATGCCGATGGTCGACTGGGTGGTGGTGGAGTTGATGCGGTTTATGTTGTCGCTGACGCCGCGATTCACCTGGGCGATGGCATCCACGGTGGGCAGGTGGCGGGCGCGGCCCTTGGCGAGTTCCTCGACGGCGCCTTCGTGGCGGGCACGCAGCAGTTGCAGTTCCGGGCTGTTCTCATCGGCAAGCGCCAGCCAGTCATCCAGTTCGCCGGCCGTGGGGGGGTGGCTGCGCAGGCGGTCCACGCCCAGCGGGGTGATGCCGGCAAAGGGTTCGCCTACCAGGTGCTGCAGTCGGCGGCGGGCCAGTTCGCGCTGCTGGCGTGCTTCGAGCGCCTGGGCGGTGTCGAGATCGAGGCGGGCCTGGGCTTCGTCGATGTCGGTGCGAATGCCGGAGCCGGCGGCAAGGGCTTTTCTGGCGGCTTCGAGCTGGCTGGCGTGGGCCTGGGTCTGGGCCTGGACAAGGGCGATCTGGTCGTCGGCGAGGAGCAGATCGAAGTAGGCCTCGGCAAGGCGGGTGGCCAGTTGTTGGCGGGCGTTGGCGAGGTTGGCTTCGGCCTCGACGACCTGGGCGCCGGCCTGGCGCAGGACGGCCCACTGGACCGGCTGCAGGAGGGGCATCCGGACGGTGACGGCCTGGGTGCCGCTGTAGTAGTCCTGGCGGGTATTGACCGGACGCCCGAGGACGGTGGTGTCTGTTTCGAGTTCGTTGAAGTTGCGGCCGACGCTGACGCCGATCTGGGGGCGCAGTTGGGCGCGGGCCAGGGGCACGGCTTCCTGTCCGGCTTCGGCGCCGGCCCGGGCGGCCCGCAGGATGGGGTCGTTGGCGAAGGCCGCGCGCCAGGCGCTGTCCAGGTCGAGTCGGCGCGGGGCCGGTGCGTCGGCGGCGGCGGCGGTCAGGGCGAACAGGCTGCTGGCGAGCAGCAGGCAGAGTTTGCGGCTCAGGGGACGCGGGCAGCGGGCCATCGCTCATTCCTCCTTCATCGACGCTGACAGGCGCTTGACCAGCGGATGCAGCAGGTAAGTGAGCACGCTCCGCTCTCCGGTGCGGAACACCACTTCCACCGGCATGCCGGGCTGGAGGTGGCGGTTGCCGAGGGTCTTGAGTCCTTCGGGGGTGACGGTGACGCGGGCCAGGTAGAAGCTTTGCTGGGTGGCGGCGTCGCTGAGAATGTCGGCGGACACCGACTTGACCCGGGCCTCGACGACCAGCTGCGGGGTGTGGGCGAAGCCGTTGAAACGGACGTCGACGGGCAGGCCTTCGTGCACCCGGTCGATGAGATGAAGCGGGACGCGGGCTTCCAGGAGCAGGGATTCGCCGGCGGGAACCACGTCGGCGATCTTCTGGGCGGGCTGGATGACGGCGCCGACGGACTGGATCGTCAGACCGACCACCTGGCCGTCCACTGGCGCGCGCAGCTCGGTCCGGTCGAGTTCCTCACGGGTGGCCTTGAGCTTTTCTGCGTCGGCCTCGACTTCGCGAAGGACCTCGGCGAGCTCGCTGCTGACTTCCTTGCGGTATTCGCCGCGCCGCTGCACCAGACGCTGCCCCAGTTCGGCGACGGCCCGCCGCGCGCGCAGGATGTTTCCTTCGATCTCGGCCATCGAGGATTGGGTCTCGGCCATCATGCGCTCGAGTTCCAGCTGGCGATTGCGCGGGGCGTAGCCTTCCTGAACCAGCCCGCGGGTCTGGCCGTGTTCTTCCTGGAGCAGGGCGAACTGGCGCTGGCGGCTCGTCTGCATGGATCGGTAGGACTCGATGGAGGCCTGCTGGGCCTGACGGTTTTCGTTGATGCCGGCCAGTTCGGCTTCGAGGGCGCTGCGACGGGATGAGAGCAACTGCTGCTGGGTCTGCCACTGGACCTGGGTCTGGGCGTCGTCGCGGGCGGCCTGCAAGTCGGCGTGGGCGGTCATGGTGCTCACCCCGTCGCGTTCTGCCACCAGGCGTGCCTCCATGGCGCGCAGGCCGAGATAGCGCTGGCGAATTGCTGCGTAGTTGGCCCGGGCCTGGGCGTTGTCGAGGCGTAGCAGGGGCTGACCTGCGACGACGGTGCTGCCTTCGCCGACCAGCACTTCCCGGACGATGCCGCCGGTGGCGTGCTGGACTGCCTTGCGTTTGGTGTCGACAACCACGCTGCCCTGGGCGGGGACGCCTTCGTCGATGGGGGCGGTGGCGATCCACAGCAGCACGGCGGCGAGGCCGATGCCGCTCAGCAGGAGGCCGATGCGGGTGATGCGCCGCGTGGCGCCGGTCTGGCTGGCTTCGTCGGCGTGCGGGGTGGGGCTGGCTTGCGAGCTTGGGAACATGGGGAGCACCGTGATTCGGGAGGCGGGCTGTCAGGCCGGGGACGGCTCGGGCGATTGGTCGGCGGGCAGGCTCGGGGCCTGGGGTGGGGGCGGCAGGGCACTCAGGACTTCTCCCGGCGGGCCGTCGAGGCGGATGCGCCCGGCCTGCAGGACGATGATCCGGTCGGCGGCCGACAGGATGGCGGGGCGGTGGCTGATGACAAAGACCGTGGCGCCTTCGTCGCGGCGAGCCCGGACCAGCCGGCTCAGGGCGATTTCGCCGGCTTCGTCCAGGTTGGCGTTGGGCTCATCCAGCACGAGCAGGCAGGGCGTGCCATACACCGCCCGGGCCAGGGCAATGCGCTGGCACACGCCGCCGGACAGCAGGCGCCCATTGATGCCAACCGGGGTGTCGTAGCCGCGCGGGAGCTTCAGGATGGCCTCATGCAGGCCGCAGGCCTGGGCGGCTGCGATGACTTTGTCGGGGTCCGGCTGGTTGAAGCGGGCGATGTTGTCGGCGACGCTGCCGTCGAGCAGTTCGATGTCCTGGGGGAGGTAGCCCACGCTGGGGCCGAGGGTGTCCCGGTCATGGTCTGCCAGGGGGATGCCGTCAAGGTGGATGTGCCCTTCGGTGTGGGGCCAGATGCCCAGCATTACCCGGGCCAGGGTCGATTTGCCAGAGCCGGAGGGGCCGAGCGCGACGGTGACGGTGCCCGGCTCCAGCTTCAGGTCCACGTGTTCGAGAATGGGGGCGTCGCGCCCGGTTGCCGTGGCGCGAATGCCGTCCAGGCAGAGCTGCCCGCGGGGAGCAGGAAAGTCGTTCAGGGTTGAACGGGGCGGGTGGGCGTCGAGCAGCTTGCGCAGGCGCACGAAGGACTCCCGCGCGCCGAGGGCCTGACGCCAGCTGCCGACCAGGAGGTCGATCGGGGCGAGGGCTCGGGTCATCAGGACGTTGGCGGCGATCATCGCGCCGGCGGTGAGTTGGCCGTCGATCACCAGCAGGGCGCCGAGTCCGAGGATGAGGGATTGCTGGGCCTGGCGGGTGAACTTGCTGAGGGCGCCGAAACCCTGGATTTCGGCATGCTGGGCGTCCTGGGTGGTTTGCCGGGCCTGGCGCCGGGCATTCCAGTGACGACGCAGGCCGACGTTCATGCCCATGCTTTCGATGACTTCGGCGTTGCCGTTTGCACTTTGAAGCAGTGTGGATTCGGCCTGCTGGGCGCTGTTGGCGGCCGTTGTGGAAACCACGCTGCGGTGGTGGCTCCACACGGCCAGTATGGCCTGGGCAATGGCAAACAGAAGGGCGCAAAGGCCCAGCGCCGGGTGGAGCATGTACAGCACGCCAATATAGACAGGCGTCCATGGGGCGTCGAAGAAGGCGAATACGGCCGGCCCGGTGAGAAACTGGCGAACCTGGGTGAGATCGCCCAGGGGGCGGCCCGGCGGGCCGGAAAAGGCATTCAGACTGCTGGCGAAGCAGGCCAGGAAGACGGGTTCGCCCAGACGTGCTTCGATGGCATCGCTGATGCGCACCAGCAGCCTGGAGCGCCAGGCTTCGGCGATGGCCATCAGGGCGAACAGGGCGAGGGTGATCACGGACATCACGAGCAGCGTGAGTTCGTTGTGGCTGATGAGCACCCGGTCATAGACCTGCAGCATGTAGAGGGTGGGGGTGAGCATCAGCAGGTTGATGCCGAGGCTCAAGGCGCCCGCCTGCAGGAAAGCCCCGCGGTGGGCTGCCAGGGTGTCGAGGAGCACCCGGGAGTGGTCGCGGGGTGCGTTGGGCAGGGTGGGAGGAGGCGTGGTCATGGCGGCTCAGGCGGTGGCCTGGCGGGAGTGCTGTTCATTGGCCTGGCGGATGGCCGCGAGGACTTCGTCCCGGGGGCCGAAGGCCTGCTGCTGACCATCGACCAGCAGCAGGATTTTGTCGGCGACGGACAGGATGCTCGTGCGGTGGGTCATGACGACGAAGGTGGTGCCACGACGGCGGCGGCTGTCGATCAGCTGTGTCAGGGCCTGATCGCCGGCTTCGTCGAGGCTGGAGTTGGGCTCGTCGAGGACCACGAAGGCCGGTTGGCCATAGATCGCGCGGGCCAGGCCGATGCGCTGGCGCTGGCCGCCGGACAGGCGGGCGCCTCCGGGGCCCAGGGGCGTGTCGAGCCCGTCTGGTAGCGAAACCACCAGTTCGTGCAGTCCGGCGGCCTCGATGGCTGCCTGCAGGCGGTCGGGGTCGGGGACCGAGAAACGGGCAATGTTGTCGGCCAGGCTACCGTCGATCAGGCTGACGCCCTGGGGCAGGTAGCCCAGTTGTGGGCCAAGCTCGTCCTTGGACCACTGGTGGATGTCCACCCCGTCCAGACGGACCTTGCCGGCGGAGGTCTGCCACAGGCCAAGGAGGACGCGTCCGAGGCTGGTCTTGCCGGCGCCAGAGGGACCGATCACGGCCAGCACTTCGCCGGGTTGCAAGGCAAAGTGGATGTCGCGCAGCAGCAGCGCGGCCTGGTCCGGGGCGGTGGCGTGCACGTGGTTGACGACCAGGGCGCCCTTGGGCGGCGGCAGGGGCATCGACCGGGCGGCTGGCGGCTGACTCTTGAGAACCCGGCCGAGACGTCGCCAGGCTTCCTGGGCCATGACGACGCCGCGCCAGTGGGTGACAATCTGGACGAAGGGGGCCAGGGCGCGCCCCCCGAAGATGCCGGCCACCACCAGCATCGCGCCCCCACCGTTGAGCTGCTCTTTAAGGAGGAGCCAGCAGGCGAGGCCCAGCAGGGCGGAGCCGATGAGGTTCTGCAGCAGTTTGGCCGCTGCTTGCCAGCTGCCACCGGCGAGGGAGGCGCGGGCCTGCAGCTTGATGGCTTTGTGTTGGGTGTCGCTCCAGCGCCGGCGAACGGCCCCGAGCATCCCCATTGCTTCGACGGCCTGGGCATTCTGGAGGAGCCGGTCGGCGTAGGTCTGGGCGCTCAGGCCATGGCGGTTGGCTTCCCGCAGGGCCGGGCCGGTGGCGCGCCCGTTGCACCAGCCGATAAGACTTTGCAGTACGGCGGCCGCGAGAGTGACGGCCAGGAGCCAGGGCGAGATTGCGTACAGCAGCACCAGGTACACCAGCATCATGGGCAGCTCAAAGGCGGCGATCAGGGCCGGTGAGCGCAGAAACTCCCGCAGGGTGCGCAGATCCTGCTGGGATTGGGCGCCACCTTCCGGGATGTCCAGCCGGCTGGCGCCGATAGCGGCCCCGAATACCCGGGCGCCGAGTTGTTGTTCAAAGGCCGTGGCCGCGGCATGCAGCAGCGTGTTGCGCGTCCATTCCTGGACCTGTATGAGGCCGTAAGCCAGCAGCACGGCCAGGGTCAGCATGAGCAGGGTCATGCCGCTGCGGCTATAAACGACACGGTCGTAGACTTCGAGCATGTACCAGGACGGTGCCAGCGCCAGCAGGCTGGCGACGAGGCTGAAGGCCAGGGCGCGCCATAGCCCGCCACGCAGGGCGAACAGGGCGGCGCGTAATTCCGGCTTGCCGGCTTCCACGGGAGGATCGGACGGGGAGGACATTGCGCTGAGAAACCGAGTGGCGTGGCTGCCAAAGATAGGAACAAAAGGGCGGCGAAGGCTGCGATTTCCTGACGGCCCCAGATAATCCCTGCTGTCAGGAAATCGCAGCCTGCTCCTGCGGGCTTGGCGTAAATTTCGGGTAAACACCAATATTCTTAAGATATTTCATGCTCTTTATTTTTTGGCGCTTGGTGGCCCGGTGCGGTGCGGGGCTCCTCGTCGGCTTTGTCAGCCTGGTTTGCCATGCCCTTCCCGTGGCCTCCGACCGGGTCATCGTTGAAGAGCGCGTTCTCGATGTGGCGGCCCTGGGTGCGGGCCTGTCCATCCTGAGGGATCCGGGCGGGCTGCGGACCCTGTCCGAGGTGTCCGCCCCCGCTGCGGCCAGGGATTTCAGGCCGATGCCGGGCGGCATCGCCGATGGCTACACGTCGACGGCGGTGTGGTTGCGCTTGCGTCTCGAGCGTGCGCCCGGCACTTCGGAGCTGTGGTGGTTCCGGCTCGACAGGGGCTTCCTCGATGATGTCCGGCTTTATCTCCGTCATCCGGACGGTCGATTCGAGGCCGAGCGCCGGGCGGGTGACCGGGTGTCGCCAGCCGGGGATGTGGGCAACCGGGTTCCTGCGTTTCCGATCCTGATGGCCGAACCAGGTCTTCACGAGGTCTACGTGCGGGTCCGCTCCGGAAGCACGATGATTCTCCAGCCCAACCTGGTTCCCGCGAGCCTCACCCTTCAGGTGACCCAAAAGGACTATCTGGCCCAGGGTGTTTATTTCGGGCTGTGCCTTGCCCTGATTGTCATAGGGCTCCACTCGTCGGTGTGGCTGCGCCAGCGGCTGTTTTTGTATTTCCTGGCCTACATGTTTTCCCAAAGCTTCAACATGTGGCTGATTACCGGGCTGGGCAACCAGTTCCTGTTCCCTGGTACAGCGCCGCTCGTCGACCGTCTGATTGCGATGACGATCTGTACGACCGGGGGGCTGGCGTTGCTGTTCTACAACGAACTGCTCGGTACTGCGCTGCGCGCGCCGTGGATGAGGCGCATCAATCTTGTTCTGTATTCCATTCTGGCGGGCGCGGCTGCCGCCCCTTTTCTTGGACTGGAAAGCCGGCTCACGCCCTGGATGTTGATGTTGATTGCCGGAGGCGGAGGCCTGCTCATGGGGCCGGCCGTGCAGGCCTGGAACTCGGGGGATCGGGGGGATCGATGGTCCTGCTTGATGGTGGGCTTTTCTACCGTATGGGCGGTGTGGAATCTCTTGCTCGTAATGGGATGGATTCCACCTGGCGGGCTGGCTGACTTGAGTGCAGGTCTGGCCAACATCGCCAACCTCTTGCTGTTGCTCATGCTCCTGGTGTTGCGGGCCTACGAATCGGAGGTCGCCCGCAAGCTCGCCGAGGATCGGGCGCTCAAGGCCGAGGCCGTTGGCGCGCAGGAGCGTCAGGGTCGGGAAGACCAGCAGCACTTGCTGTCGATGATCGCCCATGAGTTCCGGACGCCAATCTCTGTGGTGGATGCATCCCTGCAGTCGCTGCGCCTCCTGGATCAGGATGCGCCCCCGGAGCGCACCAGCCGCCATGACCGGATATCCAGGGCAGTCGCTCGCCTGAATGATTTGCTGGACCTGGTTCTCACCCGCAACCGGTCGGATGTGTCTGTTTGGACCCGCAGCATCAGCTCGGTTAACCTGGAGACGGTGACTCGCGACGCCATGGACATCATTGGTGCCGGGGCTGTGCAGCGCATCGTGGTGGCGGTCCGGGGTGATACGCCCGACCTGATGGCGGATGAGCGGATGCTGCGCTGCGCCCTGCTGAACCTGATCGACAATGCGCTGAAATACTCGCCGCGTGGCTCGCGCGTCGATATTTCCATCAAACCTCTGGTGTCGGAAGGGCGTGAAGGGGTGCTATGGAGCATCCTGGACCAGGGCTGGGGGATTCCCGCCACCGATCGGGAGCGGATCTTTGAAAAGTACTACCGGGTGGGCGAACGGTCCGACGTGGCGGGGCTGGGCCTTGGCCTGTTTCTCGTTCGGCAGATCGTTCAGCGTCATGAGGGGTGGGTCACCGCGGTGGTCGGTGAGCCGGGAAACGGGGCGTGTCTCGACTGCTGGTTACCCCTCCGGCAGAAATAGGGAACTCACATCATGATTCGAATTGCCGTGCTCGAAGACAACGCCGACTTGCGTGATGAAGTGGTTTTCCACCTCAGCCACCTTGGCCACTCGGCGGTTGGGCTCAACGACGGGCTGGCGCTCGACAGGTATCTTGCGACCGGGCAGGTGGATGTACTGGTTCTCGATCTTGGCTTGCCTGGCGAGGATGGTTTGACGATCGCACGTCGCCTGAGCGTGACGCATCCAGGAATCGCCATCGCCATGCTCACGGCACGCGGGCAGCTGGACGATCGCCTGGTTGGCTTCGAATGCGGGGCCGACATCTATCTCGTCAAGCCGGTCGATATGCGCGAGCTTTCCGCCGTCTGCGAAAGCCTCTATCGGCGGCTTCATCGCAGCGACGAGGTGGAGCGTCCCGACAACGGCTGGTGGCAGCTGGATACGCAGTCCCTGGAGTTATTGCCCCCGGGTGAGCAGGCCATCCTGCTGACCCCGACAGAATTCAAACTGATGCGTGCCCTGGTGCTGGCGGCTCCGGAGGCTGCCACGCGTGAACAACTCGCCGATGCCATGGGGCATCCTGAGCTGGATTTTGACTACCGCCGCCTTGAAGCCGCGGTAAGCCGGATGCGCAGAAAGATCGAGATTCGTTTGGGTAGTGCTGGTGTGCTGCGCAGCGCCCGCAACGTTGGATATGTGTTCGCTGCGCCTGTACGGATCTGGCCGCTCGAATGAGTTTGTCCGTGCGTGCGGGGCGCCGCGCATATTTGGGCGACTCATGCGGGATGAGTTGTTTGTAACGCTAGCCCCTACACGGCCGCCGTGATCGCCTTGACCGTCTCGGTTCGCCATGTGCCGGTCCGGGTCACCGACACCCGTCTTGCCTTGGGCACCGCCAGGGGTTTTGCGATGGTCACCTCCGCCCGCTTGACCGGAAAGCGTCTGGCCAGCGTGTCGAGCATCGCCTGGCTCAGATGTTCGAGCAGGTGAAAGTGACGGGTGGCGAGCAGGGCTTCGAGGCACTGGACGATCTGGTCGTAATCCACGGTGTGGCGGATGTCGTCGCTGCGGGCCACGAGGGTGCCGTCGATTGCGAGCTGCAGGTCGATCTCCAGCGGCTGGCGGGCGGCGAGTTCGTGCGGATAGATGCCGATGGAGGCGTCGAGGCGGAGGCCTTCGAGACGGATGAGGCAGTCGTGTTCCATTTCAGGCTCCCTTGAGGATCGGTGCTTCCCATTCCTGGTAGTCGTCGGCGTGGCGCAGTCGGAGTGCGCGCTCGGCGGATCGCAGGGTGTTTTCGATGAGCATGGTGACGGTCATGGGCCCGACGCCGCCGGGGACGGGGGTGATCCAGCTGGCCTTTTCCCTTACGCCGGCAAAGTCCACGTCGCCGACGATTTTGCCGTCCGGGAGGCGGTTGATGCCCACGTCGATGACGATGGCGCCGTGCTTGACCATCTGGGGCACGATCAGCCCGGGCCGGCCGGCGGCGACGATGAGGATGTCGGCGAGGATGGTGTGCTGGGCCAGATCGCGTGTCCTGGCGTGGCAGATGGTGACGGTGGCCTCGCGCTGCAGGAGCATCAGGGCCATGGGCTTGCCGACGATGTTGCTGGCGCCGACGACGACGACGTTCTTGCCGGCCACCTCGGTGCCCGTGGTGTCGAGCAGAAGCTGCACGCCGTAGGGCGTGCAAGGCGGAAAGATGGTGTTGCCGACGACGAGGCCGCCGACGTTGTAGAGGTGAAAACCATCGACGTCCTTGTGCACCGAGATGGCCTCGAGCACGCTGGGACCGTCGATGTGCGGGGGCAGCGGGAGCTGGATCAGGATGCCGTGGACGGCCGGATCGGCGTTGAGGCGCGCGATGGTGGCGAGGAGTTCGGCCTGCGGGGTGTGGTCGGGCAGGGCGATGTGGAATGAGCGCACGCCGCACTCCTCGCAGGCCTTGACCTTGTTGCCGACATAAACGCGTGAAGCGGGGTTGTCGCCGATGAGGATGACGGCGAGGCCTGGGGTGAGGCCCTGTTCGAGGAGCGCGGCGACGCGGGTCTTGAAGCCCTCGCGCAGCTGTCTGGAAAGGGCCTTGCCGTCGATGATCTGGGCTGTCACGGGGAAGTCTCCGGAAAAATGGGGGATGGAGCGGGTGGAGTTACGTAGGTCGGGTTAGCCCGCAGGGCGTAAGCCGACGAATGGCTCTGGCCATCCTCGGGGCAGCCAAAGCGCGGGATGTGTCGGGTTACGCTGCGCTAACCCGACCTACGGGGAGGGATGGGGCGTAGGTCGGGTTAGCCCACAGGGCGTAACCCGACACACAGCCCCGCCGCTTGCTCAGAAGCCCCTGCCGGGAATCCAGCTGGTACCCGCCAGTGGCACGCCGGCCATGGCGGCGGCTTCGATGGTGAGGGCCACCAGGTCTTCCGGCTCCAGGTGATGCACGTTCTGCTTGCCGCAGGCCCGGGCGATGGTGGTGAGTTCCATGTTCAGGGTCTTGAGGTAGTTCTTGAGGTGCTTGGCGCCGACAGCCGGCGACAGGCGCTGCTCCAGGATGGCGTCCTGGGTGGTGATGCCCACCGGGCATTTGCCGGTGTGGCAGTGGTGGCAGAAGCCCGGCGTGGTGCCCAGCGCGTTGTAGTCGGCGATGGCGTCGTGGTGGCCGCCGTTCTGGAAGTAGGTCTCGCCGTTGCAGCCCAGGGCCACCAGCACACCCTGACCGATGGCCACCGCGTCGGCGCCCATCGCCAGCGCCTTGGCCACGTCGGCGCCGGTGCGGATGCCGCCGGAGACGACGAGCTGGACCTTGCCCTTCATGTCCAGGTCTTCCAGGGCGTCGACGGCCTGGCGCACGGCGGCCAGGGTCGGGATGCCCACGTGCTCGATGAAGCAGGTCTGGGTGGCGGCGGTGCCGCCCTGCATGCCATCCACCACCACCACGTCGGCACCGGAATGCACGGCCAGCTTGACGTCGTTGAAGGTGCGGGTGGCGCCGACCTTCACGTAGATGGGCTTCTCCCAGTCGGTGATTTCGCGCAGTTCCTGGATCTTGATGGCCAGGTCATCCGGGCCGGTCCAGTCGGGGTGACGGCACGCGGAGCGCTGGTCCACGCCTTCCGGCAGAGTGCGCATTTTGGCGACGCGGGGGTTTACCTTCTGGCCCAGCAGCATGCCGCCGCCGCCCGGCTTGGCACCCTGGCCGATCACTACCTCGATGGCATCGGCCTTGCGCACGTCGTCCGGGTTGAAGCCGTAGCGGGAGGGCAGGCACTGGTAGATCAGGGTCTTCGACGAGCGGCGCTCTTCCGGCGTCATGCCGCCGTCGCCGGTGGTTGTGGAGGTTCCCATCTCGGTGGCGGCCAGGCCCAGGGCTTCCTTCACGTTGGCCGAGAGGGCGCCGAAGCTCATGCCGGCGACGGTGATCGGGATGTCCAGCTCGATCGGCTTCTTGGCGAAGCGGGTGCCGAGGAGCGTCTTGGTGATGCACTTCTCCCGGTAGCCTTCGAGGGGGTAGCGGGACATGGACGCGCCGAGGAAGACCAGGTCGTCGAAGTTGGGCAGCTTGCGCTTGGCGCCCATGCCGCGGATTTCGTACAGGCCGTGGGCGGCCGCGTTGCGGATGTAGTCGAGGGTCTTGCGGTCGTAGCCGTAGGATTCCTCGCGGGAGAGATTCTTGAAGTGCACGGGTTTGGTTTCCATGGTGGAACTCCTCGATATGTGTCGGCTAAATCCGTCGGCGTCGGGGGCCGCAGGGCGCTCGCCGCCGCTGACGGATGTGCGGGATCAATATTCCTGGTTGGCGTCGGCGTTCCAGTGGTACAGGGAACGCTTGGAGGCGATGCGCCTGAAGGCCTTGGGGTCGTGCTCGAGGCCGGCCTGGTCGAGCAGGCTGGCGACGGCGGCCACGTCCGCCTCGGTCATCGGTTCGTACTGGGCGTCGGCGCCGAGGGATTTCACCTTGCCTTTCACGTACAGCACCGCTTCGTAAAGCGAGTCGCCCAGCGCGTCGCCGGCGTCGCCGCAGATCACCATGCGGCCGGCCTGGGCCATGAAGGCGGAGAAGCTGCCCACCGAGCCGCCGACGACGATGTTGCCGCCCTTCAGCGAGATGCCGCAGCGCAGGCCGGCGTCGCCCTCGATGACCAGCAGGCCACCGTGGGCCGAGGCGCCGGCGCCGTTGCTGGCGAAGCCCTTGACGTGCACCTTGCCGCTCATCATGTTCTCGGCCACGCCGGTGCCAGCGCTGCCGGTGATGGTGACGGTGGCCGTCTTGTTCATGCCGCCGGCGTAGTAGCCGGCATGGCCGACCACATCCACTTCGATGGGGCAATCCAGGCCGACGGCAATGTTGTGAGCACCGTCCGGGTTGAGGACGGTCACGTGGCCGACTTTGCCTTCCTTGGCACCCGTGTGCAGGAAGGTATTGAGTTCCCGCAGGGGCTGTGCGGCCAGGTCGAAGGTCAGGCGTTCCATACGTACATCTCCTCGGGGGCAGGTTCAAAAACGTTGGCGTGCTTGATGCCGGGCAGGTGGGCCAGTGACCGGAACTCGGAGGCGATGGCCACGTAGTCGTCGGTTTCGGCCACCACCGCCGGCTTGCAGGCGAAGGGGTCGCGGATCAGGGCCAGCTTGTCCGGCGTGCCCATCAGGAAGGTGAAGAAGCCGTCGAGTTCCTCGAAACCCTTCTGCAGCGCGGTTTCCAGGTCGTCGCCTTCACGCAGGCGCCATTCCAGGAAGCGGCAGGCGGCCTCGGTGTCGTTGTCGGTCTCGAAGGTGATGCCCCGCGGTTCCAGCATGCGGCGGATGCCGTTGGGGTTGGAGAGCGAGCCGTTATGCACCAGGCAGAAGTCTTCGCCGGCGGTGAAGGGGTGGGCGCGGTCGGGCGTCACGGCGGATTCGGTGGCCATCCGGGTGTGGCCGACCAGGTGCGAGCCGGTGAGGCCGGCAAAGCCGTAGCGGGCCGCCACTTCGGCCGGGGTGCCGATGTCCTTGTAGAGATCGATGCTGCGCCCCGTGGACAGGATGTGCAGCTTGGGGTGGTGTTCCTTGATCCAGCGCTTGACCACCGTGGGGGCGATGTCGAAGCTCAGGATGGCGTGGTTGCCCTTCGGTTCCACGGTGGCGCTGACGCCCAGGTGGCCTTTCAGTTCGTGGGTGAGGCCGAGCCAGTTGAAGTCGGCGCCGTCATCCGTGAGGCCGGAGTAGAGGCTGATCTTGCGTTCGTTTTCGGCGAGGGGCGTGCCGAACACGGCCAGGCCGGCGGAGTCGGGGCCGCGCTCGGTCATGCCGATGAGCATCGGGACCATCAGCTCGCCGAGCTTTTCCCGCAGGGCCGGTGTCTTCACCAGCAGTCCAACGATTCCACACATGGTTGTTTCTCCTTCATGTAGGGGCGACTTCTGTCGCCCACGGAGGTTGATCAAGGTTCTGATGGGCGATTGAAGTCGCCCTGGCAGGGGGTCAGAAAAATTCCAGGTAGTTCTTGATTTCCCAGTCCGACACGTGGCGCATGTACTCGACCCATTCCATGTGCTTGAGGCGCAGGAACTCGCCGGCGACGGGGCCCAGGGCCTTGCACAACACGGTGTCCTTCTCCAGGGCGAGGAGGGCTTCGTGGAGGTTCTGGGGCAGGATCTCGATGCCGGCGGCCTTCAGCTCTTCGGGGCTCAGGGCATAGAGGTTCTGGTTTTGCGGCGCGCCCGGGTCGAGGTTGCGCTCGATGCCGTCGAGGCCGGCAGCGATCACCGCGGCGGTGGCCAGATAGGGGTTGCAGGCGCCGTCGGGCAGGCGCAGTTCGAGCCGGCCGTGGGGGATGCGCACCATCGACGAGCGGTTGTTGTCGCCGTAGCTGATGTAGGCCGGGGCCCAGGTGGCGCCGGTCAGGGAGCGGCCGACGACGAGGCGCTTGTAGCTGTTGACCGTCGGGGCGCAGATGGCGGCCAGCGCCGGGGCGTGGGCCAGGATGCCGGCGAGGAACTGGTAGGCCAGCTTCGACAGCTCGAGCCCGTGCTTGTCGCTCTTGTCGGAGAACAGGTTGGTCTTGCCGTCGCCGATGGACATGTGGATGTGCATGCCGTTGCCCGGCCGGTTGGCGAAGGGCTTGGGCATGAAGGAGCAGATCATGCCCAGGTCGTTGGCGATCTCCGAGGCGGCCATCTTGAACAGCAGATAGTGGTCGGCGGAGGTCAGGCAGTCGGCGAAGGTGTAGTTGATCTCGAACTGGCCGTTGGCGTCCTCGTGGTCGATCTGATAGACGTCCACATCCACCGCCCGCAGGCTGTCGGTGAGCGTTTCGAGAAACTCGCGGTTGCGCGACAGGCCCTTGTAGTCGTAGCAGGGCTTGGGCAGCGTGTCGGTCGGATCGGTGGGGATGATCTGGCCGTTGGCGTCCTTCTTGAGCAGGGAGAACTCCGGCTCCAGCCCGGTGAAGAAGGTGTAGCCCTTCGCGTTGAGGCGCTTGATCTGGTTTTTCAGCACCACCCGGGTGTCCAGCGGCCAGGGTTCGCCCTTGACGTGGCCGTCGCAGGCGATACGGGCGTAACCGGGTTGCCAGGGCACCAGGGTAAGGGTGTCCAGATCGCCGATGGCCATGTAGTCGGGGCCGTTGGGCTCGATGCCGAGGCCCGACACCGCGAAGCCTGCAAAGCCGGCGCCGGTGGTGAGGATGCTCTCGAAATGGGCTGCGGGAACGGCCTTGGTCTTGGCCGTGCCGTGGATGTCGACGAATTGGGCCAGGACGTACTTGACGTCGTTGTCCGCGAGAAACTGCTTGGCTTCTGTGGGCGTCATTGCCGCTCTCCTGAAGGTGGGTTGGGGGGATTCAGTTGAAGCTGTGGGGGGCGACCGCGCCGCCGCCCAACTCGACGGCGATGCCGAGCAGGGTTTCCCACAGGTAATGTCCGTAGGTGCCGTCGCACCAGATGCGTACCGCCGGCTGGCCGTTGCGAAGCTCCGGGATGACCGTCACGCCGACCCCGACCATCGAGGTGAGCACGACCGGTCGGGCGGCCAGGTCGAGGGGCCGGAAGTTGACGTTGCAGGTTTGGCGCAGCAGCTCGTCGAGGCGGGCGCCGCCGAGGATCAGGGCGGCGTCCTGACGCAGCACCGGATACACGCCGGCAGCCCGTGGGGCGCTGACCAGCGGGGCGATCAGCGCGTCCGGGCCTTCGATCAGGAACTCGGTGAAACCGAGCCGGGCGATCCGCCCGCCGCCATCCAGCGGCAGCCAGCTATTCGGCTCGGGCGGGATCGGCAGGCCCAGGTCCTGCAGCCAGGCGACGGTGCCGGGGCCCTTGCAGCCGTGGCGGGCGGTGAGGGAGACATCGGCCAGGCCGAGGCGGGCCACGGCGGCAGACTGATCGGCGGGGGCGAGCAGGGTGGCGATTTCGGCCACCGGGCTCACGGCGAGAGCGGAAATCATGCGGCCTCCTTCTGCTTGAGGTTGTCCGGGTCGTAGAACGGGGTGGCGCTGACTTCGGCCTGCACCATCGCCCCGTCGGTGAGGCGGATGCTTACGGTGGTGCCGCTGGCGGCCAGGTCGGGGCGCAGGAAGGCCAGGCCGATGTAGCGCTCGAGGCTGGGGCTGAAGGCGATGCTGGTGACCCGGCCGGCGATGTCGCCGCCGTCGATGACCAGGTTGCATTCGAGGGGCACCGCGCCGCTGTAGCCCACCGGGAAGGTGATGCCGGCCAGTTGCTGCTTCTGCGGCTTCTTGGCGATGGCGGCGAGGCTGCGCTGGCCGATGAAGAAGGGCTTGGTCATCTTCACGGCCCAGCCCATGCTCACTTCCAGCGGCGTGGTGAGGCCGTCGGTGTCCTGGCCGATGATGATGTGGCCTTTTTCGAGGCGCAGCAGGCGCTGGGCTTCGACGCCGAAGGGGCGGATGGCGTGGGCCTTGCCGGCCGTCATCAGCGCATCCCACAGGGCGCCGCCCATGCTGGCGGCTACGTGGATCTCGTAGCCCCATTCGCCGACGAAGCCGACGCGCATCAGGCGCGCCGGGATGCCTGCGACCTCGCCCTCGCGCACGGCCAGGTAGGGGAAGGCGGCGGCCGACAGATCGAGCCCGGTGAGGCTTGCCAGCACCTGGCGGGATTTCGGCCCGGCCAGGTTCATCGCGGCGAAGGCGCCGGTGTGATTGACGATGCCGCAGTCGAGCCGCCACATCGTGTTGAGGCGCGACAGCTCGCGATAGACGGTGGCCGCGCCGGAGGTGGTGGTGGTGAAGTAGAAGTGGTCTTCAGCCAGCCGGGCCACCACGCCGTCGTCGATGACCACGCCGGACTCATCGCACATCACCGCGTAGCGGGTCATGCCGACTTTCAGGTTGGCGTAGTTGGACGTATAGACCCGCTCGAGGAACTCCGCCGCCTGGGGGCCGATCACCTCCAGTTTGCCGAGGGTACCCACGTCGATCAGGCCAAGGCCCTTGCGCACGGCCGCAACTTCTTCGCGGATGCAGGCCAGGCGCTCCTTGCCGGCGACCTGGTAGAACTCCGGGCGCTGCCAGGCACCGGCCGGCATCCAGCGGGCGCCGAGGGCGTCGTGACGGCTGGTGAGCGGGGTGCAGCGCTCGGGGTTGAAGCCGCGGCCGGCCAGGATGGCCATCGGTACCGGGTGGTAGAAGGGCCGCGCGGTGGTGGTGCCGACCTGCTGGGGCTCCTTGCCGGTCAGGCGGGCCAGGATACGCAGCCCGTTCATGTTGGAGTGCTTGCCCTGGCTGGGGCCCATGCCGTTGGTGGAGAAGCGCTTGAGCAGCTCGATGTTGTCGAAGCCCTCCTGGACGGCGTTGCGGAAATCCTTGAACTGCAGGTCTTCATCGAAATCGACGAAGTTCTTGCCGTCCGGGTGATCGACGATGGGCCACGGGTGGCTGGGGCACTCGGCTTCCGGCGGCAGGGCGGTGCCGCTGGCGCTGCCGAAGCCGACCGAGGCGGCGGCGTGGCTGCCGGCGCGGGTGCCGTCGGCCAGGCGACGTTCCAGTTCATGCACGCCGTTGACCCGGCCACAGGCGAACACGCCGTCGGGCAGCGCCTCGGGGACGAACTGTTCCACTGCCCGGTCGAAGCGCATGCGGGTGCCGGCCTGGTACAGCAGGTTGGCGGCCGGCGCCCAGCCGACGCTCATCAAGATGCCGTCGCAGGCGATCTCGCGGGTCTGGGCGGACGGGCTGCCGCCGGCCTGCAGCGTGGCGATACGGGCTCCGGCGCACAGGCCGTCGGCGCCGGGCAGGGCCTCGACGATGCAACTGACGGGCAGGATCTCGATGCCGGCCTGGCGCAACACCTTGGCCTGCGGCTCGGCGCTGCCCGCGGTGGGGCGCAGGTCCACCACGGCGGCCACGCTGACACCCTGGGCCAGCAGGTCGAGGGCGGCCCGGTAGCCGTCGGCATTGGCCACCAGCACCACGGCCCTGTTCACCGGCTTGACGCCGTAGCGGTACATCAGGCGCTGGGCGGCGGAGGCCAGCATGATGCCGGGCAGGTCGTTGTTGCGGAACACGGCGGGCTGCTCGAAGGCGCCGCTGGCGAGCACCACGCTGCCGGCGCGCATCTTGAGCATCCGGTCGGCGCTGACCAGCGGAATCCAGTGATCCTTGTAGTAACCGGCGGCGTAGGTTCCGGTGAGCACGCGGATGCGCGCATCGGCGGCGACCTTGGCGAGCAGTTCGGCGAGGAGCCGGCGGCGGCTGGTGTCGTTGCCGATCTGGTAGGTGGCGCTGCCGCCGGCGTGGGCGTTCTCATCGACCACCACCACGTCGGCACCCTGGGCGGCGGCGGCCAGGGCGGCAGACAGCCCGGAGGGGCCGGCGCCGATCACCAGCACGTCGCAAAAATCGTAGGCCTTGGGCGTGGTGTGCTGGGCGCTGGCGAGATCCACGCTGCCGAGGCCGGTCATGGCGCGGAACATGCGTTCCCACATCGGGAACAGCTTCTTGGTGTGGAAGGCCTTGTAGTAGAAGCCGACCGGCAGGAAGCGGGCCATCTTGCCGAGGAAGCGGCCCTTGTCTCCGGCCAGGCCGCCGAAGGTGTTCACCGCGGTGAGCGTCATGCCGGCCACGAGGGGCGTGACGTCGGCGCGTACGTTGGGCTGGTCGCCCCACTGGTGGAGGGCGTTGGTGTCGTGGTTGGCCAGGGACAGCACGCCCCGCGGCCGGTGGTACTTGAAGCTGCGGCCGAGTACGCGCACGTCGGCGCCCCACAGGGCCGAGCTGACGGTGTCGCCGGCGTAGCCCTTGAAGGTCCGGCCTTCGAAGCTGAATTCGACGGGCTTGGAGCGGTCGATCCACTCACCGCTGCTGGTGGGTAATCGCATCATTCTTCTCCCTGGTAAAAATAGGTCTCGAGGACGACGTCTTTCTCGGTGTCCCGCTCGGCGATGAACCAGGTGTTGCTGGGGGTGTGGCACCACCATTCGCGCTTCACGCCGGGGGCGCCGTTGCGGTTGAAGACGTAGTCGGCCCATGCGTCGTCGCTGGCCGTGGCGGGGTCGGGCATGGGGCGCACTTCGCCCCAGTAGAAGAATTCGGAGACGGGGCGGGGGCCGTTGAGGGGGCAGGTCAGGATCTTCATGGCGGGTTTCCTCTCAGTGACCGACCGAGGCCGCGCCCTTTTCGCCGGTGAGGGCGAAATTGCGGAAGCGCTCGAGGGAGAAGCCGGTGATCAGCGGGTGGGGCGTGTCATTGACCAGCGTGTGGGACATGGTTTTGCCGCACACCGGGGTGGCCTTGAAGCCCCAGGTGCCCCAGCCGGAATCCAGGTAGAAGCCTTCGACCGGGGTCATGCCCATGATTGGCGCGAAGTCGGGGGTCATGTCGGCCATGCCGGCCCACTGGCGCATCACCTTCACCTTGGACAGGAAGGGGAACATCTCGAGCATGTGGGTGCTGAGCCCTTCGACGAAGTCGAGGGTCGAGCGGGTGCCGTGGAGTTCATACGGGTCCAGCGAGGCGCCCATCACCAGCTCGCCGCGGGCCGACTGGCTGATGTAGACGTGCAGGCTGCCGGACACCAGGATCGGGTCGAGCCAGGGCTTGACCGGTTCGCTGACCATGGCCTGCAGCGGGTGGATGTAGAGCGGCGTCTTGACGTCCACCATCTTGAGGATGCGCGGGGTCGAGCCGGCCACGGCGCACAGCACCTTGTTGGTGGCGATGTAGCCGCGGGATGTCTTGACGCCCTTTACCTTGCCGCCCTTTACGTCGATGCCGAGCACTTCGGTCTGCTGGTGGATTTCCACGCCACGCTGGTCGGCGCCGCGGCCGTAGCCCCAGGCCACCGCATCGTGGCGCGCCACCGAACCGGGCGCGTGGTAGAGGGCGCCGAGGATCGGGGAGTGACCGGCGCAGGACAGGTCGATCATCGGTGCGGCTTCCTTCACCACTTCCGGCCCCACCACTTCCGAGTCGATGCCGTAGTGCTTGTTCACCTCGGCACGCCAGCGCATGGTGCGCAGGGCCGAATCCGTGTGGGCCAGGGTGAAGTGGCCACGGTTGGCGTAGAACAGGTTGAGGTCGAAGTCGGTGGATAAGTCCTGCCACAGCTTCACCGACTCGTCATAGAACTTGACGCCCTCGGGGGTCAGGTAGTTGGAGCGGATGATGGTGGTGTTGCGGCCGGTGTTGCCGCCGCCGATGTAACCCTTTTCAAGCACGCACACATTGGTGATGCCGTGGTCGCGGGCCAGGTAGTAGGCGGCCGCCAGGCCGTGCCCGCCGGCACCGATGATCACCACGTCGTAGCTCGACTTGAGCTTGTCGTGGTGGGTGAACATCCGGGGTTCCGGATGCTTCTTGTTGAGCGCGAAGCGCAGCAGTCGCCAGGGCATGTTTGATCCTCAAGTATCCGTATGCGGCATGTGGGGCGGCGTCCGCCGCCCGGTTGTTCGTTGATCGGCGTTCGTGGGCGACGTCGGTCGCCCTTCACCCTCAGCGGAAAACGACAGTCTTGTTGCCATGCACGAGCACCCGGTCTTCGAGGTGGTAGCGCAGTCCG
>Ga0209480_10000831_pt1 | contig 23756 bp, 17 predicted proteins | sample JI61114C2DNA_FD_187501 | JGI IMG/M metagenome (GOLD analysis project Ga0209480, IMG submission 187501) | Wastewater effluent complex algal communities from Wisconsin, to seasonally profile nutrient transformation and Carbon sequestration -... | ecosystem: Engineered > WWTP > Effluent > Algae... | reverse complement strand
ACTATACCTGCAATTCCCAACAGGTTCACCAAGATATTTCCCTCCAATTGCATGAGAAGCATCTTCAATGACTTTGAAACCATACTTTTTACTTAGTGCATGGATCGATTTCATATCACAGGATTGTCCTGAAAGATGAACCGGAATGACAACTTTAGGAAGTTTACCCTCTTTTTTTGCTGCCTCCAGCTTAGAAGTTAAGTTATCAACTGACATGTTGTAAGTAAGCGGGTCGATATCTACAAAGTCAACCGTAGCACCACAATACAATGCACAATTTGAACTTGCAACAAAACTTATAGGGCTGGTCCAAACACAATCACCTTCAGCAACCCCCAAAGCAAGGCATGCAATGTGCAGGGCACTGGTTGCACTATTCACAGCTACTCCATATTGTACCCCACAATATGTTGCTACTGCCTTTTCGAATGCAGGTACAGCTGGGCCCTGTGTTAAATATTCAGAGCGTAATACTTCGATTACTGCCTGAATATCTTCTTCTGAAATATCCTGACGACCGTATGGTATCATAATTTTATAATTTCATTAATAATTCCTGATTTTTCCTGCTCCAATAGCCTGCTCAGATCATGATTAATCCCTCCAAGGCTATGTCCAAGTTTGGTACAGGTCTTTCTAGTCGATAAACTCATATCCAATGGTCTTTGAACTAAGCCGGGTTTATCTGCCATTTTACCCCTCCTGATCAGGCTTTTATTGAGAGAAAAATTTTCGGCAATGGCAATGCCAAAATCATACTTGGAGATTCTGTCATCAGATACTACATTATAAATTCCAACAGCCCCTGCCTCAAGTAATTCATGAACAGTTTTAATTAAAGATTCTGCAAGAATTGGGGTGTAAAACACATCATCAAATAAAGTAATTTCTTTACCTTTTCGAAGTGAGTAAATAATCTGATCGCTGAAAGAACGTCTGTAGGTTGGTCCCCATCCATAAAAATTTGTCCGTACAACCAAGGCTTCTGAATAGTTTTCAAGAACTCTGGTTTCAGCTTCTGCTTTAGTTGCGGCATACACGTTTATCGGGTTTACGGGCAGTTCTTCTGTTGCAAACTGAAACTCACCTGAGAAAATATGGTCAGTTGAAATATGAACCAGAGCGATACTTAATTCAGCACACACACTCGAAACATTAGAAGCCAAATCTGTATTTACAGCTCTTGCCAGATCAGGAAATTTTTCACAATCTTCAACACTAGTAAGTCCGGCAGTATGAATGACCAGGTCAGGCCGAATTTGCCCGATAGCCTTAAGGATACTCTCCCTGGATCCTGTATCAAATTTCATTGACTTTACATCACCCAGAGAAATTTCACGGTTATGAATAGCAAGCACCACTTCAAACTGATTCCGGACCGTAATTGCCCAGTTAAGCGCTAAAAGCCCTGATCCACCCGTTAATAAGATTCTCTTCATTTATCAGATTGCACCAATCTTACTTCTGTTGGCAGTGATCCATTGCTGCAACTCGGTTCCATCCATCCACTCTGTATTTGTATCTGAAATATAGGTGAATCCTTCTGGAACAGGTTTGCCTCCGTTAATTCTTTTCGGATCAGATGACCAGTTATGAATTGCAGGCAGAATTTTAAAATGATTTTCATACTCGAAAGTATGTGGAGCATCCTCAGAACCAATCATCTGCTCATGGATTTTCTCACCAGGACGTATACCAATTATTTTATGCGTTGCTCCCGGAGAAACAGCATTGGCAATATCTACAATATTCATTGAAGGAATCTTCTTAACATAGATTTCCCCACCTGCCATATCATCAAAAGCATGCCATACCAATTCAACGCCCTGCTCAAGAGTGATCATAAAACGAGTCATACGGGTATCGGTGATAGGTAATACTCCGGTATTCGCTTTTGCCATAAAAAATGGTATAACTGAACCTCTTGACCCCATCACATTACCATATCGGACAACCGAAAATGTAGTTTCATGAGTTCCTGCATATGCGTTTGCTGCAACAAATAATTTATCAGATGCAAGTTTTGTTGCACCATATAAATTGATTGGATTACTAGCCTTATCGGTAGACAATGCTACAACCCGCTTGATACCTTTTTCAATGCAGGCATCAATCAGGTTCATCGCGCCATTAATATTCGTTTTTATACATTCGAAAGGATTATACTCTGCTGTTGGGACAATCTTAGTTGCAGCAGCATGAACGACAAAATCAATACCATCTAATGCTCTAACCAATCTGTCTTTATCACGAACATCCCCAATAATAAATCGAACTCTTGGATCACCCTCAAACTTCTGAGCCATATCCCACTGCTTCATTTCATCACGTGAATAGATAACAATTCGTTTTGGATTATACTTTTCAAGTGTCATTGGCACAAATGTGTTGCCAAAAGAACCGGTACCACCGGTGATTAGAATGTTTGAATTTGAAAGACCCATATTAAGGTTTATTTTAAATGAATTTATTTACAATTTATATCTTAAAGGCAGGTAAAATTGATTAATTATTACCTGAACTATTTATGAATTATACTATTTTGTTTTTCATACCACTCGTATACATTCTTTAAGCCTTCCTTAAATAGCAATTGTGGCTTATATCCAAGTTTTTCTGAAATCTTGCTAATGTCGGCTTTTGAGTGTTTAACATCTCCCGGGCGTTCACTATTATATACAGCATTAATGTCTTTCCCGCTAATCTCTCTAAGAAATGCAACCATTTCATTAAGCGTAATCTGATCACCACATGCTACATTATATACTTCATTTAATGCTTCCTGATCTTCAGTAAACAACGCAAGGTCGTTTGCATGCAGTGCATTTGCAACATATGTAAAATCTCTGCTTGTCTCTCCATCTCCAAATATTACAGGGCTTTTATCCTGTTGAAATGCTTTACAAAAAAGAGGAATAACTGCGGCGTAAGGATTTTCAGGATTTTGACGCGGACCAAAAATGTTGAAATATCTTAAACCAACGTAATTTAAATCATAAGTCTTATGAAAAACATCTGCAAATACCTCAATTGCATACTTTGTTACTGCATATGGACTAAGTGGTTTCCCAATTCTGGATTCTACTTTAGGCAATTCCTTGCTATCACCGTAAGTAGAGGATGAGCAAGCAAGAACAATTCTGTCAGCCCCATTAACATGTGCAGCATGCATCATATTTACTGTACCAAGAACATTTACTTCAGTGCTCCTCATAGGATTAACTATCGATCTGGGCACTGAGCCCAAAGCGGCCTGATGAGTAATTTTATCAATTCCCTTTGTGACCTCAACACATACTTCATAATCGCATATATCGGCCTTTACAAATTCAAATTTAGGATGACCTACAAATTCTTCTATGTTTGAATAATAACCATTAGAAAGATCGTCAACCACTCTTACGAGTGAAACTCTTGGATCATGGATATATTTATTTACAAGATTAGAGCCTATAAACCCGGCGCCACCTGTTATCAATAAACTGTACTCTTTATCCATTATAAGCCTCCATCAATTAAATCTTTAGGTAATAAACCCTTAACATCATATAATACTGAATTATCTTTTAACATACTTCTGATATCGATATCTGAAAATTCATTGTGGCCAACAGCTAAAATAATCGCATCAAACTTCTGCTCAGGAATTGACTGACTAATTTCAATGTGATATTCCTTTCTTACATCAGAAGGCTTTGCCCAAGGATCAACAACTACAAAGTTGACATGGTAACTTTCCAACTCTCTGATAATATCAATCACCTTGGTATTACGAACATCAGGGCAATTTTCTTTGAAAGTAAAGCCTAAAACTAAAATTGAAGAACCTCTAACCTGAATGTCCTTGCGGATCATTAGTTTGATCGTCTCGGTGGCAACATACTTACCCATCTGGTCATTGAGCCTCCTTCCTGCCAGAATAATTTCGGGGTGATAACCTACTTCCTGAGCCTTTTGAGCCAGATAATAAGGATCAACACCTATACAATGTCCCCCAACTAAACCGGGTTTAAATTTCAAAAAATTCCATTTTGTTCCGGCTGCCTCCAGCACTTCATTGGTGTTAATACCAATCAAAGTAAAAATCATAGATAGCTCGTTCACAAAAGCAATGTTAATATCACGCTGAGAGTTTTCAATTACTTTTGCAGCCTCAGCAACTCTGATACTTGATGCTCTGAAAGTTCCTGCTGTAATAATTGAATTATAAAGCTGATCAATTGTCTCTGCAGCTTCGGGTGTAGAACCAGATGTAACTTTGAGAATTTTAGTAATTGTATGTTGTTTGTCGCCAGGATTTATTCTTTCCGGACTATATCCAACGAAGAAATCTTCATTAAACTTAAGATTACTTACTCTTTCCAGAACCGGAACACATTCATCCTCAGTTACTCCCGGATATACTGTGCTTTCGTAAATTACGATATCACCTGCTTTTAAAACTGAACCAACTGTTTCACTAGCCTTTATTAATGGGGTAAGAACCGGTCTGTTATTCTTATCGGTTGGAGTTGGAACGGTTATGATAAATACATTGCAATTCTGCAGGTCGGATACTAGTTGACTAACTTTAAATAAACCGCTATTTAGTGTCTCCTTCAAATAGTCATTGTCTACTTCAAGGGTAGAATCAACAAACCTGTTAAGTTCAGAAATCCGGTGTCCATTGATATCAAATCCTATAGTACTATACTTTCGACCAAATTCGACAGCCAGGGGTAAGCCAACATAACCTAAACCTATAACAGCTACCCTTTTTTCAAATAAACTCATTAATCCTCAACAGCTAAAATTTGAATTATATAAATACTCGTTTCTATCTAAAAGAGTTCTAAAATTTATATTTAATTATAACTTAAAATTCTTTATAACTCTTTGCAAGACCAGTAAGGCTACAATAATAAATCCTGAAAGTATTCCTCCAATAATAATTGATAAAATGGTACTGGGCCGTTTTGTTTGAAGAGGATAAACAGGTGAGTCTATTATCTGAATAAGCGGCATTTCCTTGCGAACACTGATTTTTGCCATTTCAAGATTCTTAACTATTTCTGTAAGGATTGCCTTGTTTGCTTCAGCATCAACTTGTCTCCGTTGAGATGGGACTCTAAGAATTTGTCTTGAAGGATTTGCATTTGGATTTGCATCAGTAGACGAGGCTACACCAGATATTGCAGAAAGTAATTGCGCTTTAACAGAATCAGCCTGAAATTGTAGAATAGAAAGATTATCTAATGACTTTTTTGCCTTAGTTTCCACATAGAAATTATTCACATTAGTTACTATTCTATCTGCAAACTCTTTAGAAAACAATTCATCCTCAGACTGAATTCTGACACTGATAATATTTAATTTCTTATCCGGTTTCGAAACAATCAGATTTTCTGTTCTGATCTTTTTTACTAAGGCTGTAATCACACTATCCTCTAATCTGGTAAAGCGATTAATATCACTAAAATTGATATTCTTAAATTTCTCATCTTTCTTCCAGGCTTCTTTGAAACGATATTTATCCAAATACCTATCAAGTAAAAGTGTGTTTTTTGAAGTATCTAATGGAGAAAGCAGCGTTTTCTCTATCATGGTACGTGACTTGTAAAGCTCAATAATATTATCCTTCTGGAAGATACCCCCGCCCCCTCCTCCAAGGTCAAGTCCAACCATAGCTGCCATTCCCGAGTACTGGCCTAATCCAGCCGATGAACCTTCATCTTCTAAAACAAATGTTGATTCGGCTGTGTAAATAGTTTTAATGGATTTTGCATAAAAATAACCAGCAACACCACCTGATAAACCTATAATAAGAATGATTTTCCACTTAGAAAGTAAATATTTCAACCAATCGATAATCCCGATGATAATATCCCTCAATGATATTTCATCATCTGAACTGGAATTTGCCTGTAGTATTACCTGAGAATCCGGGGATGAATTATCCGATGAAGATTTTATTTCCATAATCTCTGTAGTTACTTAACCAGGTTTAAAATAATTACCGCCAAAGATGCCAAACCACTTGAAATTCCAACAATCTCCCCAGCAGATAATGGTCTCTTATCTTCTTTTTGCGGAACAAAAAGCTCTGCACCTGGCTCTATTACAGGATAATTATTAAAGAAAAACATCTTTGATGTACTTTTTACAGAACCATTCGCGTAAATTACATAGGATCGTCTTTTCAAAGATTTATTGGAAAATCCTCCTCCCTGCGAAATATAATGCTTAAAGCCCCTTCCCTGACTAAAAATAGTAGTAACAGGATATAATACCTCCCCATTTACTTTTACAGTTTGTAATTGTTTAGGGATTCTTAAGACATCGCCTTCTTCAAGTATCAAATCAGCCTGAGTACCGGGATTCTCAAGTATTTTATCAAGTTCTATACCTACATAAACATTTTTCAATATTTCTTCCTGAACTTTGGTTCCAATTGTATCTTTTACATTTTCCTGTAAGCGCTGAAGCTTAGCTATTTTATTTTGCTCTTCTTCATTCTGATCAATAGCATTTTTACCATCGGTTTTTTTCGGACCTTCACGCTTCAATGATGCACCTTTTGCGTAACCGAGTGCTGTTAAACCTCCGGCACGCCTTAGCAAATCGGATACCCGTTCATCCTTACTTATTATAGTATACATGCCGGGATATAATACCTCACCTTCAACCTTTACCTGACGCTGTACCTCATAACCTATAGAACTTCTCACTGAAATTATATCAAAGGGCTGTAATTCAAATTTAGGCTTAGAGAAATTCAAATTCTTGTCAATATCTATCTGAAAAACTTGTGCAGTAATTGCATCAGCAGCAGTTAAATTACTGTTTTTCACTCGTCTGGAAATTTCCACCCGTTGGGCAGTTGCGGCTTCTGTAAATCCACCTGCCTTGAGAACTAACTCTTCCAAAGTCATTTTTTCAGCGTATTCAAAAGTGCCGGGCTCACGTACTTCCCCGTCTATAGACACTTTGTACTCCTCTTTCAAGTCGAATATAGATGAAACACTAACAATGTCCTCCCTGAGTAGTGAAATATCCTTTACACTTCCGTTCAGTATTCCTGCAAGATCAATAGAAATTAACTCTGTTTGATTGTCGGGCTTTAATCGCGTGATATATGCCCTTTGTCTAAAAGCATCTTCTTTCAATCCTTCAGCTTTCCTGACTAATTGAGAAAGTGTTAAACCTTGTTCCAACTCATATGCTCCGGGACGAAAAACAGCACCCTCAATAGTTACACGATTTACAAAACGCTCTAACACACGATCCACAAAATATTTATCTCCGGTATTTGGCTTGTACTCTGAAAATTTATCCGAGCTGATATCTGCTATCTTCCTCTCGATTTCTGTATTCTTTAAAACCTTTACTCTCGACCTGAATGCATTTTCTGTGAAATCGCCTGCAAAACTTAAAAGGTCTTTGAAAGACTCTCCAGTGCGTAATTCAAATATTCCGGGACGTTTAACTTCCCCCACAATTTCTATTCTTGATTGATATACTGGTACCCTAATAATATCCTGATCCTGTAATCTTAAATTATCAGACATTTCCCCCTTCATAAGGAAATCATAAATATCAAGATTTGCAATTTTCTTCCCTCCACGTATCAATTCAATTGATCTGAAAGAACCATTCTCTGTGGGTCCGCCAGATGAATATAATGCATTAAATACATTTGCAAGGGATGGAAGAGTATAGGTTCCTGGCTTTACTATCTCACCTGTTAGTATAACTTTGATACTTCGAATGTTTCCAACAGCTATATTCAGATTAGTACTTCCATTACGCAAACCACTATAAACTGTTGATAAACGCGACCGGATCCTTGAAGTTGCTGCCTCAATAGTCAGTCCGGCAACAGGAATGATCCCAACATATTCTACATTGATAATCCCTTCCGGACTTACTTTAAGATTATAAGAAGCCTCCGAGTTTCCATAAATATCAATCAGCAATTCATCATTTGGGCCGATTACATAATTTTTAGGGGTGGCAATACTCAAATTAGGTTCAAAAGTCAATTTGGAATTTTTAAACAAATCAGCACCAAATATTTTTGAGCGAAGCTCATTAAATGCCTTTTCTGCTTCTGTTTCAGGATTTTTTTCAACTGCTATACTATCCTGCTCAAAGTTCATTTCCCTCCCTCCGGTTTCATCTTTTGGCTGAACCTTATTAGGATCCGACTGGAAAGCCTGCTTTTTATCGTCTTTTTTTAATTTATCAACTCGTTCTCTTAATTTTTTTATCTCATCAGCCCGCATTCCTCTGGCTTGTGCTATTTGTTCTAATTGAGCATCACCCATGCCGCTGGCTTCTGCCTGACGCATAAAGGCTCTTACCTGATCATCACTCAATTCATCAACACGAATATTGTTTAGATTTTGTGGATTTACCTGTGCTAAAACTGGTTGGCTTATGCCAAAAATTAAAAGCAATGCCAGAAGGCTAAAAAAATTTTTTATACTCATATCTAAATAAATTCCGCGCAAAGCTAATTAATCTTTAGTTTAAATGTATACCTGATTTAGGGTATTTAATACCATTTCTGGGCTTATCGCACAAATCCGGGGCTCGAATTAATAAGATATCAATTAATCAAAATAATCTAACGTATTAAATCCTCCTTTTTTTAGATACTCATCCTTATGCATTAGCTGAAGGTCTGATAATACCATCTCTTTGATAAGGGATTCCAGATTATATTTCGGTTTCCAACCCAGCTTTGTATTGGACTTACTTGGATCACCGATTAATAAATCAACTTCAGTCGGTCTGAAATACTTTGGATCCACTTTTACCACCGTTGTCCCCGGCTTTAAGCTTTCAGCTTTAAGCTTTAAGCTTTCTACTTTGGCCTCATCAATATCAATAATCACCCCCCTTTCATGCTCATGCTTCCCGCTGAACTCTAATTCAATTCCCAACTCTGCAAAACTCATTTTCACAAAGTCACGTACTGAAGTTGTGACCCCTGTAGCAATTACAAAATCTTCAGGCTTTTCCTGCTGCAGAATGAGCCACATCGCTTCCACATAATCTTTGGCATGTCCCCAGTCTCGCTGTGCAGAGAGATTACCTAAGTACAAACAGTTCTGCAAGCCAAGTGCAATTTTAGCAGCAGCTCTGGTAATCTTGCGGGTTACAAAAGTTTCCCCTCTGACCGGACTTTCATGATTGAACAGAATTCCATTACAAGCGAACATATTATATGCCTCTCTATAATTTACTGTGATCCAATAGGCATACATTTTCGCAACCGCATAAGGAGAACGTGGATAAAAAGGAGTTCTTTCTGATTGAGGGACTTCCTGTACCAAACCATATAATTCTGAAGTTGAAGCCTGATAAATTCTCGTCCTTTTCTCCATACCCAGAATACGGATTGCTTCAAGAATTCGAAGGGTACCAATACCATCTGCATTAGCTGTATATTCAGGGGTCTCAAAGCTCACCTGCACATGACTCATGGCAGCCAGATTATATATCTCATCAGGTTGTGTTTCCTGAATTATACGAATTAAATTGGTTGAATCTGTTAGATCTCCATAATGGAGTTTCAGTCTCAAATTACTTTCATGAGGATCCTGATATAAATGATCAATACGATCGGTATTAATTAAAGAACTTCTTCTCTTAATACCATGTACAAAATATCCCTTATTCAACAGAAATTCAGTCAAATAAGCTCCATCCTGGCCGGTTATTCCTGTTATTAGCGCAACCTTCATGAAAAGTGTATTGAGTATTGAGTATTGAGTATTGAGATTTTATACATTAATCTGAAAGATCTTGCTTCTGTCGATAGTTTTGCTTCATTCACAATTAAAAGAAATTTAATTTAAACTGGTTTAACGTTGTTCCGATTATGGTGTTACACTAAGGGTCACAATTTAGGTAATTACACTGATTTTCCTCAATTTCAAATCTTCAAATCGCCAAGGTACGGCTCCGCCCTTTCAGTCACATTTTAATATATGACATCCGCTTAAACATGCTCTAAGGTATCCCCCCTTAGGAAATCCTTATTTTCTCAACTATATTTTTTCTCAGATCTACTTTAACCTGCAGCCCAATATCTTCTAAATAAAGGAGAGCATAATTTCCTTTGCTTTCCAAGACTTCTGCTTCTTTATCGATCAAAGCCCCTGAGCGGATTCTGATTCTGTCATAAGCGTTTAGATTAGTTGCCTCAATACTGCCATGGTCATATTGCATCAGCCAGCTTTTCAGAAGATCCATTTCTTTAGCTCTTATCATAGCTGGCTTGCCGCAGTGGTAAACATAACGAACCACCCCCGGAATTGTAAAAACACTATCCTTATCCTTATCCTTCAGGCTAACAAAGCAATAGGATCTAAACAAAGGTTCCTCCACCCATTTCCATCTGTCACTCCAAAGTTTCTTTATTCTTAACAGCGGGCAATACACCTCTAAGCCCAACAGAGCCAATTTATCTGCTACGGCCTTCTCACAGCGTGATTTGGTATAGAGCACGTACCAGTTCATGATAAGTGATCGAATATTAAAACCATCTCTTTTTTGTGCTTCTGAACATAAACCTCTGCATCTGCCTCTTCAAATACCAGGTATCGTATTTTCCTTCCAATAAGAGGTTCTGCCTTTTCTACCAGATTACTCAGGTAATTTCGGTCAATATTGTCCCCTATAATTATCAGATCAATGATATCCGAATCAAGTCCTCGGGCAATCATTCCTTCAAGGTACACACGATGTACATTCCCCAAACGGTCAATAACCTTTTCGATTACTTCTTCTACACCTATAAACTTTCTGATAATGCTATTCAAATCCTTGAACAAGGGATGAAGGGTATTTGCCCGATAAAGTTTCTTATTGCCATCTGATTCTGCCAACAATAACCCTGCGTGCTCAAAACGATTAAGCTCCTGCCTGATACCATTGGTACTCTCATTAAACTCAGCCTCAAGGCTCCTTAAATATCCCTGATTATTGATGTTTAAAAAGAATTTAAGCAATAACTTAATTCTTGTTTTTGATGTTATTAAACTTTCGAGCATAATATTGAGTATAATTAGTACTCATTATATAACTCAAAAGTAGAACATATTTTGAATATTACTAACGAAAATATTGAATTTTAAACAAGTGCTGAAATTCTTTTATCTGAAAAACAAAGATTTAACAAAACTAATAACTACAATAAAGCTCCAAATAAGACCTCTACCGGATGTAATGCCATTCTTCCTGTGCCGTCTTTGATCTGGTGCCTGCAACTCGTACCATTTGCTGCAATTATTACTGTATCTGGTTGATTAATAATTTGAGGAAACAAAACCAGACCTCCTATTTTCATTGATAAATCATAATGTTCGTCTTCATAACCAAAAGAACCTGCCATTCCACAACAACCTGAAGGAATTGTTTCTACTTCATAATTCTTAGGAAAAGACATAATTAGCGATGAACTTTCACTTAAGTTCCAGGCTTTTTGCTGACAATGAGCATGAAATTTGATCAACTTCCTTTCTGCGGTAAACTGTTCCTGGCTAATGTTTTGATTATGAATTTCAAGGGCTAAAAACTCTTCAATAAGGAAGGTATTTGACGCAAGTTCTTCAGCATCTTTCAGATAGGATTCATCCACAAGATCTAAATATTCGTCTCTAAAGGTTAGAATTGCTGATGGTTCAACACCAATCAATGGAGTTTTTCTTGAAATCACCGGACTTAAGTACACTATATTCTTATGTGCAATTCTCCTGGCCTTTCGTAATAAACCTTTTGAAATACTCGCCCTACCGCTTTCAGAATGCTGAGTAATACGTACTTCATATCCCAATCGTTCCAAAAGTAGAACAGTTTGAATTCCTATAGGAGTATCCTGGTAATTAGTAAACTCATCACAAAAAAGGTACACTACTTTTGAATCGTTTGAAGAGGGATTCCCAGCTTTTGAAAAATTCCGATGCTCCTTAAACCATGCTCTCATTGTTGTTTGGTTTAATAGAGGCATTGACCTTTTTACATTGAACCCAATAAGCGTTTTCATCATTTCACTTATCCCCCTTCCAGTCATTATGAAGTTATATAATCGTGGAAATGCAGAGCCTAAACCAGCAATCGTACTAAAATTTGAAATTAATAAAGACCTCAATGGAATGCCATTAGCATCCTGATAGTGTTGTAAAAACTCAGCTTTCAATTTAGCCATATCAACATTACTCGGACATTCTGCCTTGCACCCTTTACAACTTATGCAAAGATCCATTACCTCTTTAATTTCCGGGTGATCGAAACGATTAAGTTTTTTGGAATTTGTAAGATAAGTTCTTAGAACATTTGCTCTGGCTCTTGTAGTATCCTTTTCATCGCGACTTGCCATATAAGATGGGCACATTGTGCCACCAATAAGATGCGACTTACGGCAGTCACCCGATCCATTACATTGTTCTGCATGCTGCAAAATATTTTGACCATTGTAACGAAATACAGTTTTAAATTCCCCTGCATTTTCATCCGGCTTATACCTCAAATTAGTGTTCATTAGAGGTGTATCTATAATCTTTCCAGGATTGAAAATATTCTCCGGATCCCAGGTATTCTTAATCTCTCTCAAAATTTCATAGTTCTTCGAGCCAACCATTTGCTCAATAAACTCACCACGTAATCTGCCATCTCCATGCTCTCCACTTAAAGAACCCCGATATTTCTTAACAAGCATTGCAATCTCTTCTGCAATTACCCGAAACAGTCTATTTCCCTCCTCTGTTTTCAGGTTAAGGATTGGCCGCAAATGCAATTCCCCGGAACCTGCATGAGCATAATGAACTGAATACAACCCATACTTTTTCAGAATTAAATTAAAATCCTGTATATAGGCTGGTAAATCATGAACATCAACCGCCGTATCTTCTATTACAGGTACTGCCTTCTCGTCACCCGGAAGATTGCTTAATAGTCCCAGACCTGCCTTCCTTAAGGTCCAGACCTTTTTAATGTCCTCCCCAAATACTATTGGAAAATGATATCCCAAACCCACCCCTCGCATCTCATTTTCAACAAGTCTGCATGTCTCTATTACCTCAGAAATATCTTGTTTGACATATTCGATTACGAGCAGAGCAGCAGGGTCTCCCTCAACAAAAAATCTATTTTGCTTCTGCTCAATGTTATCCTTAGTACACTCCAGGATATAATGGTCCATCAACTCGCTTGCTACCGGATTATATTTCAGAGCAATCAGATTAGCATTCAAGGCTTCATCGATCGAGTTAAAATGCACACATAATAGTCCAACTGCTTTCGAAGGGAGTGGAACAATACCCAATTTAATTTCAGTTATAAAAGCCAAAGTGCCTTCTGAGCCTGCTAAAAGCTTGCAGAAATTAAAATCTCCCATACCAGCAGTGAATGGGGAACTATCGAGAAGCAAATCTATTGCATAGCCTGTATTCCTTCTTTCTATGCTTTTTTTAGGAAATTCCTTACGAATTTCAAGTTGATTTTCATAATCACCCAGAAGGCGACGAATCGATCTGTATAAAGATGCTTCCAGGCTTGCCCCCGAACACTTCTCGATAAATTCATCAAATGACAAAGCTTTAAAATCTGCTTCAGAACCGTCACTCAACAATACCTTTAGTTCAAGCGTATGTTCTCTAGTACTTTTATAAACTATAGAATTGGAACCGCATGAGTTGTTCCCTACCATTCCTCCAATCATTGCCCGGTTTGCTGTAGAGGTTTCCGGACCAAAAAAAAGTCCGTATGGCTTCAAAAAAAGATTCAACTCATCCCTGACCACACCTGGTTGAACACGTACCCAGGATTCTTCTGTATTTAACTCAAGAATTTTGTTGAAATACTTTGAAACATCAACAATAATTCCGTTACCGACCACCTGACCTGCAAGTGAGGTCCCAGCCGTTCTTGGAATAAGTGAAATTTTTTCAGCAGAGGCAAAAGCAATTAATTTTTTTAGGTCAATGACAGAACGTGGAATAACTACAGCAACCGGCATTTCTGAATACGCCGATGCATCCGTAGAATACAAAACACGCATCATTTGATCTGTATAGCATTCTCCTTCCAACTCTAAAGCCAATGACTCGATCTTTGATTTCATTTTTAAACTAAAAAACTTTAAGAGGTGGAAAAAGACATAAAATAATTAATAAACTAAAAGGGCTAGCTTCAGTCTATGCCTTACAAAAGAAGAAATCAACTTCTTTCCAGCTACTGCAAATATATCATAGCAGTGCAAAAACTCAGTTAAAAACTAATTAAATAATTTTAAACTGAAAAAATATTTAAAATAAGTATCGCAATTCCAAACCATTGAAACTATGTATAAAATATCAAGCATTCCTGAAAAAAGTGCATTTAAAACCCAAATGATTTGAAGCTAGGCAAACCCTGCAGGAAAAATCAAACAATAAAAGAAAACTATATTCCCACTCCAACCTGAGTGTACCACACTAAATCAAAACAGAAGTCAGGTAATCAGGGGATACCTTAAGAAATTCTAAAACCAATTACGACAAACGCAATCTAATCAAACTTTCCTATATGATTTCGAAGTCCTGATCTCACATTAGCACATTCCTGCATCAATAAATAACCAAATCAACCCTTTGCTAGATCACCTTGAATCAACTATACCCCATTAACTTATAGATCCAATAACCAAAAATTTCATGAATCAAAAGAGTCCATTTACTTATTGCATCTTCAGAGGGGATTATTAGATCTTCAAAATCCGGTTCAATATCATTTGAATAAAAATCAACAGGATATGCACCCACTTTTAGTCCGGCTTTCTCAAAGCACCCAATTGAACGAGGAATATGAAAAGCTGAAGTAACCAGTAAAAATTCTCCATTAATCCCCAAACTGTCAATCAGACTTTTTGTATATCGGGAACTTTCTGTTGTATTTCTAGATTGGTTTTCCAGTATAATATCTGAATCTGGAACCCCACAGAATAGAAAGACTAATTTCAGGTGATCTGCCTCAGGTATTCTCCCTTCACTAATACTTCCTGAACCACCACTAATCAATATTTTCTTAACCTTTCCTAATTTATACAATTGCACAGTATGAATTACCCGGTCCGCTCCTTTACTAAAAAATACCCGATCTTCATGACCCTTTCTGTAATTTGCAACCCCAGTCAAAACGATAGCTGTATTGTAATTCTTCAAGGTGCTTAAACTCACCGGATCTCCTTCCCAGATATGAAAAACTTTATTAGCGATAATGCTGTTGCTGAAAAAAAACAGCAAAAGCAATCCGGCAAACAATCCTCGCTTCCTTCCTGAAGGCGTTTTACTTAATAAAGCATACAGGAGTAATAAAAAAACCCACAAAAATGGAGAGAGGAGAAAATCAAGTAATTTGGAGAGAATGAAGAACATATCTTTAAACTAGTTTATAAACTCCTATCAATTAAACACCATTTAGAGCCTTCGAATGAGACTCAACTTGCTGTCCGGGATGTCAGTCTCTACATGATGGACTATATATCGCAATAATCAAACCGGTGCCGGATGGTGAGGACCAGTCTGAACTTCAAGCCAACAGGATTGGAATCAAGGCTGAGGCCTGAACAAATTGGTGAGGTGGGATGGTGATAACAACAAGCATAGGGTAAATGTCAGAACTATGATTCATTTGATTATTGTGATGGGTATGATTTATAGTTTCGTTTTCATATTAATCATTAAATCATAAAAATCACGGTACAGACATTTCTGGTAACCATTTGCTAACCCAATAACCATCGGCTTCCTCATTCTCTCAACCCGAAAGCTATCGGGTCTCAATTAATCAAAGTTTCACCTCAGTATTCCCGCCCTTGCTTAATGTGATATCCACCGGCTGGTTCGTTTTCCAGGAGCCTCTTGTAAAATCAGGAACATCAATGGAGTTAGAGCGATTCTTAACCGACCACTCACTCAATGGGAATATGGAACTCCAAAGAGCCGCATCATAAACATCCTGATCCACTGGCAAACCGTTACGAAGACAATCTATATTATGCCAATCCATTAAAAAGTCCATACCTCCATGCCCCCCGACCTGCTTAGCTAGTTCACCTACCTTTTTAACAATTGCAGGTTGGTATTTCTGTTCCAAAATCTTAAACTCCTCTTCAGAAATCCAGCCTTCATGACCTGTAGATATCTTACCCGGAAGCGGGTACTTCTGGGCAGTACCTTTGGTTCCGCTTATCAGATGTATTCTGGAATAAGGACGAGGAGAAGTAACATCATGCTGCAGCATGATTGTTTTGCCTTTATTTGTACGAATGGTTGTAGTATTCATATTGCCATTAAATGGCTTTCCAACGAACTGCTTGTAGACATCATCAGTAGCGGCCAGTTTCTTTGCAGTATCAGCCATCATGAAATCATTGCTGGAAACAGAAACCAGGTAATCCATTTTATCTCCTCGATTAATGTTCATCACCTGGCTTACCGGACCAAGACCATGTGTAGGGTACAAATTTCCTTGGCGGCTGGCATCCATTCTAAGTCGCCAGAAATCATAATATTTTTCTTTTGAGAAATCACCTGCCAACAGGTCATGTATATAGGCTCCTTCAGCATGAACGATCTCACCGAAAAATCCCTGGCGGGCCATATTCAGCGTAAGTAACTCGAAAAAGTCATAGCAACAATTTTCTAGTATCATACAATGCTTTTTGTTTCGCTCAGAGCTTTCTACAAGTTGCCAGCACTCCTCAATTGTAGTTGCGGCCGGTATCTCGGTACAGGCATGTTTTCCATGGTCCATTGCATAGATAGCCATTGGCGCATGCAATGCCCATGGTGTTGCAATATAAACCAGGTCGATATCATCCCGTTCACAGACCTTTTTCCAGGCTTCCGGATTTCCGGTAACTAACTCGGGTTTCTGTCCGGATGCTTCAATACGCTTAAATGCCGCATTTGCCTTTTCAGGACGCAGATCACAAATTACTTTAATCTCAACACCACCAATCTTACTCATACGCTGCACAGCACCGGAGCCCCGGTTTCCTGTACCTATAAAAGCAATCCGAACTGTTTCGAGCTTTGGTGCAGCATAGCCTGACATATTAAACTTCTGAGGTCGGTTCAGAAAATCAGATGAATCAAGATTTTCATTCCTATCGGATGCAAAAGCAGGTAAACTGCTTAGCATTGTCGCCCCGGCAACAGCAGGCACGGCGAGTTTAATAAAGTCTCTGCGATTATTTTTCATTCGTTTAATTTTAATATTATATGGTGATTTTGCGATTGTGATTTAAATCTCCTTCCCCTGAGGGATTCGGCAAAATCATGCTGGTTTCATTCTTTCTGATGTTAACCTAACATGAGGAGAAATTTAAGAAGAATTTCTATTGCATTGGCAGAAAATCCCTAATAAAATATTAATAGTGTAAATAACTTGATAAAAATTGTAATTTAATATCACAAACAATTAAGGCACAAGAAATGAAAAAGCAAACCGGCGAAGAATCTGTTAAACCACAACGACTTCTATCCATTGATGCCCTTCGGGGATTTGATATGCTGCTGATTTCGGGTGGCGGAACATTTCTGGTTCTTCTTGAGAACAATACCGGCTTAGCCTGGATCGACTGGATTGCAGGCCAGCTGAAGCATCCTGCATGGAATGGCTTCACATTTTATGATTTTATTTTCCCGCTTTTCCTCTTCATAGCCGGAGTATCAATGGCATTTTCACTGAATAAAGGGATAGCCACGGGCCTGTCTAAGGCTGAATTGTACAAAAAGGCATTCTGGAGAATGCTCATTTTAGTTATTCTTGGAATTCTGGATAAAAATCAGCCTGTTACATTTTTTGAACCCAGCCAGATCAGGGTTGCGAGCGTATTGGGCAGAATTGGTGTTGCCGGTTTTTTTGCATGTCTGTTGTATTTGAACTTCTCACGTCTTCACAGAATATTCTGGGTGGCCGGAATTCTGCTGCTATATTATCCTGCCTTATTCCTTATTCCGGTTCCTGGCTATGGTGCAGGAAATTTAAGTATGGAGGGTAATCTTGTTGGTTGGATTGACCGGAATTTCCTTCCCGGAAGGCTCCTGCAAAAAATTTATGATGAAAATGGGCTCATCACACAGTTACCTGCTCTATGTTTAACTGTTATGGGCTCCCTTGCCGGTGATGTACTCCGTTCAGATAGAAGGGAAGGTAAAAAATTGCAGATTTTAATTCTGGCAGGTATAGCAGGGATTGGGATCGGACTCTTTTGGGGATTACATTTCCCTATTAACAAGCACCTCTGGTCAAGTTCCTTCATCATGCTCACTTCAGGAATGGCCTTTCTAATACTCAGCCTTTTCTACTATGTAATCGATGTATTGAAATTCCAAAGCTGGGCTTTCTTTTTCCAGGTTATAGGGATGAATTCATTAACCATTTATCTCGCCTATCATTTTATTGATTTTGAACACACCTCCCATGCACTTTTCGCAGGATTGTATGCACCATTACCCGAACAATTTCATGACGCACTTGAAGCACTCGGAGCATTAATCCTTGTATGGTCAATGATCTATTTCCTGTACAGGAAGAAGATTTTTATTAAGATTTAAGTTGTAAGTTTTAGATCCTGCTGTTCATTTACTTTTCTATTATTTATGTGATTTTCTCAATGACAAATCAAATGGAACAATGAGCAAGGAATAAAGACAAGAACGATAGCTTCAAATGAAATACTCATCTCATTTGCTAATTATCGGCGCTGGCGCATGCGTGTCGCGTGTGCATCTTAATTTTTAAGGAACGCGCGACACGCGCGCACTAGCAACGATTATAAATTGAAATTTGCTAACCTGGTAGCTATCGGTTAGACATATTAAATATTTGACAAATCCCAATTTTTGAAGACGAAATCAACTTTCTAAACGCCCAGATGATTTCGTGTCGGAAGGTGCCGACTTGCGAATTTACTTAGGCGAATGCACGACAAATTCGTCACTCGATAGCTATCGGGTCGCTGTTCTAGTATATCATTGCTTTTCTAGCGATAAAAACGTTCTGCTGGTGACTAGCGAAATCAACTTTCCGCTCGTTTAGGTAATTTCGCGAGTCTTAAAATTCTGCTGACGACTAACCGAAATCGACTTTAATATCGCTTAAGTGATTTCGTAAGTACAAATTATGCTTTGAGCCACTGATCAAACCAATCAAAAGCTTCCTTCTGCATATCTTTATCAAATTTATGTGGGCCCGGGTAATAGGAACATTTATACTTATCCTCTGCTTTTGCTTTTGTATAGACTTCTTTCAGAATCTTATCGGCATTCTGCATTTCCGGCAAGGTATATAATTCATCTTCTGAATCGTTTAACACCAGTGTCGGAAGCGGAGCCCTCAATCCAAGAATCTCCGGAAAGTCCATTTCCTTAGGCAGGACCGGAACATAGGTCATCCAGGTATGTGTAAAGGACTTATTGAGTATCAAATCCTTCCAGGTTGTCATGAAACCAACACAGACTGCACATTTTATCCTTGAATCCAAACCGCCCATAAATACAGTACGCATACCCCCTCCTGACAATCCTGCACATCCGATCTGATCAGGATTGACATCTTTTCGGGCACATAATACATCCAGGGCTTTCTGATCTTCGGCAAAAAATACACCAGGCCAGGTAGTGCCGGCACAAAAAAGAGACTTAGCCATAATATGCTCATGATCAGATGCCCAGCTATTATACGCTTTAATGTTCTCTGAATTTTCTGAATCCTTATCACTCAAACCCTTACGCATATTTGCAGGAAGATCCTGCATCATCACCCTGCGACTGGCAAAAGGGAATGCATCGGATACTAAAACAACGTAACCCCGCTTAGCAATTTCATTCGCCCATGCCATACCACTATAATAATGCTTCTGATGCTCAACCATGTCCGGATGCTGCTTGTCGGATGTTTTGGTGATTTTTCTGGTTCCGAAGTATTTATTAGCCCCATGATCATGAAAGGCCAGAATTCCCGGTAATGCTCCCTTTGCATTGACAGGCTTTAACAAAATTGCTTCTGTAGGTCGACCATAAGGCAACTGCCAGCTGAGCTCTTCAATATGGAGGCCATCATACTCATATTGTTTCTTGACAGTAACTACAGGTGTTCCTCCAATATCAGGAATTCCCAGGCGATCATTAATTCGCTCTTTTGCAGCACTACGCCAGGTATCAAGATTATCCCATTTTGAATTTCTGAAAGAGTAAGCAGGCACCTTATTCTCCATCAAAGAATTTGCCCAGGGACCATATAAACCGATAATGCTTTGCTTTGCTGGATCAAATGTATTGTCGACAGGTACAGCTGCAGATCCATCAGCCGAAGGTTCATTACAGGCATTCAGACTGACTAACATTCCGGTCCCAATCATACCGATTCCGGCAGCACCGGCTACTTTCAAAAAATCTCTACGGTTTTTTTTCATATATCTTGTTTTGATTTTTAAGAGTGATGAATTTACCCTGATTTAATCATTACTACCCTGTAGGTTTTGGCAAAATCATGATGCATTCATCTGTTTATTTATTTTAATCCAACCCGCACCTGCGGGATTAAAATTAAATTATAAAACAAGATAAGAGATTTTTTAAATAGAGTGCAATGAAGAGGGAACGTTTTATACTAAATTCAGCAACTGTTTATCAGTTGTCTGTTGTCTGAGAGACTCTTCGTCGCCGCATAATTTCAGTTGCCCGATAGCTATGGGGTTGAAAAACCGGATGGCTTCTCTGGATGACAGTAATTAAAAATATGCTCGGTACTGATTGACAAATAGACAAATCATCTCATCGACAAATTACCCCAATTTGCTAATTCTTCAACAAGCCAAGCAAGTACTCCCCATATCCGCTTTTCATCAGAGGCTCTGCAACTTTCTTTAGCTGTTCAGAATCGATAAAGCCCATTTGAAAGGCAATCTCCTCGATACAACCGATCTTTAATCCCTGGCGCTCTTCAATGACCTGCACGAACTGACCAGCCTGCATCAGAGAATTGAATGTGCCTGTATCCAACCAGGCGGTACCCCGGCTTAAAACTCCAACTTTCAGTTTTCCCTGTTTTAAATATTCGCGGTTTACATCTGTTATTTCATACTCACCCCTGGAGGAAGGCTTTATGTTCTTTGCAATTTTAACTACAGAATTATTGTAAAAATATAATCCGGGTACAGCGTAATTAGATTTTGGTATTAATGGCTTCTCTTCAATTGAAAGTGCATTAAAGTCCTTATCAAACTCAACTACACCATACCGTTCAGGATCAGAAACCTGGTAGGCAAACACAATACCGCCCTCTGGATTCTGAATGGATGGTAAAAGGTTTGTGATCGAATCACCATGAAAAATATTATCCCCCAGTATAAGTGCAATATCATCATCTCCAATGAAATTTTCACCAATCACAAAAGCCTGAGCAAGTCCGTTGGGCACCTTCTGTTCTGCATAGGAAAATTTACAACCTATCCGGCCTCCATCGCCCAAAAGTTTCTCAAAATTAGGAAGATCATGCGGAGTTGAAATGATCAGAATCTCACGTATTCCTGCCTGCATTAGGGTAGAGAGGGGATAATAAATCATTGGTTTATCATAAACCGGCATCAATTGCTTACTTACCGCCAAAGTAAGCGGATGCAACCTTGTACCTGACCCTCCTGCGAGTATAATTCCTTTCATTGCTTATTAATATATGTTATCGGTTGTCTGTTGTCAGTTATCAGTGAATTACTGCATCATCTAATATTTAATAATAGACGGAAAGCTAATTGTCCACTGTCAATTGTCAACTATCAATTAAATTAGAATCCCTGCTCCCCTGTCAATCTAAGGTCGCCGGTAGATTGTACGATTTCATAATATGAGAAATCTTCATTTGCCCAAAAACTGGTGCCATAAAGTACATTCTTATTGGAAGTGATACTGACCAGCTTGTTGGAATAAAAACGGCTTTTGGTTTCATCCCAGATCAGTTCATCAGATTTGAATGTCTCTCCTTTAATATTGGTTGCAACAACATTCCGCTTTAGTTCAACAATATTTTCACGTTCCCGGCGTATTGCATAATCTGCCTTAACCCTGCTTGATTCCTGTTGGTTCTGATCATAAAAAATTACAGTTACACCCTTATTCATTTCAATATAAGGCTTCTCTGTTTTAAAATTAAGTAATTCGGGAGTAATAAGTTTGGCCTTTACAATGGCCGAGTCGCTATAAATAATTTCTACACCTGTAGACTTATCAACGGGAACAGACAATTTTTTAGCGGATATCTGTTCAACCTTACGCAAATCGTTCTCACAGGCAAAGAGCATACTGATTCCTACAAAATAAACAGCACCGTATATGCAGCGCCGCAATTTCATAGCTTAATCAATATATGTTTTCTGGAACCACTTGTCATTCAGTGTAAAACCAAGGTGTATATTTACATAACGGTCGCGAACCAGGTTATTTTTTTCGGTACCGCGCTGCCCAATTTCAGCAGCAAGATTTATCTTATAGAAACTTGACCGGTTACGAGGTAAAGGGAAACCAAAGCCAAAATTAAGAGCATATTGGTTGATATCATTATTCCCAATCTTAACAAATGTTTTATCATATTTAACCCCCAAACGGTAATCCATCAGCTTAAAATAGCTACTTACTGAATTTGGATCTGGTGTAAACTGTCCACCCACGATAACACCATAACTATCATTCAAACCCGGATTAGTAGTACCTTCCCGATAATCTGACCATCTGCTATAAGTGACATCAGCTCCAAACAGCCATGAATTGGTCTTTTCAAAAGCAAAACCTACGGCATGTGTTAATGGCATGGTAATTTTAGTCTTGGCACCCTCAGCGAAATAGGTACTATCTGCTGCTGCTAGCTCCTCCAATTCTACGTCCTTCCTGTATCGGGTGGTAACAATATTATTTTTGGAATTCAGGCTATGACCGGAATTTCCTGAATAACCAAGAATGAATTTTGTTTTGCTGTTAATCTCACCAGTGTACTGCAATGCATAATCGTAGCTTAAACCACCTACAGAATTGCTGTATTGTGTGCGGGAATTAAAAGCTGTCGTGGCTTCATTAACAAACTCAAAGGCTCTGGTTTGTTTAAGACTACCGAAAAGATATGCAAAGTTAAAGCCTAAACTCAAATTTTTATTGATCTTAAATCCATAACCTAAATATGCCTTTGACATTCCACCTTCTCCACCATAAACATAATTTACCTTACTTGTGTCAACAAGACCTGCATTCATGTACTGATAACCTAAATCACTATAAGGAACAAGTCCGAAACTTACTGCAGAAAATTTATTCACCGGCACACCAAAAGTAATATGGCTGAGTGTAGAATTAAACTGGCGTTGTCCGGAGACTCCTCCCTTACTTAACTGGCGAATATCCATCGAAGCTCCAACATCAAAGGTGGTCAGCTCAAGGGTTGAATAGGATGCAGGGTTTGCCAGATTAATATTATCATACAATCCCGGTTTACGAATACCCATACTTAAACCACCCATAGCCCTGTTCTGAGGCAATAATGAACCACTAAGATCACCCAGTCCAAACTGTGAATATGGAGAAGAAGAAGTTACCTGTGCTGTTGCAGAGAAACTTGTCGCAAGTAAAAAAAGTAAGAATATATTTTTTAATATTTTAGTCATTGTTGTTCGATAACTTCATTTAAACCAATTAATACCAAATCGGGCTCGGTTTTTAAAGTGTGGGCAAAGATGC
>Ga0209480_10000830_pt1 | contig 23783 bp, 18 predicted proteins | sample JI61114C2DNA_FD_187501 | JGI IMG/M metagenome (GOLD analysis project Ga0209480, IMG submission 187501) | Wastewater effluent complex algal communities from Wisconsin, to seasonally profile nutrient transformation and Carbon sequestration -... | ecosystem: Engineered > WWTP > Effluent > Algae... | reverse complement strand
AGCGCGCCAGCAGAAGGCTGCCCAGCCCGTGCGCACCGCCGGCCGCGGTGTAAAGCCGCCAGAGGCTGCGCCGGAGAAGCTGCGCCAGCCGGTTGTCGAGCCGCCGGTGCAGGCGCCGCTTGCCCGTTCGGTCAAGTCGGGGCACGCTCAAAAAGGCATCGGACGGGAAGCGTTTGCGCCGATCGGGCGCGAGGCCTTCGTGCCGACGACGCCGCCGTTGCCGCGAGAGGCCGCAGTGCGCCAGTTGCAGGCGCCGGCGCAGGTTTCCGCCCCGGCCCCGGTGATGCCGGCCGCCAGGCCCAATGTGGCGCGGCAGAGCGTTGTGCTGCCGCCGCCGCATAACGTGCCGGTGCCCCCGGCTGCAGCGGCTCAGCCGGCTCCGCTGCGCCCGACGGTCGAGTTGCCAAAAGCCCAGTTCAGGCCGATTGCGGCTGCAACGTCCGAGATGTCGGCGGCGGAGGTCGCTGCGGCCGCTGCGGCGGCTGTCTCCGTTCAGCAGGCGGCGGTTGCGGCACCGGCACCGGTGCCTGCGCCCGTGGCTCCTCAGCCTGTTCAGCGGGTTGCTCCGATGCCGGCTCCCGCGGCGGTGCCCACGCCGTCACAGGCGCAGCCGGCCGCGCCGGTGCAGCGTCAGGCGCGGGGCGTGGCGCGGGCTTATGCGATGGATGGCGCCAGCTTCTACCAGAGCGGACGCAAGTTCCGGGTGCAGGGGCTCGATGCGCGGGATCCGGGCATGACCTCGGAGCATGCCACCCAGCGGCTGCAGCGCGCCCTGGATGGCGGCAACCTGACGGTCGAACCAGTTGAGGTGGATGGAACCGGGCACACGATTGCCGTCGTGCGGGTCAATGGCCGCAACGTGGCTGATGCCGTGCGTGGGGTAGCTAACTGAGCGCGGCCTGATGTGCTCACGAAAATGAGCTGAAAGTCTTGTTCAGACTGCTGACGAACCCCCGGTTTTTTCGGGGGTTTTGTTTTTTTACGGGCGGGCTCGAACGCAGCCGGGGCTACTCGAAATGTTCGAGCATCAGCTGGATGCTCGACACGCCGTTGTATTCATTCACCGCCAGCCGGAAGGCTGCGTGGATGGTCTGGCCCGCCGGGTCGGCGTGGTTGAACTGGATCGCGTCGATGCGGGTGGCGCCCTTCTTCAGCTGCAGCTTGAGGTGCTTGTCCTTGAGGATGCGCTGGTTTTCGACCCGGAAGGTGTCGTCGAAGACCGGTGCGGCGAAGCCCTGGCCCCAGATTTCCCTCTCCAGCAGGCGGGCGGTTTCAAGGCTGTAGAGGCTGTCTTCGAGCGCGCCGTCGGTTTCCAGGCTGCGAGTCAGGTCGGCCGGGTCGATCAGGCTGTGCACCACAGTTTCGAAAATCTGCTCGAAGCGGGCGAGATCAACTTCGTTGATGGTCAGGCCGGCGGCCATGGCGTGGCCGCCGAATTTCAGGATCAGGCCGGGCGCCCGCTTGGTCACGAGGTCGAGGGCGTCGCGCAGGTGAAGGCCCGGAATCGAGCGGCCCGAGCCCTTGAGTTCGCCGTCGTTGCCGCGGGCAAAGGCGATGGTCGGGCGGTGGAATTTCTCCTTGATGCGCCCGGCGAGAATGCCGATGACGCCCTGGTGCCATTCGGGTTCGAACAGCGTGAGGCTGGCGCGGCTGCCCGGGTCGATGGTGTCGAGCCCGGCCATGGCTTCTTCCTGCATGCCCGCTTCGATGCTGCGGCGTTCGCGGTTGAGGGTGTCGAGCTCTTGGGCGATGTTGATGGCACGGCCCATGTCGTCGGTGATCAGGCATTCGATGCCCAGCGACATGTCGGCCAGGCGGCCGGCGGCATTGAGGCGCGGGCCGAGGGCGAAGCCCATGTCGAAGGTGGTGGCCCGCGCGGCGTCGCGGCCGGCGGCGGCAAACAGGGCCCGGATGCCCGGCTGCATGCGGTCGGCGCGCATGCGCTGGAGGCCTTGCGACACCAGGATGCGGTTGTTGTGGTCGAGCTTGACCACGTCGGCCACGGTGCCGAGGGCCACGAGGTCGAGGAGTTCGGCCAGGTTGGGTTCGGTCTTGCCTTCGAAGGCGCCGCGCTCGCGCAGCTCGGCGCGCAGCGCGAGCATGGTGTAGAACATGACGCCGACGCCGGCCAGCGCCTTGCTGGGGAAGTCGCAGCCGGGCTGGTTGGGGTTCACGATCACGTCGGCTTCGGGCAGTTCGTCGCCCGGCAGGTGGTGGTCGGTGATGACGGTGGCGATGCCGTGCTCCCGCGCGGCGGCCACGCCTTCGACGCTGGCGATGCCGTTGTCGACGGTGATCAGCAGGTCCGGTTCCATTTTTGCGGCCAGTTCGACGATGGCCGGGGTGAGGCCGTAGCCGTATTCGAAGCGGTTGGGCACGAGGTAGCCCACGTCGGCACCAAAGGCCCGCAGGGCCCGGATGCCCACCGCGCAGGCAGTGGCGCCGTCGCAGTCGTAGTCGGCCACGATGAGCATGCGCGCGCCGGCCTCGATGGCGTCGGCGAGGATCTGGGCGGCTTCATGCACGCCCTTGAGCCGGGCCGGCGGCAGCAGCGACTTGAGGCTGTAGTCGAGCTGGTCGCGACTTTCGATGCCGCGGGCGGCGTAGAGGCGGGCGAGCAGCGGATGGGTGCCGGCTTCGAGCAGCCGCGTGACGGCACGCGTGGGCACCGGGCGGGTCAGGATACGGGTCATGGGTTTTGGGGGTTCGGTTGCGGGGCGGTGGCCAGGAGCGCGGCCAGCGGCCGGGGCTTGCGCCAGAACTTCCACAGGCTGGACGCTGCGACGTCGAGCTGCAAGTGGTGTTTGTCGCCGGGGGCGCTGATGCGGAGCGCGGTGATTTTTTTGGCCTTGAGGGCTTTGAGCAGCGGGGCGAACCAGTCGGTTTCGAGCTGCGCGATGGCGCTCAGCCATGCGGTGGCGTCGAAGTGCAGGGACGGGCGCTGGAGGGTGTCGATGACCGCGAAGCCGGTGCCCTCGATGTAGCGGGTGGCTGGCCGCGGCGTGATGCCGGCGTGCAGTGCCAGTCCACGGGCGAAGGGCGCGTCGGCCTGGATCTGGCTGGCCGGGGCGCGGAGGGGCAGATCCTGCGGGCCGGCACCCCACAGCCACACGCCGTTGATGCTGCGCTGGCCGGTGGCCTCGCGCGCGGCGTTGATCGGGTGGTTGTAGAGCCACACTTCGAGTTCGTTGGCGAGGCGTGCCCAGCGGGCGATGTCTTCGCCTTCGGGCATGAAGAGCTGTATCGGCCGGCCATTGACGTCGGCCAGCGGGTGGAAGAACGGGCGCGGCTCTTCGGTCAGCGCCACATACCAGCGGTCGGGTGACGGGGCTTCGAAGCGGCCGATGTCGGCAAAGAGTTCGTTCAGCCCGGTGATCAGCGTGTCGGCTTCGGCGCGGGTGATGGCGAGGCTCGAGGCGTCGGCGAGGAGCAGCCTGTCGCGGGAGAAATGAAGGTGTGCCGGATCGCAGCACAGCCAGTGGGCGCCGGGCTCGGGTGGCGGGGTTTCGCCGCCGCGGCGCAGGGCGGCATAGGGCAGGCGGGCCGCGTTGGCGCCGAATTGCCGGGCCAGCCAGGTTTCGGGGGCCAGCGTGGGCTGCCAGTCGTGGCGGGCATGGCCGAGCAGGGTGGACAGGGCGGTGAGCGGCGGGGCGTCGGCTATCTGGGACGCGGCGCCCGAGGGCCAGGCGAGGCCGGGCAGAACGAGGTGGAACTGCATGGATTGCGGGGGGGAGTGTCCGGTAAGTGCCGGATTGAAAGGTGAAAATCCGGCGCCGAAGTTTATCACGTGGCGGCCCCCCGGCCGGCCGCCGCGCCGCTTCAGGGGGTGATCGTGATGTCGGCGAGGGCCGCGCCGAAGGCGGCCGAGCACTGGCGCGCGCGGCCGGCACCGAGGTTGCGGGTCTCGCTGTGCTGACAGGTGGGGCTGTTGTCGCCGCCGAGGATTTCGAGGGGCAGATCGCGCAGGGTGCGGGCGTCCGCGGGGGCGGTGGCGACGCGGACGCCCGCACCGCCGAAGCCGCTGCGCTGGAAGTTGCGCGGGCTGTCGGTGACGAGGGCGAGGAGGCGCAGCCGGCCGCTGCCGATGGCCTCGCGGGTGGCCGGGTCGATGGGCAGGTTCAGGGTCTGGCTGCCTTCGAAGCGTTCGGCGGGCGCTGCCGGGCCGGGATGGAGCAGGGTGAATCCCTTGTCGCCGGCGGTCAGCAGGTAAAGGGAGCTGAACTGCGGGGGGCTGGATTTTGGCCCGGTGACGGTGAGCTGGATGCTTTCGCCAGCCCGGTAGCCGGGACGCAGGCCGCCAATGCTGACGCTGCGGCGCTCGCTCTTCTGGGCGTGAATGGCCTGCAGCAGCTGGCGCGGGTCGGTGGGGCCGCTGCCGGCGAGGCCGGGCGCGGGAATCAGGGCCGGGTTGCCGCCGAGGGTGATGTGCTGCGGGCCGCCGCGGCTGTCGATGGCGGCCTGGGCGCAGCGCCGCCATGCGTCGCCGTTTGCCAGCCCGGCCGGATTGGCCTGGCTGTCGAGGCAGGCGCGCAGGGCCTGGGTGGCGAGGCCGCCCTTGTCGTCGGCGAAGGCGTTCTGGCCGCTGCGGCTGGCGTGCACGATCAGCACGTTGTTGCCGGGCGACGCGGTGGCCTGGGAGTCACCGCTGCAGGCGGAGGCGCCGGCGGTGTAACGCCCGCTGAGCCCGCTGGCACGGCCATCGCCGCGGCCGGCATCGATGACGACGACGAGCTTGTCGGCCTTGCGGGCGAGGTTGAGCAGGTAGCGGGTGAATTCGGCCAGCAGGAAGTTCTCCCGGCTTGCGGTGACGATCGCGTCGCCGCACGGGTTGCGGCGGCCCTGGCCGGACAGGTAGATGAAGGCACGGTCGTCGGTGCCGAGTCTGGCGTCGAGCCCGGCCAGCGCCCGGCGCAGGCCGTCGGCATCGAGTTCGCTCGCGGCCGGTTGCTGGATGTTGGCGTCGGGTACGCCCATCAGGCGTGCGATGGCGGTGGCGCTGGCGGCGTCGGCGGCGTCGCCGAGGGGCAGGATCAGGGCGTGGTTGGAGGCGCGTGGCGTGCTGCGCGGGATCCATTGCGGTGCGCTGCCGGGCAGGGCGGCGGGGATAGCGTCGGCGCGGACCGGGGCTTGCGTGGAGAGGTCCAGGCTGCGCTCCGGAACCCAGCCGCTGCGATTGCCGCCGATCTCGATGCGGACCCAGTCCCGGCGCCGTTCCAGCACTTCGACGGTGCTCAGGCGGTGAACGGGGGCGATGCGGGGCGCGGTGAAGTAAGGCTGGCTGTGCAGCTCGCCGCTTTCGGTCACGGTGGCGTTCAGCGCCATTGCAGGAGCCCAGGGCATGGCGAGCGAAACGACGATGGCGCTGCGAAGGAGAGGATGCATCCTGGATTCCTGGTGACGGGGCGTGATCGCGAATTATGACGCGGCCGGGCTTCGGGCAAGCGTGATTACGTCGCGGTCCGTTGGCGGGCCGGTGCCACATCCTCGTTTTCGGCGGGGGCCAACTGCGGCACAATGCGGCCTCGCGCCGCGTGCCGGCGTTTCTGCATTACCGGTTCCCTTTCAATGTCCTATGAACTCCTCGTCGGCCTGCGCTACACCCGCTCCAAGCGGCGCGCGCAGGGCCGAAATCGCTTTATTTCCTTCATATCCCTGGTGTCGATGCTCGGCATTGCCCTTGGCGTGGCGGCCCTGATCGTCGTGCTGTCGGTGATGAACGGCTTTCAGCGCGAACTGCGCACGCGCATTCTCGGCGTGGCCTCCCACGTGCAGGTCAGCGGGTTCGACGGCGAGCTGACCAACTGGCAGCGGGTGGCCGACGATGTGGCGAAGCATCCCCGCGTAAAGGCGTCGGCGCCCTTTGTGCAGGCCCAGGCCATGCTGTCCTTCGACCAGACGGTGCGGGGCACGCTGGTGCGCGGGGTGTTGCCGGATGCCGAGGACAAGGTGGCCGACTTTGCCCAGCACATGCGTTTCGGGCGCTTCGATGCGCTGCAGCCGGGGGCCTTCGGTATCGTGCTCGGGGCCGATCTGGCGCGGGCGCTGCGCGTGACGCTGGGCGACAAGGTGACGCTCATCGCGCCCCAGGGCCTGGTGACGCCGGCGGCGATCCTGCCGCGGCTCAAGCAGTTCAGGGTGGTGGGCATTTTTGAGGTGGGCATGTACGAATACGATTCCAGCCTGGCGCTGGTGCACCTGAAGGATGCCCAGACGCTTTACCGCATGGAAGACCGGGTTTCCGGCGTTCGCCTCAAGCTGGACGATCTTTTTGCCGCGCCGCGGGTGGCCCGCGAGCTGATGCAGTATGTGGATGTGGACACCCAGGTGTCCGACTGGACGCGCAGCCACGCCAATTTTTTCCGGGCCGTGCAGATCGAGAAGAACGTGATGTTCATCATCCTGCTGCTGATCGTGGCGGTGGCCGCCTTCAATATCGTTTCGACGCTGGTGATGGCGGTGCAGGACAAGCAGGCCGATATCGCCATCCTGCGTACGCTGGGGGCGAGCCCCGGGTCGATCATGGGCATCTTCGTGATCCAGGGCGCGTTGATCGGCTTCATCGGGCTGGCGATCGGGGTGCTCGGCGGCGTCGGGCTGGCGCTCAATATCGATGTGGTGGTGCCGGCCATCGAGCAGGCCTTGGGCGTGCAGTTCCTGGCCAAGGACGTCTATTACATTTCCGATCTGCCCTCCGAGCTGCAGTGGTCGGACGTGATCACGATCAGCGCCGTTTCCTTCGTTCTGACCCTGGTGGCGACGCTTTATCCAAGCTGGCGGGCCTCGCGTCTCAACCCGGCGGAGGCCCTGCGCTATGAGTGATGCATCCATGAAGCCGCGCGTGATCGAGTGCTGCGGCCTGTCCAAGTCCTTCCGCGAAGGCGCCGACGCGGTGGAGGTGCTGCGCGACGTGTCCTTGTCGGTGGCGCCCGGTGAGCGGGTGGCGGTGGTTGGAACATCGGGTTCCGGCAAGAGCACCCTGCTGCATCTGCTGGGCGGGCTGGACGTGCCGTCGGCGGGCGAGGTGAAACTGCTGGGCAAGGGTTTCTCGACGATTTCGGATGCCGAACGGGGCCGGCTGCGTAACGAGTCGCTGGGCTTCATCTACCAGTTCCATCATTTGCTGGCGGAGTTTTCGGCCCTTGAAAACGTGGCCATGCCGCTGTTCGTGCGGCGCATGAAGCGCGACGAGGCGCTTGCCCGCGCCGCCGAAACCCTGAAGGCGGTGGGGCTGGGGCATCGCCTCGACCATACGCCGGGCGAACTCTCCGGCGGCGAGCGCCAGCGGGCGGCCATTGCCCGCGCGCTGGTCACCCGGCCGGCCTGCGTGCTGGCCGACGAGCCGACCGGCAACCTGGATCGCCAGACCGCCGAGAAGGTTTTTGCGCTGATGCTGGAGCTGGCCGAGGAGCAGGGCACCGGCTTTGTCATCGTGACCCACGACCTTAGCCTGGCGGGCCGGGCCAGCCGTGTGCTGCGGCTTCAGGACGGTGTCCTGGGCGCGGGTTCCTGAGTGTCCGACGGGCGGGTGCCAAGCTTCCGGCAGGCCGCCGACAGTGAGCGGGGAGCCTCAAGTTTGCTGGCAGGGAGGCCGATAAGACCTCACGCTTGAAAGGGCCATTCGGTCCGGGCCGAACCTGTCGGAGGAATCATGAAAATTATTTTTGCGCCTGCGGTGGCGATGCTGAACCGCATGCGATATCCGGCAAAATTTGCTTTGCTCGGGCTGATTGCCTTGCTGGTGATCGGATTTCTGCTCGTTCAGCTCGCACTTTCCCTGCACGAGAGCGTCGCTTTCGCCGAGAAGGAAGCGGATGCCCTGCAGCGGGTTCCTCGTCTGCTCAAGGTTCTCCAGGTTTTCCAGCAGCATCGGGCCTTGTCCTCTGGGGTCCTGAACGGCAACGAAGAGATGCGGCCCGCTCTGCAGCAGAAGGCCGGCGAAATGGCCGCGGCGATGAAGGCAGCCGACGAGGCGCTCGCTACCAGCTCTGCCGCTACGGTCGCCAAGCGCTGGAGCGAGGTCCGGACGGGGTGGGAGGCCATCCAGTCCGGCGGGCTGCAGATGAAGCCCCGCGACAACCTGTTCGCCCACACGGCGCTCATCCGCAAGATCATCCTGGCGCTGCACGACATGAGCGACGAAGGCAACCTGACCCTCGATCCTTCGGCCGCCAGCTATTACCTCATCGACAACATGATGCGGCGTGTGCCGGATGTCTCCGAGCGGCTGGGGCGTTTGCGGGCGATGGGCACCGGCGTGCTGGCGGCCAAGGCCCTGGACGAGCAACGTCGGTTCGATATCAGCTTGCAGCTTGGCGAACTGAACATGGCCCTGGCCGACTTCAATGAAAACCTGCAGCGGGCTGCGGCCAATAATCCGGCGCTCGGTGCGTCTCTTGGCAAGCTGGAGCAGGAATTCGCCGTGGTGACCTCCGAGGTCGTCAATGAGTTGCAGGAGCACATGCTCAAGGGCGATTTCGAGATGGCTGCTCCGGTGTATTTGGCGCTGACCACCAAGGCCATCGACATGACCTACGCCAAGACCTACGAAGTGCTCATTCCTGGCACCCAGGCCCTGCTTGCCGCGCGACTCGAGCGCTTGCACCGGGCGCTGACCATCGATGCGGTGCTTGCCGCGCTGGCGGCGCTGGTTCTTTTATATCTCTCGTCGGCCTTCTGCATTGCGGTGATTCAGTCGGTGAACGAACTGCGTGCCGGAGCCCGTGCGCTGGCGGCCTGCGACCTGCGCTCGCGCATCGAGTTTTCGGCCAACGACGAACTGCGGCTGGTCGCCGATCAATTCAACGAAATGGCACAGTCCTTTGCCGACGTGATCGGTAAGGTTCAGAACGGCGCCAACGATGTGACGAGCGCGGCGGTGTCGCTCGCCAGTTCCGCAACGCGGGTGTCGGTGGGTTCCGAGCAGCAAAGCGAGGCGGCATCGAGCATGGCTGCGGCGGTCGAGGAAATGACGGTCGGGATCGAGGAGATTGCCAGCAGTGCCTCCGAGGCGGAAGGGATTTCCTCGGCGTCGGGGCGCTTGTCTGCCGAAGGCGGAGCGGTGGTGGCCAGGACGGTAGGCGAGATGGAGCGTATTGCCACTTCGGTGCGCGAGTCGGCAACGGTGATCCAGGAACTGGGCGACCAGTCGGCGAGAATCTCTACGATCGTCAGCTCGATCAAGGAAATTGCCGACCAGACCAACCTGCTGGCCCTCAATGCGGCCATCGAGGCTGCCCGTGCCGGTGAAACCGGACGTGGTTTTGCGGTGGTTGCCGACGAGGTGCGCAAGCTGGCCGAACGCACTGCAAAGGCGACCGGCGAGATTACCTGCATGGTGGCTTCGATCCAGGGCGGCACGGCACGCGCCGTGGATACCATGCAGGACGGCGTGACGCGGGTGCAGGACGGCGTGGTGCTGGCGCAGCAGGCCGGCACCTCGATGGAGCAGATCCGTACCGGTGCAACCCAGGTGCTCGGGGCGGTGGCCGATATTTCGTCGGCCCTGCGCGAGCAGGGCGCCGCGAGCACAGCAATTGCCCGCAACGTGGAGCACATTGCCCAGATGGCCGAGCAGAACAGCGCCGCGGTCAGGGATACCGCGGATACGGCCCATCACCTGGAAAGCCTTGCCCAGCAGTTGCGCCAGGATGTGGCCCACTTCCTGATCTGAGCCGGCATCATCCGCAGTGCAAAAAGGCCCTGGAACGCCAGCGTTCCGGGGCCTAGTTACATCAGGACGCAGGCTGTGCGCTTCAGTCGGGCAGCAGCGCGCTTTCGAGTTCCTGCCGCCCGAGGGGCGAAGCCATGGCGATGATGTGCTGGTTCGGTTCGAGCATGAATTCCTTGGGCGGGTTGAAGACCAAGTTACCCTGGCTGCGCACGGCCAGCAGCACGTAGTTGGGGCTGCGCAGGCGCAGGGTGTCGAGCGCGCGTGGTTCGAAGTGCTGGGGCACTTGCACCTCCTCGAGGCGCAGCTTGAGTTCGGAGCGGAGCATTTCGTCGAGGAAGGACACGACGTGGGGCCGGATCATGCTGGAGGCGATCCGCATTCCGCCGGTGAAATCCGGCGAGATCACGCTGTCGGCACCGGCCTTGCGCAGCTTTTCGGTGTTGCGAACCTCGTGGCAGCGGGCCACGATGCGCACGTTCGGATTGAGCTGCTTGGCGGTGAACACGATCATCAGGTTGCGGCTGTCGTCGCCGGTGACGGCGAAAACGCCCTGGGCATCGTGGATCCCGGCTGAAAGCAGCAGATCGTCGTCGCTGGCGTCGCCTCCGAGGTAAACCAGGCCGGGCAGGCGATCGCGCTGGGCTTCCAGGGCAACTTCGTCGGAATCGATGGCGACGAAATGGCGATGGGTGGTGCTCAGTTCATTGGCCACGTTGCGTCCGACCCGGCCGAAGCCGCAGATGATGTAGTGGCCGTGGAGCTTGCGAATCTGCTTTTCCATGCGACGTCTCCGCAGGGTGAAATCTAGATCGCTTTCGAGGAAGAAAACGGTCAGGCTGGTAAAAAGAAAGGTGACGGCGCCAAAACCCGCCAGCGCGATCATGCCGGCGAAGAAGCGTTCGGCAAAGCCGTCGATCTTCACGACTTCGCCATAGCCGACGGTGGTGACCGTGATGATGGTCATGTAGAAGGCGTCGGACAAATCGGCCTTGTCGCCGCCTGCCATGTAGAAACCCGCCGTGCCGACGGCCAGGAGCGCGAGGAGAAATCCGGCCGCGAAGTAGATGCGCAGGAGAATGCGCGGCAGCTGGCTGTGGCGCCTTGGCGCGTACACCGTTTTTTTGCGCTTGTGCAAATGCAGCACGCGGCACAGCAGCGCGATGAAGTAGGTGATTTTCAAGACTTGCGGTTTCTGCGCTTGCGCCAGTTGTGGATGAGATAGCTGCGCCAGGCGAGACGGGTCAGCAGGTAGCCGGCCAGTGAGAGGCCGGAGGCCAGCGCGACGAGCCCGATGAACAGCGGGCGTCCCAGCCCCGCCATCCACCCGGCCAGGTGTTCGACCCAGACGATGAGACTCGTGTCGCCCCATTCCGGCGGCGCGGTGAAGTGGCCGCTGCCGTTGCCGAGAATCCATTCGCCGATCGAGAACGCCGCGATGTAGAGCGGCACCAGGGTGAGCGGATTGGTGTAAAGGGTGGTGGCCAGTGCCAGCGGCAGGTTGACCCGGAAGGCCAGGCAGCACAGCGCGGCGGCCAGCATCTGGAGCGGGCCGGGAATCAGGCCGCAGAACAGCCCCACGGCAACGGCGCCGGCCACGGAGTGACGGTTGAGGTGCCACAGGCGGGGGTGGAAAAGGCTTGAGCCAAAAGGTGCCAGCCAGCGGTTGGCGGCGAGCTTCTCATGACTGGGCAGGTAACGCTTGAGCTGTCGTCGCATGGTGGGGGTGGGCGGGCAGGCAGGCCCGGATCCTGGTCTTCAATTCTAACCGACTCCTCCGGCCTTCGCGTTTCCACTACGGTACGGCGGATTTCAGCTAAATTCCGGCGTATGCGAATTATTGTTATGGCATTTGCGGCTGGCATTTTCGTCTGCCAGCTCGGCGCCGCGTTGCCGTCACCTGTGGAGATGGCCGCTGCGCTGGGTGCCGGGCTGGGGTTTGGCGCGTTGGCGTGGGGCGTATCGCGCCGGCCGGCTCCGCGCTGGCGTGGCGTTGCGGCCGTGCTGACGGCGTTGGCGATGGCCGCCACGGGCTGGAGCTACGCGGCCTGGCGGGCCGAGCTGCGCCTCGCCGAGGCCCTGCCGGCCGCATGGGAAGGGCGCGACGTGACCGTGACGGGGGTGGTGGCGTCGCTGCCCCAGGCTCTCGAGCGCGGCCTGCGTTTTGTGCTCGAGGTGGAGGAGAGTGCCGCGCCGCTGCCGCGGACCATTTCGGTGGCCTGGTATTCGGGTTTTCGCGACGAGGAGTCGGCAGCGCTGGCCGATGTCCGTGCCGGCGAGCGCTGGCGCCTCACGGTGCGCCTCAAGCGGCCTCATGGCAACGTCAATCCCCACGGCTTTGACTACGAGGGCTGGCTGCTGGAGCAGGGCATCCGCGCCACCGGCTACGTGCGGCCGGCGGACGACAATGCCCGGCTCGAGGCCAGCGTGCCCGGCGTGATGAACACCGTCCTGCGCCTGCGCGAAGGGGTTCGGGAGCGCTTCAGGCAGGCCTTGCCCGACGCCCCTTACGCCGGTGTGCTGGTTGCGTTGGCGGTGGGCGACCAGCGCGCGATTGCGCCGGAGCTGTGGCGGGTTTTTGCGCGAAGCGGCATTTCGCACCTGGTCGCAATCAGCGGTTTGCACGTCACGATGATCGCCGCCCTTTTCGCTGCGGCGCTTGGCGGGATCTGGCGCCGCAGCCCCTCGCTGGCCCTGCGCTGGCCGGCCCAGCAGGCGGGCGTGGTGGCCGGCTTTGCGACAGCTTTCGTCTATTGCCTGCTGGCCGGCTGGGGCGTGCCGGCCCAGCGCACCCTTTACATGCTGGGCTGCGTGGCGCTGGCCCTGGTCTTGCGTCGCGAGACGGCGCCGAGCCGGGTGCTTGCGCTGGCGCTGGGCGTGGTGCTGGTGCTCGACCCGTGGGCGGTGCTGGCGGCCGGCTTCTGGTTGTCTTTCGGCGCGGTTGCGCTGCTGCTTCTGGTGGGTAGCGGCCGGCTGGCCAGCGAGGGGCGGCTGAAGGAGGCGCTGCGCACCCAGTGGGCGATCACCCTCGGGCTGGTGCCGGCGCTGCTGGTGCTGTTCCAGCAGTTCTCGCTGGTGTCGCCGCTGGCCAATGCGATCGCGATTCCCCTGGTCAGCTTTGTCGTAACGCCCTTGGCGATCGGCTATGCGATCCTGCCCTTGCAAATGCTGGCCGACCTGGCCCACGGCGCCTTTGCGCTGACCATGCTGCCGGTGCAGTGGTTGGCGGATCTGCCCTGGGCCTACTGGCAGCAGGCCGCGCCGCCGCCGCTCCTGGCCGTGCTGGCAAGCCTTGGCTGCATCTGGGCGCTGTTGCCGCGAGGCACGCCGGCGCGCTGGGTGGGGCTGAGCATGCTGGTGCCGCTGGTGGTGTGGACGCCGCCCCGGCCGGCCCCGGGTGAAGCGAAGGTGACCGTCCTCGATGTGGGGCAGGGCCTTGCGGTGCATGTGCAGACCGCCACCCGCGACCTGATCTACGATACCGGCCCGGCTTTCTCGACCGACGCCAACAGCGGCGAGCGCATCCTGCTGCCCTATCTCAAGGCGCTGGGCGTGCGTCGGCTCGATACGCTGATCGTCACCCACCAGGACAACGACCACGCCGGCGGCGCCGAGGCCGTGCTCACCGGCATTCCGGTTGGCGAGGTGTTGAGCTCGCTGCCGCCGAACCACCCGGCCCGGCTGATTGCCGGCACACGTCACCAGGCCTGCGTGGCCGGGCAGGGCTGGGAGTGGGATGGCGTGCGTTTTGCCATGCTGCATCCGGAGGCGCTTGCCGACGGTGCCCGGCCGCGCAAGACCAACGATGCCGCCTGCGTGCTGCGAGTCGAGGCTGCGGGCCGGCGCCTGTTGCTGACCTCCGATATCGAGGCGGTTTCCGAGGCCGGGCTGCTTGCGCGGAATGCGGCCGGGCTGGCCAGCGACGTGCTGGTGGTGCCTCACCACGGCAGCCGGACTTCATCGACACCGGCCTTCATCGACGCGACGCGGCCGCGCTGGGTGATCTTTCCGGTGGGCTACCGCAACCGTTTCCGCCATCCCAATGCCGAGGTGTGGGCGCGCTGGTCGGCCTCCGGCGCCGGTATTCTGCGCACCGATGCCAGCGGGGCAGTGATTGTCAATCTGGACCACGCTGCGCTTCGCGTCGATACCGCCCGCGATCTGGCGCCGCGCTACTGGCACGGCCGCTGAAGGCGGCAGGCCGCCGTCGGGTGCTATGCTTGCCCTACTTTTTCTTGCAGTGTTCCTGACCGACCATGAGCCTCCTCGCCGCCCTCCGCAAGCTCTTTGCCGGTGCGCCTGCCACGCCGCCCGCGCCCAGGTCGCCCGTTCCGGCACCGCTCACCGAAGTTGCCCCCGAACCGGTGGCGCCCGAACCGCGCCTGCGCAGTGTCCAGTGCATCGGTGCCCACGGTTTTCATCGCATGGCCTACACGGAGTGGGGCGATCCCCACAACCCGCGGGTGCTGGTCTGCGTGCACGGCCTGACCCGCAACGGGCGCGATTTCGACGACCTGGCGCGGGCGCTGGCGCCCCACTACCGGGTGGTCTGTCCGGACGTGGCAGGCCGTGGCCGCAGTGGCTGGCTGGCGGTCAAGGACGACTACCAGTTGCCGACCTACGTGGCCGACATGATCACGCTGATCGCACGCCTGGACGTGGAAACGGTGCATTGGGTGGGGACTTCGATGGGCGGCCTGATCGGCATGATCATCGCCAGCATGCCCGACAGCCCGATCCGCCGGCTGGTGCTCAATGACGTGGGGCCGGTGGTGACCGCGGCCTCGTTGAAGCGCATCGGGCAGTACGTCGGCAACGCACCGGTCTTTCCGAGCTACGAGGCCGGTGAATCTTATATCCGTGAGGTGAGTGCGCCGTTTGGCCGGCTGACCGACGCCCAGTGGCGGCATTTGTCCGAAACCTCGCTCAAGGAGGTGGAGGGCGGTTGGGCGATGCGCTACGACCCGGGCATCGGTGAGCCCTTCCGCAAGACGCCCATCCTTGCCGACGTGAATCTGTGGCCCATCTATGAAGCCATTTCCAGCCCGACGCTGGTGATGCGCGGGGCCGAATCCGACCTGCTGCTGCATGAGACGGCGGCCCAAATGGCGACCCGCGGGCCGAAGGCGCGGCTGGTTGAAGTTCCGGATGTGGGCCACGCACCCACTCTCATGAATGCCCACCAGATCGCGCCGATCCGCGACTTCCTGCTGGAGGGGCGCTGATGAGCGGCGCCTGGCTGTCGGTATTTGCGCTGGCGGACTGGATCGCGCTAGCCTGGTTTTTTGCGTGCTGGTCGGGCTATGGCTGGATCGTTGAGCATGGCCCGCTGGGCAGCATGCGCGGGCTGCTCGGGGCGAGTCACCATTTTCGCCTTGAATGGGGCCGGCAACTGCTGCGGCGAGAGAGTCGGGTGGGGGATGCGGCGCTGATCGGCAACCTGATGCAGAGCGTGTCTTTTTATGCCAACACCACGATCTACGTGATCGCCGGCCTGCTGGCCCTGCTCGGCACGATGGACAAGCTGATCGACGCCGCTTCGGATCTGCCTTTCGCCAAGCATGTATCGCGGGACGTCTGGGAGGTGAAGCTCCTGCTGTTGCTCACGGTATTCATCGTGGCCTATTTCAAGTTCACCTGGTCGCTGCGCCAGTTCAACATGCTGTCGCTGCTGGTGGGGGCCGCGCCGCCGCCGGGCGAGGGAACGGAAGAATACGTGCAGCGCTTTGCCAAGATCAACGCGCTGTCCGGTGACGAGTTCAACCGCGGCGTCCGGGCCTACTACTTCGGCCTGGCTGCGGTGTTCTGGTTCGTGGACCCGTGGATATTCTCGGCGATCACCACGCTGATCGTGGCGGTGTTATATCGGCGGGATTTCCGCTCCAAGACACTGGCGGCGATGCAGCCCTGAAGGGCCGCTGCCGCGGATTTGCTAATCCTCTTCGAGCTTCACCGAAACCGAGTTGATGCAGTAGCGTAAGCCGGTGGGGGCGGGGCCGTCCTCGAAGACGTGCCCGAGGTGGGCGCCACAGTTGTGGCACAGCACTTCGGTGCGCACCATGAAGTGGCTGCGGTCTTCCGCTTCTTCGACATTCTCGGGGGCCGAGGCGGCATAAAAGCTCGGCCAGCCGCAGCCGGAGTCGAACTTGTGCTCGGATGAAAACAGTTCGGTGCCGCAGCAGGTGCAACGGTATTGCCCCGCCTCGTGGCAATCCCAGTAACGGCCGGTAAAGGCCCGCTCGGTGCCTTTCTGGCGGGTTACCTGATATTCCTCGGGTGACAGCAGCTCGCGCCATTCGGCGTCGGTTTTTTCGATCTTGCGGGTCATGGCGTTCTCCGGGGGTATTCACTCAACCCAAAACCACCTGAAGGGTCGAAGAAGTCGTGGCGAGCAAAGGCCCGAAGTCGCAACGAGTAGCGATGTTGCGAGATCGGGCTGCGCAATGGAAATTTTTCTCGGGCTTTTCAGTGCAGGTGCTTGGGCATCTGCTCGGCCTGCTCTTCAGGCAGCTCGGCATGTACGGCTTCGCCTTCCGGCGACGGGTACATCGGGGCGCCGCAATCGTCGCAGTATTCCATGGGGAATTCGTTGTCCAGCACCAGCACGTCGGCAATGCCGCAGGCGCGCAGGGTGGCTTCGATTTCCGCGAGGGTTTCGCTGCTTTCGTCTTCGGCCCCAAGCAGCGGCCACACCACGCCGTGCACGACTTCGTTTTGCCCGCGCAGCGTGAAGCCGATGCGGAACTCTTCCACCTGGCGCTCGAAGAACGGTGCGACGACGGCACGCAGGCCGGCGGCCGGAGCGTCGAGGGTGGTGGACAGGAAGGCGGCGGAAGCCTGGATGGAGTAGGGGCGGGAGGCCTTGTCGGCTTCGCGGCTGGCTGCGAAATAGGCGTTGGGGAGCACGACTTCGAAGGCGCAGCCGGTGAGCAGCGGGGCGATGCAGGCGCCGCCCTGGGCACGCCACTGTTCGAGGGCCTGTTCGCGGGTGCACTCTTCTTCCTGCCAGCGGAAGATCGGGGCGCCCTTGGGCACGACGACCGCGCCGAGCATGTAACGGGTGTCGGACAGGAACTGGGCGGTTTCCGGCAGGTTGTCGGTCTTGATGTGCAGATCGGTGTCGTCGCCGGCCGACTTGCCCAGGTGGATCGCGAAGTCGGCGGTGGCACAGTAACCCTGGGGAAGCTGGTCGGGGCTGAACAGGAAGTCGGCCAGCGCCAGCTTGACGCCCTTGGCGAGCACGTGGGCCTTGAGGTGTACGCGCAGGTTGGCCATTACGGCGGCGGCGATCGGCGCGGCCGGGATGCGGTAGCGTGACCAGGCCATCACCGGCGCGGCGATCAGCAGCACGTCGTGCTGGTCGGCGGAGTTGAGGGCACCCTCGGCACGCGACTCGATCATGTCGGCGAGTTCGTCGTAGGCGTGGGGGCTGGTCGTGGAGAGGTGGTCGAGGGCGGTGTTGAAGGCGTCTTCGTCGTCGGCGCGCAGCATGCCATCGACGGCGTCGGCGAGGCGCTGGTCCCAGAAGTGGTCTTCAGCACGGCTGCTGGAATCGGCCAGGCCGTTGGCGAGCCACAGGAGCTGTTCGGCGTCGCGCGGCAGTCCGCCGCGGCGCCCGAGTCGGTTACGTTTCATCGGGGGCTCTCCTTGTTATATGAGGGTTGGACACGGCATGGGGTCCGGCGATCCCGTGGCCCGGATCTTTGCCTGGCCCGGGATGGCTGCCTGTCAGTAAGACGGCGGGTCGAGGCGTACTTCCTGCAGGATGATGGTGGAGATTTCTTCGATGGACTTGGCGGTGGAGTCGAGCCACTTGATGCCTTCGCGCTTCATCATGCGCTGGGCCGCCTCGATTTCGTGGAGACAGTTCTCCATCGACGCGTAGCGGCTGTTGGGGCGACGTTCCTGGCGGATTTGCGACAGGCGGTCGGGCCCGATGGTGAGGCCGAACAGCTTGCCGCGGTGATGAACCAGCTCAGGCGGGAGTTTGTTGCGTTCGAAATCTTCGGGAATCAGCGGGTAATTGGCCGCCTTGATGCCGAACTGCATGGCCAGGTAAAGGCTGGTCGGCGTCTTGCCGGAACGGCTCACGCCGACGAGGATCACATCCGCCTCTTTCAGGTCGGCGTGGGAGACGCCGTCGTCGTGGGCGAGGGTGAAGTTGATCGCCTCGATGCGGCGCTTGTAGTCCAGGCTGTCGGCGATGCCGTGGAAGCGGCCGGCGGCGTGGGTCGAGCGCTGGCCCAGTTCGCTCTCCAGGGGTTCGATGAACTTCTCGAAGAGGTCGAGAAAGAGGGCGTCCGCTTCGCGCAGGGCGGCTACGGCGTCCGGATCCACCAGCGTATTGAAGACGATGGGGCGCAGGCCGCTTTCGGCGGCCGCATCGCGGATTTTCTGCACACAGTCGCGTGCCTTGTCCGGAGAATCGATAAACGGCTTGCGGTGGTGGCGAAAGCGGGTATCCGGAAACTGGGCCAGAAGACTGTGACCAAGGGTTTCGGCAGTGATGCCGGTGCCGTCGGATACGAAGAAAACGGAGCGGGTCTGAGTCATGAAAGTGTCAACAGGGAAAGGGCGAATTCGCTTGCCCGGCTTGTCGCCGGGCGACGGAACATATTATCCCATTCCGGGCGCAGGGCTGGGCCCGGACGACAACTTGACTCCGGCCCGGTCTGGCGCCGGGGCGTGGCATGGCGCACGCATTAGGATAAACCCTGTATGCGGCACAGCAGCAAAACGACTTACAATACCCGCACCATAAAGATAGATATCTAGCGTTTCTTTTCATTCTCTCCCAGGAAGATTCATACATATGGCCCGTAACGTCATTCCGTTCCAAGAACTGCGCATGACCGACGTTGAGCAGGTTGGCGGCAAGAACGCCTCCCTCGGCGAAATGATCAGCCAGCTGCCCGCCAGCGTGCGCGTTCCCGGTGGTTTTGCCACCACCGCAGCTGCTTACCGCGAGTTCCTGGCCCACCAGGGTTTGGCCGAGCGCATCAGCGCCGCCCTCGAGACCCTGGACGTGGATGACGTCGTTTCCTTGGCCAGGGCCGGTGCCCAGATCCGTCAATGGATCGTCGATACCCCCTTCCCGCCGGCCCTCGAGGCGGAGATCAAGACCGCCTACGAGCAGATGACCGCCGAAGGTGAAGGCAGCTTTGCGGTGCGCTCCTCCGCCACCGCGGAAGACCTGCCCGACGCTTCCTTCGCCGGCCAGCAGGAATCCTTCCTGAACATCCACGGCTACGAAAACATCCTTCACGCCATGAAGGAAGTGTTTGCGTCGCTTTACAACGACCGTGCCATCGCTTACCGCGTACACAAGGGCTTCACCCACGCCGAAGTCGCTTTGTCCGCAGGCGTGCAGCGCATGGTCCGCTCCGACATCGGCGCCTCCGGCGTGATGTTCACGATGGACACCGAATCCGGCTTTGACGGCGTGGTGTTCATCACCGCCTCTTACGGCCTCGGTGAAACCGTCGTGCAGGGCGCGGTCAACCCCGACGAGTTCTATGTTCACAAGGCCACCCTGGCTCAGGGCAAGCCTGCCGTGATCCGCCGTAACCTCGGCTCGAAGATGATCAAGATGGTCTTCTCCGAGAAAAAGGAAGCCGGCAAGTCCACCCGCACCATCGACGTGCCGGAAGCCGAGCGCAATGTGTATTCGCTCACCGACGCCGACGTGCTCGAACTCGGCCGCTACGCGATGATCATCGAGAAGCATTACGGTCGTCCGATGGACATCGAGTGGGGCAAGAGCGGCGACGACGGCAAGCTTTACATCCTTCAGGCCCGCCCGGAAACCGTCAAGAGCCAGCAATCCGGCCACGTCCTTGAAAAGTACCGCCTCAAGCAGTACAGCAAGTCGCTGACCCACGGCCGTGCCATCGGCCAGAAGATCGGTGCCGGCCAGGTTCGCGTCGTCAAGGACGCCTCCGAGATGGATCGCGTGAAGGCCGGCGACGTGCTCGTCACCGACATGACCGACCCGAACTGGGAGCCGGTGATGAAGCGTGCTTCCGCCATTGTCACCAACCGCGGCGGCCGTACCTGCCACGCGGCGATCATTGCCCGCGAGCTGGGCATTCCGGCCATCGTCGGTTGCGGCAACGCCACCGAGGTGCTGGACGAGAACGATGAGGTTACCGTTTCCTGTGCCGAAGGCGACACCGGTTATGTGTACCGCGGCAAGCTCGATTTCGAGATCGTCACCACCGATACCGGCAACCTGCCGGATATTCCGGTGAAGATCATGATGAACGTCGGTAATCCGGAGCTGGCCTTCGAGTTCGCCCAGATCCCGAACGAAGGCGTTGGCCTGGCCCGTCTCGAGTTCGTCATCAACAACATGATCGGCATCCACCCGAAGGCGATTCTCGAAATCGGCCAGGTGCCTGCCAATCTGCGCGCCGAGATCACCCGTCGTTCCCGCGGTTACGCCACGCCCAAGCAGTTCTTCATCGAGAAGCTGGTCGAAGGCGTTGCCACGATTGCTGCCGCCTTCTACCCGAAGCCCGTGATCGTTCGCCTGTCCGACTTCAAGTCGAACGAATACCGCAAGCTGCTTGGCGGCGAAATCTACGAGCCGGAAGAGGAAAACCCCATGCTGGGTTTCCGCGGCGCGTCCCGCTACATTGCCCATAGCTTCCGCGACTGCTTCGAGATGGAATGCGCTGCAATGAAGAAGGTGCGCAACGAGCTGGGTCTCACCAACGTGCAGCTGATGGTTCCCTTCGTGCGTAACGTCGAAGAGGCCAAGGGCGTGGTCGACCTGCTCGCCGAACACGGCCTGAAGCGCGGCGAGAACGATCTCAAGCTCATCATGATGTGCGAGATCCCGTCCAACGCGCTGCTCACCGAGCAGTTCCTCCAGCACTTCGACGGCTACTCCATCGGCTCCAACGACCTGACCCAGCTCACCCTGGGCCTCGATCGCGACTCCGGCCTGGTGGCCCACGCTTTCGACGAACGCGATCCGGCCGTCAAGCAACTGCTGTCGATGGCCATCAACGGCGCCAACAAGCTGGGCAAGTACGTCGGCATCTGCGGTCAGGGCCCTTCCGACCACGCTGATTTTGCCGAATGGCTGATGGACGAAGGCATCCAGACCATCTCCCTCAACCCGGACACGGTTGTGGATACCTGGCTGCAACTGGCTGCACACAACAAGGGCCGGTAATTCCGCGCTTTGGCTGACGCCAGGAAAGGCCGGCCACCGAAAGGTGAGCCGGCCTTTTTTTCATGTGAGCCAGTCATGGCCCCGTCACCGCCTTTGGTTCAGAATGCCCTGCGGAGGTAGTGAAATGGACTTCGAATGGTGGCACTGGATTGTGCTGGGTTTTGCGCTGGTGATCGCCGAGCTGGCGGTGCCGGCGTTCTTCATCATCTGGTTCGGGCTGGGCGCGCTGCTGGTGGGGCTGGCCTTGCTGGTGGCACCACTGGGGGCAACGGCGCAGGTGGCGCTGTGGGTGGCGGCTTCGCTGGCGATGGTGGTGCTGTGGCTCCGCGTCTTCAAGCGCGGCGATCACAAGACGCTGATCGGGCAGTCGGATGGCGAGACGATCGGCGAGGTCGGTTTGATGACGAAGCCGGCGGCGCCGTTTGCGCGGGGAAAGGTGCGCTTCCAGAAGCCCATTCTCGGCTCGGAGGAGTGGGAGTGCGTGGTGGATGAGCCGATAGCCCTTGGCGAGAGGGTCAAGGTGGTGTCGGTGGAAGGCAGTTTCCTGAAGGTTCAGAAAGTTTGAGGAGCAGGCAATGAGCGACGCGATGGTGGTTGTGCTGGCGATCCTGGTTTTCGTGGCGGTGACGATCGCCAAGGGGGTGCGCATCGTGCCCCAGGGCGAGGAATGGATCGTGGAGCGGCTGGGCAAGTATTTCGGAACACTGAAGCCGGGTCTCAACATCATCATTCCGTATCTCGACAAGGTGGCCTACAAGCTGGTGACCAAGGACATCATCCTGGATGTGCAGGAGCAGGAAGTGATCACCCGCGATAACGCCGTGATCCTCACCAATGCGATCGCCTTCTTGAAGGTGACCGATCCGGTGAAGGCGGTGTATGGCGTGACCGATTTCTCCGAGGCGATCCGCAACATGATCATGACCACGCTGCGTTCGATCATCGGCGAAATGGAACTGGATGAGGCCCTGTCGAGCCGCGACAAGATCAAGGCGCGCTTGCGCGAGATGATTGCCGACGAGGCGGTGGACTGGGGTCTTACGGTGAAGTCGGTCGAGATCCAGGACATCAAGCCTTCTGCGTCGATGCAGAAGGCGATGGAGCAGCAGGCATCCGCCGAACGGGAGAGAAAGGCTGTGGTGACCCGCGCTGAAGGCGCCAAGCAGGCGGCGATTCTTGAAGCGGAGGCGCGGCTGGAGTCGTCCAAGCGCGACGCCAATGCGCAGGTGATGCTGGCCGAGGCGTCGGCGGAGTCGATCCGGCGGGTGACGGCGGCGATCGGCACCGAGACGGCGCCGATGCTCTTTTTGCTTGGCGAGAAATACATCGCGTCACTGGAGCGCATGGGGTCGACCGACAACGCGAAAGTGGTTGTATTGCCGGCCGACCTGCAGGAGGCCGTGCGCGGCCTGATCGGCGGCGCGACCCGGCGCTGAACGCAAGCCCGGCGGGGACTTCGTCATCGGCGCCGGGCCATGTAGGATAGGCCCCCTATGTTTGCCTATATCGTCCGCCGCCTTCTTTACGCGCCGCTGATCCTGATCGGCGTGAATCTGCTTACTTTTGCGCTGTTCTTCGTGGTGAACACACCTGACGACATGGCGCGCATGCAACTGGGTGCCAAGCGTGTAACGCCGGAGGCCATCGAGCGCTGGAAGGTGGAGCGGGGCTACGACAAGCCGCTGCTCTTCAATGCGGGTGCCGAGGGCACCGACACGCTCACCCGAACGATCTTCTTCGAGAAATCCCTGCGCATGTTCGTCTTCGATTTCGGTCGAGCCGACGACGGACGCGACATTGCCAGCGAGATCCAGTCGCGCATGGGGCCGTCACTGGCCATTGCGCTGCCAACCTTCGTGCTCGGGCTGCTGGTTACGGTTTCGTTTGCGCTGCTGCTGGTGTTCTTCCGGGCGAGCTATCTCGATTTTGCCGGCGTGGTGCTGTGCGTCGCGATGATGTCGATTTCCGGGTTGTTCTACATCATCGGCGGGCAGTGGCTGGTGTCGAAGATCTGGCATCTGGTGCCTATTTCGGGCTACGGCGGGGGGCTGGACGCGTCGCGCTTCCTGGTGTTGCCGGTGGTGATCGGGGTGATTGCCGGCATCGGTGGCAGTGCACGCTGGTATCGCACGATTTTCCTGGAAGAAGCCGGCAAGGATTACGTGCGTACGGCCCGTGCCAAGGGCTTGTCCGAGCTGCAGGCGCTGTTCCGGCATGTATTGAAAAACGCAATGATCCCGATTCTGACCGGCGTGGTGGTGGTGATTCCGTCGCTTTTCATGGGCAGCCTGATCACCGAGTCCTTCTTTGGCATTCCCGGCCTTGGCAGCTACACCATCGATGCGATCAATGCCCAGGATTTTCCGGTGGTGCGGGCGATGGTCTTCATCGGTTCGCTGCTCTACATCGTCGGGCTGATTCTTACCGATCTTTCGTACACGCTGGTTGATCCGCGGGTGAGGCTGGAATGACGGGTATTCAACCGTTGGTCTTATGGACCGATCTGCTGCTCTTCGGCCTTCTTGCCTGCGCGCTGCTGGCTGGCTGGAGCGTCCGCCGCAGCGAACCCATGCGCGCAGCCTGGCGTCGGGTAGGCGAGAGCCGTGTCGGGATGACGTCGCTTACCGTGCTGATGGTTTTTCTGCTGGTCGGCCTGATGGACAGCCTGCATTACCGGGAGCGCCTGGCGCCGGCCGGTGGCGAGCAGCTTGCTGCCGATGACCGGCGGCAACTTTCCACCGAGGTTCGCAGCGCCCTCGATGCGATGGCGGCGCCGCTGCGGACGCGGGTCGAGAAAACCTATTCGGCGCCGCTGGCGTATCAGTTGTTCGCCCGGCAGACCGTCGAAGGGCCGGATGGCAGCCAGAAGCGCGAGTTTCCCCGGCTCAAGCATGGCGGGGCCGATTTGAAGTACCCGGAGCAAGAGCTGGATGG
>Ga0209480_10000829_pt1 | contig 23798 bp, 18 predicted proteins | sample JI61114C2DNA_FD_187501 | JGI IMG/M metagenome (GOLD analysis project Ga0209480, IMG submission 187501) | Wastewater effluent complex algal communities from Wisconsin, to seasonally profile nutrient transformation and Carbon sequestration -... | ecosystem: Engineered > WWTP > Effluent > Algae... | reverse complement strand
GCCCTGCACGAGCTGCTGGAGGGTCCGCGCGGCGGTGGTGTAGTCCTTGGCGCGGATCTCGATGATCGCCTGGCCGAGCAGCTTGTCGCGGGCCTCGAGCTTGCCGCGCGGGCTCGGCTGCCAGCCGGAGATCGTGCGGTCGAGGCGGCTGTTCATCCACGCCTCGAAGCCGGCCTCGACCGCGCGGATGTCCTGGCCGAGGTGCTGCTTGAACAGCGCCTCGGTGGTCGCACCGGTCGCGTAGCCCTTGAGCACGAGCATCAACTTCGGCAGGCCGTGGGTCTCGCCGAGGTAGCGCATCGCCCAGGCGGCGGTGGCGTAGGCGACCTCCATCATCACCGGGCTGGTCGCGCGCAGGAACGCGAGGTCGAGCTCGCCGAGCTTGCGCATGCGGCCCTCGCGGCGGGCCTGGGCCAGCAGCTCGGCGCTCTCGCGAGCCCAGCTCGAGTCGGCGAGCTCGGACTCCCACTCGCTCAGGCCCTCGGTGAACCACCGCGGGACGCGGCCGCGGCTGAGCCGCACGGCGTAGACGTGGGCGAGCTCGTGCCAGATGACCTGCTGGAAGTTGTGGGTGCCGCGGTAGGGGCCGACGCTGGTGATCAGGTCGCCGAAGCAGACGCCGACGGCGCCGAGGCTGGGCACGCCGATCGTGCGGACGCTGAAGTCGTTGGGGTCGGAGAAGACCTCGATGCGCAGCGGACCGGGGTGCATGCCGTAGCGGCGATCGAGGGCCGCGCGGGCGCGCTCGATGCCGGCGATGAGGTCGGCCTGGACCAGCTCGGCGTCCTCCTTCGGCAGGCGCAGGCGCAGGTCGCCGCTGCTGACGTCCGTGTAGTGCGGGTCGATGCGCTGGTCGTAGAGGTCGAGGGTGTTGCGGGTGCGCTCGTTGAAGCGGTCGCGCTTCCACGCGCGGGTCAGCGCGGCGCGGCCCTCGGGCTCCTTGCCGAGGCGGAGGAGATTGAGGCCGAAGGCCGACTGCAGGTACGGGTCCTCGGGGGCGCGCCTGGTCGCGTCCGCGAGCACGTCGCCGGTCTGCTCGTAGAGGTGCATCGAGACCAGGACGTCGGTGAGGGCGAGGAAGAAGGGGACGGCGCTGGGCGAGAAGGCGAGGGCCTCGTCGCGGGCGCGCGTGAAGGCGGCGGTGTCGTCGGCGGCGAGGCCGGCGGCGGCGAGGACCGCGAGGCCGACCGGGTGACGGGGATGAACCGCGAGGATCTGCGCCTGCGCGCGCGCGACGGCCTCGTCGCGGCGACCCTCGACCAGCGCGATGCGGGCCAGCACCCCGTGCGCGTCGGTGTGGCGCGGGTTGGTCTGCAGCGCCGCCTCGGCGGCCTCTCCGGCGGCGGCCAGGCGCAGCTCCTCGAGGTGCGTCTGCGCCATGCCGGCGAGCGCGTCGGGCTGCCAGGCGTCGCGGGCGAGGATCAGGTTGTAAGTGTCCGCGGCCTCGCTGGCGGCGTACTTCTCGCGAAACACCGCGCCGCGCAGCAGCAGCACCCGGTCCTGCACGATGAAGCCCTGCTCCGGGCCGCCGGCGGGCGCGGGCAGGCGCTCGGCCTCGGAGAGCACCATGTTGGCGTCGTGGTAGGCCCCGCTGGTCCCGCGGGCCAGCGCCGCGCGGGCGACGGCGACGAGGGCCTCGGCGCCGGTGGCCTTGCCGGCGTCGTAGGCGTCGTAGAGGGCGTCCATCAGCGCCCGGGTCGCCGGCTCGTTGCCTCTTCCGGTAGCGAGCTTGAGGGCGAGCAGCTCGCCCCGGGCCGCGAGGTCGCCCGCGTCCTGGGCGATCGCCTGCGCGAGCAGGGCCTCGGCCGCGGGCGCGTCGCCTCGCAGCAGACGCAGCCGCGCGTGCATCCGCAGGCGGGCGCCGCTCGCCGACTTCGCCTTGCCGGCGCGCTCGGCCAACAGGGCCTCGGCTTCGTCGTGGCGCCCGGTGGTCACCAGGGCGTGGGCGAGTGTCAGGCGCAGGCTCTCATCACCGGGCTGTTGCTGGAGGGCGGCCTTCAGGAAGGTCGCGGCGCCCTCGGGGTTGCCATGGCCGAGCGCATCGACGGCGGCGCCGAGGGTCGTCACGGCGGCCGGGGGCGGGCGCTTCGCAGGATCTTCGGGCGGGGAGGCCTCGTCCAGCTCGGGCACCTCGACGCCCGGCGTGGCGTCGTCCGCGTCATTCGCGTCATCAGGATCCGTGACGGAGATCTCCGAGCCGGCCTGAGGTACGACCGTCGCCGGCCGCTCCTTGCAGGCGCAGACCAGGGCGATCAGGGCCGCGAGGCCGCGCGAGGGTGCGGCGGCCAGGAACAGACGATACGGCCGAAAACGACGCATGGGGCGCCGAATTCTGCGGTCCGAGCCACGCTCTGTCAAACCCTCGTTCGGCTGCTATGCTCGCCGCCATGGCAGCCTCCTCCAGTACGCACACGGCTTACCCCGCCGAGGTCTACGAGAGCTTCGACAGCTTCATGCAGCAGGTGATCAAGGACACCTACGAGCGCGGGGCCAAGCGTCCGGAGTTCGTGGCCCTCGTGCTGGCCTCGGGCGAGCTCATCCCGATGGCCTGGGGCCGGATGCGCAAGAGCGGGCTGCGCGAGCTGGCGGTCGGGGTCGGCGGGGTCGTGGCCCTGCGTTATGGCCTCGCCTATATCGTCAGCGGCCCGGTCGGCCTGGCCCTGACAGGCTTCACCGTGGCGACCATGATCTCGTTCTTTTGGAGCAACCAGAAGGCCGTCCTGGCCCGTCGCAAGCCCTACAAGCAGCTCATCAACGACACCCGCGAGAAGTTCGAGGACATCCAGGCTCGCTATCACGACGGGGTCTATGACGCGGGTGAGCGCGCCCTGATGGTCGAGGGCCTGATCCGCCGGATGCTCTCGCAGATCGAGGCCCCGATCGACGAGGGCTGAGATGCTCCCTGCCATGCGCCCGCGCGTGCTGGCCGTGACGGCCTGGCTCCGCGGGGCCGAGCAGGACCTCGACGATTGAGACATCTATCGCGTGGAGATCCAGTGAGCCCGGCCAAACCCGTCACCGCGTCCGCCCGGTCAGGCGCCTCGCTCGCGCTGCGGGGTCTGCGTCTCGCGCTCGCCACCCCGGCGGTGCGTAAGGTCTATCTGCGGCTCGCGCTGGCCCTGGTGCTCACCTCGCTCGCGCTGATCGCCGGGCTCGGCTATGCGATCTGGGCGCTGATCCCGGTGCCCGAGTCGCCGTGGCTGCTGCTGCTGGCCTGGGCGCTGCGCGTCGTCGGGACCGCGCTGGCCGTGCTGGCCGCGCCCTTGCTGGCGCTGTTCGCCGTCAACATCGTGTTTCCGTTCCTCGGCGAGGACGTGTTCCTCGCCGGCCTGCGCGCCGTCGATCCGGCGCGGGCCGACGAGCTCGCCGCGGCGAACAGCGCCGGCCTCGCCACATCGACCGTCGGCAGCATCCGCCGGCTGCTCTACTTCATCGGCGTCACGCTGCTGATCTTCATGCTCGCGCTGGTGCCGGTGCTCGGCGTCGTGCTCGGTCCGCTGGCGCAGCTGTGGTTCGGCTCGCGCATGCTCAGCTGGGAGCTGCTCGACCCCTACTTCGATCGCCGCAACCTCGACTATGCGAACCAGCGCGTGACGATGCGGGCCCATCGCTCGACGATGTTCGGCTTCGGCGCGCCGTGGACCTTGCTGCTGGCGATCCCCATCGTCGGGCCGTTGGGCTTCGGCCTCGCGCAGGCCGGCGCGGCGCTCCTGGTCACCGAAGTGCTCGAGCCGCGCGGCCGCGAGGGCGACCCACAGATGCCGACCGCGTGAAAGCCGGTTTACGCCGGCTATTCGTCGCACTTCGGCGTTCGGACAGACGTCCGGTCGACCGTCCGTACAGGCCGCGACGCGGTCACAACAGCCTCGCGCGCTAACTGTGTTTCACTGGTCTTTGGGACATGGCCGATCGCGCAGGTCCTCGGAGTCGAGGACCCTGTCGAGCGCGCGGGGGTCTGCAGCGCTGCGGACCAGCGCGGCCGCGAGGGCCGTGTTCGTGGTCGACCGATAGCGGTCGCGCACGCGCGAGCCGCCGAGCAGGCCGACCAGACCGAGCGTCGCATCGGTCACAGCGGCGCCGACGCGCTCCATCGGTCGCGACTCGTCGCGGTCGCCCCCGGTGATGAACGATGGTCGGGCGATCGTGAAGGGCAGACCGCTGCTTCGCACGGCGGCCTCGACTCGGCCGCGCGCGCGCATGTACGCGTTTCCATCCGCGGGGCCCCGGACACCCGTCGCGGACAGATAAACGAAGCGCGGTCGGTTGCCCGCCGCCTGGGCCGCCGCGAGCAGCATCAGGGTGAGGCCGACGTCGACCCGCTCATAGTCCGCCGGCGCGGCGCCGGACCGCTCCGCGGCCCGCGCTCGCGCCCGGGTGGTGCCGAGCAGCCCGTACACCTGGGTGGCGGCGCAGCCACGCAGCGCCGCGGTCAGCGGCGCGAGCTCCCACGGGGTCGTCTCGACGACCGCGCCGAGCGCGGTGAACTGCGTACGCCAGCGTTCGAGCGCCGGCGAGTCGGGTCGCACGTGGGCGTGGGTGGTGACGCCCTGGGCGCACAGGGCCGCGACCAGCGCTCGTCCGGTGTATCCGGTCGCGCCTGCGACCCACGCGATCTGGCTCATGGGAGGCATGCTATCCCACCGTCTGCGTGGCCGCTGGCGATATCCCCGCCAGGATATTCCCGAGTTGGCCTGGATCTTGCTGTAGTGCTTCCCGCCCCGCGCGAGCGAGGCCGCCTGGAGCTGCCATGTCTACCAAGTCCGAAGTCCCCTGGGTCTACTTGTGCCTGAAGGTGCAATATGCGTGGCCGAAGGCTGGCGCTCGGCTCGCGCTCGGCCTCCCGCACGCCTGGCCGGCGAACGGACAGGCGCGCGCGCCGACCGGCGTGACCGCCTCCGGTGGGCTCGTGCTGGCACGCTGATCTCGATCGTCCGCCGCGCTCGCCGCCGCCGCGTCGGATCCGCGAGTAACCAGTCTAAGCTGCGCGCATGCAATACCGCCAGCTCGGCCGCAGCGGCCTCCGAGTCTCGACGCTCTGCCTCGGCACCATGACCTTCGGCGAGGCCGACGAGACCTCGTTCATGCACAAGGTCGGCTGCGACGAGCCCACCGCCCACCACATCATGAGCCGGGCGCTCGACGCCGGCGTCAACTTCTTCGACACCGCCGACGTGTATGGTCAAGACGGCCTCACCGAGCGGGTCATCGGCCGCTGGTTCGCCGCCGCCGGGCGCCGCGACGACGTGGTCCTCGCCACCAAGTTCCGCTTCCGCATGGGCAAGGGCCCCAACAGCTCCGGCGCGAGCCGCCATCGCATCGTCCGCGCCGTCGAGGACAGCCTGCGCCGGCTCCAGACCGACCGCATCGACCTGTATCAGGTCCACATGCAGGACATCGACACGCCCGAGGACGAGACCCTGCGCGCGCTCGACGACCTCGTGCGCGCCGGCAAGGTGCTCTACCTCGGGGCCAGCAACTACGCCGCCTATCGCCTGATGGAGAGCCTGTGGACCAGCGAGCGTGAGCGGCTCGAGCGCTTCGTGGCCTTCCAGGCCCAGTACAGCCTGGTGGTCCGCGACATCGAGCGCGAGCACGTGCCGGTGTGCCTGCGCCACGGCCTCGGCGTGCTGCCGTGGTCGCCGCTGGCTGGCGGCTTCCTCTCGGCCAAGCTCGAGCGCGGCGCGGCGCCGCCGGCCGGGACCCGGCTCGAGCAGTGGAAGCAGCGCCTCGCCAGCGTCGACACCGAACGCAACTGGCAGATCATCGCGGTCCTGAAGGCGGTCGCGCAGGAGCTCGGCGCGACCCCGGCGCAGGTCGCCCTGGCCTGGTGCATCCACAAGCCCGCCGTCACCTCGGTGATCTTCGGCGCGCGCTCGCCCGAACAGCTCGACGACAACCTCAAGGCCGCCGCCCTCGAGCTGTCCCCCGCCGTGATGCAGCGCCTCGACGAGGCCTCCGCCTTCCCGCTCGGCTACCCCTACGAGTTCATGCGCAACGTCCAGGGCCGCTGGTAGCGGTCAGCGACTCGAGCATCGTCAGCGCCCCGTGCTCCGCGTCGAGACGGACCCGGGCGCCGACCGGCAGCGCCGCGTTGCGCCCGCGCTCGTGCCCGAAGGGGAAGCCCGTCACCACCGGCACCCCGAGCAGCGCGAGGCGCTCGAGCACGACTTCCTCCGCGCCCGGACTGTCCGGGTTGCCGCTCGCGGGCTCCTCGCAGCCGACGAGCTGGCCGACCGCAACGCCTCGCACACCCCGCAGCGCGCCGCAGCTCAGCAGCTGGGTGAGCGCGCGGTCGATGCGGTAGGGCCGCTCGCCGACCTCCTCGAGCGCGAGGATCCACCCGTCGAGCGCGGGCATGAAGCGGGTGCCGGCCAGGCAGCGCAGCACCTCGAGGTTGGCGGCGAACAGCGGACCCTCGACGCAACCGCCGACCAGCACGGCGCCTGTCTCTGCGGACAGGGCCCCGGGGTCCTCGCCGGCGAGCATCAGGCCCAGGCGCTCGCGGTCCTCCTCGGCCACCTCGGCGAGCTGGGCGACGACCGGGCCGTGCACGCTGCACAGACCCACGCAGCGCAGCGCCCAGGCCAGCAGGGCCGAGACGTCGGAGAAGCCGACCAGCAGCTTGGGGGCCGCGGCCAGGCGGGTCGGGTCGAGCTGACCGATCAGGCGCGTCAGGCCGTAGCCGCCGCGCGCGCACAGGACGGCGTCGATGTCCGGGTCGGCGAGCGCGGCCTGGAGCGCCGCGAGCCGGCTGCGGTCGTCGCCGGCGAAGTAACCCGCGCGCGCGGCGATGTTCGGCGCGAGCGAGATCTCACCCGCGAACAGCCCCTGGAGCGCCCCCAGGCCGGCTGCGAGGCGATCCTCGGGCACCGGCCCCGAGGGGGCGACGATGTGGACGCGGGCTCCGGGGCGGAGCGCGCGCGGTCGCAGGGTGGCAGGGGTCACGCGGGGCCGACCATATCAGCCGGCCGCCGCGTCAGAAATCCCCGCTCTCCAGGCATCTTCGGGCGTGGACAACGGGCGCATCCGGCCCGTACCCTTGCCCCGCGAAAGCCCACGGCCCCGCGCCTGCCCGATCTGCCATGTTCAACGCGTTCATCAAGAGAGTCTTTGGCACCAAGCACGAGCGGCAGATGAAGCGCATGCAGCCGTTGATCGACCGGATCAACGCGCTCGAGCCGAAGATGAAGGGCCTCGCCGACGCCGACTTCCCGGGCTTGACCGCCGACTTCCGCGCGCAGCTCGCCAAGGGCCGCCCCCTCGACGAGCTGACCGCTGAAGCCTTCGCCGCCGTCCGCGAGGCCTCCGTGCGCGCGCTCGGCATGCGTCACTACGACGTCCAGATGATCGGCGCCATCGCCCTCCACCAGGGCCGCATCGCCGAGATGCGCACCGGCGAGGGCAAGACCTTGACCGCGACCTCGGCGCTGTACCTGAACGCGCTGGTCGGCCGCGGCACCCACCTGATCACCGTCAACGACTACCTCGCCCGCCGCGACGCCGAGTGGATGGGCCAGATCTACCGCTTCCTCGGCATGTCCGTCGGCGTCATCGTCGGCGGCATGTACCACACCGAGCGGCAGAAGAACTACCGCGCCGATATCACCTACGGCACCAACAACGAGTTCGGCTTCGACTATCTCCGCGACAACATGAAGGAGACGATCGAGAAGTACGTACAGCGCGACCTGTACTACGCCATCGTCGACGAGGTCGACTCCATCCTCATCGACGAGGCCCGCACCCCGCTGATCATCTCGGGCGAGGCCAACGACTCCCCCGACACCTACGTCACCGTCAACCGCGTCATCCCCTCGCTGCGCCGCGACCTCGACTTCGTCGTCGACGAGAAGGCCCACAGCGTCCAGCTCACCGACGCCGGCGTCGACCGCATCGAGAAGCTGCTCAGCTGCAAGAACCTATACGCGCCCGAGAACAACGAGCTGCTGCACCACGTCAACCAGGCGCTGCGCGCTCACGTCCTCTACAAGAAGGACGTCAACTACATCGTCGAGAACGGCGAGGTCATCATCATCGACGAGTTTCGCGGCCGCAAGATGGAGGGCCGCCGCTGGAGCGACGGGCTCCACCAGGCCGTCGAGGCCAAGGAGGGGGTCGACATCCAGCCGGAGAGCCGCACCCTCGCCACCATCACGTACCAGAACTACTTTCGCATGTACGACAAGCTGGCCGGCATGACCGGCACGGCCGACACCGAAGCGGAGGAGTTCAACAAGATCTACAACCTCGACGTCGTCGTCATCCCGCCCAACCGCAAGATGGTGCGCAACGACCAGGACGACCTCGTCTACAAGAACGAGCGCGGCAAGTTCCGCGCCGTCGTCGAGGAGATCAAGCAGGCCCACGAGCGCGGCCAGCCGGTGCTCGTCGGCACCGCCAGCGTCGAGAAGTCCCAGGTCATCCACAACATGCTCGACAAGCTTGGCATCCCCCACGAGGTGCTGAACGCCAAGCAGCACGAGCGCGAGGCCTACATCATCGCCCAGGCCGGCCGTAAGGGCGCCATCACCGTCGCCACCAACATGGCCGGCCGCGGCACCGACATCCTGCTCGGCGGCAACGCCGAGATGGTCGCCCGCACCCAGATCGACCCCGACAAGGACGCCGTCCGCTTCGAGGCGCTGCACCAGGCGCTCAAGACCGAGTTCGAGAAGGAGAAGGGCGAGGTCAAGGGGCTCGGCGGTCTGTACATCGTCGGCACCGAGCGCCACGAGAGCCGCCGCATCGACAACCAGCTGCGCGGCCGCGCCGGCCGCCAGGGCGACCCGGGCCGCTCGCGCTTCTTCCTCAGCCTCGAGGACGACCTGATGCGCATCTTCGGGGCCGACCGCATCACCAGCCTGATGGAGCGCCTCGGGATGGAGGAGGACGTCCCGATCGAGGCGCCGCTGGTCAACCGGGCGATCGCCAACGCCCAGGCCCGCGTCGAGGCGATGCACTTCGACACCCGCAAGAACCTCTTCGAGTACGACAACGTGATGAACGAGCAGCGCAAGGCGATCTACGCCCTGCGCAAGCAGATCCTCGAGGGCCGCTACCAGCCGGAGATCCTCGACGACGCCGCCCGCAAGGAGCAGTCGAAGAAGCTGCTGCCGCCGCCGGAGAAGTCGGGTCCGCACACCGTCGAGTCGCTCGCGCGCACCGTCACCCCGAAGATCACCACGATCGTCGAGGGCCACATCCGCGCGGTGCTCGAGGAGGCCGGACTCCCCTCGGACGGTCCGATCCCGGCCGACTCGCTGCCCCCCGGCGGCATCCGCCCGGAGAAGCTCTCGCACGAGCTATACCGCCACTACGGCGCCCTCGTGAACCTCGAGGACGTCAAGGACGACCGCCGCAAGATCGTCGCCCGCGCCGTCGACGTCGTCGCCCGCTCGCTGATCCAGCAGCGCGAGCGCGTGCACGACCTCAGCTTCCGCCTGGTCGAGGAGCAGATCCTCAAGCTGTGCCCGGAGACCGTGCACCCCGACGAGTGGGACCTCGACGGCCTGGAGAAGGTCGTGCTCGAGCGCTTCAAGGTCAAGCTCGACCTCGCCCAGGTCGAGCCCAACCTCGACAAGCTCGTCGACCGCATCTGGAAGCAGGTCGAGGCCCAGCTCACCCAGCGCGAGCAGGAGTTCGGCCTCTACACGTACCTCTTCTACGTCCGCAAGTTCTACCTCGAGGAGATCGACGAGCAGTGGATCGCCCACCTCAAGAACATCGAGCACCTGCGGACCGGCATCGGCCTCGTCGGCTACGCCACGCGTAACCCCAAGAACGAGTACAAGATCCGCGGCTACAACCTGTTCAAGGAGATGTGGGAGAGCATCGAGAGCACCGTGCTTCGCCAGGTCCAGTCGCTGCGCCTCACCGAGGAGCAGCGCCAGCAGGCCGAGCAGGGCGCCGAATACGAGACGGCGGTCACCCGCGCCAATCGCAGCGCCCAGGAGCCGCGCCGTAAGGCCGGACAGGGCCGCGCCGCCGCCGGCAACGAGCAGGTCAGCCGCCTGCAAGACGCCGCCCGCGAGGCCATGCAGCGCCTCCTCGCCGCCGGCGTCCAGGCCCCAGGCGCTCAGCCCGGCCAGGCACCGCAGGCTCAGGCGCCCGCGCAGAGCGAGGCCGAGGCCGAGCCGCGCGAGCGCAAGCTGCCCAAGGTCGGCAAGAACGACCCGTGCCCCTGCGGCTCCGGCAAGCTCTACCGGCGCTGCCACGGCAAGGAAGCCGCCGCGTGAGTCGCAGGCGGTCGCCGTCGACCTGTCTGTAAGGACAGGTCGACCCTCGCCGTCGTCGCTCAGCTCCGTCGCCGCACCCGCAGCAAAATCTTGCCGCGCGGGCCGACCGGCACGTTGAAGCGGTGGCGCTCGTCGCTGTTGCCGGGCGCGGGCGTGAAGTCGTAGCGCTGGGCCAGCAGCGACAGCACGATCTTCGCCTCGAGCAGCGAGAAGTGCTGGCCGACGCAGCTGCGCGGGCCGTTGATGAACGGCAGCCACCGCCACGTCGTGCTCGCCGACTCCTCGAGGAAGCGCTGCGGCCGAAAGCGCTCCGGCTCGGGCCACTGCCGCGGGTCCTTGTGCAGCGCCTGCAGGTGCAGCATCACCAGGCAGCCGGCCGGCACCGTGTACTCGCCGAAGTGGTCCTCGGCGAGCGCCTTGCGCGTCACGATCGGCACGATGTTGTACAGGCGCAGCGCCTCCTTCAGGCACGCGCCGGCGTAGTCGAGGCGCTTGAGCGTCTCGTAGTCCGGCATCGCGTCGCCGTCGAAGGCCTCGTCGGCGGCGGCGCGCAGGCGGTCCATGCACTGCGGCTGCTGCGTCAGGGCGTGCAGCGTCCAGGTCAGCATCGCGCTGGATGTGTCGTGCCCCGCGAACAGCATGGTCTTGAGCTCGTCGCCGAGCAGCCGGACGATGTCTGCGGTCCAGGGCTCACCCTCGTAGCTGGCGAGCAGCATGTCGAGCATGTCGACCGGCCGCTGTCCGGGGTTCGCCTGGCGCTGGCGTCGGCGCGCCTCGATCTTGCCGGTCAGCATCGCGTTCAGCTCGCGCACCGAGCGGTCGTAGTGGAAGCGGGCGGGGATCGGCAGGTGCGCGCGCAGCGGGTTCCACACCCGCTTGTTGGCCTCGGTGACCAGCGGCTCGTAGAGCCGCGGCAGCACCTCGTCGCTCTCCTCGCAGGTCATCGAGAGCGTCGCCTCGGCGATCACCTGCAGCGTCAGCCGGCGAAACAGCCCCCCGACGTCGACCGCCTCGCCGCTGCGCGCGTGCCCGTCGAGCGTCACGCTCGCGCGGTCGACCGCGCGGCGCGTCACGTCGGCGACGTTCTTGAGCGCGTCGATGCGGAAGGCCCGGGCGAGGATCGCCCGCTGGCGCTTCCACAGCGGCCCGTCGCTGGTCAGCAGGCCCTGCCCGAGCAGGTCGAGGAAGGCCTCCATCGAGCGGATGTCCTTGACGTAGTTGTCGGCGTTGGTGAGCAGCACCTGGCGCATCACCTCCGGGTCCGCGCTGGCGACGTAGACCGAGCCGGGGATCTTGAAGCGCACCGTCGGTCCGCGGCGGCGCAGCCACTGCTCGGTGATGTCCCACGGCGGCCCCATCAGGAGCGAGGCGACGTGGCCGAGGACGGGCAGGTGCTGCGGGGCCAGGGGGATCTCGCGGGACATCGGCGCCCTGAGTGTCGTGACGCGCGCGCCCCGAGACAAGGGCAGGGCACATGCGTGCCCGCACCTGCGTGTCGCAATCTCCCCGCGCGAGCGCGCTCAGGCCGTGAAGTCGGCGATCTCCTGAGCCGCGCGCTTGCCCGACTCGATGGCCCCCTGCATCCATCCGGCCCACACCGAGGTGTGCTCGCCCGCGAAGTGCACCCGGCCCTCGGGGCGCTTGGCGACCGCGGTCATCCACCACTGCCCCGGCAAGGTGTCGGTCCACGCGCCCTTGACCCACGGGTCATCCTTCCAGCAGTAGTGAAAGAAGGCCAGCGTCTCGGCCTTGATCTCCGGGTAGAAGGCCTCGATGTGGTCGAGGGTGTAGGCCTCGCGGTCCGCCGGGTCGATGTCGCAGTAGGCGTCGGCGTTCTTGTCCTGCGTGTAGGAGACGATCAGGCCCTTCTCGGAGCTCCCCTCCTGCACGTGGCTGAGGTCCCACAGGCGCTCGACCGGCGTGTCGGTCTTGGCGATCTTGAGCCCGCCGATGCCCTCGGCCTCCCAGAAGCGGCTGCTGGTCTGGATGTACCCGCGCGCGGCGTTCATCAGGTAAAGCCCGCGGATCGTGTCCATCTTGTCCGCCGCGAACTCCGGGCTGATCGCCACGTCGCGCAGCGTCGTGAACGGCAGCGTGCACACCAGGTGGGCGGCCTCGAAGCGCCGCTCCTCCCCCTCGTGCTCCGCGGTGACGGTCACCCCGGTCTCGGTGTGCTCGATGCGGACCACGCGATGCGCGAGCAGGATGGTGTCGGCCCCGACCTCCTCGGCCAGCCGCTGCGGCAGCTGGTCGTTGCCGCCGCGGATGTGGAAGGTCTCTCCCCAATCCTTGTCTGCGACCTCTGCGACCATCCAGGCCAGCGTGCCGATCGTGTACACCTCGGCGCCGTTGTCGGAGGTGTACAGCGGCAAGAACGCCTCGCTGGCCCCGCGCTCGCGCAGGAAGTCGATGTAGACCTGCCCGTCGTACTTCTCGACGATGCCCGCCTTGGGGAAGGTGCCCGCGCGCGGGTCACCGAATTCATCGAAGGCGCTGGCGATGTACTCGCTCCACAGATCGCCGAGCCCGGCGCTCGCCTCCGTCGCGTTCAGCCCCGGCAGCGGCCACGGCTCGCCCTCGGTGTGCATGAAGCGCATGCCGCCGATGTAGTACAGCGCATCGCCGTCGGGAAAGGGGGTCGTCTCGAGGCCCAGCTCCTCGACATAGCCGAGCGTGTGCTCGTGCACGTCGGGGATCCTCACCGCGCCGATCTCCGCGACGTGGCCGTCCGCGAAGCCCTCGCGCACCGTCCATACGCGCCCACCGACGCGCTCGCGGCCCTCGAGGAGCGTCACCTCGTAGCCCTGCTTCTTGAGCTCATACGCGGCGCTGAGGCCAGCCAGACCGGCCCCCAGCACCAGGACCGAGCGCCCGGGCGTATCGCCCGAACCCCCGTCGATACTGCATCCTAGTAAGGCGGATGTCCCTGTCCAGGAGAACAGGGCCATGACGCCACGTCGACTCAACGGTGCATGCTGCATTGGGATCCTTCGGGCGACGCCCCGCGTCTCCCCGCCAGACTCTAAGCGGCCCCGCGCCGCCCCCGCAACCCCGGCCGCAAGCCCCCCTCCGTGTGCTATACCCGTGCCGCGCATGCGGGCACTCGGTCTCGACGTCGGCAGCAAGACCATCGGCGTCGCCGTGGCCGACCCCAGTGGCACCATCGCCAGTGCCCGGTCAATCCTGGCCCGACGGGGCCACGCGGCCGATGCCGCGGCCGTCCTCGAGCTCGTCCGCAGCGAGACCGTCAGCACCATCGTCGTCGGCCTCCCCCTCGAGCTCGACGGCCAGGTCGGCCATCGGGCGCGCCTTGTCCACCGCTTCATCGCCGTCCTCGAGGCCGCCCTCAAGGACCTGCCCGCCCCGGTGACGCTGTACACCTGGGACGAGCGGTTCTCCACGGCCGCCGCGGAGCGCACCTTGCTCGAGGCGGACGTCTCACGAGCCCGTCGCAAGCTCAGCATCGACGCCCTGGCCGCGCAGTTCATCCTGCAGGGCTGGCTCGACGCCCAGCGGCGGCGCGCGGAGGTGCGGTGAGCGAGCCGAGCAAGCCCCCCGCGGGCGACGCCCCGACGCGGACTTCCCCGACGCGAAAGCGCCGCGGCTGGTGGCCGCGGCGCTCGCGTTGGATGCAGCACCTCGCGCTGCTGCTGGTGATCGGCACGCTGGTGGCCGCGACGCTGATCGGCCTGCGCGTCTACGATCAGCTGGTCGAATATCCGACGCGCCCGGGTCGGGGTGACGCCGCGGCGATCGCCCTCGAGGTCCCGCGCGGCGCCTCGTTCCCGCAGGTGCTCACCCAGCTGGTCGCGGCCGGCGTGGTCCCGGAGGACGAGTCGCTGTACTTCAAGCTGTTCGTGCTCCACCGCGGCGCCGCCAGCAAGGTGACCGCCGGCGCCCACAGCTTCCGCGGCGACATGACCCCCGAGGAGATCCTCGCCGAGTTGGTCCGCGCGCAGCGCTCCGAGGAGGTCCGGGTCACCGTCCCCGAGGGCCGCAACATCCTCGAGGTCGCCGACATCCTCAGCGCCGCCGGCTTCGGCTCAACCGCCGAGATCCTCGCGGTGATGCGAGATCCGGCCCTGCTCAAGGCCCTCGACATCGACGGCCCCAGCGTCGAGGGCTACCTGTTCCCCGACACCTACAAGTTCTCGACGAAGGCCACCGTCGAGCAGGTCCTCCGGCGGATGATCGAGCAGCATCGCAAGGTCTACGCCGGCCTCGCACGCGGCCACCGCGAGGCCATCGAGGACCTCCAGCGCGGCCTCGGCTGGGGCGACCGCGAGATCGTCATCATGGCCTCCCTCGTCGAGAAGGAGACCGCCGCCAAACACGAGCGCCCGCTCATCGCCGGCGTGTTCCTCAATCGCCTGCGCTTCGCCTCCTTCCAGCCCAAGCGCCTCGAGACCGACCCGACCATCATCTATGGCTGCACCGCCCTGGTCGCGAAGTCCGCGGCCTGCCAGCAGTTCGAGGGCCGCATCCGTCGCATCCACCTGCGCGACCCCGACAACGCCTACAACACCTATACCCACGAGGGCCTGCCCCCCGGACCGATCACCAACCCCGGCAAGGCCGCGCTCGAGGCCGTGCTCGCGCCCAAGAAGTCGCGCTTCCTGTACTTCGTCTCGCGCAACGACCGGACCCACCACTTCTCGAAGTCGATCGCCGAGCACGAGGCCGCGGTCGAGAAGTACATGCGCCAGGGCGCCGTCGGCGACGGCTCGGCCGCCGGCGCCGCCGAAGACCCCGCCCCCTGACGACTCGCTCGAAATCAAACGACGCCGCACAATGCGATCGACCCGGGCCCGATAGGGGGATGCCCGCCGTCGTCACCCTGGCGCGGGCGCAGCGTCCTGGAGCTCGCCTCGCGGCTCCTCCACGACCTCGGTCAAGATCCACCGCTCCTGCATGCGCGCCAGCTCGAGCGTCAGCGACCGGTCACCCTCGCGGGCCGTGAAGCGGATCCTTCGCGCGCCCAGCGGAGTCGGCTCGCCGACGCTCCACGGGCCGGCGCGCAGCCGTCGTAGCAGCTCGGGCAGCCGCTCCCACAACAGCCGATCCTCGAGGCCTCGCGTGAACTCCGCGAGCGCCCGGGCGCGCAGCGCCGGCTCGCCCGGGCCGGTCGCGGCGGCGGCGAGTCGGGCGAGTTCGGCCAGCACCGCGGCAGGCTCCCCGGGCAGACCCATCATCCGCACGCTCTCGCTGCCCGGGCTGGCGATCTCCCGCCGAAGGCCGGCCACGAGCTCACGAGGCAAGCCGATCCCCGCGTCCAGATCCCCCAGGTCGAGCAATAGCCCGGGCGTTCCCACCCGCTCGAGACGGTCATGTTCGTTGAATTGACTGAAGGTCCAGACCTCGAGCCGCGCCGGTGAGTCGGCCCCGGCCACGGCGACGACGATCCGCCCGCGACCTCGCACACCGTCGCCCAGCTCGAGCACCGGCGAGGCCGCGAGCCCCGGCGGCACCGCAGCCGCCAGCGTCGGCCCATAGCGCCACGGCGTGGACGCGGCCGCGGGCGTGGGCGTGGACGCGGACGCGGACGCGGACGACGCAGTGTTGCTTGTATCCGCAGCGTTTTGCGGGGTCGGACCGCACGCCGCGAGCGCGGCCACGGCCGCGGCTCGCAGGCGCGATTTTCGAACCTTACGCACTTATCCCAGCGTCGGCTGTGGAGTCGCCGGGGTCAAGCGTGATAGCCTGCCGGCGAGATGGTATTTGCGCAGCGCAGCCTTGCGGTGGTGCTCGCCACCAGTGTTTGCCTCGGTTCTTCGGGATGGGGGGTCGCGCTGGCAGCGACGCCGCTCCCGTACTCGGCGCTCGCACCGGCCGGGGAGGGTTCTAAGCTGGCGATCTTGCCGCTACAGGTCGAGGGCGGGCTCGGCGGCTCCGACCAGGCCGAGTTGATGAAGGCGCTGGTGGCCGGCCTCGAGCGCGGCAGCTTCAGCATCGTCGGCCCCGACCAGGTCCTCGCGGCGGACGGCAGGGCCGCCAGCTGCGACAACGCGGGCTGCTACAAGAGCATCGCCGCGGCCACCGGTGCGGCCTACGTCGTTCGGGCCGCCGTCACCGTCCGTGACCGCGACTACTCGGTGAAGGTCGAGCTGGTCGGCGCCGACGGCAAGCGCATGGCCCAGACCGAGGACGGCTGCGAGATCTGCGGCGTCGTCGATGCCAGCGGCCTGCTCGATTCGGCGGCCGCGACCCTGCGCCTCAAGCTCGACGCCCTCAGCAAGGGCCCCTCGGCCCTCAAGCTGACCAGCGACCCCATCGGCGCGATCGTCACCATCGACGGCGAGATCGCCGGCACCACGCCCTTCGAACAACCCGTCGTCCCCGGCAAGCACCTCATCCGTGTCAGCCAGACGGGCTTCATCTCGATCGAGCGCGAGGTCACCTTCGTCGAGGGCGTCAATGAGGACCTGAACTTCAGCCTCGAGAAGCTCCCTAGCCGCCTCCCGGGCCGCCGCTGGGGCTACGTCTCGCTCGGCTTCGGCATCGTCGCGCTCGCCGGCGGCATCGGCTTCGCCATCCTCGACGACCGGCCCTTCAAGCTCGGCGGCAATTGCAGCGACGCCTACACCGGCACCGGCGACGCCGACTACAACAACATCCCCGGTGACGAATCGATCACGGGTAGCGCCGAGTGCGCCAAGCTGTGGCGCACCGAGCCGATCAGCATCCCCCTGGCGATCGCTGGCGGCGCCCTGCTGACCCTCGGCATCGCCATCCTCGTCAACTCGCGCCAGAAGACCGTCAAGGACAAGGCCAAGGCGAGCGCCAGCCGTCGCCCCAACTTCGGGGTCGGTCCCGGCAGCATCAGCATCAGCGGCCGCTTCTGAGGCAGATCCGGCCCGATCCCTCGGGCCAGTCATTGGCGCTCAGCCCGCGCCCCGAAGGCGCGCCCAGGCGCCCGGTCGCAGCCAGCTCGAGTCCTCGGGGTCGGCGCCATGCGCCAGGACACCGAGGCACTCGAGGCCGCTCGCGGCCGTGATCACCCGCTCATTGTGCGCGTGCGAGGCATCGGCGCCGGGCCGCGTCTGCGTCAGGAAGAACCCGCGCGGCGACAGGCCGAGCTGCCGCAGACCGAGGATCGTCAGCAAGCAGTGGTTGATCGTACCGAGGCCGAGCCGGCCGACGACCACCGGCGCCGCCGCGAGCCCGGACACCCACGCCGGCAACCAGCTCCCGCCCGGCATCGGCACCCACAGGCCGCCCGCCCCCTCGATCACCGTCAGCTCCGGAGCGTACCGCCCCTCCAGCCGCTCGAGCGCCGCCCGCACCCCGACCAGCGCCGCCGGTTCGGTCTGTACATCAAGACATGTCCAATGAGACATGTCTGAATCACCATCCTCGGCGAGGCCCGGGGCGATCGGCGCCGTGAATCGCAGCGGACACAGCTCCTCGCGCGTCAGGCCGGGCAGGGCGGCAGCAGCGAGCAGACGCTCGGGATCTCCGTGCGGCCCCTCCGGACCGCTCGCCGCCGGCTTGAAGGGCAGCGCCCGCAAACCGCCTGCCCGCGCCGCCCGCAGCAGCGCGCAAGCGATCGTGGTCTTGCCGCAATCCGTATCAGTCCCGACGAGCATCACCCGCACGCGCCGCTTGTACCCCGCCCGCGACGGGCCCGTCCACGTCGCCCGCACGTGAGGGGCTTCCGGCACACGAGGCGCCCGTCACCCGAATCCAGCGCACCGAACACGAAGCGAGGCGCCCGGTCACCCGAACGCCTCGCCTTCGCTCGTCGCCACCGACCTCAGAACGCGTCGAGCATCTTGGCCCGCTTGGCCTTGTACTCGTCGTCGGTCAGCAGGCCGGCGTCGAGCGCCGCCTTGAGCTTGCGCAGCTTGGCCTCGAGGCTGTTGTCCTCGGCGGCGGGCTGCTGCGCCTGCGGCTGGCCCTGGGGCGGGTAGCCGGGAGGCGGGTAGCCGGGAGGCGGGTATCCGGGGGGCGGATAGCCCTGCGGGTAGCCTGGCATCGCGCCGGCCATGACGTTGCCCATCATGTTGCCCATGCCCATGCCCATGCCCATGCCCATGCCGGCCTGCATGACGCCGCTGCCGCCGCCGGGCTGCTTGGCCGCGTCGCGCATCGCCTGCATGCCTTCCCAGGCGAGGGTGTTGTCGACGCCGCGAGCGGACTGTGCGGCGGCGGCGTCGAGGGCCTTCTCGATCTCCGGGGGCAGGGAGATGTTCTCGATGACGAAGCTGGTGAGGAGCAGGCCGAGCTTCTTGAACTCCTCGGCGATGTCCCCCTTGACGACGTTCTCGAGCACGCTGTAGTGCCCGGCCATGTCGGCGACGGAGATCTCCGACTTACCGGCGGCCTGGGTGAACTTGCCGACCAGCATGCGCTTGAGGTAGCCCTCGATCTCGTCGGTCGTGTACATCCCCTGGGTGCCGACCAGCTCCTTGAAGAAGGTGCCCGGCTCGGAGATCTTGAAGTTGTAGGAGCCGAAGGCGCGGATGCGCACCCGACCCGGGCGCCCGCCGACCGAGAACTCCGGGTCGCGGATCAGCACCGGGTTGGCCGTGCCCCACTTCTGGTCGATGTACTGCTTCAGGTTGACGAAGTAGACATCGACCTTGAAGGGGCTGGAGAACCCGTACTTCCAGCCCTTGAGGCGGGACAGCACCGGCACGTTCTGGGTGCTCAGCGTGTGCGTGCCCGGCCCGAAGATGTCGGCGATCTGCCCCTCGTTGACGAGGATGGCCGCCTGGTTCTCGCGGCAGATCAGCTTGGCCCCGTTCTTGACCTCGTGGTCCTCGTCCGGGAAGCGGTGGACCAGCGTGTAATTGCTGTTGTCCATCCACTCGATGATGTCGATCAGCTGGCTCTTGATAAACCCTAGAATGCCCATGGTCAGCTTCCGTTCTCTTGCTCGCGGGGGGTGGAGGTCACTGGAGGCCCTGGCGCCGGGCCTCTTGTTCGAGCTCACCGAACTCGGTGTTGCTGAGGCCGAACACGTCGGCCACGGTCCCGAGGGCACGCCGCTCCTCGTCGGAGTACACGCCGTCGCTGTAGACCAGAGCGATCGCCGCCTTCACGAAGATGCGCCGCATGTACGTGGTCTCGAGCACCTGCACCGCCTCGTACATGCTGAACTGGCGCTGGCTCAGCTCGGCGATCGTCAGCTGCGAGCCGGTCTCCGTCAGAAACTCCTCGATCAGCTTGACCTCACGGTCGTCGAGGTGGTTGTCGACGCTGGCCAGGTAATACAAACCGCGGGCGAAGACATCGACTTCTTCGAGGGTCAGGCCCCCGGGGCTTTGCCGTTGTTCCATGGGCCGCAATGCTACGAGCAACCCCCCCATCAGGCCAGCACCAAAAAGAAACGCCCGCGGTCGAAACCGCGGGCGTCGCACGACTCGACGCCACCAAGCAAGAGCGTCTAGAGAACCTGAAATTCGCGCCGGAACAGCAGTTCGCCGGTCCCGCCCGTCGCATCCATGCTGAACACCTCGACCTCCCACTGCCCCGCCTGCTCCGGCGAGATCGGGTGGCTGGCCGCCAGAGTCAGCGTCGTCGTCGGCGCGAGCACGCCCGCGACCTCCTCACGCGCGCCTCCGTGCGTCCACACGAAGGTCACCGGCCGCGGCTCCATCAAGCTGTCCGCGCGCAAGTGAAGGTGCACGGCCCCGGCGCTGACCGGAAACTCCGCCGCGTCCTCGAGCGCGCCCTCGGGCTGCGCCGCCAGCACGGCCGCCACCTGCACCGCCTGACCCATCGCCAGGCGCGGCTGCGCCGAGAACGAAGACTGCTCCAAATTGGTCCGGAGCTGCCCGTCCGGGGCGATATGCGCCTCCGTGATCGGCGCGTCGACGCAGGCTGGGAGCAGCAGGGCGAGAGCGAAGAAAAGGGTGCGCACGCGGAAAACTTGACATGCCGATCCCATGCCACCCTGCAGCGAAGCGATCTCGGCTACTTGAGTTCGGTCCAAGAGGGGCATAGCTGTGATGGATGTCATCACAGCTATCTTTCATAACTTCAGACCACAGGCCGCGTTGCGCGCGCTCCTGCGCCTGCAATCGGCGGTGTCTCCGCGACGCCCCCACCGCGGTGCCCGCGACCGTGAGCGCCAAGGCTATGCTAGCGCCCGCATGGTCCGCTCGCGCCGCCTCCTCCTGGGTCTCTGTTTGGGGTGGCAGGCCGCGGCCTGCGGTCCATCCGAGCCCGGCGCCACCGACAAGCCCGCGCGCCCCGAGGCGCTCACGGAGGCCGAGGTGGACGAGCCCGACCTGCGGGCGTTGCTTCGCCTCGACGAGCGCAGCTTCCCGCTGACCGTGTGGGCCGCGTACATCATTCAGAACGAGTACTTCGACAAGCAGCGGCTCGACCCGCGGGTCCAGCTGGTCTCGGCGCTCACTTATCTCGGCCTGCACACGCCCGAATTCTTCGCGGCCGTCGCGGGGGACCAGGTGACGATCACCGTCGGCTCCGCGCGCCAGGAGTTCTCGCTGGCGGGGTTGGACGACCTCGCGGTCGCGGCCGACCGCCTCGAGATGATCCTCGGCTTCGCGCAGGCCGAGCTCAAGCTCGAGCCGGAGGCCACCCACAAGCTCGAGTACGTGGCGATCAACGGCCTGCTCGCCCCCCTCGACCCCCACACGCTGTTGCTGACCCCGGAGGAGCACAGCGACCTCGGCGTCAAGACCCGCGGCCAGTTCGGAGGCATCGGCGCCGAGATCCGCGAGGACGATCGAAGGATCCGGATCGTCAAGGTCCTGCCCGGCTCCCCGGCCGAGAAGGCCGGCCTGCAGAGCGGCGACCTCCTGCTCCAGATCGACAAGCAGTCGACCGTCAATCTCCGTGATGCCGACGCCCAGCAGCTCCTGCGCGGACCCATCGACACCGAGGTCGTCGTCAAGGTCCGTCGCGGCGAGCAGACCCTGTCCCTCACCATCACCCGCCAGATCATCCGCGTCGAGAGCGTCACCGCCGAGCTCCTCCCCGGACAGATCGCCTACTTGCGCCTGCTCACCTTCCAGGAGAACACCGGCGAGCAGGTCCGCGTCGCGCTCAAGAAGCTGGCCCCCAAGGACACCGCCCTGCGCGGCGTCATCCTCGACCTGCGCGACAACACCGGCGGCCTCCTCACCCAGGCGGTCGAGGTCCTCGACGGCCTGGTCGCCAGCGGCGAGCTTGTGATCGTGCGCTCGGCGATGGGCCGCGAGTTCGAGCCCGCCAAGCCCGACCTCGAGCTGCCGCTGTCCTCCGCCGTGGTCGCCCTGATCAACGAGGAGTCCGCCAGCGCCTCGGAGATCGTCAGCGGCTCGGTGAAGTACCTCGAGCGCGGCCTCGTGCTCGGCCGCCCGAGCTTCGGCAAGGGCACCGTACAGCTGGTCAAGCCCGAGAACTTCTACGGCAGCGAGCTCGCGCTCAAGATCACCATCGCCGAGTACCTCGTCGCCGGCGACCGCTCGATCCAGACCGCCGGCGTCCAGCCCGACCTGCTGCTGCTCCCCGTCGAGCTCAGCAACATCGCCAGCGTCGCCAACTACTACGACCGCGAGCGCTTCGAGCGACGCCGCGAGTCCACCCAGGTCGCGCACCTCCCGTCCGCGAAGCACGAGAAGCCAACCGTCGCCGGAGCCGCCGAGGGCCTGCAGCTGCGCTACCTCGCCAGCCCCCGCGGCCCAGCCAAGCTCGGCGCGCCCGGCGAGGGCCCGGCGGCCCTGAGAGATCCCGAGGTCCGCATCGCCCACGAGGTCGCCCAGCAGTTGGTCGGTGAGATGGACACCGCCACCCGTCAGGCGCGCCTCGCCGCGGTCGCCCGCGACCTCACTCTGGCCGAGGACACCGCGATCGCCGCGGCCATCGCCGCGACCAAGATCGACTGGCAAGGCCAGGTCGGCGGCCAGGTCGGCGCCGCCCCAAGCCTCGCCCTCGTCGCCCGCATCGTCGAGCCCGGGGAGATCCGCGCCGGCGACCCCTTCACCCTGCGGGTCGAGGTCCGCAACGACGGTCCCACCCCCGTCGACCGCGTCCATGTGCTCACCGATTGCCCGCGCGACGAGCTCGACGGCATCGAGCTGCTGATCGGCCACATCGAGCCCGGCCAGACCCAAACCCGCGACCTCAGCCTTCACGTGATGGGCTGGCACACCAGCTTCACCGATACCCTGCGCGTCGACCTCCACGCCGGCGAGCCCGACAAGGTCCCCGACGCTCAGGCCCTCGTCCGCTTCGACATCGTCGGCCAGACCCGCCCCCACCTCACCTACGACTACTGGATCGTCGACGACCCGGCCCTCGCCGGCAAAGCCCCGGCTCGCCCCACGGCCGTCGCCCATCCCGGCGAAGTGCCCTTTACCGTTCGCGGCAACGGTGACGGCAATCTCCAGCCGGGCGAGCAGGTCCTGTTCGCCATCGAGGTCGGCAATGCCGGACCCGGCCCGGCCGCCGACACCCGCGCCCTCATCCGCAACCTCTCCGGCGCCCAGACCCTGCTCGAGGAGGGCTTCGTCCAGCTCGGGCCGGTCCCCGTCGGCGGCAAGGCTCGCGGCAGCTTCGGCCTGACCGTCAATCCCAGCGCCGACCCCGCCCTGCCGGTCACCTTCGACGTCGTGGTCGCCGACGTCGCGCTGCATCAGAGCGTCCGCCACAAGCTCAAGCTCGGGATTCTCCCGCCGAGCACGAACTTCGTCCCGGAGTCCACGAAGCTGCGGGTCGGCGGCGAGCCTGTTCGCGTCTATAACGCCGCCGACAGCCACGCGCGGCAAGTCGGCGAGCTCGCGGCCGGCGCCCAGGTCGAGATCCTCGGCCAGCTCGGCGGATGGAGCGCGGTCTCGGCCGGACCTGGCCGCCGATTCTGGCTGCCCGGCGACCTGCTCAAGTCGGGCGACGGCAAGGGCACCAGCGAGCAGGCCGCGCGCGCCGCCATGCTCGTTCATCCGCCGGTGCTCGTCATCGAGCCGACCGGCCAGGTCACGAGCGACGCCGAGGTCGAGCTCCGCGGCACGGCGCGCCACCCGGTCCGGGTCCACGACGTGCTGGTCACCGTCAAGCCGCCCGGCGTCGGCCAGATCGAGCAGAAGGTCGCCTACGAGGCCAATTCGGCCCGCCAGGGCGACGGCGCCCTGCAGATGAGCTTTTCCGCCCGGGTCCCGCTGGTCCCCGGCAGCAACCAGATCCTGGTCACCGCGCGCGACGCCGAGGATGTCGAGGTCACCCGGGAAGTCTGGGTGTTCCGGCGCGAGGGTGGGAACCTCGGGCCCGCAGATTAGTCCCAGCCCTGGACCGTGATAAGACGAGGCACCCGTGGTTGACCCGACGGACGAATCTTTCTCACCCCCCGCGCCGCGCCGCCGTCGCTCTCCCCTGATCGACGTCGCGGTCGCCATCTTCGGCACCTACCTCCTCGTCACCATGTTCGGGGATGTCCGCTACTTCCTTCAGGGCAGCAGCCCGCGGGATCTCGGCGACGCCACCACCCTCGTCGAGCAGGGCCTCGACGACGATCTGCGCGAGCAGTTCGTCACCCTCCGCGGCACCCCCGACGTCCAGCACGCCGCCCGCGCGAAGCTCGGCGAGAAGACGATCGGCTACCTGCGACTCCTCGAGGGC
>Ga0209480_10000826_pt1 | contig 23886 bp, 19 predicted proteins | sample JI61114C2DNA_FD_187501 | JGI IMG/M metagenome (GOLD analysis project Ga0209480, IMG submission 187501) | Wastewater effluent complex algal communities from Wisconsin, to seasonally profile nutrient transformation and Carbon sequestration -... | ecosystem: Engineered > WWTP > Effluent > Algae... | reverse complement strand
TGCTGAAAAGCCCGCCGATGGCGCTGCTCCTGCCGAAGACGCCGCCTATCAGGCCGTTCGCGACACCTTTGCCACCGTGGCAGGCAGCCTCGACGAAACGAAGTGGAACCTCACGCTGCGTGACGGCTTCCTCAAAGGCTCCAGCTACGTCAAATCCACCGGCGTCATCAATGGTGCCGCCGTCGCTGGCATCGTCAGCAAGGCTAAAGCCGCTGCTGCTCCGACCGCTGAAGCCATGGAAGTCGTCCTCACGCCAGACGCAGGTGTCTATGATGGCCGTTTCATCAACAACGCTTGGCTCCAGGAAGCTCCCGATCCGATCACGAAGCTTACTTGGGATAACGCCGCCTGGATTGGCAGTGTCACCTTCCGTGGTCTTGGCCTGAAAAACGGCCAGATGGTCAAAGTCAGCATCGGTGACCGCAGCCTCACGCTGCCAGCCATCGAGGCTCCCGGTCACGTCCAGAACTCCATCACCATCCCCCTCGGTTACGGCCAGACAGAGCTAGGCTTTGTCGGCTCCGATTCCGAAGGCAAGGGCCGCGGCTTTAATGCCTACCCACTTCGCAGCAGCGCTACCGAGTTCGTCATCTCCGGTGCCAAGCTGGAAGTCCTGAGCGAAACCTACACGCTCGCCATCACCCAGGATCAGAACACCATGGAAGGCCGCGCGCTCTACCGCGAAGCCACCCTGGACACCTTTGCCAAGACTCCCGACTTCGTCGTGAAGACTGGCATGGACAGCCACATCCCGGAAAACATTTCCTTCTACAAAGGTCAGGTCGGCAAGAAGTCCGAAACCAACCCGGCTGGCTTCGACTACGAGAAGAAGCACCAGTGGGGCATGGTCATCGACCTCAGCAAGTGCATCGGTTGCACCGCCTGTATCGTCGCCTGCCAGAGCGAAAACAACATCCCGGTTGTCGGCAAGGACCAGGTCGTCAAAGGCCGTCTCATGCAGTGGATCCGCATGGATCGCTACTTCGCCACCAACGAGTGGGGTGAAGGCAAGGCTAAGTCCGATGACGTGAATGTCGATCCGACTGCCGAGCAGCTCGAAAATGCGGAGATGGTCCATCAGCCTCTCGCCTGCCAGCAGTGCGAATCTGCTCCGTGCGAAACCGTCTGCCCCGTGAACGCCACCGTCCATACCGACGACGGACTCAACGCCATGGCTTACAACCGCTGCATCGGCACTCGCTACTGTGCGAACAACTGCCCTTACACAGCCCGTCGTTTCAACTGGTTCGACTATAACAAGCGTCCTCTCGACGAACTCTACTGGGGCCCGCTTTCCACGCCTTCGAAGACCGGCGTGCGTGAGTCCGTCCAGCTTCAGAAGAACCCGAACGTCACTGTCCGCATGCGCGGCGTCATCGAGAAATGCACCTACTGCGTGCAGCGTCTCGAGACAGCCAAGATCAAGCAGAAGCAGACACAGCGTGACTCGAAGAACTTCCGCATCCCGACCGACAGCGTCAAATCCGCCTGTCAGGAAGCCTGCCCTGCCGATGCCATCATCTTCGGCGACATCGCCGACGAGAAAAGCGCCGTCGCGAAAGCCAAGGACACGAAGCTTTCCCCACGCAATTACGAACTCCTCAAATACATCGGCACCCGTCCGCGCACCAGTTACCTGGCCCGCCTGCGCAACCCAAACAAGGAAATGCCCGACGCTGGCAAGATTGCCGCTTGGAGCGCTCACCAGATCTAATTCACGACTCACGCTGACATGTCCGCCGAAGCAGCCACCATCCACGAACACGCTCACACCGGTGCTCCCCGCATCCTGGACCGCGAGCCCCTCGTCCTCAACAATCGTTCCTACTCCTGGATCACGAACCGCATCTGCGGCATCGTAGAAAACAAGCAGCCCCTCCTCTGGTGGGTTCTTTTTGTTCCTTCCGTGCTCCTGACCGGCCTCATGGCCTTCTGCTTCATCTACCTAATCAGCACTGGCGTCGGTGTCTGGGGTCAGAAGCAGCCCGTCGCCTGGGCTTGGGACATCACGAACTTCGTGTTTTGGATCGGTATCGGCCACGCCGGCACTCTCATCTCCGCCATTCTTTTCCTGACTCGTCAGAAATGGCGCACGTCGGTGAATCGCGCCGCTGAGGCCATGACGATCTTCGCTGTGATGTGCGCTGGCCTCTTCCCGGCCTTCCACGTCGGTCGTGTTTGGATGGTCTGGTTCCTGGCCCCCATCCCAAATGCCAACGCCATCTGGCAGAACTTCAAATCACCCCTCCTCTGGGACGTGTTCGCCGTTTCCACTTACTTCAGCGTCTCCGCCGTCTTCTGGTTCCTCGGCCTCGTTCCTGACCTTGCCACCCTGCGCGACCGCTGCAAGCCAGGCCTTCGCAAAACTCTATACGGCATCTTCTCCCTTGGCTGGCGCGGTGCCAACCGCCATTGGAGCCACTACGAGACCGCCTACATGCTCCTTGCCGCTCTCTCCACGCCGCTCGTTCTCTCTGTGCACTCCGTCGTGTCCTTCGACTTCGCCACCTCCGTCGTTCCCGGCTGGCACACCACCATCTTCCCGCCCTACTTCGTTGCTGGCGCTATCTTCGGCGGTTTCGCCATGGTGCTCACGCTCATGATCCCTGTGTCGAAGATCTATGGCCTTGGCGATCTCATCACGCCAAAGCACATCGACAACATGGCCAAGATCATCCTGCTCACGGGCACGATCGTCGGCTACGCCTACTCCATGGAGTTCTTCGTCGCCTACTACAGCGCGAACAAGTTCGAGTTCCAGACCTTCCAGCTCCGCGGCCTCTACGGTCCCTCCACCTGGGCTTACTACTTCATGTTCGGTTTCAACGTCTTCGCCCCGCAGCTCTTCTGGTATCGCCCCTTCCGTCACAACATGTGGGTCGTTCTCTTCGTCTGCATGTGCGTGAACGCCGGCATGTGGTTCGAGCGCTACGTCATCATCGCCACCACCCTGGAGCGCCACCTCACCCCTGGCTCCTGGCGCACCTATGAGGCCACCTGGGTCGATAAATACACCTTCCTCGGCACCTTCGGCTTCTTCATGATGCTCTTCCTGCTGTTCCTGCGCTTCCTGCCTGTCATCGCCATCGGCGAAGTCAAAGGTGTCCTGCCGCAGAGCAACGCCCACAATCACGATCACGGCAAAGAAGGCATCCAAGAGGAAGACCTCATGGGCTACCCTGACCGCCACGTCCCACGCGAAGCTGCTGTCGCCTAATCGTCATCCTTTCCAAGAACATGAGTACGCTTAAAAGAGTCCATGGTTACCTCGCCGAGTTCGACGGCGCGGCTGACATCTACCACGCCGCCGAGCAGGTGCGCGACGCCGGCTACCAGCGCTGGGATGTCCATTCCCCCTTCCCCATCCACGGCATGGACGAAGCCATGGGCAATCCCCGCTCCATCCTGCCAAAGTTCGTCTTCATCGGCGGCATGACCGGCACCTGCATCGCCTTCACGCTCCAGACCATCACCCAGACGAATTTCTGGTCCAGCATCGGTCTCGGCTTCCTCCAGACTCTGGCGGAAACCTACCCCACCGTCGTCCAGGCAAAGCCCACCGACATCTGGACGCTCCCCGCCTTCTTCCCCGTGATGTTTGAGCTGACCATCCTCTTCAGCGCCTTCACCACCCTCTTCGGCCTGCTCGCCCTCATGGGTCTGCCCCGCCTGAACCACCCCCTCTTCGCCTCGAAGCAGTTCGCCAAATTCTCCGACGACGGATTCTTCGTCTGCATCGAAGCCCGTGACCCCAAATTCAGCCAGGAAGGCACCAAAGCCCTCCTCGAAAAGATCGGCGGCAAGAACATCGAACTCGTCGAAGACGAACTTTAGGAACACGGGCTGCCGTCAAACGCAGTCAAGAAGGTCAATCCCGTCAAAAGAGCCGCGTAAGCGGCTCTTTCTGTTTTATCATCACTGACTGACTGAACGAATCAACAGCGCCAGCCCAACTTACTTAGCTGCTTCACAGAGGGGGTTTGTCGGGGCCGTTTGTGCTCTGGCTTGGGGGGCTGGTATTTTCTACTCTGGAGACACCTTGGATATTTCCCACTGGCGATTTAGTAGCTCACGCTCAGAAAGGCCCGTCATCTCAGCTATGACGTCGGCGAAGTAGCGCAGGTTCACGATTTTCGCCGCGTCGGGGTCTCCGCTCATGAGTTTCACCAGCTCCTCATCCAGAGCATTCCTCCACCCACCCGCAGCCACGCCTCATGCACCAGCGCCGTGGCGCTCAGCGTCTGCGGCCCGCTCTCCCAGCTCATCTGCACGCGAGCGATCTTGCGCAGCTCCTCATGGAGCACGGGCAGCAGTTCAGGGCCCTGCTGGCCGTCAGTGGAATCGCGTGAGTCACTCTCCATGCGCGGAGTTTGTTGGCTGGCATGGTTTTGTCAAACAACGTGGCAGCTCTGCATCATCAAATCAGGCAATGAGCGGCCCAACGACCGGCTGCTTCAGTGCCTCGATCACGGTGGAGACGAGGTCTTCGGCGGAAACCATGGTTTGTTCGCGGCTGACGAGGTTCTTCATCTGTACCTGCGGATACTCGGCGCCGAAGACGAGGGCGAAACGGGCTTTTTGATTCTCGGCGGCCTGGAACTGCTTGCCGACCTTTTGGGCAGACATGCTGAAGTCGATGCGCACGCCAGCACCACGCAGGGCCTGCACGGCGGCGAGCGCGGGAGCACGCTGGGCTTCATCGGCCACGACGATGTAGGCATCGACGCCGATCTGGGAGTTCAGATACTCGGTGATGCCAAACTGCGCACCGGGTGTTTTTGAAAGCAGGATGCCGAGCACGACATCACCCATGGCGTAGCCAGCAGCGGGCATGTCCACACTGCCATCGCTCATCAGGGCGCAGAGCTTGTCGTAGCGGCCACCACCGGCGACGGCACGCAGGCCGTGCTTGAGATCGAAGACCTCAAACACTGTGCCTGTGTAGTAGGCGAGACCGCGGACGATGCTGGCGTCGATGCGCACATACTTCCACAGGCCGCGAGCTTCCAGATCGGCACGGAGCGCGGCAAAGGCGGGGTGATTTTCATCCGCTGCGGCCATGAAGGCACGGACGTCTTCATGGTTCAGGCCGATGTTGGAAAGCTTCTCCGCCGTGTCTTCGGGCTTCGCTCGTTCGATTTTGTCGATGATCTGAAGGAAGGTGCCGGCATGCTCTTCGGGCACGGCTTTCTCGGTGAGATACTGGGTCCAGATCTGGCGGTTGCTCAGGCGGACGGCGAAGTCTTCGGCATTCACGCCAAAGGCCAGCATCACATCCACGGCGAGTGCGATCAGCTCGGCATCACTGCCGGTGCTGGCATCACCGAGGATGTCGGCATTGAACTGGATGAACTCACGCGAGCGACCTTCCTGCGGTTCTTCATAGCGGAAGCAGGGACCGATTTGAAACCACTTCATTGGCTTCTTGTAGTCGCGCTGGCGCGTGGTGGCCATGCGGGCGAGCGATGGAGTCACTTCGGGCCGCAGGGAGATGTCACGGTCGGCCTTGTCTTTGAAGCAATAGAGCTGGCTGGTGATTTCATCGCCGCTCTTCTTTTTGTAGAGATCCGTGCTCTCCACGAGTGGCCCCTCGTATTCCACAAAGCCGTAGCGACGCGCCACCTGACGCCAGGTGTCGAAGATGTAATTGCGGAGAGCGCAGTCCTCGGGGAAGAAGTCGCGAAAGCCTTTAACGGTGCGGAAGGTGGCCATGATCTTGGGGGCGCGACTCATGCCCGCCAGAGTGGGGAGATCAACGGGAAAAGATGCCCGTGAACGCCCGTGTTTCCCCGCTGACTGGGGAAAATGAGCCGCGCCGTGTAACAGCCACGAGGGCGCGGATTAGTTCACCCATGAGAGCGTGGAATCGCTCGCATACCCCCCACATGAAACCCACCCACATCCCCCTGCTGGGGCTTTGTCTCCTCAGCACCTTCCTTTCAAAAGCTCAGGCATTCTTTCCGGATGGCGAGGATAACTTCGCCAATGCGCCCTTCATCACGACGCAGAACGATGTGTCCAGCCAGACGAGCCTTCTCTCTGCGACGAAGGAGTCTGGAGAGCCGGGGCATCATCCTGGTGAGTATGATGGTGCTGGTAAAAGCGTCTGGTGGAAGTGGACGGCACCGGAGTCGGGCTTTTGTTCACTGGAAACGATCACGCCCTCCTACTTCAACAGCGCGGTCGAGAACACGGTGATCTGCGTTTACACGGGCAGCGCGTTTCCGCTGACTCGGGTGGCTGACAATGACAATCACAGCACGGATCACTTCGCTGTGAACGCCTTTCAGTCGAAAGTCAGCTTCTATGCCACGGCGGGCACGACCTACAGCATCGCGGTCGATGGAGCTTATGAGGGTACGGTCGTAAACAACTCGGACCGAACACAACTTCGTCTGCGCCACATCCCAGCCAGACCAGTCACTCGACGTGCAGTCTGGCTGATGCGGTCTGAACTGAATGGCGCTGGCAGTCTCAGCATGACTACGACAGCAAGCGGTAGCTACACGGCAGTGTTTCAGCGTGGAGCGGCGAAGTATCCCTTCACAGGCGTGTTTGATCGCGATGGCACCACCACGAGATCTGTTTTGCCAGTCGTGGCCAAAGGGTCACCACCAGCCGCGCCGATCACGCTGCGTATTGATGGTGCCGGAGCGGGGCAGTTCGCACTGGAAACGGCTGACTTCACCGTGGGCGGCGAATTTCCACGGCAGATGGTTTACAGCAAAACGGTGCTGAATCCAATGGTCGGCATCTACAATCTCGGAGGTCTTCATGCCACCCAGTACTATCACGAACGAGGCTGGATGCAGGCCACGGTGAGCGCGACTGGTGCCGTGAACTTCGCAGGAACAGGTCCAGATGGCTTCAAATTCACTGTCGGGACTTTTATGCATGAAGTCAGCACCAGCAGCACGGACTTCTCGATCCCCGGCTTTTCGCCGCTGCATGGAAACAAGGGCTTCATCCATTTCCCCGGCACAGCGACACTGAACACGAATATCTCGAATGATCCGCAGATCACGGCGAACTGCTGGTATCAGCTTCCCTCGGCGACGACGAAGTCGTTCTACCGCTTTGGCTATCTCAACACCTTCGAGTTGAAAGGGAAACGCTATGTGAAGCCTGCGTTGAATGCACGCGTGCAGGGCTTCCTGGACACCAGCGGCAGTGGGCAACTGCGAATGCGCGAGAGCCCTGGCGAAATGGCTGACCCGCTCGATGAACTCGTGACTCTGAGCACGGCGAACAAGTTCACCTTTGCGACACCTCTGCCGCGCAAAGTTAGCATGTCGGTGAATACGACGAATGGTCTCGTCACCGGCAGCATCACCACCACGGACACCATCGAAGGCGTGACCAAGGCCCGCGTGCGCAAGCTGCAAGGCCTCATCTTCCGGGAAGGCCCGAACGTCTGGCTGCGCGGACATGCCACCGGCGTGACCAAGAACCTCTTCATGGAAGTGGTCTATAACTACTAACCCCCCTCAAACCTCATGAAAAAAGCCATCATCACCTCGCTGCTCGTCGCAGTCTCTTTTCTGCCGAAGGCGGCCCTGGCCAACTTCCCTGCAGGTGCAAACAACATCGCCTCCGCACCCGATGCCTCGCTGTCCCAGTTGACCTCCAACGTCACCGATCTCTCCGGTTTCAACTACGAGAGCGGTGAAACGAGTCACCACTTCGGCTACCCCAGCAACGCTGGAAACACCAGTGCCTGGTGGAAATGGACACCTACGGAGAGCGGCTTCTGCACCATCGACACGGTCCACAGTGGGCTCTATGGCGGAGCCAATGCGCTGCGTGACACGACGGTTGCCATCTACAAGCTCACCAATCCTGCTAGCGCTGTCTCGGTGACCAACCTGACCCCGCTGGCCTCGAACAACAACTACGGGCACTACTTCTACAGCAACGATTACACCTTCTCCAAAGCGACCTTCTATGCCGCAGCGGGAACGACCTACTACATCGCTGCCGATGGCGGCTATAATGGAGCTGTGACCAGCACCTCGAAGCTCGTGAGCATCCGCCTGCGTCAGGTCGCAGCGGTGGCTCACACGCGTCGCGGCCTTTGGCAGTTGGCGGGGCATATCCTGGGCAAGCGTGGGTCCTTGGTGCTCACTCTCACCAGCACGGGCTCCTACAGTGCCGTGGTGATGGTGGGCACTACCAAATACACGCTGGCAGGACAGCTCGACACCGACGGCACCACCGTGCGTTCCATCCCACGACCTGTCGCAGCAGGGGCGACACCGCTGACTCCCATCACGGTGATGATCGATGCCAGTCAGGAGGCCTACTTTGAAGTGCAGATGGATGGAAACGTCACGCAAGAGCAGCTGTATCGCCAGTCTGTCTTCACGAAGACCAGCCCCTCCGTGCTCGCAGCCACCTACAACATCGCGAATCCAGATAGCGGCAGCAGTGGTGAAAGTGCGCGCGGCTACCTCCGCAGTACTATCTCACCCACCGGAGCAGTCACCATGGTCGGAGTGGCCTATGATGGCACCAAAGTCACTGGAAGCTCTGCCATCTGCCAGCAGATCGGTCGCCCAGACGAGAGCTATGCCCCCGCTTTTGTTCCTGGCTACGGCAACAAAGGATGCATCGTTTTCGACAACTACATTGAGACCGCCAGCAGCGCCGCCTTGCACCGGTTTAGTTGTGATTTGACCATCCTCCGACCAGCGCCCACCTCACCGACGTCCGTGTTTTATCCCACAGGCATCCAGGGTGGAGATTCCATGGAAGGTCTGCCTTATGTGAAGCCCGCCGTCGGTGCCCGCGTTCTCAATTTGCTAACGGGGACTGGTGGTCTCGGCATCCTCACGCTTCACGACTTCAGCGGCGAACTCGCCTCTCCGATTCAGGAAGGCTTCAACCTCTCCACCGCCAACAAATGCACCTTCATTTCACCTCTGCGGAAGCCTTCACTGACCATCAACACGACCACTGGCATCGTCACCGGCAGCATCACCACGACTGACACGATCCTCGGTGTGACCAAGCCGCGTGTGCGCAAGCTCGTCGGCCTCGTCATCAGCGATCAATACACGCCAGGACTCAGCTATCTCGTCGGACATGCCACAGGTGTGACCAAAAACCTCATGTTTGAGGTCGTGCCAGATTCCATCGCGCCCTGAGTCTTGTTTCGGCGAAGGATGCTCGCTCCCAGGATGGAGGACGCCTCGTGCGTCCTCCATTTTTTGTTTCTATGATCTGTGTCCCCGCTGGCACAAACCTCCTCTCTGATCACTATGTCGGACGAATTCATGCCAGACGAACCCATCTACTCCGACGCCGACATCGCCGCCGTTTTTGAGGAGGTTCTCAATCGTGGCCATGAAAGCTCTTCGTTTGATTCTATCGGCCCCTACGAGCTGGTCGAGAAACTCGGCGAAGGCGGTTTCGGCATCGTTTGGCTGGCTGAGCAAAACGAACCCGTCAGGCGAGAAGTCGCCATCAAGCTGATCAAACCCGGCATCGACTCCGAGGAAGTGCTCGCCCGCTTTCAGCGTGAGCAGCAGGTGCTCGCTCGGCTGGATCATCCGGGCATCGCTCGTGTGTTTGATGTCGGACTCACTTCAGAGGATCGGCCCTACATCGTCATGGAGCTGGTGCGCGGTCTGCCGATCACGGGTTACTGCCAGCAGCATGGTTTGAATCTGGAAGCACGCATCACCCTCTTTCGACATGTCTGCGCCGCGCTTCAGCATGCGCATGAGAAAGGCGTGATTCATCGTGATTTGAAGCCGACGAATATCCTCATCACGGAGATCAACGGACAGCCGCAGCCGAAGATCATCGACTTCGGTATCGCCAAAGCTCTGAGCCATGAGGGGCAGCCAGGCATGACATGGATGACACGCCAGAGTCGCCTCATCGGCACGCCATCCTACATGAGCCCGGAGCAGACCTCGCCCGGCCAAAGCACCGATGCTCGCACGGATGTGTATGCCCTCGGCGTCCTGCTCTATGAGCTGATCGCGGATCGTCCGCCCTTTGCCACAGACCTGCCACTTTCGGAAATGCTGCGCCAGATTCGCGAAGACGAGCCGCAGCGGCCTATCGGAGATCGCAGTGACCTTGATTGGATCACGCTTCGCTGTTTGGAGAAGGACCGCGAGCGCCGCTATGCCAGTGCAGAAGCGCTGGAAGAAGACCTCCGCCGCTGGCAGAAAGGTCGGCCTGTCAGCGCTCATCCACCCACGCGTGCTTACTTGCTCAGTCGCTGGCTGCGCAGGAATCGCTCGCTCGCGGCGAGTGCTGCGTTGGTGGCTCTGGCCTTGCTTTTCGGTGCAGGCATCGCGCTTTCGCAGATGCTGGAGGCATGGCAGCAGCAGCGTCAGGCAGAGGCGGTGGAGTCCGCGCTGATCACGGCCATGCATCGCTCCATCACCACGCGTCTCGGCCATGCACCGCGTGCTTATGATCTGGCTAAAGACGTGCTGCTTCAGATCAAGGCGGGCGGCTTTCCAGGATCGGCGGAGACTCTCCAGCAGATCCTCAAGCATGGAGGTGCCGCATCCGCAGCGGCGGGAGATCGCGAGCTGGCAAACTGGGCCAGTGAAGAGCTGAAACGGCTTGGAGAAAAGAACACGCCATGAGTTCGCCACCTCCAAGCTCAAAGTCGCTTTCGCCGGGAGATCGCATCGGTCCGTATGAACTGATCCGCCTGCTCGGTGAAGGTGGTTTTGCGCGTGTGTGGCAGGCTCGACAGCACGAGCCGATCATGCGAGAGGTCGCGCTGAAGATCCTGAAGCCGGGCATGGACAGCGCGGAGGTGCTGAAGCGTTTTCAGATCGAGCAGGAGTCGCTCGCGCAGATGGATCATCCCGGCATCGCTTGCGTGCTGGATGCTGGCCGCACGGATTCGGGCCAGCCATTCTTTGCCATGGAACTCGTTCCCGAGGGCCAGCCGATCACGCTCTACTGCCAGCAGCAGGCGTTGAAGTTCACAGAGCGGCTTGCGTTGTTCCTTCGACTCTGCTCCGCCATTCAGCACGCCCATCAGCAGGGCGTCATTCATCGTGATTTGAAGCCAGGCAACGTGCTCGTCACTCACGGGCAGGTGAAAGTGATCGACTTCGGCATCGCCAAAGCCAGCTCACCGGACCTCGCTTTGACCCAATCTGACATGCTCGGCACCAACGGCTACATGAGCCCCGAGCAGATCCGTGATCCGCAGGATGTGGACACGCGCAGTGACATCTACGCGCTCGGTGTGCTGCTTCAGGAAATGATCCACGGCCTGCCCTCCGCACGAGATCTCGTGTGGATCATCCGCCGCTGTCTGGAGCAGGATCGCGCACGTCGTTATCCCACGGCGGCGGCTCTGGCGGAGGACGTGCAGCGCTATCTGGAGCATCGCCCCATCACCGCTCGTCCGCCGAGTGTGAGCTACCTCACGGCACAGTTGGTGCGGCGGCATCGCGCCCTCACGGTGGCGATCTTGCTCGCCGTGATCAGCCTCGCTTCCGGCATCGGCATCGCCTTGCATCAGGCAAAAATCGCCCGCTCAAAACGGCAGCAATCCGAAGCCATGACGGAGGTGCTGGTGAGCAGTTGGCAAAGCACCACGACCGACCAGCGCAAGAACCCCACGCTCATCACCATGCTCCGCATCGTGAAGGAAAAGGTCAGCGCCAAAGACTTCGCCGGTCGTCCCGAGCCACGCTGCCGAGTGCTGCTGGAGGTGAGCGAAGCCGCTGGCTTGCAGTTCGACTACCAACTCGCCTACGAGGCCGCACGCCATGCCGAAACCCTGATCCGCGAGCATCCCAGCATCGACCGAAGCGTGCAGGTGAATGCGCTGATGTGTCTCGGCAATGCCATCATGCATCACGAAAGTGCCGCCAAGGCCATCCAGACACTGCGTCGTGCCTGGGAACTCAGCGCCGAGGTCTCGGGACCGCTCGCAGCGCCGACGCTGACTGCCCAGCGGACTCTCGGCGGAGCCATGGTCACGGCCAAAGACCCCGCCGCCGCAGAAACGCTGCGCGATATGCTGAACAAAGGCCGCACTCAGAAGCTCCCAGCGGATCATTTTGACATGCTCACCGCCAACCTTGATCTCGCCACGATCACATTCCACGAAGGCAAGCAGGACGAAGCCCTCAAACTCATGCAGCAAACGCTCGCCGATGCCCGCCGCGGCGGTGCCATGAAGCGTAACCTCATCGTCCGCATCCTGCTCCGACAAGGAGTCCTGCTCACCAATGTGAAGCGCTATGCGGAATCCATCCCCGCCTATGAGGAAGCGGAAACCGAAGCCAAGAAGGCCAGCCTTCCCGACACCGCCATGGTCATCCTGCTGCGCTACAATCGCGCCCTCAGCCTCCTCGGCGTGAAAAAGACCGCTGAAGCCGCTGAACTGCTCCAGGCCGTTTTTGAAGAGCAGGTCCGCTACTACGGCATCACCAAACGCCAGCCGCGAAACACCGCCGTGCATCTTGCCTCCGCCTATGTCGAGCTGAAGCACTGGGAGCCTTTGGAGCTTCTTTTGGACCGCGTGTTCGACAGCGTCTCGCCCACTCTTCACTACCCCTTTCACGACAAGCACCTCACCGCCCTCGTGAGCCATTTCGAGCAGTCAGGCGATACCGCCAAGGCCAACACTAGGCGTGCACGATTCTCCTCAAACCGCACGCCGCAGCCTAAGAAGTAGTGTCCGAAGTCAGCACCCGCAGCAGATAAGCGATCTCCGCATCCACCTCCGCAGGATCATTCACCACACGCTCCACCTCGATCCGCACCAGCTCACGAAACCGAGTGCGCAGACGACTCAGCGAGGTGCGCGCCGCCCCTTCCGCCATGCCAAAGCGCCTTTGCAGCTCCGCAAACACCGCCTCTCTCCCCGAAGGATCGAGCAGCAGCGGTCGCATGAGGGCGAAGCGGTCCGAGGTTCCCTGCACTGCCTGCTCAGCCGCCAGTTCATCCATCGCCATCTGGATCAGCGTGCGCGCCCACTGCCGATCAAAGGCATGGGTGGCGCTGTCCTCCACCAGCATGCTTTCCGTGTGAGAGTTCTCCGCAGTCTCCAGGCTCACGTGTTCGATGTCGTTTCCTCCACGCTTTTCGCGGCTGGCGTTCCGATGCGTGACATGGATGAAGTTCCTCAGCGACACCAGCATGAAGCTCCTGAAGCGCCCCAAATTCGGATTCGCCCGGGCGGGCAGGTTCTTCTCCAGCAGATGCTGAAAAAACGACTGCGTCACATCCTGCGCATCATGCTCCTTCAGCCCAAACCCACGCACATAAGCCAGCAGCGGCGGCTGATAGCGCCGGCAGAGATGCTCAAGGGCATGCACTCCTTTGGAGCTATCTCGTTCTCCAGCCTGAAGGATCTGAGTCCATTGGGTAGTTTGAAATTGGGCGAGCATGAATGGCCGTCGTCAACACAGCGCCTGTATTTACAAAGCATGGGCACTTTCACAATCAGGCATATCGCTCGCGAGCGAGATTGTGGGCTCAGTCGCTGTCTTGATTCTCCAAGTATCCGTGGCATCGGAACCGGCGTTTCTTTCCACCTGCCTCATGCTCACCGACCTCCTACTCCGAGACTTTCGCTGCTTCACGGAGTGCCGTGTGGTGCTGCACCCGGAGACGACGATTTTTATCGGGCGGAATGCGCAGGGGAAGACCTCGCTGATGGAGGCGGCGTGTGTGCTGCTGAGGCTGCAATCGCCACGGACGAGCCAGCGCGGGGAGATGATCCGGCTGAGGGCGACGACGATGCTGGTGGAGGGCACGCTGGATGGGAAAAGGCTGCGCTGTGCGCAGTCGGCCACGGCGCGGCGGCTGGCGAAGGATGGGGCGGTCTGTGGCAAGTCGGGCGATTACCTGGCGAGCAGCGGGCTGGTGGTGTGGATGGATCATCGCGACATGAATCTGCTGCGCGGTGGGGCCGAGCATCGGCGGCGCTACCTGGACTTCGCGGCGAGTCAGATCTTCCCTGACTATCTGAAGGCTCTCCGTGGCTACGAGCGGGCGGTGCGCGGGCGCAATCATGTGCTGAAGCGCGATGCGGTGATCCAGTGGAGGCAGGCGGATGCGTTTGCGCGGGTGATGGATGACTTTGCCCAGGTGCTGCGGTCGCGGAGGGCGGATCTGATCGAGTCTTTGAAGCCGCATGTGGCGAGTGTTCACCACGATCTGAGCACGGGGGCTGAGCGTGTGGAGATGGCCTACGCGCCTGGTTTTTCCGGTGAAAATCTGGCCGAGGAGCTGGCGGCGCGGCGTGATGAGGAAGCTCGCAATCGGCAGACAGCGGCGGGGCCGCATCGGGATGATGTGACGCTCTCGCTGAATGGTCTGGATGCCTCGACCTATGCTTCGGAAGGTCAGCAACGCAGCGTGGCGCTGGCGATGAAGGTGGCGCAGGCGCGTGTGCTGGAGGCGGCAGCTGGCAAACCGCCGCTGCTGCTGCTGGACGATGTCTTCGGCGAGCTGGATGCGCATCGGCGGCGTGCTTTGCTGAGCCTGCTGCCTGCGGGCACGCAAAAGATCATCACGACGACGACCCTGGACTGGGCACGCGATGAAGTGCTCGTCGGCACGGTGTATCAGGTCGAGGGGGCCACGGTGTCACCAGCTGCCGCCGATGTCGGGGGCGTGTGAGACATCGCGGAGGTAGCGGAAGCCTTCGATGGGGGCTTGATCGTGGGGCGAGAGCAGCGGGATGGGCTCGCGGGCGTATTCGCCACCTTCGATGTCTTCGAGTTCATCAAGCCGGGCGAGGCAGTCGGCATCGACTTCCCAGATTTCGCCATGGATGGAGATGCCGTCGCGCTCATCAAGCACCATGCCGGGGTAGCCGCCAAGATCATGCAGGCGATAGCGCGGCTGGGTCATGGCCATACTAACGAACTGCTGGCTGCGCAGGTAGCCGTGGTTGGAGTGTCCACGTTTGAGGGTGCCATAGACGAAGAGGAGCATGAAGAATGTTCTTGGTTCCTTGTTCTTTGTTTTCTTCAAAGCAGGTCGTCGCGGTCGGAGAGCCATTGGGGGAGGGAGAAACGTTTGGCGGTGAGGTCTTCGGCGCGGGATTGAATGGCGGCGGGCATGCCGTGGGTGATGAGCACTTCCCCCGCCAACTGCGCGGCCCACTTGGGCCAGAAATCGGGGGCGATGCTGACCTGCTGGACGCTACCTTGATGGAGAAAGCCGAGCTTGCCGCGTCGCTGCCCGGCACCTGCGACTTTGACCTTGCCGCGGATGACGTCATGCAAAGCCGGTGCCACGAAACAAAAAGGGCCCTCGATCAAATCCTCCGGCATGGCAAGCCGGCAGCCTTTTTGCCCGTGCTCCGCCAGCGACTCCGCGAGCGAGCCATGGATGCGGCGGTAACTCTCCACCGCCGGTGTTTCCGCCCAGGGATGGCTGGCAGGCACGATGACCGAGTAGGTGTAGTCGCCACTGTGCATCACCACACCACCGCCGGTCCAGCGTCGCACGATGGGCCAGGCGGGCAGGCCGTCCAGCTTCGCGAGATTTTGCGCGTAGCCGATGGTGACGGTCGGCTGATCCCAGGTGTAAACCCGCAGCACTGGCACCGCACTTTGCTCCAGCCAGGCCTGATCCACCGCCATGTTCATCGGCCCCGCATGGGTGCCATCGAGATGGAGGAGGAGCTTTTCGAAAAAGGGAGTGCCGAAGGTCACGACGGTATGATGGAGAAACGGACTGATGTGTCACCGAGGAATCAAGACATGACCTTTTCGGCCATTATCTCCAATGCATTTCGTGTCCGACATTCATTAGGTCGGATTTTAATTCATCGACAGCTTCAGACGAGATCCCTTTTTTGGTTTTCAAGACATCTGCGGCACGCAGGAGCATCTCAAAAATCTGAGTCTGTTGGGTGAGTGGATCTGCTGCGATGAATTCCCCCAAGTCCATCCAGATGCGAAAGTCCATGTTCCTCCTCTTGGGGGAATAGAGGAAGCGTTCCCCGAAAACAGCGTCTCCTCTCATCACTGAGATGCAGTCGAAGCTGTCCAGAGCAAGATCGTAGCTTTTATCTGCAAGCTTCTCATTGAGCGTTTTTTCCACTTCTTTGCGCGCCAGGCGAAACGCCTCGTAGGCACTTTTGTCGATTTCGGCACCGATCCAGAATTTCATAGTATGAGCAGGCGTTTTGTTCAGCTCGGGGCGGTTTCCACCATTCTCAACGAGCAAGCCCATGACCGAGTGCCTTTGGGGTTCTCCTCTTGATCGCCATCACGCATCTCGCGGCAGCAACTCCACCACATCGGCCAGCACGCGGCCGGTGTCGTGGCAGCCGCCGAAGAGTTTCTGGCCTCTGGTTGCTCCGGAGGAGGAGCTTTTCGAAAAAGGGAGTGCCGAAGGTCATGGGGGCATCTTGGCGCGTGCTGAGAGATCGTCATGCATGAAAAACGGCTGCCCCCTCACGAGAGCAGCCGTTTCGGAGATGATGGCTAGTTTACAGCGTCTTGAACTTCACCGCACGCCAGCGGACGGTGTAGGGGCCGCTGCCTTTTTTGATGCCATGGACCTGGAAGCCGATGTGGCCTTCAGGGTCGCCGGGCTGGGTGAAGTCGGCGGTTTTCACGCCGTTGACGAAGCTCTGGTAGTGGTCGCCTTGGACGACGATGCGGTAGTGGTTCCACTCGCCTTTTTTGAAGGCTGCCTTGGCGGCGTCGCTGCGGACGGCTTCGGTTTTTGTGAGGATGCTCCACCAGGTGCCGCGGCGGGCTTCATCATAGAAATCACCGGCAGTGCCATTCACCGCGATCTCGCACTGCGGGCCGTAGAGGCGGCCTGCGGGAAGGGGTTTCTCACCCTTGCTGCCTTCGGGAGCGGGGTCACCCTCTTTGGCGAGGTGGCTACGGACTTGGACACCGGAGTTCAGCTCATCGTCCACCTTCACTTCAAACTGGAGCTCGAAGTCTTTGAAGGGGCCTTTGACGAGGAAGGTGTTCGGGCTGCCATCGACCGTGGTGCCGACGAGCACGCCGTCTTCCACTTTGTAAGTGGCCGTGCCGCTGACAATCTTGGCATCACCAAGGCCGTCTTTGAACCATTCCAGCCAGCCGTCTTCTGCGGAGAGCAGGGCAGGGGACGCGAGGGTGAAGAGGAGAGGGAGTAAAAACCGGGTTTTCATGGGACGCAGAGAACGCGGGCAGGCGTGGCGATCCATCGGCAGGCTCGAAAAAGTCCAGTTATTTAACACATCTTAACTAAATAGGGGATTTTCGGAGGGTTTTAACCCGAAAAAAACCGAGTTCAAACTTGCGACTCGGGTTTGAGTCTGTTAAAACGGCATTAATTCCGGGTTTAAATTCAATGGCTCGCCCTTCCAACAACTTCGAATCGGTCACCATGACCATCGCAGTCACGCCCCAGATCAAAATGTATCTGGAGGACCTGACCGCCGATGGGATGTATGGCTGCAGCCCGTCCGAAGCAGCTCGTCTGCTTCTGGCCCAGGCGATCGAGCAGAAGATCAAGGATGGGGCGCTGACCCGGAGGAAGTTCATTGTTCAAAATGGTGATGTGGTGCCCACAGCGGCACCCGCCCTAACCTCCTAGCTCCCGATGCCCACGCAACTCGAACTTCAAAGCGACACCATGATCTTCAACGTCATGATGACTCATGAAATGGATGACTCCGACCGCAGCCTGCGAGGCTCCTGGCGCTCTGAGACACGTCTGGAAATGCTGGCCCACGAGATCGTGCGCTACACGCCAGACATGGCAGAGCTGCTCGTGGCGATGGGAATGAAAAAGATGGAGGCTTAACGAGCCTGCGCTTTCAGCACTTCCTGGAAGGGTGAGACCACCCCCAGAGTGCTCGGGATGAACTCATCCGTGCGGAAGCAGCTCGCGGGAAGACCTTCCGCATTGATCAAATTCGCACCTTCAGGCCAGGCGGCCCAGGCATAGCGAACGCCGACTGGAGCAGCCACGAGATCACTGAAGACGATGACCTCGTTGTTTTCGATTTTGGCCTGTGCCCAGGCCCATTTCTGATCCTGCCCGGCGATTTGGAACTGCTTGAGTTCACCGCCATCGCGTGTCTTCAGGCCACCACCGAGGTGATCAAACTGCACGCGCACTTTGTTCCCCTCGATGATCGCATTTTTGAGCATCGGACCACTGAAGACGGTGTCGGCGCGGCCATAGTCCTTCGCTAGAGCCCACAGTGCGAGGCGACGTCCGACCTCCTGTTTGTTTTTCGGGTGAATGTCTTTCTGCTCACCGATGTCGTTGATCACAGCGAGTCCGGTTTTAGGCAGGGTGATGGACGTCAGATACTGCGCTTCTTGAAGCTCGGCCCAGGTGTCGGCAACACCAGCCTCCTTGCTCACCGGCTGGCCATTACCGAAATTGGCGAGCTGCACGATGTAGAAGCTGAACTCGTTGTTCCAGCGCGTGCGCCAGTCGTTGATCATGTTGGGCAGCAGCTCCTGATATTGGAAGGCACGTTTTTGGTTCGACTCGCCCTGATACCAGATGGCTCCCTGCACGGAGTAGGGGATGAGTGGTGCCACCATGGCATTAAAAAGGGCAGCGGGATGATGCGGCGTCTTGGTCGGGTCTTCCAGAGGTCGGGGAGCGGCAGGGAGCTTCTGCTTTTTGTCCGCAGACAGCTTGGCATTCGCCTCGTTGATTTTCTTGACCTGCGACTGCCATTCAGCCTTCGCGACTTCATACTTCGCACTCTCCGCCGCTGCATCCCAGCTTGTGCGGATGCCATCCCAGTCACTCAACATTTGTGCGGCGCAGGGGCGCTCGTTTAACGATTCACGGCTCGTCCATGCCTCGATGCGCGTGCCGCCCCAGGAAGTGTTGATCAGCCCCACGGGCACCTTCAGCACCTGATGCAGATGGCGTCCGAAGTAATAACCCACGGCGGAGAACTGGCCCGCGTTCTGTGGGTTGGCCTCCTTCCACGCGCCCTTCACGTCATCAGCAGGTGTCAGCGCCGTGACGCGTTCGACATTGAACATGCGGATCTGTGGGAAGTTCGCCGCAGCGATCTCCTGCTGCGGATTGCCCGCCTGACTTACCGTCCACTGCATGTTGGATTGTCCCGAGCAGATCCAGACTTCGCCCACCAGCAGATTCTTCAAGGTGATCGTGTTCTTGCCTGCGATGGTCATTTCCTGTGGCTGAGCATTGGCAGGCACAGGATCCAGAGTCACACGCCATTTGCCGTCCAGATCCGTGCGAGCGACCTGTGTCTGACCGGCAAAGCGCACACTCACATCTTCATCTGCCGCGCCCCAGCCCCAGATCGTCAAAGGCTTGCCTTGCTGAAGCACGAGGCCATCGCTGAAGAGCGCGGGCAGTTTGACATCCGCATGTGCAGTGGTGGATAAAAGAGCGAGCAACAGACCGAGAAGAGCAGAGTTTTTCATGGAAGGTATCGAAAGCATCAACAGAATCAGACTGCCGTTCTTGCAAAGCCTCCTCAAGCGCCTTTCACCCTGGACTTGCCAATATCAGGCACGCAGACTCGCAAACATGACAGGAACAGAACCGCTGTTGATGACATGTAAAGCGAAGTAGCCATCCCAGTGAAGGCTGCTTATGATCTGTTCCGATGCCTGAAACGACGCCGCTGATCACCCAATGTCCGATCCTTCACCGGGATCGGTTCATCCTCGTGATCAACAAGCCCGCAGGCATCCTCTCCCATCCGAACTCGGCTCGGCTAGATCCGAAAAATCGCGCCGCTTTCGAGGGCAAGTATGACCTCGACCGCCGTTGCTTCGACGGCCCGGCGGGCAAGGTCTGGCTCATCCATCGTCTCGATCAGGATACCTCCGGCGCTCTCCTAGCCGCCTTGGATGAAAAGACCGCCGAGCGCTGCCGCGCCTTGTTTGAAGAAGACGCCATCCAAAAGCGCTACCTCGCCCTCGTGCGTGGCTCATTACCTCCGAAAGGCACTTGGCTGGACCACCTCGGCACCGCACGCGCCAGCGGCAGCGTGCGCACTCAGGTCATCAAAGGCCGCCCGCCCAATGCTGAGCTGCGCTACGAGGTCAAAGCCCACCATGCCCAGGAGCGACTCAGCCTGCTCGACATCGCCCTCATCACCGGAAAGACGCATCAAATCCGTGTCCAGGCCACCTCACGCCAGCATCCGCTCGCGGGCGATGATGTGTATGGCGACTTCTCCATGAACAAACGCCTCCGTCAGTCGCTCGGCCTGAAGCGCCTCGCCCTCCATGCCCATCGCCTGGAGTTCAAGCATCCCGCATCAGGTTTGAAGACCGTAATCGAAGCACCCGTGCCCGAGGATCTCGCGGGCGTGTTCGGTGCTCTCGGCTTTGCCTGCTAACTCGGAGGCGTCTCCGACGTATTAGCCTGCCCATGAATCCCCTCCTCGATTTCCATCTTCAGCAGACGCGCCGTCAGTTCTTCGGCCAGACCGGTTTGCGCGCGGGGAGCATTGCATTGGCATCGATGATGGGGCGTGATCTGGCTCACGGAGCCGTGACTCAGGTGCATCCGCCGCTGCCTGGCCTACCTCACTTTGCTCCAAAGGCGAAACGCCTCATCTACCTGCACATGAACGGCGCGCCCTCGCAGCTTGATCTGTGGGATCACAAGCCGGGCTTGCAGGCCTTTTTTGACAAAGACCTGCCGGAGAGCGTGCGCAATGGCCAGCGCATCACCACCATGACCAGCGGCCAGTCGCGGCTGCCCGTCGCGCCGTCGATGTTCAAGTTTCAGCAATACGGCCAGAGCGGCATGTGGGCCAGCGAACTGCTGAAGCACACGTCCAAAGTCGTTGATGACATTGCGCTCATGCGCACCGTCCACACCAGTGCCATCAATCACGATCCCGCCTGCACCTTCGTCATGACCGGCAGCGAGGTGCCGGGCAAGGCCAGCCTCGGTTCATGGCTCGCGTATGGTCTCGGCAGCGAGAGCAATGACCTGCCGAGCTTCGTCGTCTTCACGCCCACCTTCCCCGCTGCCAGTCAGGCACAGGCCCTCTTCACGCGCATGTGGAGTAGCGGTTTCTTATCGAGCAAATACACCGGCGTGGCGCTGCGCGGTCAGGGTGATCCTGTGCTCTATGTGAAGAACCCGCCGGGCGTCGATCCCAGTGATCGCCGCACCATGCTGAACGCGCTGAGCAAGCTCAACGAGATCAACCACGCCCGCATCGGCGATCCCGAGATCCAGACGCGCATCGCGAATTACGAGATGGCCTTCCGCATGCAGACCAGCGTGCCGGAGCTCACCGATCTCAGCAAGGAAAGCAAGGCCACGCTGGAGACGTACGGCCCCGATGTGAACCGCGCCGGCAGCTTCACCCACAGCGCCATCATGGCCCGCCGCCTCATCGAGCGCGGCACCCGCGTGGTGCAGATCCTGCATCGCGGCTGGGATCAGCATAACAACCTGCCCAAGCTCCTGCGCGGCCAGATGGAAGACACCGACCAGGCCACCGCCGCCCTCATCATGGACCTCAAACAGCGCGGTCTCCTCAATGACACGCTCGTCGTCTGGGGCGGCGAATTTGGCCGCACGGTCTATTCCCAGGGCACCCTCACCAAAGACAACTACGGCCGCGACCATCACCCGCGAAACTTCTGCATGTGGATGGCCGGAGCCGGCGTCAAAGGCGGCACCACCTACGGCGAGACGGACGACTTCAGCTACAACATCGCCAAGGACCCCGTTCACATCAACGACCTGAACGCCACGATCCTCCAGCTCATGGGCATCGACCACAGCCGCTTCAGCTTCAAGTTCCAGGGCCTCGACCAACGCCTCACAGGCGTGGAGGAGCACCACCCCGTGAAGGGGATTTTGGCTTAACAAGTAGGGCCGCGCTATGTCGTGGCAGATTGATACTCAAGCGGCGGTGCTAATGAGTGCTTTCAGGGTCGGCGTCAGCGGGTGCCTCCTAGCGATGCACGTCTCGTGGTAATGCCCTCAAGCGGGGCCGAAGTGTCGTCAGGCACTTTCCCATTGAAGGTGGTTTTTTCGATGAATGAGATGTCACCACCGTCGCCGATTCCCTCGGCGGCCAGCCAGAACAGGTCGCCGATGTCTTCTTTTTTCGGAGCAGTGCTGCGGATGCTCGCCTCGAAGTTTTCGACTTCGTCGAAGATGGCCGTCCAATTGAGAATGCGTTGGTTTGAGCATGAGGGGCGGCTGTCGGGACACGCACCGGCGCTAAAACCGGAAAGGATGTCGCCACCACACTGATCCGCGATGGAGGCACCGATGAGCTTGTCCGCAGTGGCTGTGCCGTAGCCGCATGGTTTTGTGAGCGGGAGGGGCGGTTGGAGGCACTCGTCGGGTATGAAGTCGTCGCAGGGGGGGATGAAGCCGTCCTCGTCGGGCCTGAGGCAGGACTCGTCGAACCTGAAGCCTTTGCTGGGGGAAGGAACGAAAACGTGCACACGGTTGGGGTCGTAGTAGCGACCCGAGGGATCGCCCATACCGGGGCAATCGATACCAGTTTCGCTAAACGCTTGCATGAGAATGTACGTCCATGCCGGCATGTAGCCGGTACTGTCTTGAATGTCCCCTGCGATTTTGGACACCTCGTCCTTCAGCCCGCGCGGATCAATGTACCGCCCCGGATTCTGGGCTGCGTATTCATAGAGGTTCAGCCGCTTGGGATTCTTGAGTGAGATCGACGCGGGGTCGCGGGAGAGGAAGCGCGCGGTCGCGGGGTCGTAGTGGCGTGCACGCATGTCAAAGAGCGTGCCCTCCGCGCGCACGCCCCACGCGCCGACGTATGTGAATGGCTGCGTGCTGGTGCCGGTGTGCTGAGCTGCCTCACCAAACGGGCCGTAGGCGTAGCTGTCGGTGATGACGCCCGCCGCGTCACTCAGCGCGAGCGTGGAGCCGATGCGGTCAAAGTGGTAGAACGTGGGCGAGTTCACGCCGCTCTCGAAGGTGTAGAGCAACTGCCCGCCGGGCGTCCAAACGTAGTAGCGCGCGGCGGCGACGGGCGGCTGCTCGACGACAATGGGCGCGAGCCCGAGCGCGTAGTGGTGCACAAAGGTGGTGGTGCCCGCGCCGGTCGTGCGGCTGATGAGGTCGCCGAGGCCGTTGTAGGCCAGCGCGACTCCGGCGGCGCTGGTGAGACGGCCCGCGCCATCCCAGGCGAAGGCGCCGAGCGGCGAAGCGGTGCGGCGTCCGCGCGTGTCGTGGGTGAAGCCGGTCGAGATGATTTGCGCGGCTTTGTCGAAAATGAATTTGTCTGTGACAGGTGCGGCGGTCGGGACGAGCGGCGCGTTGTAGTCTGTCTCGATGACCTCACCTGCGGCGTTCAGCGTGTACATCAAATCAATCGCGGAGCCTTCGATGATGCGCGTGAGACGGCCCGCGCCATCGCGGGTGAAGGTGGCGTTCACGCCGTTGCTGCGCGTGATGCCGGTGACGCGCCCGGCATCATCATAGGCGAAGTCGATCTGCGCGGCGCTCACGTTGTCGTTGACGCGCGTGAGGCGATCGCGCGCGTCGTAGGTGTAGGTGACGATGATCGCGCCATCGAGGTAGCGGACGCTCGTGAGCCGCCCGCCCGCGTCGTAGGCCGCGTTGAAGTCGCTGGCGTTTTGCCGGCAGTTCGTGAGGTGGCCCTCGGCATCATAAGAAAACTCGACGCCGTTCGCCGTGGCGAGCCGCCCGAGATTGTCGTGGGTGAAAACGAGATCCGTGCCGTCGGTGAACTGTCGCCGGGTGAGAAGGTTCGCGTCGTCATAGCTGCGCGTCTCCGTGGTGGCGTCAGCAAAGGTCGTCACCGTACGCCGCCCGCGCGGGTCATAGGTGTGGGTGGACTTCCTGCCGAGCGGGTCAGTCATCACCGCGAGCCGACCGCCCTTCGTGTAGGTGTAGGCCCAGGCCGCGCCGTTCGGGTCGGTGATGCGGCTGATGTTGCCG